>Ga0272444_10004008_pt1 | contig 13108 bp, 10 predicted proteins | sample SSMForm13_FD_201033 | JGI IMG/M metagenome (GOLD analysis project Ga0272444, IMG submission 201033) | Marine sediment archaeal communities from Little Sippewissett salt marsh, Falmouth, MA, United States - SSM-Form-13 | ecosystem: Environmental > Aquatic > Marine > Wetlands > Sediment ...
ATTACAGCCCGGTTCATCACCTGGTTAATCAGATATTTAATCAGTCCGACCCGGGGCTGACGGCAATACACCGCCCCTCAGATATCGTCGGGGGCGTCCTGGCCGACGATTTGCCCCCCTCTCGCCACACAGGTGTGCACCTCGAGGGGCCGGAACATATAGCCCCAAAGCCCGACTGCAACGATGATGGAGAGGAGAGCCATGATCAGCCATCGGTTATGGGAGTTCGGTTCGGCCATGTTCTGTTTCCTTTGGGTTGTGGCGGAGCGATTCCTTTAGTGATCGAGACATGCCTGCCGCTCAAAGCCATGCGCCTGCTTGCCGATCTGTTCCCCTGGATTCCCGGTCTGGTTTCAAACCAGCCGAGCTTAGGCCCCGACCCGTTACCGGTCGTCGGCAGTCCGCGGCTTAAGCGGGCGGCGGTCACTTCTTCCGGATTGAATTGATAAGAACTCGCTTTTTGAGAGCAGTTAGACTAAAAAATTATATTTGTGTATGAAGCTCATATAAACCGCAATATATGGAAGTCCATGGTTTGCGAATACAATATATTTAACCCTACCAAAGGCGAGCCGGGCTGTCAATCGCTATTTCTTACCAATTATTACCCAATCCAATAGAATTACAGGTATTTTAGGCAAAGCTCCCCCGTTGATCTCTCCACGGGCTGACTGCTGAAAGTAGGCTTCCACTGATCCACAACATTGCACACCTGGCTTTCACTACTGCCCTTCTTCGACCCCCTGACCGAAGTTCACCAATAAAAATATTGTATCTTTCAGACACCTTCTCTGCAAGTGCTTTAATATCGATCCGCAGGGCAAACGCATTTAGAATTTGCATCAAATTTGCGTGTAACTATCCAGCTCTATTCAAAGAAATCGGCCATGCGCATAACTTATTGAAATAACAGCCATTACAAAACATTAAAATAAGTGGTTGAAATGATTTAAAATCTAGACTTTTTCTTAAACATATGATAGCCTAATAAAAATACAATAAAATAACTGCTATTCCTGAACTGATTAAAGCCATTGAAATTGAAGGATGTATCGTAACCATTGATGCCATAGATTGTCAGAAGAATATTGTCGAAACCATTATTGACAAAGGTGCTGACTATGTTTTGGCCTCCAGACGGATAAATATTAGCAGGGCATCGAGGTTTCAGTTTTATATCCCAAAGCCCCAAGTGTTTAAGAACTTTTCCGCCTTGTATAGTGAAAAAAATAAAAAAATAATTTTTAAAACAAGGATCAATCTGGATCACATCTTAATTAATAATTATTGACAACATTATAGAATTATTCTATTTTTTTTATATGTAATGATCAACAAACCGGAAATCAATAGCATGGCGAGGACAGATTGATATGGCATGGTCACTTCGTGTTTAATATTTCGGTGCTTTCTACCATATAATCAACCATAACTCCCATTTGGAATGAAAGAATTAACTGACATTATAAGAGACTTAATAGAGGACAATGAACCCCTGCTTTTAATCGAATCCAAGCTTTCGGACCCGCAACCTTCAACTGCCCTGCTGAAGTTCCAGACAACATTGAAGGTTCCGGCCGTTCAGCTCATTAATCGGTCCGGCGGTTATCGATTACTGTCCAACGATGATCAGCAGATATTGATTGCCCCATCCCGGCAGTGGCTTTCTATGCTCCCTTGAAAATTAACCGGCACGGAGAGTCTAACATAAACAAAAGGTTTCACTGACTGAAATGGATATTTCCCATCAGCAAACATATAAACTTCCGATCCGATTGGACCTTCCCGAGGCGCGAATTGAAGCGGAAATTGAATTGTTTCATGGGCCCATGCGACTGGTCGATCTCGCTGCCATGGTACTGGGACTGAGCAGCACGGTGGCTGACATGGGGACACGCATCACCGCCACTCTTGGCCGCCAGGTCTCATGCAGCAAGGGATGTGGAGTGTGCTGCAGACAACTGGTTCCACTTTCGGCTCCGGAAGCCATCATGCTTGCGGAGTTGGTGATATCTATGCCCAAAGATATCAGAACGCGCATACAAAACCGTTTTGCTACAGCAGTGAGACAACTCGAACGCTCAGGACTCTTAGAGAAACTGGCACGGTTGCAAGATTCGTCTTCGCTCAGCAATGAGGACATGCAAGCACTCACCAAAGAATATTTCTTGCAGCAAATCCCATGCCCTTTTCTCGAAAACGAGTGTTGCAGCATATATGAATTCCGACCGTCGAGATGTCGGGAGTATTTGGTCATTTCACCCCCAAAGCACTGCTATGATCCTTATACACAACGCATTGACCGCTTGCCGATTTCAATACGGCTCAGCGAGGCATTGTCCCGGATTTGGGCCCAAGCCACTCAGGCTCCCCCGAAGCTTATTCCTTTGATAATTGCCCTGAAGTGGTCTGCAGAACACAAGGCCCAAAGAGGTATCGCTGCCCATGGACATGATATGCTGGAGGCGCTCCTTTTTTATGTTCGGCAGATTGCCGCGAAAAACGAACGTGGAGCACAAGAATAGGTTGATTCGCCTTGGCTTTAATACTCCGCAGCTTGTTGGAGTGAAACGGATATCCCGCCTGGCGGGGATGCGGAAAGCTTCATTTATTAGAAAGATCGAAATAGTAAGGACTCCTGTTGATTTAATCTTGGAAACTTGGTCCTATGGGCCATACCTGAAGAAACACTATAAGACTTTGAAGTGAACTAAAGTTTAAAATGAGCTAAAGTTAAGGAATTCTGCCAATTATATAAAATCCATGGAGCGCAGCGACTCCATAACTTTAGGCACTTTAGGTCACTTATCACTTTTAACTTTTCCGGCTTGTAGGATAACAGACCTTTTTAGGGTGAAAGCAAAGCCTTCTCCTATGGACCAGGATTCTTTACTAATCATGGGTAAACCCCGGCTTTGCCGGAGGTCGCTGACTAATTTATATCTCATTTATAGAATACTTATAAAAATGCATCTGAATCCAATAAAATATATAATAAATCAAACACATAAAATATTTTTTCCATTTTGTTTACAATCATTTACGGTAGATAATCAACCCGCCTAAATGCGACGTTCTCGGATCTTGAGGCAGACTCGATATTTGCAGAATTTAGGAGAAATGTAAAAATGATGAATCCATTAACACCTCCTGCTATTACGGTGACAATAGAGAAAGACGAGGCTGAAAAAACCGAGTTTTGTTTTACGGATTCTTTTCGGATTGGACGCGGAACCCAATGTGATGTCTTCATAAATGATAATATGGTAAGCCGGCAGCACGCTGAAATACGTTTTGAGGAAAGCCTATGGCGAGTATATGATCTTGATAGCGCCAATGGCATTTGGGTTGATGGCGAAAAAGTAGAACAGGCACCGCTGAAAAACAATACCAGAATCAGACTGGGTCCTATCGGGCCAGTGCTTTCCGTCGCCATCCAAGAAATCAGACCCGCAGAAAAAATAAAAGTCGACCGTCACTCAGTGGACAGCTATACTGATCATTATTTTGGCGATGCCGATGACACCGATATTGGCGAGCATACCATGATGGTTCGTCGTGCGTTTGCAAAAATACAAAACAAACAAAAAAAGAAATATGCAGGAATCATAGCGATTTTTGCATTGATGTTTATGGTGGCAGGAACATATGCCATTTACAAACATAGACAGGTCATCAAGCAAAAAAATCTTGCTGAAGACATTTTTTATGCCATGAAAAAATTGGAGCTTGAGTTTTCCAGGGCACTAAAAGCGGCGAAACTCAAGGATGATATGGAATCTCGAAGGATTGTCGAGAATTTTAGAACCCAGCGCAAAGAAATGGAAGAAAAATACGACCAGTTTGTGACTACTCTGGATACCTATGGAAAAGGTATTAGTGAGAAAGAACGGTTAATATTTCGGATTGCCCGCACGTTCGGTGAATGTGAAATTAATATGCCGGATGGCTTTGTAAAAGAAGTGATGACCTATATCAAGAAATGGAAAACAAAAAAAAAGAGACGACAACTGGAAAAGGCCATTCATCGGGCAGAAACATACAAGTATATACCCGAAATTGTTGAAACCTTCGAATCTTACGATTTGCCGCCCCAATTTTTCTATCTTGCGTTACAGGAAAGCTTATTTGATATCAACGCCTGCGGACCGAAAACCAGATTTGGTATCGCAAAGGGCATATGGCAATTTATCCCGTCAACCGCTGAAAAATATGATCTCCGGCTTGGGCCATTGGTGGACATTGAAGAGTCTGATCCGCTGGACGACCGGTACCATTTCGGACGATCCACCCTGGCCGCTGCAAAATATATACGGGATATTTACGAAACAGAGGCACAGGCTTCCGGACTCCTGGTGATGGCCTCATATAATTGGGGTGAGCGACGGGTGAACAAGCTTATCCGAACCCTGCCCGAAAATCCGAGGGAAAGAAATTTCTGGCGTATTCTGGAAAACTATAAAAAACAGATTCCCAAACAGACCTATGACTATGTATTTTACATTGTTTCTGCCGCCGTTATCGGGGAAAATCCTCGTCTGTTTGGTTTTGAATTTGATAATCCCTTGGCTTCGTTAATTCAAGAAGAGACTAAGGGCTCGCTCAAAAATAAATTCACATTTTCGCATCTCAGCTTCGGGTCGTCTTGGGAAATATATTTTAGGTGATCTGAACTTTTGACACGTAAATAAACAAAGAATTGATCTTTAAGCTATGCTGTGATATTTTCACTTTACCCGATACCCACTAAAATTAGAGCAAATTTTGAAAGGAAGGAATCATGAAAACCATATGGCTTACTTCACTGGGATCTTCTAAAGATGTGGTTAATAAGTTGATGTCTCAAATGAAAACCTACGGGCTTGAGGTCAATGGACATTTCTGGAAGGATGATCTAAAAAAGGTGGCATGGATGGCTGCTAGGGATAATCTTATAGATTCCAAGATTTCCTTGTGGGCGATTTTAGGTTCTGCTGAAGAATTGCTTAGTGCGAATATACGATACGGACTATCCCTATTGGCGATTACCGCTCAGGCAAAAATAGGACTCGATTTTCCGATTATATTGCTGCAGACAGAAGGAGAACCGATTTTGCCTGATTCTTTAACTACCCCCTTGAAAGGGGTGGATATTCTGCCTGCCGCAAGTGCTACCTTGGGTGCAAAACTGGTAGCAAAGGCCCATAGCACACCCAAGAAAATATCCCCTGAATATTACATTGATGTTTATGGAAATGAGCAGATCGGTCAGTGGTTTGAGATACGGCCCGTTAGTTCCGTCTGGCCCGGTGCAATGTTCGGAGTAGACAGCGGCGAGATTACCTTTCATGCCGTGGGCCCTTGCGGGAAACTTCCAAGTAAATCTGTGCTGAACTATCCTATGGAGGGGTTGAAGCTGAATTTAGGAGACAAAGAATTTACTGCCTGGGCCGCCCAAAATGAATTGAATACTGAAACATCCTATTTTGTCAAGGTCGATGGTTTTCCCGAGTCTATTCTTTTCGGTCCTTATTCAACCGAAGAAGCGGCGGATGTATATGTGATCGAGCTAAAATAAAAAATGGTTTTTTTGGAACCGATAGCCCGAATTTTTCATGAAGAATTTATCTAAGATATATCTTACATTTTTAAAGATGCTGCTTTTCAAAGTATCTTATTGACATTTTTTGGAATATAGGTTATAAAGCCAAAAATTTATTGAAAATGTTATGGCAATCTTGAGAAAATGAAAGAAAAAAGTGCTATGGCTAACGAAAACATCATTCGCAAGAATTTGGACAATCAGCAATTCATCCAGTTGCGAAAGAACACGGAGAAGATCGCAAAGATTTTGGACAAACGGCTTAAAGGACACCTGAATATTTTAAAACCGCTTTTTATTCCCAGAAAATTACTCGGCACCTATATCAAAAGTTTGAGCATGGATGAAGTTTCAGGTTCAGACAAAGCCTTTGCCGAGCTTCAGGAACGATACGCGGCAGTTTGCGAAAAACCCTTTGGATTGCCTAAAAAACTAAAAACTCCATTGCCTCCGATTTCAAACAAACTGGATGCAATACCGTTTAGATATTCCCTCTACATCGGAGATTCCAAAAAAAATGCAACCCATATCACCGCGGCCAACCGGTGGATTCTCTCTTACAGAAGCGAATGTCCTTATAGCCGCTTAAAGGCCATGGTTATGGGTGCTGAGAAACGCCAGCCCGACGACATGAAGCAGTCCTTGATCGAGCATTTGACCATGGTAATATTATTAAACCACTTTAAACCTCTCATCCAATTATTCCGCGATTTGCGTTACGAGGTAGAAATTCAAAAGCTTGAAGATTTGGGTGGGCTTCCCGTGGTGATATTGAAAGCATCAATCGAAAGTTTTCTACCACCGGACGATTTTATTCTTCAAATTACTCAACTGTCCGGCATACCCGCCTTTCAGGAAATTATCGACCTTGATGCGGTTGAAGAAATGTCTGACCCATTAAGGGAAACCTTGCAACAAGCCATCATTTAGCTTGCATTCCTCGTGAAAAATTTATCGAATTTTTCAGAAATACTTTCAAATGATCGAAAAACGCCTTCTTTAAAAATGTCTTTTTTTACCGAAAGGCAGCGGGCCGGTTTTTGTTGCCCACTACCAGGAAAAATCAAGCACAATTTTTTCGCCGGAGGGGAGTATTTTTCTGGAAGGTTGTAAGTCTATGCGCAGGGGAATCCGATTATCCGGCCCCGGTTGTCCTGCTGAAATTTCTAGATTATCCGGCCCCGCATGGCCGCTTTTCCCCCAAAACAGAGAAAATTCTTCTCTAAGTCCTTGTTCAAGTTCGGCTCCTTCAAGATCCTTTGGCAAATTATCCCTGCACCATAAAATAAACTGTGTAATCCTCGACAAAAAAAGCTGGTAGCCCAAGGAGGTTTCGCCAGCGGTGGTTTCCACCGGTGTAAAAGCTATGTCTTTGTTGGGTATGGCTGCCAGTGACATGATTCCGGAGCGTCGAAATTGATCGATCCTGTCCTCGGTAAAAGAAGCCTCGGTTGGAATGGGCTTGGTTGCAGATTGGGTGTCAAGGGCCAAATCCTTTATCTGTATATAGTGCCAATCGGTAAACCGGGTGGGCCATCCGGTCTTGATAAAACTTTGAGCAATCAAACATGCCGAAGCCCATACCGGTCCGGTCCATAGCTGAAGATGCTCATGGAATTGAAATTTGCGGGGCGTATTCTCGCCACCATAGGGGTAACGGAGCAGGAACCGGTTACATGTAACGGTAAGCCAGTTGGCTGGAGATTGACTCTTTAATCCACGCCATTTAGCAAAAGCAGGTTCATCCAGGTAATGGGGAAGAAAGGGAAGTTTGTTTAAATCATTCCAGGAGTCTATGTGCATAAATCCGGGGGTTATCCATACCATGGCAGGGACCAAAAGTGTTTCCGCCAATCCGGAGATTTTTTCAAGAAGCTTAATGCAAAAGGGGGAATTGTCAAAGGGAAGATCGATAAGAATCAGAGAAGGAAGATGATGAATCAAATTTGCCGTCAGGTTATCAAGGGTTTCTTCCAGGGTGTTCAGGGTTGCCGGAACGATCTCAAGTTTTACATCTGAACCCCCGTCGCTCTGCTGAAGTAATAATTTCAATCCCCGCCATGCGGCCTCTGAACGCCTGAATTTTTCATGGATAAAAATATGATTCAGAACCTGTTGAAGGATAGAATCGATCTGTGCCGATTCGGTTTGAAATTTAGGAGACGGGCCCGGGCTCTCTTCAGGAAGTGCAATCATATCTAAGATATTATCTATGGCGCCAGTTGATTGTGGTTTAGAATCCTTTTTTTCTGATTTAATCTGGATCAAAGGTAAGTCCGGCCATTGTTTAAGCCCTTGTGTTTTTTCCTGTGCAGAGAGGGTTTTGGTTTCAGCACCGGTCAAATAGTTTTTGGCTTCCAAAAGGTGTCTTAAAAAAGGATTGTTTTGAAAAAGAGCATCCGGATGGAAATCCTTTAATTTTGAAAATTTAATGTTCAGTCCGCCTGCCGGACATAAATCAGCGGGAATCGGTAAATAGAAGGAAATTCCCAATTCATCCATAGCCGCATCTAATTCCATGTTATCAATTGAAACCGGTGATTGCGTCCATATTTCGTCATCTAGTTGAAAAGGTGCCAGGGCCAGAATCTTGAATGGCATGGGGGAAGACTGCATATTCTTCTCCAATTCTAAAAGAAAAGTTTCTTAAAAATAGATCCCGGCTTTTTAGCGTCAATTTTATTAGGGTCTGTCTTTTCTGACGCTTTTTCTTCTGCCGGGGGTTCATCCTCCGGTACCTCGGAAATAGGCTCTTCGATTTCAGCCAATCGACCCCCTCCGAGAAACCGAAACCTGGGTCCTTGGAGGCTCAACGCCAGTTGGTTGTCGGGATTGAGGGGCGCTTGAATATTGATGGGCTGACCGTTTATGGACACAGACTGCTGGCCGGTCAGGTCTTTTACCCAGTACTGATCGTGGCTGAAGAATAGCTGGGCATGTTGATCGAAAACTGAAGGGTGATTCAGAATAAAATCGCAGCCCGGACCTTTTCCGATGGTAACGGGCAGTTCATTAAAGGACCGGAGCGTAGGACCATATTGTATAATGAGCGGAATCTTTATCTTTTGAATGGAAACATCCCGAGCAGGCCGTGGTTTTGGTTGGACCGGCGGCACCGGGGGCGGTTCAGCAGAGGGGACTGCCGGAGCCATTTCCGGAGGCATTTGAGGTGGCTCCGGTGTAACGGGTGTTAAGATATCGATATCCGTCTGACCCGCTTCAATTTTTGTTAAAAAACTAACCTTTGGCCCGCCTTGGGCAAAAATCAGCACATCTCCGTCTTTTAAATACGCTTCCGGGATTCTTTTTCCGTTTAAAAATGTTCCGTTTTGACTATGATTAATCAGTTTAAACCGATTACCCTCCCTGATAATCTGGGCATGTTTTCGGGAAATAATTTTAAGGTCTTTGGGAAACTGAACCTGACAGGACGAATGCCTTCCAATGGAGATCTCAGGATTAGAAAATTCCTGAATTTCGCCTTTCAAAGGCCCCTCAATATGAATAAGCTGAATAACAATAACCGGTATATTCGCCATAATAACGCCTTATTTTGTAACATCTCAATAAGTTCTGGTGTATGAAATAATCATATTGACCCGTTTCCATAATTTATTGAGAAGTTACCTTATGTTTTTTGAAATTCAAATTCACCATAATCATAATAGATGCAAGGGCAGTTGGCATTAATCTTTATTAACCGTTTGCTTTTCAATTCTTGCCAAAAATATATATAGCATAGCATAATCACAAATTCAAGAATAATGGTTTTTAGTGAAGGAATGAAGGGTTGTGTCGTTTATATTCGGGATAAACCACCCCATAAGTTTCTTGACAATATTCTGGTATTATAATAATTTCTAAAAGTTTTTTAACTTCTAATTATAGTATATGCATAATTCTAAAATGCGGCATAATCAAAGGCCTTGGTTTATTTTTCTGCCATTGCAATCTGCACTCAATGGGGCAACTTATTAATGAACTTTAAAGACAAAAATACGGGCAGCGTAAAAAAGAGTCGTCTTTTTCTGTGTGTGGCCATATGGTGGTTGGTTTTCGTTATTGGGTATGTGATTATTTCTTTTAAAATAGAAAAGATTAAAAACCATATCACTCAATCCGGGGTGGCATTGCTGCATGAAGTTACCGGTAAAACAAGTTTGCCGCTTCTTGAACGCGATGTAACGTCCTTAAGAAAGATACTACAGGATGTGGAAAAGAGATCGGGTGTGTCATATGCCTCCATTATTGATCATAAAAATAAAATTATTGCCTATACTGATCCTAACCAGTTACTACCGGTTAAAAGTGATCGCGTGTCCAGCTCTGATCATGTATCTTTCTGGGAAGGTTCTTCCAACCGTCACAGTCGGGTCATCAATTTTTCGACGGATATAATTTATGCGGGGACTCGAATCGGCAAATTTTATCTGAGTTATTCTGCCGCCTGGATAAATATAATTAGGTATGGATTTATTATCATTGCAATTTCTAGCTTTATCATACTGGTGTTGGTACTGACCGGCCTTTATTCTAGAGGCCTCAGATATATTACAGGTGTATTGAGAACCCCATATAGCTCAAAAGTTCCCTTTGACCTGAAAATTTTTGAAAATTCAAATATGTCCTGTCCCTTATGCGGGGCAGAACAACCCTTCTCTCGGGAACGTTTTTCCGATATTAATCTGGACAAATTCTTAATTGTCAAATCAATTCCGGATGGATCCAATCCGGTCCGATTTCGACCTTTAAAAGGGATTGGTCTGTCAGAAGTTTCAAATAGAAAAGACTTGGTGTGGCTGAAGCGTCAGGTGATTTTTCGATGCACTGAAATCATTAAAAAACTTGCTGTTGAATAACCTGTATTATTGGCCACGATTGTTTGCAATGGCGGGGAGAAAATTATGACGGTTAGTGAAAAAGTTTCAACGACTATGTTATGGGTAAAACAATTTTCAACAAAAACCTTTTCTGCCATTTCCAAAAAAGTATTCTCTATTCAGTTTGTTAAACGGAACAAAAAAAGCATTCTTATATGTCTTATCTCCTGGCTGATCATTAATATCGGCGGCTTTATAATATACCGAAATACTTCGACGGGCCTGAAAAATGATTTTTATCAAAAAGGGATATCTGCAACTCAGAGCCTGTCTGTAAAAACCGGTTCATCGTTGCTGGCAAAAGATGTACTTTCTTTGAATGTTGCTATCGGGGAATTTGCAAAAAACAAAAATCTGGTTTTTGCAGCTATTCTTGACCACAAAAATAAGGTCCTGGCGCACTCCGATCCTGAGATGACCAACCGTCCATTGATGTCTTTACAGGATTTAAGAGAGGTAAAAATCATTGATGGTGTATTTATTGAGACCGGAAAAGGAGGAAATGACAACAAACCGCTTTTCCGCTTTTCCCAAGATATCTCCTATTCCGGGGTAAAAATCGGCAAGGTATATTACGTGATGTCTTCCACGGAACTTAACCATGGGTTAAGCAGATTCCGGATGATATTTTTGTCAATGCTGTTCCTTAGCACAATTCTGGGGGCGGTGATTTTATTTTTTGTTGATCGTATCTTCCGGGCAAAAACAAAAAAAATTCGGGAAGAAGTCCAAGGAATGGAAAAAATCGGTCCTTATGTGTTAACAAAGAAGATCGCAAAGGGCGGCATGGCCGAGCTGTTTATCGCGGACTACATTCGTGAAGATGGTTTTCGGAGAACGGTTGCCATTAAAAAAATACTTCCCCACCTATCCGAAAACCAAGAATTTATAAAAATGTTTATTCGTGAAGCCAGGCTCGCCGCGCTGCTACAACACCCCAACATCGTCCAGATTATTGATTTCGGTAAGATACAGAACGCTTATTTAATTGCAATGGATTATATTCCGGGAAAAAACCTAGGTGAAATCATGGCGCAGCTAAAACAAGGGGTTCCTGTTGATCTTTCCATTTTTCTTATAATGAAAATATGTATGGGACTGACGTACTCCCATACAAGAAAGGATGATAGAAGTGGCGAACCGTTACATATTGTACATCGGGATATAAGCCCCCAAAACATGCTGATTTCATTTCTAGGAGAAGTGAAAATAGCCGATTTTGGAATTTCCAAAGCACGTTCTGAGCCCAGTATGACCCAGGCCGGTGTAATTAAAGGAAAACTATCTTATTTGTCTCCTGAACAGGTACTGGGGCAGGAGGTAGACCACCAGGCGGATATCTATGCACTTGGACTTGTATTTTATGAAATACTTTCCTATAATAAGGTGTATCGATTTGATAATCATATAGAGGCCATTCGCTCCATTCCTAAAAAAGAGATCCCCCCTCTGATCAGCCTAAGGCCGGATATCCCGGAAGAGCTAAACAGAATTGTGATGAAATGTTTGGAAAAAGATAAAAAATTAAGGTATCAAACCACGCAGGAAATTCATAATGATCTGATAATCCTGAGAAATAAATTGAATAAATCTTACGATGCCTCCGATCTTTCAGAATTCATGAGGAAGAATTTCGGAGCAACCGAAGAAACGACCTAAAAAGCTGTGTACGCGTTTTTTATATTGTTTCTTGGTTTTTTAAAGTTATGTCAAAAATAAATTATTTTGGAAAAACAGATGTTGGGCTTATGCGCCCGAATAACGAAGATATGTTTCTCATCAAACCTGATATTGGATTTTGCCTTGTGTCAGATGGAATGGGCGGCGCTGCCGCCGGTGAATTGGCCAGTCGAATGTTTTCTGAAACAGCACTTGAAGTTTTTTCAGCCGATAATGATCAATCTGAAGATAACACAATTGAGAAGGTTACAAAGACGTTCCGTTCCGCCCATGAAAGGATTTTAGAGCATGTAAGGGAGAATCCCCATCACCAGGGAATGGGCTGCACCGCCGAACTCGTAGCTTTTCACGAGCACGGCTTTACAATTGGCCATATTGGAGACAGCCGAATCTACCGTATCCGGAATGGTCAACTTAAGCAGCTTACCAAGGATCATTCTCTTGTGCAGGAGCAGATAGATCAAGGGTTGATTACACCTAAAGAAGCTAAAAATCATTCTCTTCGCAACGTCATCCTTAGAGCCGTGGGCATCAATGAAAATTTAGCTCTCGATATTTTAAAAGGGAAAACGTATTCCGGCGATCTGTTTCTTCTCTGCTCAGACGGCCTGACCGATATGATCGATGACCACCTCATCGGCCAGGTCCTTTATTCAGACATTGCCTTGCCCCAAAAGACTGAAAAACTCATTGAAATGGCTAAATCTGCCGGGGGCAGGGATAATGTCACAGTGGTTCTCGTTGAAATACAATGAACAAAAAAAGAAGATCGTCCTTCCGTAACATCTCAATAAGTTCTGGTGTATGAAATAATCATATTGCCCCGCCTACTGATAATAAAATATAACCAGTCTGGAACTCCCATTTAAGTGAGATTGGATCAATAAAATGGGCAATTATTTTATGAGGTTGGGTGTTTTGTGTGTAAGATTAGATCGGGTGAATCTTTAGACACCATGTCCAAATT
>Ga0272444_10004011_pt1 | contig 13103 bp, 10 predicted proteins | sample SSMForm13_FD_201033 | JGI IMG/M metagenome (GOLD analysis project Ga0272444, IMG submission 201033) | Marine sediment archaeal communities from Little Sippewissett salt marsh, Falmouth, MA, United States - SSM-Form-13 | ecosystem: Environmental > Aquatic > Marine > Wetlands > Sediment ...
TATGCATTTATAGAATTCTTTTTTACTATAGAAAAAGCATTATGGTCCTGCGACAGCGAATATATCCCATTGAAATTTCATATCATCCTTCGAGCTTTAAAGAATTCAAGCGCTCTCTTTCCATTCAATCTACCACCAGCGGAATGAAGGGGATGCTAGATGGGAAAAGCTGGATCTTTTCTTCTATTTCGAAGACAAAGAAAAATCCTATGACGCCTTTTTAAGGATTTTTTACATCAAAGGGGAATCATATGGGGATTCTGAACAAAAACATTGGAGAATGTTTCTCGGAGCTAATGACGAAATGGATACCCAAAAATATGGATTCATTTCATTTTTTGCAGACTTCAGGGAAGTTTAGAAGCAGTAAATATTCAAATATATCTAAATATATTCACGATCAATCAAAAGTAGCCGCCCGGGAATTCGCTGAAATGCTCGCAAAAAATCCTTCCCATCATACCATTCACTTTTTCTTTGATTATTTTCTATGCTTCTATTTCCTGATCGCGAAACCAAACCGACTTCACGGAAGGAAGGATTCGATCCTGGCCCACGTGAATCGTATGCATATGGAATACTACGGAAAGATATCCGCCCAAATCGTCCAAAGCATCACGGACATATGGATCGGAGATGATCCCTGTTTTTTAAAATCATTTATTTACATCATTCGACAGAAAAATCGATACAGTCTGATTATTCCTATGGCAGCTCGAAGTATTGATCCAACATTACACCTTGAGGAACCGAAAATCTCGAAAATGATCCCCTCATTTCAGCGAATTCAAAACGCGAATCTCCGAAATATCGATGCATTTATCTCAAATAATCTATAATTTTATATGAGTATATTTATTTTATGCCTTAATTTGTAGTGATTTTTTCTGTTTTTTACTCGATTTAAACCTATTTTAACTGAATAATAATCGTCTATTTGGGTTTTTCCTTATTCAATTCTTTTATTTTTTATCATTTCTATTGTATCTTTCTTTCGCCCTTTCTTTTTGCCTGTGATGTTCTACCCTGTTTTCTTCGATCTCCTTTGAGGTTCCCCTCAAGCCTTTTTTCAAAAAGGAGAAGAATGATGCATGATTCACGATATCCCATCCCCGTGCTTTTCCTGCTGGGGGCCTTGTTGCTCTCATGGGGGTGTGCGGGCTCCCCTTTTGAGGCCTTTGTGGTCAGCACGGAAAGCCGGAAGCTGACGGTGCTCAATCTCGATGAGGACAAAGACCTCATGGAGGTCGAGGGATCGCCTTTTGACCTGGGAGCCGGCGCCTGTGACGTGACCTATGATGCCAGGCACAGACGGATCTACGTGGTCAACCGCGGGGAGGACACCCTTTCGGTCTTTCAGGTGAAACGCGTTACGGAAGACCTTTTTCACTCTCATTATGTCCTGGAACCCAAGGACCCCATCGCCACTGCTCATGAGCCCATGGCCGTGTCCGCGGACAGCCGGCAAAACATGGTTCTAATCCTTCATCGAGACGGCACCCTGCAAAGGCTGAACGGAAAGGACCTCACAACAGAGGATGAGACACGCGTCATGGATTCGATCACGGCTCAGGCCCGGGCCGTGGATCTCGCCTATGACGCTCGCAACGACCTCATCTACGTGATCGACGAGGCCGTTCACGGCCTGTTGGTTTTGAGGGCCGCCTCCCTTGAACCGGTCCATTTCGTGAGCACCCCGAGTCGTCCCTGCACCCTCTGTTACGATGACGTCAACGACAGGATCTATGTGACCTACCGGGGGGAAGAAATCGACCAGGAACTCCCAGGGCTGGCGGTGTACCAGGCAGGCCCGTTCTGCAGCCCTCTTCGGGATCCGATCCCCTTGGGCGTACCCTTTCGTTGCCCGGATGTGGCCTATGACGCCATGCACAACCGGATCATCGTGAACAAGCCAAACCTTCGGGTGCTCGACGGGGACTCGTTTGAACGGATCGAGGAGATTCAGACCTCACTTCCCTATGCCCTGGATACCGGTCTCATCGACGGCTCCTCTCCTTTGCTGCTCTATATCGGTCAGCCCGGCTCCGTGCGAATCCATGAAATCCCGTCAGGAAACACCCACCCCTATGTAACGCAGGTCCCTTTGGCGGGACAAGGCGACGCCATTGCAGCAGTCACCCCCGGATGCCCGGAAATCGTGTCCCTGGAACCCAGTCAAGGCAAAGTGGGCGATACCGTCACCATCCTCGGTTTGAATTTCAAAGAAGCTCAGGAACGCAGCATCGTGAGTTTTGGCGGGTCGCCCGCCTCTACCGATGACATCATCGGATGGACCGACACCCGTATCGATGTGAAGGTTCCGGCCCTGGCGCGTTCCGGGCCGGTACGAGTCATTGTAGGCAACCGCTCCAGCGCCCCGCCTGACGGCGAGGACGTCAGGGCCTTCGAGGTCATTCCGGGTCAGGTCATCCACGTGAGCGCGAGAGATGGAAGTTACGGCGGAGACGGCAGCGAGGGCGATCCCTATCGAACCATAACCCGTGCGCTTTCCATGGCCCACGCCTCAGACGTCGTCTATGTCCACGCAGGCCAGTACAACAGGGAACTGGGCGAGCAGTTCCCTCTGAAGATCGGGGACGGGGTCCGGGTCGAGGGATACTATCAAGGCGATTATGATGTGCCGGTCTACTCATTTGAGATTCTTTACTCCAAGCCGGGTGACGGTGCCGTGGAGATGGGAAAGGGAGCCTCCCTCGTCCATGTCGGCGTATACATAGAGGATCCGGGGTCCGGTGACGGCGACACCGCCCGAGGGATCATCTGCCGGAAATCCGCCCGTATCGAGGATGTCGTGGTGGCCGGATTCAGGACCGGCATCCTATTGGACGGGAGCTATCCTAATGAAATCGAACCCATTGTCGCCGATGCGGACATCTCCGCCTGTGAGACCGGAATCAGCGTCTACGGCAGAGTCAACGCGGAAATTGTTGATAATTGTCTCTTTGACAATCAGGTCGGTATCGACATGCTGGGCAACACCAACCGGGTGATCGCCAACGACATGGACAACAACACTCGATATGGTATCAAGATCCAGGGCCAAGCGGCTTTTCTCTTTTCCAACTGGGTGCGCAGGACCTCGAACCCGGAATCGGGATCCGACGGCCACGGTCTGTGGGGGGCCTCCCAAACCCATACCTTTATCCGCGGGAATATGATACTGGACAATGATGAGGGCATGACGATTTTCGCCGATCCCGGCTACCTCCACTTCCTCCGGGAAAATACGGCCGAGGGGAACCGAAGGGCCGGCCTGACCCTGGCCGGGGACGGATTCTTCGAAGTCCGGATGAATACCCTTCGCAGCAACCAGGAATCCGGCATCGCGTTGAGGGCCAGGGATTCCTTCCTGAAGGGCAACCGCTTTTCCTACAACGGGGACGGTCTTTTGATTGATTCCATGACCGAACTGGAATCCTTGTTGGAGGACAACACCTTCTACGGCAATACAGGGGCCGGGGTTGCCGTGTTTGGCAACCCCGATGATATGGGACAGAATGTCTTGGTTCGCATCGGAAGGCCTGACAGTGCGGGCAACACCATTTCGAACAATGAAAAAGGCGTCTCTGTGCGGAATGCCCGGGTCCCAATGTATCACAATACTATTGAAGAAAATCAGACCGGGGTCTTTGCCTCGCAAAATGGTTTCGTTTTTCTGGGCTCGGAAAACACGCCGGGAGGCAACATCATCCAGGGCAACGCACACGTAGGTCTCGCCAACCGGTCTGATCGTAGAATCCTTGCCCCGGGGAACACGTGGAATCCTTCGGTCCAGGGAGCCGATGCCGAAGGGCACTATCCCGAGAATCTGGTTGTGGGTCCCGTTCCACCGCAAGACGGGAACAATTACAGCATCCGCTCTTCCTATGGAAAGATCCAGTTTTGACCCGCTGATGCCGCTTCCCCTTGCGTGGGGGAACCATCGATGAAAACTGAAAACGAGGACAGGAATCGAGAGGGGCCCCCAAGAAGGTTACGTAAAGGAGGACGGTTTTGAAAATTGCATTGATCGAACTCTTCCATGTAAGCGTGCCTTTAAAAGTCACCTTCTGGCCGACCTGGATCCCGGGCTACCCCCAGACCCACAACCGCTTTACCCTGATCCGCCTGGTAACGGACAACGGGATCGAGGGATGGTCGGCTGGAGCGGCCATGGGAAAGGAGCGCCAGGGCCTAGGAGATCTTCTCGGCGGCTACCTCATGGGCGCTGACCCCACCGATATCGACCGGGTCCAGAGTCTTCTCAAGCAGGCGGGATTTCTCGGGTGGCGCAACTTCTGGATTGAGCCGGCCTGCTGGGACATTGCAGCCAAGGCGGAGGGAAAGCCGGTGTACGAGTTGCTCGGGGGCCGGGCGCGGCCGATCCAAGTATACTGCAGCACCGGCGAGATGCGACCGCCTGCGCAGCGGGTCGAAACGCTCCAGCAGATGCGTTCCCGAGGTTTCACCTGCGTCAAGTTGAGGGTCAAAGGACGCACATTGAAGGAGGATGTGGACAACATCACTGCAATCCGCCGAGGAATGGGCGACGACATGGTCCTGGGGGTGGATGCGAATCAGGGATGGCTGGTTTCCATTGTCGACCGCGTCCCGGCCTGGGACCTTCAAAGGGCCAAAGAGTTTGCCGCCGCCTGCGCGGACAACGGGATCGAATGGCTGGAAGAGCCGCTGGACAGTCGCGATTACGACGGCAATGCAGCGCTCAAGAAGGCTTCCCCGGTCAAGATCGCCGGGGCCGAGCTGAACTACGGCTGGGATGAAATCAAGATCATGCTCGAAAAGGACTGCTTCGACATCTACCAGCCAGATGCTTGCTTCGCCGGGGGCATCGCTCAAGTACAAAAGGTCATCGAGCAGTGCCGCACCCTCGGCCGCCTTTACTCCCCACACACCTGGACCAACGGCATAGGCTTTTATATCAACTGGAATATGATCCTTTCAGACCCGAACAATCGTTTGCCCCTGGAATACCCCCTGGAGGAGCCTTCCTGGATTCCGCAGGTTCGCGAGGGCATCATTGCTCCGATCCTTCCCGATGCTGGTGGAATGCTGCAACCCTTCACACGGCCCGGACTGGGATTTGAAGTCGACCGGGCGCTTCTTAAAAAGTACGGCCGGCGCTTTTTCAAGCTCACCGAAACACGACTCAAGCTCAAGGTGATCCGGGAGAAGGGACTGAAGGAGGCCCTGGCCCTCAAGAAGCGAAAGGAGACCGTGGACTGATCCCTGATATGCATGTTTTTCAGGCCTCCAGGAGGTGCCCATGACCTCATCTCTCATGAAACCCGTGACCCGACCCACACCGGAACAAACCGAAGATCTCGTCCTGTTCGTGCGCCAGGGCCTGGGATGCGGGTGCCCGGATGAGGTGTTCTCCGACATTCGAATCGAGTTGCAGCCTGAGGCGTTTGCGGGTCTGCCCATCGATTGCCTGGTCAGGATCGGCGGGCGTCTTCTGGTGGCGGTCTGCACCTCATCCGAATGGCGGGACGCTGAAAACAACTTGGGCCCGGTCTTCAAGACCGGAAAAGGTCTGCGCGACCAGGACGGATTCAACCGATTCCGGTTCGTTCTGATGACCGAGGAAACGGAACGGGCCGCACAGATGGTGGAGGCACGGTTTCACCGCCTGACAGGGATGGACGACCGGGTACATGTGCATGTGGTAGGGCCTTCTGCCCTGCCGTCCTGCCTGACCTGAGAAAGAAGCCGAGCATGCCCCTTCCAGGCCCGTTTCTCAAATTACTTCCGGCAAGATCGGGCAGCGTGAATTCCTCACGCCGGAGCCCGTAAAGCCTTACGACCACCTGCACCCTCACCACATGCTGTCGCAAAAAGGGAATCAAATCATCCATCCATCCTTTCCCCACGCAGAATTGTCCCTTCCCCGAGCAGGCCGGCAGCGATTTGATTTGGGGTTGGTTTTTCACTGCGGCGGGTTCTATGATAGGTTGCAAAGCGTTCAGAAACCTGGAGGGAGAACCATGGGAGCAAAACGCATCACGGTGGACGGTCTGGCCCGGCTGCCCGCATTCTGTCACGCCACAGTGGCCGGGGACTTCATCTTCGTCTCCGGAACCCTGGGAACCCGCCCTCCCACCATGGAGCTCGCAGAGGGCGGCACCGGCCCGGAGACCGCTCAGACCCTTCGAAACATCGAGACCATCCTGGAGGCGTGCGGGGCCGCGCTTCGCGACCTGGTCAAGGTGAACGTCTTCCTGGCCGACATGAACGATTTCTCCGCCATGAACGAGGCATACCTGGCCATCATGGGGGACGACCCTCCGGCCCGCATCACCGTGGGACGGGCCGACCTGGCACTGGGCGCGGCCGTGGAAATAGACGGAGTGGCCTACGCCCCCTCCGCCTAGCGGCCCTTGACAGCCGGGGAAGGCCAGAGATCTTTTACGTGAACACGGGCACCTGGAGGAACCGTATCCACCAGGGCGTGAATCCGGATCGGCGCAAAGAAGAAAGCTTACGAAAAACAGGCACGCTCAAAAAATCACAGATTCACTGGTCGCCTGCCTCCATCCACCCCAAACCCCACGGAGAGACTGCATGTCTGAACCGATTCGCGTGGCCGTCCTTCTCGGCGGCAAGTCCGCCGAGCACGAGGTGTCCCTTCAATCTGCAAAAAATGTCATTGAAGCGATCGATCGAACCCGATACGAGGTCGTCCCCGTAGGCATTGACAAGCAGGGGGCGTGGTTTCTCTGTGATCCGGCCAGCTACCTGTTTCACGAGGATGACCCCAAGCGGATTCAGCTGAACGTGAGCTCGGCCGAGCAACTGGCCATAGTTCCCGGAAAGCCCCGGCATCCCCTGATCCGGCTTCGCGACGGGGCCTCCATTGGTCCCATTGACGCGGTGTTTCCTGTGCTTCACGGCCCCATGGGCGAGGACGGCACGGTCCAGGGCCTCCTCAAGATGGCAGAGGTAGCCTTTGTGGGCGCGGGCGTGCTGGGCTCGGCAGTGGGCATGGACAAGGTGGTGATGAAACGGCTTCTAATGGACGCCGGGATTCCCGTGGCGCGCTATTGCACCGCAGCCTGGCACGAGAGGGAAGGCCTGGATTTCAATGCGATTCGAGTTAGACTCGGGCTTCCGCTCTTTGTCAAGCCCGCCAACTTGGGCTCCTCCGTGGGCGTGAACAAGGCGGACGATCGGCAAGGATTCGAGCGAGCCGTGCAGGATGCATTTCGTTTCGACGTGCGCATTCTGATCGAGGAGTGCATTCAGGGTCGGGAGCTCGAATGCTCGGTCCTGGGAAACGAGCACCCCAAAGCCTCTCTGCCGGGGGAGATCCTTCCCCGTCACGCATTTTATTCCTACGAGGCCAAGTACATCGACGAGGACGGCGCTGGTCTGGTGATTCCGGCAGAGCTTCCCATCGAGTCCGTGGAACGCATTCAAGCCCTCTCTATCGAAGCCTTCAAGGCCCTGGGATGCGAAGGGATGGCGCGCGTGGACGGGTTTCTTCGAGAGGACAGCGAGGTCGTCATCAACGAGATCAACACGATCCCCGGTTTTACGCGGATCAGCATGTATCCCAAGCTCTGGGACGCCACCGGTGTCCCCTACCCCGAGCTGATCCACCAGCTGATTCAGCTCGGCATGGAAAGATACGATCGCGAGAAGGCCCTGGAGACCAGCTACGCCTTTGCATAGCCCGCTGCTTCTTCGCTTTACTCCCGCATCCAGCCCACCCAGGGACCACTCCTCCCCGCATCCTTGTCCCCCTTCTCGTATCGGCCTTCCGGGCGATACAGCCACTTGAATCCCGAGGGTCCCAGCAGGCAAGTGATCACGGCAAGGAGCACGATCGCATCCTTGAACTCCACCGAGATGAATCCCGCCTCGAGCCCGATGGAGGCGGCCACAATGATCAGGCTCAATCTCGACGAGAGCAGGATACCGGCGTTCAAGGCCTTTCGAAGGCCTACTCCTCGAAACAGAAAGAGCAGGCTGGGGATCATCTTCACTGCCACGGCAAAACCGAAGAGTGTCAGGGTGAACCGGATACGCTCCGGCGAAAGCACGTTTCCCAGGTCGAACTGCATGCCCACGTGAATGAAAAAGAGCGGGATCAGAAACCCGTAGCCGATCCCCGATAGTTTGCTCTCCAGGTGCTCTTTCTCCCGGAAAACCACACTCAGAACGGCCCCTCCCAGAAATGCTCCGAGCACCGGCTCCAGGTGCACGAGCTCGGAGAGCGCCACGAAGAGAAAGAGTAGGGCAAGAGACAGCCGAACACCCAGCTCCTGGTCGTCCCTGGGAGCAAGCAGGCGCCCCGCCCCCTCCGGATGCCACCACGCCCAAAGCCTCCCGAGCTTGAGCAGAAGGCCGAAACCGAAGAACATGGGAACCGGGCCAAGGAACTGCCATCCCAGCCCGTGCTCTCGGTAGAGGATGAAGAAGGTGATTCCGAAAAGGGTCAGGAAATCCGCGATCGTGGCCGCGATGAGAAGGGCCTGTCCGTGCGGCGTCCTGTTGATCCCGGCCTCCTTGAGTGTAGGTACGACCAGACCGAGGGACGTGGTCGTGAGGATCAGGGCCACAAAGGCTCCCCGCTCAAGGAGGATCGCGGAAAGCACGGATAGTCCCAGTGTCCCCCCGAAAAGTGCCGCGTGAAATAGCAGGTTCTTTCCGCTCTGCCTGCGCAGCATGTGAAAATCGATTTCCATGCCCGCCTGGAACATAAGAAGCAGGAAACCGAGCTGGGCGAGGAACGAAAGCCAGTCTCCGGAGAACTGAAGCTGCAAAAGGCTTTTTCCCAGAATCACACCGAAAAGGATCTCCAGGACAATCGCCGGAAGCCGGACCATCCGGCTCAGGCCCGGAAGGAGGGCCGCGGCCAAGGAAACGAGCAGCAGGGACCATGCCTGGTTCAACACCATTTCGCGTCTTGCTCCTCATGGCAATGACACGGGGAACTCCTGGTGGCTGACACCGACCATCGTTCTTTGTCTTCCTGTCTGCACACAGCTCTCATGCAGAAACGATCAGGACGGAACAGGGGGCCTTGCGGGCCAGAAGCTCTCCCACGTGTGGCGTAAACAAATCCTTCTCACGTTTCGTGCTTCCCAGAACGAGGAGGTTGTAATCGGCAGCAAGACTCGTGATCTCCTTGACGGGATTCCCCCGGCGCAGCTCTTCGTGCAGCTTGGTCTTGTGGATGTGCGCCCTCTCCCGAATTCTTTCAAGGACCCTGTCCAGCCAGGTCGCCTCGTCGGGCTTTTCCTCGTGCAGAAACTCGGGCTCCTCCACGACTGCGGTTGTGATGCACGCGTCCAGCTGACTGGCCAGATCAACGGCCACTCTCAGGGCGAGGTCAGATGCCGCGGTGCCGTTATACGGCACCAGGATGTTTTCATAGGGATGGGTCCCGCGAGCCAGAAGCAAGGGGCATGGCAGGCGGTGAGCCAGGGAGATGAGAACCGGTCGGGCCAGAGAGTCGAAACGCGGCGGGTCTGCAGGTGGGAGCAGGGCTACCCCGGCACTCTCCTTGCTGCACGTCTCTTCCACCGCTTGAAGGATATTCGACTCGGTCCTTCGAAGCTCAATGTCCAGGCTCCGGGCCCACCGCTCAATCTGCTCCTTCTGTTCGCAGGCCTCCTCGCTGCACAGGACCAACACGCGTTGGATCTTGATGTTCTGGGCGAGATGGAGGCCCTCGTTGAGAATCGCATCCCCTCTTTCTCCCTGACCGGCCGGCATCCCCAGCACCAAATCGTGGCCGTACGTTCTAGGGAAGTGAGCCTCGGTGCACTCCAGGAGGGAGCAGACCGCCTCGTAGAGCCCGGGGCGACCGAGCATGAGCAGGCGGTCTTCGGGTCTGAATACCGTGTCCTCTTCAGGGAACATCAGCCGTTGCTCCCTTAAAACCCCGACCACCCGCCACTCCCCATTCCGGGCTTCCATGATCCGGTCGCCACTGATGACGGGATTGGGGCCGACATCCACTTCCATGAACTCGGCCTCGTCCTGGCCGATGGGGAATACGTTAACCCTCGGATCCAGAAGATACTGGTGGATCCTCCGCGCAGCCTGGGTAGCAATCGTCAGGGTCTTGACCCCGATCTTCTGGAACTCGGGGAGGTACTTGGAATCGTACACCAGAGAAAGGATGTTCCGAATGCCTTTATCCTTGGCAAATGTTGCGATGGCCAGGTTGCTCGCGTCGTCCCGGGTCAGAGCCAGTACGTAGTCCTGCTCTGCGAGCCCGGCTTTTTCAAGGGCCACCGGACTGGATGCATCTGCGCCGAGGACACGGGACACACTCACAAAACGCGCAGAGATGTCCCGGAGGATCGATTCATCTCTATCTATCAGGGTCACTTTCCAACTCTCGCCGAGCCGTTTCAGGAGTTCTTCGGCAATGAACCCGGCGCCGCAAATTAAGATATTCATATTCGCCTCGTTGAGAGTGCGTGGTCGAAAAGTGGCAGAACGGGCTGCTCAAGAGCGGATGCCGGGCCAGTGTCACGTCATCTCACGAATCCTTTTCAGGTCCTCGGAATAGCCCAGCATCACAAGGAGGTCGTTCTCCTTGATTTGGTAACGCGGAGACGGCACCAGGGTGAACTTGGCCTTGTCCGCCTCCTTGACGGCGATCATGTGAACCCCGTATAAAGCGCGCAGATCCAACTCCTGAAGGGTTTTTCCCACAAAGGATTCCGGAGGCGGTATCTGAATGAGGTTGTACTCGTCCTCAAGCGGGATGTAGTCCATGATGTTGGGGCGTGACAGTCCCCGTGCAATCCGGGCGGCCATGTCGCGTTCCGGATGGACCGTAGACGAGGCTCCCACCTTCTTCAGGATCACGGCATGATCATCGTCCAGGGATTTGGCAACAACGCTCTTGACCCCCATTTCCTTCAGGTGGTAGCAGATCAGAATGCTCGTACTGATCTGGGTCCCTGTGCTCACCACCACCGTATCCATCTCTTCGAGCCCTAGGGCCTTGAGCTTCTCCGTGTCCGTGGCGTCCAGCACCACCGCTTGAGAGCAATGCTTGTCTATGGCCTGGACCCGATCCCGGTTTCGGTCCACCGCAATGACCTCGTTACCGTCCTCGAACAGGTTCTTGGCCACATAGTAACCGAACCTCCCCAGGCCGATGACCGCAAACCGTTTCATTCTGCACCCTCCTACCCGATCATCAGGTTCTCTTCCGCATACTCGAAACCGCTGCGCGCCTCGGTCCCTGCAATGACATAGGTAAACGTGGGGATTCCCACCCGTCCGATGAGCATCATGGCTATGATGATGATCTTGCCCAGCGCTCCGAGCCTTGCCGTGGCGCCCATGCTGAGGCCCACCGTTCCGAAAGCGGATACCACCTCGAAGAGGTAGGCTATGAAGGTCTCTTCCTGGGCCGCACCGTGTGTCGCCCTGCCCTGCTGCACCCACAGCAGCAGGAAGAGCGCCGTGGCGATCAGGGCCACGGAGAGCAGGGTCACGATCACGCTCCTGGTCACGGTATCATAGGGAATGCTTTTGCGGAACATGTTCACGCGAATGCGCCCCCAAAGCCGGCTCCAGGAAAAGGAAAACAACACGGCCAGGGTCGTGGTCTTCACGCCGCCTCCGCACGAGCCTGGAGACGCCCCAAAGAACATGAGAAACACCATGAAGGCCAGGACCGTGGAGTTCAACGCCCCGATGTCCACGGTGTTGAAACCGGCCGTCCTGCAGGTCACAGACTGAAACACGGAGGCCAGAACCCGTCCACCCGGCGATTCTCCTCCCATGGCCGTGCCGCCTGTGGCCAGGAACACCGCCGTTCCGGCCAGGATGAGAATCCCGCTGGTCAAAAGCACGGTCTTGGCCTGGACAGACAGGCGGAGCCGACCTTTTTTACGCTTTCGCACGAGCCACCAGAACTCGTGGACCAGGGGAAAACCGATCCCCCCCAGGATGATGAGTGAACACGCCGTGGCGTTCAAAAGGACGGAGTCTCGATAGGCTGTAAAGCTGCTGCTCAGGAGGGAGAACCCTGCGTTGCAGAACGCGGAGACCGCGTGAAAGACCGCCATGGCCAGGGCGCGGGTAAACGGCAGCTCTCCCCACCAATGTGCGAGGAACAGGAGGGTTCCGACCCCTTCGACGAGGACCGTGAAGACCACGATGGAGCGAAGAAGCTGGTAGATATCCTTGCGGGGCGTGTGCGTGAAGAGTTCCTGCACGGCCATCCTCTGATGAAATGCGATCCGCCTCCCCACGACGCGAAACAGTATCACCGAGATGGTCATAATGCCCAGCCCGCCGATCTGGATCATGCACAGAATGACGCCCTGCCCGAAAGGGGTGAAATGGCTTCCCGTGTCCACCACGATCAGACCGGTGACGCAGATGGCGGAGGTGGCCGTGAACACCGCGTCCACCAGGGGAAGGTGTCCCTGTGTGGATGCATAAGGAAGCACCAGCAGAGCGGTTCCCAGGCCGATGGCCATGAGGTAGCTGTTCAAGAGCAGGGTGGCCGGATGACTCCTGCGGATGCGTTGTGAGCCCCAGATTTTCATTCCACTCGTCCCACGCCATGAAGTGGCTCGGCTGGCCTCTTTCCACCCGGATCCTGAAGGAACAGTAGAAGTTCTCAGCCCGAACAGGTTCCATCCCCAGGCGCTCAGCCGCCCTTTGTACGCACTGAAGAAAAGAACGGCCGGTGCTTGCCGTTCCATGAAAGCCTATCGCATGCGTCTCGAGGGATCAATCCTTGACCCGAAAAGGGATGGGGTAGAAATACTCATCCAAACCAAGAGAAACGCGGGTCGAAATCGGGATCACTCATACGTGGCCATGAGAACAATCTCGTCCGTCTCCTCCAGGGAAAACACCTCTGCCTTGTCCGGGTTGAGACGCAGCGCGCCTCCTTCAGCGCATCCGCCGCGGACGTGCACGCCCAGGGCCGTACCGCCCAACGCGCTGATCTCCTTCTCGATCTCGGAAAACGCCATGGTCTTGCCGCGCCAGGGAGTCTCGGAAACGGGCAGGAAGACGATCTCCGGACCCTGGGTCGTGAAGAGCTCGTCAAACACGCAGCTCAGCTCCCGGCGCACGGCGACCAGGGCGAGCAT
>Ga0272444_10004012_pt1 | contig 13103 bp, 10 predicted proteins | sample SSMForm13_FD_201033 | JGI IMG/M metagenome (GOLD analysis project Ga0272444, IMG submission 201033) | Marine sediment archaeal communities from Little Sippewissett salt marsh, Falmouth, MA, United States - SSM-Form-13 | ecosystem: Environmental > Aquatic > Marine > Wetlands > Sediment ...
GAATTGACTATACCGTGAAGTACTTTTACATGATAAAGAGCGTATTGAAATAGGCGGATTCTTTTGAAGAACCAACTCGTCAGACTCCTTGCAACCGGCCTCTATTCCGGTTTCATGAAACCATACCCCGGTACCTGGGGAACCATCCCCGCCTGGTTGATTGCTTTCTTTCTGTTGCGCGGTGACCTGGTTGCCCTGGTCGCGGCTACCATCGTAGGCTTTTTTGCATCGGTCTGGCTCTCCGGCGAGGCCGAAAAACGCTATGGTCACGACGCCCGGGTGATCGTAATCGACGAATGGGCCGGTATGTTCGCGACACTCGTGCTTGTCCCCTATTCGCTGACCAACTACGCCCTGGCGTTTTTTGCCTTCAGGGCGTTTGACGTACTCAAGATTTGGCCGGCCCGTCAGTCGGAACGGCTGCCCGGAGGCTGGGGAATCACCATGGATGACCTGGTGGCGGGCGTTCAGGCCAACCTGTTTGTGCAGATTATCGTTTACCTCTACGCCCGACTGGCGTAGTTTGGCCCTCAGAGTATATCCGGGGAAGGCAGCAAATGGATGTCGAGATAGTAACGATCGGCGACGAGATCGTCAACGGCCTCAAGGTCGATACCAACAGCGCGTATATTGCCGAGCGGCTCTCCGGGGCCGGTTTTAACGTCAAATACATCACCTCGGTCGGCGACAACCTCCCGGAAATGGAAGAGGCTTTCCGCCTTGCGCTGAAGCGGGTTCCTCTCGTTGTTACCACCGGCGGTCTCGGTCCCACCGATGACGACCTGACCAAACGCGCCATTGTGAAGGTCTTCAAGCGAAATCTCATCTTCCACGACGAGATCCTCGAACAGATAAAGGCCCGCTTCGCGGCCCGCGGCATGGAGATGCCCCCGGCCAGTCAGAACCAGGCGCTCCTGCCGCAGGGAGCCTCGTTCTTCTCCAATCAACACGGTTCGGCCGTCGGTATCTGCCTGTCGGAACAGGGGAGAATTTTCATCTCATTGCCCGGCGTGCCGCTGGAGATGAAACAGATTCTTTCGGAAGAAGTCCTCCCTTACCTCGCCGGACTGCATCTCAAGCAGGCCACGAGCTTTGCGATCCTCCGCACTACGGGCATCGGCGAATCGCGGCTGGCCGAGCTGATCAAACCCGGCCTCAAGCTCCAGCCCGGCGTACGTCTGGCTTACCTGCCCTCGCACGGCAGCGTGAGCCTTCGCGTCGCCGCCAACGACGAGACCCGGGAGGCGGCCGACGCCAGAGCGCAGGAGCTGGTGCGTTACCTCGAGAAGTGCGTGGGGAAATACATTTTCGGAACCGGTGAGGATACGCTCGAAGGTGTGGTGGGGCAACTTCTCCTCGACAATGACAAGACCCTGAGCGTGGCGGAGTCCTGCACCGGCGGGCAGCTGGGCATGATCATCACCGGCATCCCGGGCTCCTCGAACTATTTCGTCGGGGGCTGCCTGGCTTACGCCAACGAGGTCAAGATAGAGCAATTGGGCGTGCCGGCCGAGGTTATCGAATCGCAGGGCGCTGTCTCCGAAGAGTGCGCTCTGGCCATGGCCGAAGGCTGCCGCAAGCGCTTCAACACCGACTACGCCCTGTCCGTTACCGGCATTGCCGGTCCCAACGGCGGTACAGAAGACAAACCTGTCGGCACTACTTACATTGGGCTGTCATCGGCCCACACCACGATCGCACAACTCTATCGCTTCGGCAAGGACCGGGCCGTCAACCGTACCCGGGCCGTCTATGCCGCCCTGGAGCTTCTTCGGCGCGACATCCTCGATATCGACTGAATCGGCATAAGCGAGTCTCCCGGACGGGTAAAATGCAAGATCATTCGCTTGTTTGTACCTTATTGAATAAAGCTATGGAGGGGATCAGATGAATATCTTCAGGACGATCCTGCTGTTCACCTGCGTGACCGCAGTTCTAGCGATAATCGGGTGTTCCGATGATGAAACCGACAGTACGACTGCCCGGTACCTCAGCCAGACTCCACCCGGACTGAAAGCTCAGGTGTTTGCGCCCGGCCTGGTGTCCACTGCCACCGCCCGGGAGCGAGACGTCTGTTTCTCTTCCGACTTCTCGGAGTTCTATTTCGGCCGGGATAACCGGATCATGACGATGCACCGCAACGGTAACCAATGGACCGACCCGCATCCGGCCGCTTTCGGCTCGAATTTCAGCGAGTACGAGGCCTGCCTGTCACCGGATGGTCAGAGGCTTTACTTCATCAGTCAGCGGCCGATCGGCGGCGGCGACCAGCCGGAAGACTATCAACTCTGGACGGTCTCCCGAACCGGAGAGGGCTGGGGTGAGCCGGAGCGTCTTACCGACCGGGGCGATTACTACCCGAGTATCACTTCCTCCGGCGTGATGTACTTCACCGATCGGAATGACGACATTTGCCGCACCCGGCTGGTCGACGGTCGGATGACAGAACGGGAGAAACTAGGCAATTCCGTCAACACTGCTTCGGCCGATTACAACGCGTGCATTGCCCCGGACGAGAGTTTCCTGATTTTTTCTTCACGAGGCTGGGGGGACGGTTTCGGCGGGGTCGACTTGTTCATCAGCTTCCGGTCCGAAGGGGACCGCTGGACCAAAGCGCAGAACATGGGGCTGGCGATTAACACCACGGCCATAGAGTACTGCCCGGCGCTTTCCCCCGACGGCAAGTATCTCTTTTTCTCGCGTCGTGGTCTGGACGGTGAAGACATCTACTGGATCGACGCCGCGATTATCGATACTCTCCGGGAGTATGACATGGATGTTTCACTGGATCTCTATCATACCGCCGTGGCCGATGGTCTCGAGGAAATGAAGAGACGCTACGGCCAGGTACGCGATAGATCCACCGGCTATCGTGACTTTGACGGAGACCTGTTACTCGGGTTATCGGATCGACTTCTGGCGGGGGGACGCAGCGGGGAAGCCGTCGCCGTACTGAAAACCTGTTTTGAGCTGCACCCCGATGCAGCCAGCGATCTCCAGCGCCTCAAACTGGCCCTTCTCGAAGACGACAAACCCGCCTTTGATGAGACAGCCGGCAGACTGCGTCAAGCGGCCGAGACCAGCCCCGGGAACGAACACCTGACAAACCTGCTCGGCTATCAGCTTGTAGGCTGCGCGAAAATCGATGAGGCGCTCAGGGTGTTTCGGCTGAACACCGAGATATATCCGAATTCGGGCAACGTGTTCGACAGCTACGGCGAGGCCCTGGCCCTGAAAGGGGACACGGCGGCGGCGATTGAAAACTATCGTCGATCTCTCGAACTCAATCCGGAAAACGCCAATGCCGCGCTGATGCTTGAGAAGCTGCGCAAGGAATAACCCCGGATAAAAAGTCAGACGCCGAGCGCAATTGCCGCTTCTTCGTAATAATCCGGCTTCACCCAGAAGATGTAGCCGAATCTGCCCCTGCCGTCGACAACACCGTTGGCGGCGTGTATGTTTATCTCGGCGTTCGAAAGTATGGCGTGGAGTTCGACCACGGCCCCGACCTTATCCTCCCCATAAACCATGAACGCCCGTTTGGGTCCGATCAGTTTGATACCGGTTTCCTTGCAGGCGTTCTTCAGTTTGGCGGCGTCATCGGTAACGAAATCCAGTTGGGACCAGCCACCCCCTTTGGGAAAGGCGGTAAAGGACAGCAGGTTTATTCCCTTCTCGCGAAAATGCTGCAACAACCAGTAGCCTTCCCCACGCTTGTCTTCTACGGTGACATAGTAATACTCGACTCGTCGCACAGCTTCCAGCATAGGTTCCCTCCTCAGCGATTTCGGCGCAGGTATCGCCCGCGCACAGTTCAACATAGATTCTACGATGACAACGGGCAAACAGCGGGAGGTAATAACCGTTGAAGTTGCCGGCTACTGATCGGACAGGCTGCGCTCCAGCCGCTTTTTGAAGTTCGCCGGCGATGTTTTCACAATCTTCACTCTCTCACAGGCGTTGAAGCGCGCGAACTCCCGGACGCGCTCGGCCAGGGCCCTCAGAAAGACCTCTCCGGGATCGAAACCGGGCTCCAGCCGCAGGCTCTGAACCAGGAGCGTCTTTGATTTTCGGTCCGCCTTCGGGTCCAGCCGCCCGACCAGTTCTTCCCCAAAGAGGATCGGATGAACGAAATAACCCACTTTTCGCCTGGCTGGCGGGATGTAACACTCCAGGGTGTAGTCGAAATCAAAAAGCCGCTTCACCCGGTCACGCTGGATGACCAGGCTGTCAAACGGCGACAACAACCTCACGGCCGGACGTGCCGGGCGAAGACCTCGCGAGGCCAACAGCGTTCCTGCCAGAGCGTAGTTGTCGGAATTGCTCTCTCCTTCCAGCCCGACCGGTACAACTTCACCGCCCTCGACAAGCTCCCGCAAGGCGGCGGTTATGCTCTCCCGTTTGGCTGCGTGACTGAATTGCCGTATCTCTGCCTCGGTGGCCAGACCGTAAGTGCCCAGCGCGCGCAGAATACAATATCGCCCGACCTCGGCGTCGGTCGGGAAACTCGTGTCGATCCCCGGAGGCAGTATCCGCTCGGTAAGGTCATACACCCGGTGAAAGTTCTTTCGCTCCGCCACGAGAACCTCACCGCGCAGATGCAGCAGTTCCAGCGCCGATTTGGTCGGTTTGCGCATGTCGTCCGAGGTTTTCCCGGTCCCCAACTTCTCGGCCAATTCCCGGGAACTGGCCGGGCCGCTCCTGCGGAGAGCCTCCAGCGCCGGCTTCATCATATGACCGTACTTGCCCAGACGATCTTTCTCCCACCTGCTGTAAGGATCCTCGAATCGTTTCATGCGGGGGAGAAAATAACGAAAGTCCGACATCGGCAGATAAAACAGCGCTCGGCTCCAGTACTCAAACACGCGGCGGTCTTTAGCCTGTAACCCGTCCAGCATGCCGGGTTCATAATCCGGGCGTCGGGTCCAGAGAGCGACGTGATGGGCTCGTTCAATGACGGCTATGGTGTCGATCTGAACATACCCCAGGCTCTCTATCGTCCGCGCGACCCCTTCTTTGCCGGCGGGCATCCTGGTCCGACCGTCGAGCAAATGTGTCTTCAGCACAATCCGACGGGCCATCGTTCGTGATATGCGGGTTGCGGCCATGATCTCCTTTCGCGGTAGTACTTCTCGAATTTAAGGCTGTTGCGGCGGTACCGGCAATCACATTGTTCAATTCACCCCGGGCGCAGGTATTGAATATCCTTTCGCCGGCCTCATCGTATACTATATTGAATTGAATCTCACGGGAGGTAACCGATGCTCACAGGTATACATTTTCTTCTCACCTACGCCTGTACCTTCGAATGCGATCACTGCTTTCTGCACTGCAGTCCGCGTGCCCAGGGAACGTTCACCCTGGCCCGGGTCCGCAACGTCCTGGAACAGGCCAGAGAGATCGGGACGGTCAGATGGATCTATTTCGAAGGGGGCGAACCTTTTCTCTATTACGCCCTGATGTTGGAAGGTATACGCCTGTCCCGGCAGATGGGATTTAAGGTCGGTATCGTGACGAACGCCTACTGGACGACTTCGGTCGAGGACGCCGAACTCTGGCTGCGTCCTCTCTGTGAATGCGGAATCGATGATCTTAGTATCAGCGACGATGCTTTTCATCAGGCCGAAGATACGCCCAACACCGCACGCATGGCCCTCGAAGCCGGCAAAAAGCTCGGTTTGCCGGCAGACAGCATCTGTATCGAGAAACCGATAACCCTCCCGGCTGTTGCAGGCTCCGACTCACGAGGCGAACCGGTAGTCGGCGGCGATGTCCTCTTCAAGGGCCGGGCGGCAGAGAAGCTGGTCGAAGGGCTGCCGCGAAGGGCCTCTTCGGAATTCACGACGTGTCCGCACGAGGAACTGGTTCATCCGGGGCGGGTTCATGTGGACTGTTTCGGCAACGCGCAACTGTGCCAGGGGATATCTATCGGCAATCTGTGGGAACGGTCTCTATCGGATATCTATAACAACTATCGACCCGAAAACCACCCGGTCTGCGGTCCCTTGCTGGAAGGCGGCCCGGCGCTGCTGGCCGCGAAATACAGCGTTGATCACGATGAGGGGCATGTCGATGCCTGTCACCTGTGTTACCTTGTGCGTAAGCAGCTGTTAGACCGGTTCCCTGAGTACCTGACACCAAAACAGGTGTACGGATTCGAGTAGCGCCGACAGGCGCCCGGGTCGCTTTCGAACCTGAAAAGGAAAAGCCCCGGCCGCTGCGCCGGAGCTTCTCCAACCTCACCCTTTCGCCAGGGTCTGCCGAATGTCTTCATTCATTTCGAAGCGAATCGACAGGATTGGCCAGGGCCGCTCTAATCGACTGGAAACCGGCGGTTGCAAGCGCGAACAACAGACACATCGCACAAACCGCGACAAACGTACCGGGCCCCATACTTACCTTGAAAGGCACCCAACTGAGCATGTCCGCCATGGCAACATAACCGAGCGGCTGACCGATCACATTCGCAATGATGATCAGTACGACAAATTCCTTTGAGAGCAATCTTACTATACCCGGAACACTGGCTCCCAGGACTTTCCTGATCCCGATCTCCCGGGTCCGCTGTTCGGCGGTGTAAGACACCAGGCCGAATATACCGAGGCAGGCTATGCCGATTGCAAATATCGCCAGCACCGCTGACACCCGGCTCTCCCCGCGCTCATCGGCGTAGTTGCCGTCCATTTCGTCGTCCAGAAAAGTATAGTCGAAGGTGAACCCCGGAAGCGCCGCCTCCCACGTTTCCTGGAGAGCTGCGATGGTACCGGGAATGTCGTCGGGGGGGAGTTTCACCGCCAGGTTGTTGTACTGATCTGAGGCCACCATCAGAACGATGGCATCAATGTATCCGAAGCTCAGCGGCGAACCGTGAAAGTCCTTTACCACGCCCACGATTTCATAAGAAACGTCTCCACTTCCATAGAGTTTGTGACCAAGGGGACTGGCAAGTTCCAAATCTCTGACAGCGGCCTCGGTAACGACAATGGGGGTTCCGGCGCCGACCGGGTCATTTTCTGCAAAACCCCGGCCTTCCACTATTTCGAGGTCGAAAGTAGAGATAAAGTCATAGTCTATCTCAAAGGTTTTGGTAACAATGATGGCCGTATCAACCCTTTGTTCAGTAGTGTAATAGACGTACTGATAGTAGTTTTTTCGACCCGGCGGGCAGTTGGATGCGGTGACGCTCTGCACGCGGTTCTTCAGCAGCACTTCATTTTTCATAAGGGCGCAGTTTTCCGCCGCGTGTTCACCCTCGAAATCCATTATCAGGATGTTCTCGGTATCGAAACCGACGTCCATCGAGGTAACGTAATTGGTCTGGCGGATTATCGTCATGGTGCAGAATATGAAAAGTGCGGCAATGCCGAACTGGACAACGACCAATATCTTCCTTAACAGCGACTTGGAGGACCTGGTGGAGGTCTTGTTCTGCAAAATCGCAATCGGACGAAATCGGGAAAGGTACAGCGCAGGATAGAAACCGCCCAGTACGCCCACGACCACTATAAGTGCAATTACCGACAGCAACATCCAGGGGTTGTTGTAGAAATCAGCGAGCTGTTCGCGCGGAAGGAGTCCGGTGATCTTGAATTTGAAAGCCTCGTACAGGGCGACCGCTATCAGCGTGGCCGCGGACGTTACCAGCAACGATTCTCCCAGATACTGCCGAATCAACTGCCCCCGGCCGGCGCCGAATACCTTGCGAACCCCCACTTCTTTCATCCGGTCGGAAGACCGGGCGGTTGACAGGTTGATGAAGTTGGCGATCGCCTGCAGCAGGATGAAGAGGGCCACGATTGCGATCGCGTACATCATGGAAATCTCACCGCCGGGCGAAAGCTCTCCCCTGTTGCCGGAGTAGTAGGCGTTGAAGTAGATGTCTTTCAGGGCCTGAAGCCGGAAGGCATGCTTGTCGATCTCGGCGGGATCAAGGTAAGTACGAGCTACTCTTTCGATCTTGGGCTGAAGAGCGTTCGGGTCGGTGTTTTCGTTTACAAGCAGATAGACATAGTCGGTGCTCAGGTCGCTCCACTGGTTTGCATCGTAGCCTTCGCTGACGAGAGTCGTATACGAAACGATACACTCGCAATACATTTGCGTGTTCTGCGGGATATCTTTGAGTACGCCGGCCACAAGACAGTTCAGACTGTCGTTGATCAGAACGGTCCGTCCTACCGGATCCTCGGTGTCGAAGTACTTCCTGGCGGCCGCCTGTGTGACCAGCACCGAATAGGGGTCCCGCAGCGCAGTCGCCGGATCCCCTTTGACGAGCGGAAAAGTGAACACCTTCAGATAGTCAGGATTGGCGAAAATCAGTTTGTTGCCGTGAGCGTACCCGGCCCCTTCCCACCGGTTGATCACCCGGGTCCGTTCGCCCCCGATAGTCAGGCTGGTGAGCTGTCTCACCTGGAAGATAGCCGCCGATTCCACTTCCGGGATCTCCGCGACGGCGGCCGGGCCAAGGGCGCCCATAACCCGGGCTGAGCGAACCTGGTTATCCTCGTCGGTGTAGGTGGCTTCGATTCGATATATGCGTTCGCGGTTTGCCTGGAAATCCTCGAAGCCCATTTCATAGAAGACGTGGCCCGCCACGGCGAGACACATGGCCAGACCGATCGCCAGGCCAAATATGTTGATCGAAGTGTAGAGCTTTTTCTTGAGCAGGCTTCGCAGCGCTGACTTGAGCAAATGTCTGAGCATCAGGAACGACCTCACCGGTTGCGCTTATCCGCCCGGTTCGAAGCAAGCTTCATGCCCGAATCAGCAACGTACAGTGCGACATAACCATACGGAACAGCGCCGAAACGAGCTTGTCCGCCGGCGCAACAGCAGGTGTTCACATACGCACAGAACTTCGACAGCTCTCCAGGCTACCAGCCAAAAGTCAACCCTTTGCGGTGCGAGACGCCCAGGCAGGTGTGGCATTCGGCGCAGAAGTACAGGCAGCGTTTACCCATGTCGCCCTTGAATTCACGGTAAGCCACACGGGTGATTTCCTTCTTGCAGTGGGGGCATTTGGGCGCCAGGTCGTTTCTCTGTTCGAATTGAATCATGACGTGACTCCTTCCAGCACGGCAATTTCGGCGCGTGAGAGGTCTGTTTAATGTTCTTACTTTCGGTTGGACCCAATATTCGAACATTTCATACTGAGGCCCCGGAAAGAGCTTCAACGTTAAGCTCTTACCGCACGTTTATTTAAGGAGGAGTGGGTCCGAGACAACCGAGTCGTTCTTTCGTAACAGGCAAAGGACGCACTTCCAGGGATACAGCCGTCTGTACTTAATCGAACAGCTCGCGATCGGGGGGCGCGCCAATCGCGATAGCACAGCCAAGGGACGCGCCAGAGGTATTCTTCATGCAGTCCGCATTTCAGGGGTTTCGTCGGGTTTCGTACGCAGTAGTGGTAACGATGGCGCTTTTTGCATCCCCGGTACAGGCGTCCTCTGCCTCCGGGCGGATTGTCGGCCGGGTGCTCGACGCCGAGACCGAACAGCCTATCCCCGGCGTCACTCTCATGATCTCCGAGGCTTACGCCGGCACCAAGACCGACAGCGAAGGCTTCTTTGATCTGAGGAACCTCTCTGTCGGGACGTATTCGCTGCAGGTCAGTCACGTCGGATACGAGAGCAAAGAGATCGACAGCGTGGCGGTGACAGCGGACCATCCGTCCGAACTGACCATCAGCCTGCTGCCCCGGGTGGTCCGGTTGAAAGGGATCACCGTTACGCCGGGGAGATTCAGCATTATGGGCACCGAACCGACCTCGCAACAGACGCTCACCCGCCGCGAAATCCAGTCCATTCCACAGCTCGGAGACGACTTCTTCCGCGCCGTCAGCCGCCTGCCCGGCATGGGGGCTAACGACTTTTCGACCAAGTTCACCGTGCGGGGAGGTGAGTACGAGGAGGTCCTGGTAACTCTGGACGGCCTTCAGCTGTACGAACCGTTCCATCTCAAGGATATCGACGGTGGCGCAATGAGTGTTATCGACGGCGCCGCGGTGGAGAGCATTGATCTCCTGACCGGCGGATTCGCGGCTGATTACGGCAACAAGATGAGCGGCGTGTTCAACATCAAATCCCGGAACGTACCACCGGATCGCAATCGCATAAATGTTGGGGTGAGCTTCATCAACGCCCGCGCCCTGGCCGAGGGAATGTTTGATAACAATCGTGGCTCCTGGCTGGTGTCGGCGCGGCGGGGATATATAGATTACGTTCTCAAGCTGGCCGATCCCGAGAACACCATCTCGCCGACCTATTACGATGCGTTCGGTAAAATTCGGTACCAGCTCGGCCGCAACTATGTCCTGACAGGCAACCTGCTGCACGCTCATGACAATCTGGAATTCAAGGGTGACGACTATGATATCGGCGACACTCTGATTACGGAATATGGAAACACCTACGTCTGGCTTACTCTCTGGGCACAGCCACACTCCCGGTTAAGCGGGCGAACGATGGTAGCTGCCGGCAGAGTCGATCACGATCGACGAGGTCAGCTGTACGATTGGAATATACAGGGCGTCGAGGCAATGGCCCGCGATATCAAGGATTTTTCCCTGACCAGCCTCAAGACTGACTGGGAATATGAAAGCTCTGACCGGCTGTTCCTGAAATTCGGTGGCGAGATCAGGGACCTTTCGGCCGACTATGACTATCTCAGCCGCGACTATTTCTACAGCTATCAAACGGACAGCACCGGGACTCATTCCCGGCTTGATTATGTAGATTCGATCAGCTTGCAGTTCGATAAATCCGGATCACAGATCGGCGTTTACCTGTCCGGTCGTTCGCGCCTGGCCGCCCCCCTGGTGGCAGAAGTTGGCGCTCGTTATGATTACGCTTCATATACGGACGACGAACTTGTCTCGCCCCGCGCCAACCTGGTCTACGAGCTCGACGACCGGACTACTCTCCGCCTCGGCTGGGGATTGTACTATCAGATCCAGGAAATGAACAGCATCTCGGCGGGTGACGGCGAGCCGGGCTTTTACCCGGCCCAGAAGGCCGAGCAGCGTGTGATCGGCTATGAGCATGAGTTCGAGGGCGGCATCCGCCTTCGGCTCGAGGGTTATTACAAGAAGTACAGCGACCTTCGTCGCGCCCTGCGAAACTCCTTCGATCCCATAGAACCCTTCCCCGAAAGGGAGATCGACAGGGAGATCGTCCACCGCCGAAGCTCAACAGCCAGGGGGCTGGAGGTGTATCTCAAGAAAGACTCCGGCGGCAGGCTGTCCTGGTGGCTCAGTTACGCCCTGGCTAAAGTGGAGGAAGTAGTGGACTCCATCTACTTCTCTCACGACCGCGTTTCTGCCTATTTCAACGACACCATCCCCACTCCCCACGACCAGCGACATACCGCCTACCTCGACGTCCACTACCGCCCGTCACCAAAGTGGCAGATCAGCGGCGCTTTTCAATACCATTCCGGTTGGCCCTATACCGACGTCTATCTGGCCTCGTCAAGCACACCTGAGGGCACGCGCTACTGGGTACAGGCCGGCGAACACTGGGCCTCGCGCCACAAGGACTTCCATCGCCTGGATATCCGTGTGAGCCGTCACTTTCCGCTTTCCCACGGACGAATCACCGCCTTCGTGGAAATGCTCAACGTTCTGGGTCGGGGGAACGTGCGCGGTTACAACCAATACCTGGTCACTACCCGGTCGGGCTATCGTATCGAGCAGGAAGAAAAACACTGGTTTGGTCGGATACCTTCGTTCGGGATCACTTACGACGTTGAACTTTGAGGGGGATCCGGCTTACCCGGGGGACCGGCCGGTCAATCGCCCGCCTTAGCCGCTCCCGTCTTGCGGATATGTATGGTCCCCTCCCTGACCAGCCGATCAAAATCGCCGGTATTAAAGCCGGTGTGCGATGAGGCAAAATCGGTATTTTCGACATCCGGATCGGACCGGCAGGATCGACTTGGCAACCGCCCAACAAGGTGCTTTCAAGAGCTACTTGACGGCTTTTCGGCCCAGCACGTACAGGACCTTCTCGTCCTCATATCCCTGTTCCCGGTAAAGCTTTACCAGCCGTTCCCCTTCCTCGGCCAGCTCCGGTTGATCCCCCGCCTCGCGGAGCTTTCGGACTACTTCCTCGCTGTGCTTGAGCATGGACTGAAGCTCCTCGGCTACCTCTTCCTCACTCGCTTCTTCGAAGAATTCCAATACATCCTCGTCGGTCAGATGGAGCCGACGTATCATCGCCCGTACTTCGTCGCGGGTGAAAGTCTCGAAATGAGGCACCCCCCGTGTCTGATCCACCCGCCCCCACCAATGATGAAGATGCCGCTGCGAGTTGGGCTTCACCGTGGCCGGGTCCTGAATAACCTCGCCCACTATCATCAAGCCGCCCGGCTTGAGCACCCGCATCATCTCGTCCAGGACCGGTTCGATATTCCTAAGATGATGTAGGGAATGGCGGATAGCCACAGTATCGAAAGAGGCGTCCTCGAATTCCATCTGCTCGGCGTTCATGACTTCGAAGCTAAAGCGCCCGTCAGGCTCTTTGGCGGCCGCCTCGATCCTGTCCACCGCCGGGTCTATCCCGATGCCTTCGGAAAAGCTCTCGAACGATTGGCCCAGCCATTTAAGGAACTCGCCCGTGCCGGTAGCTACATCCAGAATACGACCGCCGTTAACCCTGCTTATTCTCTCCTCGAGTGGATCCATGTTCTGCCTTTCAAAGCTCTCTGCTGTCCTGAGTCTTGCATCTGAATAATGGATACGAGACGTCATGATCTAAAGTTGCACCTGGGTTGATCATTCTCGATCAGCTCCGGCGGCGGCGATTATTACATCCTCGGCCGCATACTCAGTTTCGAAGTCGTCTTTCTCCGGCGGATTTGCCAACTCCCAGCCTGTCGTACGACGCAGCGCTTCATCCGAATCCACCGGCTCGGCAAAGCCCAGTTCTTCTCTCAGCCGCGAAGTATCTATATCCAGATGGTGTCGGCATTGCATATCGGTATGGAGGTGTTTCGGAAGATCTTCTTCGGGCAGCTCTATGATATTTCCCGTCCAGCCGGTGATACCCGCAAGTCTCCCGATCCACTCTCGCTCCGGAAGAGGCTGAAGCTCTCCCACGTTGTAGATG
>Ga0272444_10004013_pt1 | contig 13102 bp, 12 predicted proteins | sample SSMForm13_FD_201033 | JGI IMG/M metagenome (GOLD analysis project Ga0272444, IMG submission 201033) | Marine sediment archaeal communities from Little Sippewissett salt marsh, Falmouth, MA, United States - SSM-Form-13 | ecosystem: Environmental > Aquatic > Marine > Wetlands > Sediment ...
GACGTATCGAGCCATCTACGATTTCGATCGTCGGATCATGCGGGACGGGTGGGGCGTCGAAGCGCCGAACGAGAGGCATTTCAAGTGGTGGGCCGAGGAAGCATTCCAAGATCCCGAGCTGTGGAGGGTCGCGTGGGATCGCGACAGGATCGTCGGGACGGCCGCCGGGGCCGTCCGCGGGACGTGGAATCCGTCCCTCGGCGGCGAACGGGCGGAGATCCGATTCGTTCGCGTCGACCCGCCATGGCGCCGTCGTGGCATTGCCCGTGCGCTGATCCTCGAGTGCCTTTCCGCGCTCTGGCAACGGGGCATCCGGATCGTCGAGCTCAGCGTTGACGGAGAAAACGAAGCAACGGCCGGAGCCTTGTACCGGAGGCTGGGATTTGAAGTCACGGCACGCCAAGTCACCTATCGATACGATCTGGCCCTGCGCCGCTAGACGCCTCGCTTCGCTCTCCCGGTCGGACAGCCTCGGACGCGCCAGAGGGTCGGCTTGCCGGCAGGGCAACATCTCGCCTACGCTGGATCCATGACTCTTCGAAAGGTGCTTGTCGCCTGCGCAGTGGCCGCGGTGATTTCCGCCGCAGCAGCCGGAACGGAGATCCTGTCCGTCGAGTGGGATCCGGGCCTCGGCGTAATCGTCGTTCGTCTCGACGCCTTCCCATCGTGGGGTGGGTGGCGAATGCTCGTCGATGGAGCCGAAATCACGATGGAGGGCGGCGACGGATACCCCGTCGTCCGCCCCAATGCGCCGCTCGACGAGGGAGCGACGGGGCTGTTCATCGGAACGACGCCGTGGGTCGGTCCCCTTCCGTCGGGAGCGCTCCCGTGCGCCGGGACGATTCAATTCGACATTCCCCATGAAGGTCGGACGAACACCTTCGCCTACGATCTCAGCACATCGTACTGCTCCGGGATCGCATCCGAATCGGCAGGCACCGGCTCGGGCAGGCCGGTGGGCGGAGCCATTCATGCCGACACGACGTGGCAGGGGGAGATCCTCGTCACGGGATCGGTCTTCGTCCCATCGGGCGTCACCCTGACGATCCTGCCCGGGACAACGGTTCGCTTCACGCCGTATCGCGGCTACACCGATCCCTCGGGGCGTCTCTCGATGCGCGTCGAGGGCACCCTGAAGGCCGTCGGGACGGCGACCGCACCGATCTGGTTCACCTCGGCCGCCGACGATCCGATGAACGGCGATTGGAGCATGCTGCGTCTGGTCGACGCATCGCCGGCATCCGAGATCCGCTTCGCAATCCTCGAGTTCGCCCAGCAGGGACTCAACCTGTGGAACTCGAGTCCGGCGATCGCCGACGTCATCGTTCGATGGAACAACTGGGAGGGGATCTACCTCGAGTCCTACTGCAAGCCGACGATCGAGCGAGCCCGCATCTATCAGAACGGCTACAACGGGATCGCGATGGAGCAGTTCAACGGCGCCACCGTACGGGACTGCTACATCGCTGACTCCGGCACCCACGGGATCCATGTCGACGCGTCGAACGCGTCGATCGAGACCTGCATCCTCGAGGGCAATGCCGCCGCGGGCGTGTCGGTCGACGACCATGGCAAGGTCACCGTCGAAGCGTGCGTCATCCGCGGAAACGAATCGGCGATCGGCTGCGGGGAAGGGCAGAACGAGCTCCACCTCGACGGCAGCTCGATCCTGACCGGCAACACATACGACACCCCTCGGTGTCAGCCGTCGCAGCGGTTTCCCATCCAATCGAAGAAGACGGCCCCTTCGTCGATTGCCTTCCCGATGCCGGACTACCGGCCGTACGAACTCGGATACACGCCCGGGAACCGCCGACTCGATCGCTATCCCTACGTGTACCCGCTCGTGGATGAGACGCGCCGCGTCGTCGGCGCAATCGGCGACGGTCTCGGGCTGACATGGAGCGTCGCATGGGATGGTGTGGCGATCTGGACGGCGACCTTGTGGGGCAACGTCTACCGTCTCGATCCGGCAACCGGAGCCGTTCTGACCCAGTGGCAGTACCCCGGGCCGCAAGCATGGGGCATGACGTACGATGGCGAGCATCTGTGGATCAACGACTTCGCCGAGAAGCGCATCTACGAGATGACGACCGACGGACGGGTCGTTTCGAGCTTCGCCATTCCCGATACCCAAGGAGGAGCGAAGGGGATCGCGTGGGATGGCGAGGCGCTTTGCATCATGGGGTGGACGAGTCCGACGATCTACCGGGTCACGAGGCGCGGCGTCGAGCTGAACCGGATCCCGTTGCAGGAGGGGGGAGGCGGCCTCGCTTGGGACGGCTCGGCGTTCTGGGTTCCGGGTGGCCTAGGGATCCTCCGCGTTTCCGCGCAGGGAGAACCGCTCGGAGCCATCCATGCCTGTAGTGAGGGCACGTGGGATCTGGCCTGGGACGGACGGTTCCTCTGGGCGACGCAGCGCACGAACGAGAACTGGTTCGATGAGAAGCTGTTCCGAATCGAGATTGGAAAGCTGCTGCGGTAGCTTTGTGGTTACCCTACGCGGAGTGAACTCTCGCGCCGTGACGGCCCCAAAGGAGGCGCGGAACCTGTACATCGATGCGCACAACCATCTGCTGATGTCGCATGCCGCTTGGGATGGCGAAAGCCCGCGCGTCCTGCCCTGCGATGCGATCCGGGCCCGGCTCGAGACCGGCCGCGCAGGCGCTGTCGGGTTGGTCGTCGGCGGCCGACGAGCGTTTCCGCACCGGGCTCCCGAATCGTCTTGGTGGGGAACGCTCGATGCACTGTCCCAGTTCTGGCGCGGCCAGTCGGAAGCCCACCGTCCGCTTCGGATCCTCCGGACGACCGAGGACGTCGACCGACTCTCGTCAGAGCTGCCGAGCGTTCTGCTGAGCATCGAAGGGGCTGCGCCATGCTTCGACACTCCGCTCGGCGATCCAATCGCCGCGCTGAACATCTTGTACCAACTCGGTGTGCGTTCGATCCAACCTCTCGGCGCCCTTCCGAGCCCGGCCTTCGATGCCGAAGGCAAGGATCGCGCCAGCTCTCCGAGGCTGAGTTCTTCCGGGCGCAAGCTGATCGCCGAGGCCTCTCGCCTCGGCCTCGTGATCGATACGGCGCATTTGACGGGCGAGGAACCTGCGTTCGCCGAGATCCTCGAGAGCGCATCGGCACCACCGATTGCCTCCCACCACAGCTGTCGATCGCTCAACGGCTTGCCTCGTGCGCTGTCCGACCGCGCGATCCGGGACATTGCCAGGGTCGGTGGGGTCGTCGGCATCCACTCCGGCTCGGCGTACCTGACCGGTTCGGAGAGGCACGCAGCAATGACCGATCTGATCGCGCACATTCGCCATGTCGCCGAACTCGTCGGTGCCGATCACGTCGCGATCGGAACGGACTACATCGACATCGCACGAATCCCGATGGACCTGCCGGCATCGACGTTCATGAAGGGAGTTGGCGAGTCCGGGTTCATGAGCCAGCTCGCGGACGCGCTCAACGAGGAAGGCTTCGACGACGCGGAGCGGACCCGCATCCTCAGCGGGAATGTCCGCCGCCTCTGGCACGCTGCGTTGCGGTCGACGAACATCGTGGGGACGGCGGCGCAGTGCTAGGCGAGCCGCTGTCAAGGAAGGGGGGATGATGGCGATTCGGGTTGTGCAGCTTGGGAGCCACAGGCTCGAGGGAGAGGGTCTTCGCATCGGCACCGTACGGCGTCCACCGCGTGGAGTTCCGAAGAGCGAGTTCGCTTCGCAGAACTGGTACGACGTCTGGCTTCCGGACATCGCCCCATCGGCCGAACTGATGAAGATCGGTCGCGCCGCGCAGACCGACAAGGACTGGTCCGCCTTTACCCGGAAGTTCCGCCGCGAACTCGCTGCGCCGGGCAAGTCACGTCTGCTCGATCTGCTCGCGGCCCTATCCCACGACACCGACTTCTCGATCGGTTGCTACTGCGAAGACGAGACGCGCTGCCACCGATCGATACTCCGCGACCTCCTGGCCGAGCGTGGCGCCCGCTTCGACTAGACCATCAACACCAACACGAAAGGCGAATCGAGATAGAGTGCATCGACCATGCCACGAACGGGGCGCCGCGCGACGGCCTGCCCAGCGAATCCCGCGCCGGGCAGCGTCGCAATCCGTGTGAGGACTCTCTTCGCCCCAACCCAGCCTTCCCCCATCCAGAGGAGGAAGGAGCTCCAATCATGGTTCTCACACGGGCCGCTGGCTCCGCGTGACGGTGCGCCAGACGAGTCCGGCCACACCGACGACGGCGGCGATGACGAACAACCACCAGAGCAGCCAGATCACACCGGCCAGCACGAAGCCGGCCACAAGAACGCCGATCACAAGTCCCAGAAGTCGAGTCATGGCGCGCATTGTAACACTGTTACACCACGTCGGCCAGGCGGCCCCCGCCCGATCCATCGCAAGCTATCTGTGGGTTTGCGGACCGAGCGGCGGGAGCGGAAGATCGACGTCAACCCATCCATCGAACCAGACAAGGAGCCATGATGAAGATCCGATTCCCCGGCGGCCTGAGCGTCGAAGCGGAACACCGCGGATTCACGATCCGCACCGACCAGTCGACAGGCTCGGGGGGCGCCGGGTCGGCGCCGAGCCCGTTTGACCTGTTCCTCGCATCGCTCGGAACCTGCACTGGCTACTACGTGCTTGCGTTCTGCCGGAAGCGAGACATCCCAACCGAGGAGATCGAGCTTTCGATGGACCTGGTCCGAGACGAAGAGAACCACCGGGTCGAACGGATCGAGATCACCGTCCATCTGCCGGCGGGTTTTCCCGAACGATACGTCGGCGCCTGCGTGAAGTCTGCGGAACAGTGCGCCGTAAAGAAGCATCTCGAGCGCCCGCCGGAGATCGTCCTCGCCGCGCGGACGGCCGAGTAGCCGGATCCGGGGCGGAGGCCAAGCGCCATGCCGTTTGAGATCCGGCCGTATCGCAGCTCCGACAGCGACGTTGTCGGTCGCCTGATTGCCGAGACCTTCCGGCGATTCAACCTCTCGTACGCCCCCGCGGACGAGCAGCAGAAGCTGCTCGGACCGTTTCGCCATGCCGGCTCCGAAAATCCAACACACCGCCGCGGCATCGCGGCGCTGATCCGGGCTCCGATCGTCCTGGTGGCCACCGCGGAGACGCCGGAACGGATCGTCGGCGTGCTCCGGGGCCGACCCGGCCGTCTGCACAGCCTGTTCGTGCACGAGGATTTTCATCGCCGCGGCATCGGGCGCGCGCTGATGGCGGCATTCGAAGAGCAGTGTCGACGGGCCGGAGCCGAGCACATCACGATGCAGTCCAGCCTCTACGCCGTTCCGTTCTACCAGGCTCTCGGCTACCAACGCTCGACCGGCGTTCGTTCGGGCCCGTGCTTCGACGGAGTCGGCTTCCGGTACCAGCCGATGAAGAAGCTCCTGTAACACGGCTCGACAGTCGAACCGCGACGTCCTCGGCCCACACGACATCGCGCCTCTCCTGACCCCAGCAACAGCCACCGGAGCGACGACGCGAGGAGTGCTGTTCGGGAACCGATCGAGGCGATCCGACTACAGCCCACTGTTGAACCGATGTCGATCCGACGGCGACCTACCACCACACCGCTGGGACAACCGCAACCCTTATGATGAGGACGGGAGGTTCGAAGGGTGCCCAGGCAGACGAGTCGACGACCGGAGAGAGACGATTTGACAGGCGAGCACGCACTGACCGATATCGGTCAACTCATCCTGCTCGTGCTGTTTGCCGGCGCGTGGATTGCGGATACCTTCTTCCTGCGGATCACGACCGGCTTGAACGCGCTGATCCCCCTTTGGGTTCGAGTCCCGATCGGGGCCGTGCTTCTCGCACTGGCTGCGTATCTCGGAACATCGAGCTATCGGATCATCTTCGGCACAACGCGAGACAAGCCGCACGTCGTGCGCACTGGCGTCTTCTCCAAGGTGCGCCATCCGATGTACTTGAGCGAGATCCTGTCGTACCTCGGACTTCTCCTGTTCAGCCTCTCGGCGATCGCAGCCGGCGTGTGGCTCGTCGCAATCGCATTCCTGACCTACGTTTCCGGGACCGAGGAGCGCCGGTTGCTCGCCCGGTTCGGAGACGACTACGCGCGGTACATGCGCGAAGTCGGCATGTGGATCCCACGACCTCGTAGGCGCTGACGGCTCCAGCCGTTTGCCGCAGGCGCTGCGCCGATCTATCCTGTCACCCATGTCCCAGATCGGTCAGACGCTGCGCAGGATCCGCCTCGAGCGAGGGTTGACGCTGCGGGAATTGGCCGAGGCGTGCGAGCTCTCGACGAGTTTCCTCTCCCAGGCGGAGCGCGGCCTGTCCTCGATTTCGGTCGCGACGCTGGAGCGTGTGGCCGGCGCTCTCGGTCTGTCGCTGCGCGAATTCTTCGCCCTCGCCGATCCTCCGGCGTCAGGGGAAAGGCGTTCCGAGATCCTGCGCTCGGACGATCAACCGGCCGTAAACCTGTCGGAAGGGGCGATCAAGTACCGGTTTCTCAACCGCGATGTTCCCGGCCGCCTGTTCGAAGTCGTAATCGGCGAAATCCCTGCGGGGTACACATACCCGCTTGCGTCGCATGAAGGCGAGGAGTTCGGCTTCGTACTCCAGGGGAAGTTGCGCCTGAGTTTCGAGGAGATCGACCATGTCCTGGGACCGGGCGACAGTTACCATTTCGGAGCCTTCACGGTCCACGGCTACGAAGCGATCGGCGACGAGGACGTCCGGTTGCTGTGGGTCCAGACGCTGAAAGACCTGCAGATTCGAAGCGGCATCCCCAAGTCACAGTCCCCGCCCGAGCCCGACGGAGAGTGAGGGCGAGCCTTGCCTTGAGAAGAACCGGATCGGCCGGCCTGCTCGATACGTCGCGAGCATCATCGAACCGAGAGAAGGAGAACCGTTGAACACCCGTAGCAGCCTCGCATGGCGGGCACCGAAGGATTGGCTCCGAATCCGTACGATCGACGCACACGCCGGCGGCGAGCCGTTGCGCATCTTCCTCGACGGCTTCCCCGATCTGCCGGGAGACACGCTCCTCGCGCGGCGGCGCGCGGCCCGCGACCGATTCGACACGCTCCGGACGGCGCTGATGTGGGAGCCTCGCGGCCACGCCGACATGTACGGCTGCGTGATCACCCCCGCTGTCACTGACGAGGCCGACTTCGGCGTGCTGTTCCTGCACAACGAAGGGTGGAGCACGATGTGCGGTCACGGGATCATCGCCGTCACCAAAGTAGCCCTGGAGACCGGGCTCGTCTCGATGCGAACACCGGAGACGATCGTGCGGATCGACTCGCCGGCCGGCCTGATCACCGCGACAGCGCGGATCGCCGCGGATCGGGTCAGGAGCGTTCGATTCCGCAATGTGCCGTCGTTCGTCCTCGACCTCGATCAACGCGTCGACGTCCCCGGTCTCGGCGCGGTCCGCTACGATCTGGCATTCGGCGGGGCGTTCTACGCCTACGTGCAGGCGGCCGACGTGGGCCTGACCTGCGCCCCGGAGGAGGTCTCGAAGCTGATCGACGTCGGGATGCGGATCCAACGCGCGGTGACCGCCGATCGGCCGATCTCACACCCGTTCGAAGAGGACCTTAGCTTTCTGTATGGGACGATCTTCATCGCGCCGCCGGTCTCGGACGGTGCCGACAGCCGCAATGTCTGCATCTTCGCCGACGGGGAAGTCGACCGGTCGCCGACCGGAACCGGCGTCTCGGGTCGGATGGCGATTCACTACGCTCGAGGCGAGATCACGCTGGACGAACCGCTCGTCATCGAGTCGATCGTCGGATCGCGATTCGCCGGGCGCGTCGTCGAGGAGACGACGTTCGGGCCTCACCCGGCGGTAATTCCCGAGGTGGAAGGAACGGCGCACATCACGGGGATCCACACCTTCCTGATCGACCCGGAGGACCCGCTGAAGGACGGGTTCATCCTTCGCTAGGACGTGACGGCCGCTCGGGCTACAGCTCGTCGTGCGCGGTTCGGGCGATGACCTCGTCCTGCAGCGCCCGATTCAAGTTACGGAAGTAGTCGGAGTAGCCGGCAACGCGGACGATCAGATCCCGATGCCGCTCCGGGTGCTGCTGCGCGTCGCGGAGCGTGTCCGATCCGACGACGTTGAACTGAATGTGGTGCCCGTTCATTCGGAAGTAGGTTCGGACCAGCTGCGCCACCTTGACCAAATCCTGCTCTCCCTCCAGCACCGCCGGCAGGAACCGCTGATTCAGGAGTGTGCCGCCGGTGCGTACGTGGTCGATCGCACTCGCCGATTTCAGCACGGCCGTCGGACCCCGGGTATCCGCCCCCTGGGTCGGCGAGATCCCGTCCGATAGCGGCGTGCCGGCCGCCCGACCGTTCGCCGTCGCACCGACCATCTGCCCGAAGAAGACATGAACCGTCGTCGGCAGCAGGTTGACGCGGTAGGCGCCCCCCTTGCTGTTCGGACGCCCGTCGATCGCATCGAAGTAGACGTCGAACAGGCGGCGCGCGATTCGATCGGCCGCCTCGTCGTCGTTGCCGAACCGGGGCGAGCCGCGGGTCAGCAGACGCCGCTCGGCGTCCCACCCGGCGAAGTCGTCCTCGAGCATCGTCAGCAACTGGTCCATCGTCAGGGTCTCTCGCTCGAACACCTGCGCGTCGATCGCGGCGAGTGCATCGGTCGCCGTCCCCAGGCCGACGCCTTGGATGTAGGTCGTCGGATAGCGCGGCCCCGGCCCGTTGTAGTCCTCCCCCGTTTCGATGCAGTCGTCGACGAGAACCGATAGGAACGGGGCCGGCATGTGGTCGGCAAACAGCCGTTCGATGATCGTGTTTCCGTCGATCTTCAGGTCGACGAAGTACTCGAGCTGTTGCCGGTACGCGTCGAACAGGCAATCAAACGTCTCAAACGTCCGCGGATCGCCGGTTTGGGGACCGATCCGCTTTCCGGTCCGCGGATCGGTCCCATCGTGCAGGGCCAGCTCCAGAACCTTCGGCCAGTTCATATAGCCGGTCAGAACACAGCTCTCCTTGCCGAAGGCGCTGATCGTCACGCAGCCGCTCGGGCCGCCGGCACGGGCGTCCTCGATCGACTTGCCCGCACGGAGAAACTCCTGCAGGATCGCATCGGTATTGAAGATCGACGGCTGTCCGAACCCCTGTCGTACCACTTCCAGCGCCCGGATCAGGAACCGATCCGGATTCGCCTTGGACAGTTGGATGCAGGAGCCGGTAAACGGGAGCCGCATCTCCTCGATCACGTCGAGGATCATGTACGACAGCTCGTTGACCCCGTCGGCACCGTTTCGATCGACGCCGCCGGCATTGATCAACATGAAGTCGTTGTACGTCGCGCTCTGCTCGTTCGTCACGCCGACCTTCGGCGGCGCCGGCTGCTGGCTGACCTTGATCCAGAAACACTCGAGCAGCTCCATCGCGTCGTCGCGGGTCAGCCGACCCTCGTCCACGTCCAGGTGGAAAAACGGGTACAGGTTCTGATCGAGACGTCCGGGGTTGAACGAATCCCATTCGTTCAGCTCGACGATCACGCCGAGGTGAACGAACCAGTACGCCTGCAACGCCTCGTGGAACGTCCGCGGCGCATGGGCCGGCACGTGCGAACAGATCGCAGCGATCCGCTCGAGCTCCTCGCGTCGCCGCGCGTCGTCGGTCTCGTCGGCGAGTCGCCGCGCCCGCTCGGCGTGGCGCTCGGCGAAGCGGATTACCGCATCGCAGGCAATGTCCATCGCTCGCAATTCGTCACACTTGCGGTCGGAATCGGGATCGGCCGAGGCGGCGATCCGCTCCCGCGAGGCGGCGATCCGCCCTTTGAAATCGAGCAAACCGTGCCGGTAGATCTTGTCGTCGAGCACCGCGTGGCCCGGTGACCGCTGCTCCATGAACTCGGTGAACACGCCGGCCTCGAACGCATCATGCCATGCCGCCGGAAGCGCCGAGAAGATGCGGTCCCTCATCGATCGTCCCTTCCAGAACGGGATGTACGTTTCCTCGTACGCTCGACGCGTCTCGGCAGACACCGTGAACGGGTTTCGATCCCGGCCGTCGAGAACCTGTAAGTCCTCGAGCGAGTGGCAGCAGAGCTCGGGATAGGTCGACGCGGCCTTCCGGCTCGGTCCCCGCTCCCCGACAACCAGCTCGTCGTCGTCGATGACGATCGTCTGGTTCTCCAGCAGGTATTGCAGCGCCTTCGCACGCAGGATCGGGGCGGACGATGTCCTCTTCGCCTCGTCGCTTCGGTAGAACCGCGTCAGCAACTCGGCGCGCTCGCCGCTCAACGACGGCGGCGTCTCCACGCAACGCGTCCGCAGCCGTTCGATTCGATCGTTCATCGCTCACCCTCCCCGTTTCACCGGGACATCCAACCGGTCTCCCAGGAATCGAACTGCCCGCTCGGCCGCGTCGGCCGAGCACTCGGGCCCGATCCCGGGATATGTATCGTCTTCTCTTCCCAATCCGGCCCACTTCGCCTCTCCGCCGCGGTGGTACGGAAGCACGTGCACCGCCTCGACACGCCGGAAAGGACGGAGGAATACCGCCAACTCGGCGAGGTTCTCCTCATCGTCGTTGATCCCGGGAATCAGCGGGACGCGGATCCAAATCGGCTTCTCCCATCGATCGATCCGCTCGAGATTGGCGAACACCTTCTCGTTCGTCACCCCGGTCGAACGTCGGTGACGTTCGGCATCCATCAGCTTCAAATCGTACAGGAACAGATCGGTCTGCTCGGCCACGATCCGTAGGGCATCCTCGTCGGCGTGGCCGCACGTATCGACCGCCGTATGGAGGCCGCGCGCCCGGCAACGACGAAGGACCTCGACGCAGAACGCGGGTTGGGCAAGCGGCTCCCCGCCGGAGAGCGTCACTCCGCCGGCCGACTGGTCGTAGAACAGCGTGTCGCGCGCCAGCTCGTCGGCGAGCGCGTCCGCGGACCAGATCTCGCCGACGAGCTCCCGTGCATCGGCCGGACAGACGGGAACGCAGACACCGCATGCGGTGCATCGGGATCGATCGGTCACCGCAACGCCCTCGCGGAGGCGGATGGCCTCCTCCGGGCAGGCCGCGACGCAGGCCCCACAACCGCGGCAGAGGCCGTCGCGAAACAGTAGCTCTCGACCCGCGCGTTGGCTCTCCGGGTTGTGGCACCACGTACAGGAGAGCGGGCAACCCTTCAGAAATGCGGTCGTCCGGATGCCGGGGCCGTCGTGCATCGCGAACCGTTTGATGTCGAACACCATGCCCGTGACCGAGAACGATTCGCCTATTTCTGTATTACTGAACAACCGTTTCTTCTCGCTCATTTCCTCGATCTCGCCAACCATACAGGATTTTACTGTGATTCTCAATCCCATAAGACTCGACTCTTTGACCCTTCCATTCACTGATACTACATACCCGAGATCTCCGGCCGCGGCGCCGCGGGAAGCGAGGGAGCCCCCATCTCTCGGTACAATGGCCGCGCGCCACGACATCACGACACGAGGAGCGAGGGACCATGCCCGAAGAGCAGGCGAAGGCAGGACAGCAGGATGCTGCGCAGAACGGAGCCCATCGAGAGGCCAAGGAGAAGAAGCGCGCGCTCCTCGGCATCGAGCCGGTCGAGACGAAACACGAGTTGCACCTGGCGGAGCGAACCCTCTCCTACACCGCACACGCTGGCGTCCTTCCGCTGAAGGACGAGTACGGCGAGACCGAAGCGGAGATCTTCTTCACCGCGTATACACTGGACGGCGTCGACGATCCCGCGAAGCGCCCCCTGACTTTCGCGTTCAACGGTGGGCCGGGGTCGGCATCGATCTGGCTGCATATGGGCGCGCTCGGGCCGAAGCGTGTCGTGATGGAAGACGAAGGATGGATGCCGCCGCCACCGTATCGGTACGAGGACAACGAGCAGACCTGGCTCGATCAGAGCGATCTCGTGTTCATCGATCCAGTTGGGACCGGATTCAGCCGCGCGGTCAACGACGAACTGGACAAGAAATTCTGCGGCTTCAAGGGCGATATCGAATCGGTCGGCGAGGTCATCCGCCTCTATCTGACCCGCTACGCGCGCTGGTCGTCGCCCCTCTACCTTGCCGGAGAAAGCTACGGCACCACACGCGCCGCCGGCCTGGCCGGACACCTGATCGACCGCGGCATCGCCTTCAACGGCATCGTTCTGATCTCGACCGTCCTCGACTTCGGCGCGATTCGCTTCATGCCGGCCAACGACCTGCCGTTCCAACTGTTCGTCCCGACCTACGCCGCGACCGCCTGGTACCACGGGATGCTCGGCGATGGACTGCAGAAGCGCCCGCTGGCGGATCTGATGGCCGAGGTCAAGGCGTGGTCGGAGGGCGAGCTAACCGGCGCGCTGATGAAGGGGGATCGTCTCACCGACGACGAGCGTCGGTCGGTGGCGGAACGACTTGCAGCCTACACCGGGCTCGATATCGAGTATGTGACCGGGACAAACCTGCGTGTCAACATCTTCCACTTCTGCAAGGAGCTGCTTCGCGCGGAGAAGCGATCGGTCGGTCGGCTCGACTCGCGGTTCAAGGGGATCGAGGCGTTGGCGGTTACCGAGCGACCGGAATTCGATCCGTCGATGTTGGCGATCACGCCCCCGTACACCGCCGCGTTCAGCCACTACGTACGAACCGAACTCGGGATCGAGACCGACCTGACCTACGAGACGTTGAGTACGAAGGTCAACGAGAAGTGGGAATGGGAGAAGGGATCGATGCCCGCGACCGGCGAGGCGCTCCGTGCGGCCATCGCGAAGAACCCGCACACGAAGGTGTTCGTCGGTCAAGGGTACTACGATCTCGCCACGCCCCACTTCGCGACGGAGTACATGCTGAGCCACATGAACGTCGACCCGGCGCATCGTCGCAACATCGAGATGGTGAACTACGAAGCGGGGCACATGTTCTACCTCGACGTCTCGTCGCTGGCGGCGTTCCGCGCCGATGTTCGTCGATTCCTCGACGCGTCGGCGTAGGATCGGCGCCGGCGCCCGCCGCTACTGTGGGTCGACGACCCGTCCGATGAAGAGGATCGAGCCGGTCTCCTTCTCCCGGATGAAGAACAGGAACGGTCGATCGACGCGGACTTCGTAGTAGGTCGGCTCCGACGG
>Ga0272444_10004014_pt1 | contig 13101 bp, 11 predicted proteins | sample SSMForm13_FD_201033 | JGI IMG/M metagenome (GOLD analysis project Ga0272444, IMG submission 201033) | Marine sediment archaeal communities from Little Sippewissett salt marsh, Falmouth, MA, United States - SSM-Form-13 | ecosystem: Environmental > Aquatic > Marine > Wetlands > Sediment ...
TCAGTAACTAATGAAATATTTCCGATTAGATGATTAACGAATTAATAATAACGGAGGATAAGGTGAAAACAAACGCAGCGGTCATTTTCGAGCCATCGGGAACTTTCGACCTGGAGCAGCTGGAACTCAGCGCGCCTAACGCCACCGAGGTCGTCTTGCGCATGGTTGGGTCAGGTATTTGCCATACGGATCTGGCCGCACGGGACCAGCATTTTCCGGTTCCGCTGCCCAGTGTATTCGGGCATGAGGGCGCCGGAGTGGTGGAAGCGGTGGGTGCACGGGTAACCAAGGTCAAGCCCGGTGATCATGTGACGATGAGCTGGATGTGCTGCGGGACCTGCCCCTCCTGCAAGGCGGGCAATGATCCCTATTGCCACAATTTCCTGCCGCTCAATTTCAGCGGGGCCCGCCCGGACGGCACGACGACCCTGCGCCAGGGGGAGCGGGTCATCCACGGCAACTTCTTTGGGCAGTCCGCCTTCGCCGAATACGCCCTGGCCGATGAACGCAACGTCGTCAAGGTACCCAAGGACGTGCCCCTCGAGATCCTCGGTCCCTTAGGATGCGGCGTGATGACCGGCGCCGGTGCGGTGATGAACACCTTTCATCCCAAACCCGGATCGTCGATCGCCATCTTCGGCATGGGCACCGTGGGAACCAGCGCCCTGCTTGCCGCCGTGGTCTGCGGCTGCAGCACCATCGTTGCCGTGGATATCCACGATGAGCGACTGGAATTGGCCCGGCAGCTCGGCGCCACCCATACCGTCAATTCCAGCCAAACCGATCCGGTGGCCACGATTCTGGATATCACCGGCGGCGGGCCGAACTTCAGTCTGGAATGCGTGGGTAACCCGGCGGTGTTTCGCCAGGCCGTGGATATTCTGCCCATCCTCGGCGTGTGCGGGCTGATCGGGGTGGTCGCCCCGGGTACGCAGGTCAGTCTGAACATGGATCTGATCATGAATGGACGGATGGTGCGGGGGATCATCGAAGGGGATGCCATCCCGGATCTGTTCATCCCCAGGCTGATCGAACTCTACCGGCAGGGTAAGTTCCCCTTCGACAAATTAATTACCTTGTATCCCTTTAAGGACATCAATCTGGCGGTGGCGGATATGGAGAAGGGGCGGGTGATCAAACCCGTTCTGACATTCTAATTGAATCACTTGATCTGAAGAGGAGGGAGCAAAATGAAAAGGATACGGATGCCACGCGGTGCGCTGCTTTTGGGGTTGCTCACCTTGGCCCTGCTGCCATGGCAGGCACAGGCCTTTCAATTCTACGCCGGCGATACGGATCTATCGATTCGCTGGGACAATACCTTTAAATACAGCGCGGCTTACCGGCTCAAGGACCAATCGGACACCCTGACCGCCGATGCCAACTACGACGACGGCGACCGCAACTTCGACAAGGGGCTGGTCTCGAACCGTTTCGACTGGCTCAGCGAACTGGAGGCAAGCCTGCCCTTCGGCGGTATCCGGGTCAGCGGCGCGACCTGGTACGACTTTGTCTACAACTCGTCAAATGACAACGATTCGCCGCTTACCAACAACTCCACCAGCGTGGATCACGACGAATTCACCGACGATACCCGCGATCTCCACGGTCGGGACGTGGAGCTGCTGGATGCCTTCGCCTACGGCAACCTGGACCTGGGCAATGTCGGGCTTACCCTGCGGGGCGGACGCTTCACCCAGGTCTACGGGGAGACTCTGTTTTTCGGCTCCAACGGCATCGGCGATGCCCAAGGGCCCATTGACATATTCCGGTTGATCCAGGTGCCCGGCACCCAGTTCAAGGAAGTGCTGCGGCCGGTGGAGCAGATCTCCTGCGATGCGCAACTCACCTCCAACCTCTCCTTCGGCGCCTATTATCAGTTTAAATGGCACGAGTCCCGGATTCCGGCGGCTGGCAGCTATCTGAGCAATGCCGAAATCATCGGCGAAGGTACCGAGTCCTGGATCCTGGGGCCCGGTGTGGCCATGACCCATAGGGACGATCTGGAGGCCGACGACGATGGCCAGGGCGGCGCGCGGCTGCGCTACACGCTGGATTCGCTGGGGATCGACCTGGGCCTGTATGCGGCCCGCTACCACGCCAAGACCCCCAGCGGTGCCTACATCGACCCGGTCGTGACGATGAATTACCGCTGGGTCTATGCCAAGGACATCGATACCTACGGAGTGAGCGCAACCGGGTCGCTGGGCCAGCTCAACTGGGCCACCGAGCTCTCCTACCGCCACAATGCCCCCCTGAACTCCGACCCGCAGGTGGATGTGGGCCTGACCGGCGGCAACGACGAGGATAACCGCCTCTATGCAGTGGGCGATACGGGCCACGTCAATCTTTCCGGCATCTATGTCCTGCAGGCGGCACCTCTCTGGGACGGCGGTGCGGTCGTGGCCGAACTGGCCTACAATAACCGCCTCAAAATCACTGACAACGAGAGTGCCCTGGCTCAGAACACCACCAGGGACGCCTGGGCCATGCGGATGATCTTCGAGCCCACCTATTTCCAGGTGCTCACGGGCCTGGATCTGTCGGTGCCCATCGGTGTCGGCTGGAATTTCGCCGGACGCTCGTCGGCCATCAGCAACTTCAACGGCGGCAGCTCTCAGGCCGGCGACTTTAGCTGCGGCCTGAAGTTCGTATACCGCACGGTGTGGAATGCGGGGGTGAGCTACGTGAAGTACTTCGGTTCAGAAGAGACGTTCACGGTGCCTCACAACTCCGCCACTCCCCATCTGTCATTTGATCAGTCCCTGGAAGACCGCGATTTTATCTCATTCTATATTTCACGGGCCTTTTAAAGCCGTCAAAGGAGACAAACGATATGAGACCCAAACATCTGATGACCTTGCCTAGGACCCTTTTCTCAGCAGTGCTGGTAATCGCCCTGTTGGTGGGCGTCCAGGCCGTGACGGCGGCGGTCACCGCCGAGGAGGCCGCTCAGCTCAAGACTACCCTCACGCCCTTTGGCGCCGAGCGTGCCGGTAATGCCGATGGCACCATCCCCGCCTGGGATGGCGGTTACACGACGGTGCCCGCCGGCTACCAAAACGGCGACCATCGCTCCGATCCCTTTGCCGATGAAAAGCCCCTTTTCTCCATCACCGGCAAGAACCTGGAGCAGTACAAGGAGAGGCTGGCCAATGGGATCCAGTTCCTCTTGAAAAAACACCCGGACTTCCGGGTCGATGTGTACCCCACCCACCGTAGCGCCGCGGCGCCCCAGTGGGTGTACGACAACACGTTCAAAAACGCCACCCGCGCCAAGCTGACTGAGAATGGCTTAGGGGTGACCGGCGCCTATGGTGGCCTTCCCTTTCCCATCCTTAAAAGCGGCTATGAAGCCATGTTGAACCAACGGCTGGCATGGCGGGGTGAGTCCCTGCAGCAACCCATGAAAACAATGGTGGTCACGCCGGACGGCAAGGTGGTCATGGCCACCGATGGCATCCAATCTTTCTCCTATCCCTACTATTACGAGGATGGCAGCCTGGACGCATATGACGGCATTTACCAGCTCGGCAAGCTGGTCAACACGGGTCCCGCTTACAAGGCCGGGGAGGCGATCCTGGTCAACGAGGTCAGCGACGAGTCCAAGCCCCGGGGTATTTGGCAATACCTGGTGGGTCAGCGCCGGGTGCGCCGGGCGCCCTCCATTTCCTACGACACTCCGGATTTCGTGACGTCGGGGATCGGGTTCGCCGACGAGGCCTTCCTGCTCTTCGGTCCCAACGGTCGCCACGATTTCAAACTGGTGGGTAAAAAGGAGATGTACGTCATCTACAACGGCAATCGGGCCTGCGCCGCGAAGTTCAATGACCTGCTTACGCCCAATTTCATGAATCCGGACTACGTGCGCTGGGAACTGCACCGGGTGTATGTGGTGGAAGCGACGCTGAAGGAAGGTCAGCGCCACGCGGTACCCAGGCGTCTCTATTATTTTGATGAGGACACCTGTCAGATCATGATGATCGACGGCTGGGACGCCAATGGGGAGATCTGGCGCTGGAGCTACTCCCTGGTGATGCTCGCTCCGGACGTCCCCTGCGTGACGAACGTTGTCAGCTGGGGCACCTACAACCTGCAGGTCGGCTCCTATTATTTGAACGAGACCGCCAACGAATCTCCCTTTCAGTATAAGGTCTTGCCGCGCTTCAAGAAGCGGTTTTTCAGTCCCAACCAACTGGGCCGGGGGGCGCGATGAGGCCGATTGCAATTGCCGGTGTACTTTTGCTCGCCGCGACGCTGTTGTTTGGAGGAGACTCCGTGCAGGCACGGAGTCCCCTCGCCCTGGAGCGCCCCTCTTTGCTAAGCAACAAGGCTGTCGGCGCCGCGATGCTCGCGGTCACCCGGGCGGGCAACCGCCTGGTGGCCGTGGGTGAGCGGGGCATCGTGCTGCTCTCGGACGACAGCGGCCTCAGCTGGCGCCAGGTGGTGACTCCGGTACGCGCCTCCCTCACGACGGTGACCTTCGTGGGGGAGCAAAAAGGGTGGGCCGCGGGACACCTCGGTGTAATCCTCCACACCGAGGACGGCGGCGAGAGCTGGGTCAAGCAGTTTGACGGCATCCAGGCCGCGGCGCTGGCGCTGGCGGCCGCTGAGCGGCGCGCCGCGGCCGAGCCGGATCCTGAGAAACGAGAGGACCTGCTCTTCTCGGCCCGGCGCCTGGTGGAGGACGGGCCGGACAAGCCTTTTCTCGACCTGTGCTTCCTCGACGAGCAAACCGGATTCGTGGTGGGGGCCTTCAACCTGATCTTTCGCACCACGGACGGCGGCGCGACCTGGAAGCCCTGGCAGGACCGGGTTGAGAATCCGATGGAGCTCCATTTTTACGGGATTCAGGCTGACCGCGGCATGCTCTACATTGCCGGAGAACAAGGGCTGCTTTTGCGCTCCACCGATGGCGGAGCACACTTCAACGCCCTGGCGTCCCCCTATGAAGGCAGCTACTTCGGCCTGGTGGCCGACCCGGGGGGGGGCGTGGTCGTCTTCGGACTGCGGGGACACGTCTATCGCTCCGGCGATGGAGGGGTGAGCTGGAACCCGGTTGAAACCGGTATCCCGATGTCGCTGAGCGCCGGAATCCGGATTGCCGGCGGGAAAGTCGTGCTGTTGAGTCAAACGGGCGACCTGCTGGTGAGCGCTGACGGGGGGCGCACCTTCAAACGTCTGCCCGATGGTCATCCCGTGCCTGCCACGGACGTCGTGCAGACGGCCGACGGTAGCCTTGTTATCACCAGCCTTCGCGGAATACAGCATGTCACGGCACTGGGCAAATAAAGAACTCAACCCACTAGTACGCATTTTATCCATATTATCACTGGAGATGCTTTGAAGCTCACTATCTCGAAAACGGAACATCAGGCCACAGCGTCTGTTGAGGAATTCGACAAGGCCTCTGGGTCCATTGTCGAGCAGATATTGTTTAACTACCGACCGTGGGTCATTGGTTTGTGCTTTCTCATCACCCTCGTGCTGGGGTGGCAGGCGACGCGCCTGAAACTCAATGCGAGCTATGAGAAGACCATCCCCACGAAACATCCATACATCGTCAACTACCTGGCCCATAAAGCCGATCTGGCCGGGTTGGGCAACGCCATTCGCATCGCCGTGGCAAACTCGCAGGGAACGATATTCGATGCCGAATATATGGAAGCCCTGCGTCAAATCAACGACGAGGTCTACCTGCTTCCAGGTGTGGACCGGCCATACATGAAATCCCTGTGGACGCCGGCGACACGTTGGTGGGCGGTGACCGAAGAAGGCCTGGAAGGCGATGTCGTGGTGGGCGATTTTTACGACGGTTCGCCCGAGAGCTTGCTTCAGCTTCGGGCCAACGTCGAACGCTCCGGGGAGATCGGCCGCCTGGTGGCCCAGGATTTTGAATCTTCGATTATCTATGTTCCCCTGCTCGATGTGAACCCCAAAACCGGCCAGCCGATTGATTACAGCGAATTCTCCAAGCAGTTGGAGGCGATCCGGGCCAAGTATCAGAGCGAGAAAATCCGCATTCACATGACCGGCTTTGCCAAAATTATCGGCGATCTGATCGAGGGCCTCAACCAGGTTTTCCTCTTCTTTGCCATTGCTTCCATCATTTCGGCCGCGATCCTGTTCGCCTACACCCGTTGTCTGCGCTCCACGGTGATCGTGGTATTTTGCTCGCTGGTGGCCGTGGTCTGGCAGCTGGGTCTGCTGGCGTTGTTCGGTTATGAGCTGGACCCCTACTCCATCCTCGTGCCGTTCCTGGTGTTCGCCATCGGCATGAGCCACGGCGCCCAGAAGATGAACGGCATCATGCTGGACATCGGGCGCGGAACCCATAAGCTGGTGGCGGCGCGGCTGACCTTCAGGCGGTTGTTTTTGGCCGGACTGACCGCCTTGGTCAGTGATGCCGTGGGTTTTTCCGTCCTCATGGTCATCCAGATCCAGGTCATCCGCGAACTGGCCCTGGCGGCCAGTGCCGGCGTGGCGGTGCTGATTTTCACCAATCTGGTATTGATTCCGTTGCTGCTCAGTTACTGCGGGGTCAGTTCCAAGGCTGCCGCACGCAGCGTGCGCAGGGAGTCGAATGGACACGATGCGCAAGATGAACACCCGTTGTGGCGCTTTCTGGACCGCTTCACCGCGCGACGCTGGGCCGCGGCGGCGATTATTTTGTGTGCCCTATTGGCCACCTTCGGATTGATCCAACGGACCCAGTTGCGCATCGGTGACCTGGACCCCGGCGCACCGGAGCTGCGGCCGGATTCCCGCTACAACCGCGACAATGCTTACATCGTTCAGCATTACGCGGCCAGCAGCGACATCTTCGTCGTCATGGTAGAGACGCCCGAGAATCAGGTTACGGACTATACGACCATGGCCAAGGTGGATGAGTTGGCATGGTCTCTGGAACAGCTGCCCGGGGTCGAGGCGACCAACTCCATGGTGGCGTTGGCCAAAGCCTTGAGCATGAGCTACAATGAAGGCAACTTCAAGTGGTATGAGCTGATTCCCAACCAGGCCGCCCTCGGCGGGGTACAAACCCGCGCCCCGCGGGAGATGTTCAACCAGCGGGGGGACCTGCTGACCCTTTATGTCTATCTCAAGGACCATAAAGCCGATACCCTCACCCGTGTGGTGAACCAGGTGGCGGCTTTTGCCAAGGCCAACGATACCGCTGATGTCCACTTCCGGATGGCCGCGGGCAGCGCCGGGATCGAGGCGGCCACCAATATCGTGGTCAAGCAGAGCAGCCTGATCATGCTTTTTTGCGTATACGGGGCGGTGCTGTTGCTGTGTTTTATCACCTTTCGCTCCTGGCGGGCGGTACTGTGCGCCGTGCTGCCGTTGATGCTGACGTCGATTCTGTGCGAGGCGCTGATGGTGGGTCTGGGGATCGGTGTGAAGGTGGCGACCCTGCCGGTAATCGCTCTGGGGGTGGGCATCGGCGTGGACTACGCCCTGTACGTACTCAGTGTTATGATGACATTGATGAAGCTGGGCAAAACACTTGCCCAAGCCTATTATGAAGCCCTGCGATTTACCGGCAAGGTGGTGGTCCTGATCGGATTGACCCTTGCCTTGGGCGTGGGGACGTGGGTGGCCTCGCCGATCAAGTTTCAGGCCGATATGGGTATCCTGCTTGCGTTCATGTTTCTTTGGAATATGGTCGGGGCGCTGATTTTGGTGCCGGCGCTGAGCTATTTCCTCATGCCGGACAAACGGATCGAGATACCGGCATTTAGCCCAGAAAACGCCTCATGTTCATGCAGCCATCAGCTTCCGCATTCATAGAAAAGGAGCACCCCATGAATTCCTACAGGCTGTTAATAAATGGATGGGAAAAAATCAGCGGAGAATCCATGGCCGAAATGATCGAACAGCGCGGCGGCAAAAAGCGGCACATGGGCTGTGCCCAATGCATCGTGCATTGCTCCAACGAGTTCGTTGACGAAGGCGGCAACTACGTGACCAGTTCCCTGGAATACGAAACGGTCTGGTCCATGGGCGGAATGACCGGCGTGGCCGACCTGGACATCATCGCGGCGCTGGACCGCAAATGCGATGATATCGGCGTGGACACCATGCGGGAGTTTAATCGGCGGGCCGGGTTTACCAAGGCAGACGATCGGTTGCCGGAATTCTTCTACAAGGAACCGTTGCCGCCACACAATACCGTGTTCTCCATCGACGACGACGTGCTCGATGCCGCCCTTGCTTTCTGAAGTCAAGCGCATGCCATGAAGGTCACCGTAAAACTATACGGTACACTGCGCAGGCTTCATCCTGGCTACCGGCACACCGACGGCATCATCGCCGATGTGCCGGACGATACCACCATCGCCGACCTGTTTTCATGTCTCGAGCTTCCGCTGGACCGGAATGTTTCCGTCATCATGGATGGGCGGATTCAGAAAACGGAAGTAAAAGTTTACGACGGCGCCTGCCTGAATGTATTTCTACCGATGCACGGGGGCTGGGCGCTACCTACTTTATAAGGAGAGCCAGAATGCAACTCAACCAATTGTACATCAACGGCCAATGGGTCGATTCCCTGTCCGGGGAGGCCTTTGACGACCTGAACCCTTACACGGGCGATGTCTACGCCAGGGTCGCCAAGGGGACTGTCCAGGATGCCGACCGGGCCTTGGCCGCCGCCTATGCGGCCCGAAAAATCTGGGCTGCCACGCCGCCCCTGGAACGCGCCCAGGTCCTTCAAAAGGCCAGCCGGATCCTCGACGCACGGCGGCAGGCCTTCGCCGACGTGTTGACCGGTGAGGGGGGCGGCACGGTGGGCAAGGTCATGTTCGAGATCTCCCAGACCGTCGATCTGCTGGACACCGCCGCCGCGGACAGCAAGCGCATTCTCGGCGAAACCTTTCACAACGACCCGGCCAAGCTCTCCATGACCCTGCGTCGCCCCAAGGGCACCGTGGTGGCCATCACACCCTGGAATTTTCCCCTGATCCTGGCCATGTACAAGGTGGCCTATGGGATTGCCACGGGAAATACCGTGGTGTTGAAACCGGCCAGCGAAACGCCGGTCATCGGCCTCAAGATCGCCGAGTTGTTCGAAGAAGCGGGACTGCCTCCGGGCGTGCTCAACGTGATCACCGGGCCAGGTAGCGTTCTCGGGGATGCATTGATCGACGACGATCGCTGCTCCTTCGTGGCCATCACCGGCGAGACGAAGACCGGCATTCACGTCGCCCAGAGAGCCGCGGCCAAACTCAAGGGCTATACGTTGGAACTCGGCGGGAAGAATCCCCTCATCGTCCTCGCCGATGCCGATCTCGACTATGCCGTGAAGTCGGCGGCTTTCAGCGCCTTCTTGCATCAGGGCGAAATCTGCCTTTCCGTCGACCGGGTGATCGTGGAAGCGCCCATCGTGGACGCCTTCACCCGAGGGTTGACCGAACTCGCCGCCAACCTGCCCGTGGGTGATCCCGCCCTGCCCACCACGTTTATCGGTCCGGTGATCAGTGACAATCAGGTCCGGCGCATCGACGCGCTGGTGCAGGATGCCGTCGTCAAGGGCGCGCGCCTGCTCACCGGGGGGACCTATGAACAGCGGCTGTACCGGCCCACGGTGCTCAGCGATGTTACCCCCGACATGCGGATCTACTATGAGGAGACCTTCGGGCCCGTCGTCTCCATCATCCCCGTTGCGGACGAGAAGGAAGCCCTGCGGGTTGCCAACGATTCATCCTACGGGCTTTCCGCCGGCGTCATCACCGAAAATCTGGAGAAGGCCATCTTTCTCGCCGAGGGGCTGGAGGCGGGGATGGTGCATGTCAATGACGGCTCCATCGATGCCGATGCCTGTTGCCCCTTCGGCGGCTGCAAGGGCAGCGGAATGGGACGTGAGGGCGGACACTACTCCATCGAGGAGATGACCGAACTGAAGTGGGTGACGATCCAGAAGAAAAAGCGCCCGTTGCCTTTTTAACACCCGTTTGAATGATCACCGCTTTGACGGATTCGTAAGAAAAAGTTGAGGTGAAACTTGCGAATTATGCGAAATCATCAGTTCCTGTAAAAGCCCGTGGTGAAGAGCGACAAAGCGCTAGGCAGATGTTGATTTTTTACGAATCCGTCAACCCCAAGGAGGCCCTAGACCATGAAAGCAATTGCAATCTGAAAGGAGAAGGAAGATGAATAACAAATTCTTTTTTGTTTTGGCGACCGTCGTCACCCTTGGGATCACGCTTTTTTGTGTCGTCTGGGCGGCGATATTCAATTTTGACCCCATTCATCCGACCAACATGTCCCCTTTATTTAATCTATTGTGGTGCGCCTTTGCCGGACTGGGGCTGGTGGTCGCCCAACAGGGAAGCTTTAAAACCCTTCCCCATATGCTTTGCAGTGCCCTGTGCGGGCCATTGTACGGCGTGTTTTTCTTTGGACTGCTTAACGTTTGTTTAAGGGCAGGCTTGTCTGCGTTGGTATCATTTTTTGTCTGCGCCTTGGTGGTAACCTATGTGCTTACCATTCTTCACATCGTGGTTTTGAAAAACACCTGGCTCAACTTGGTTGCCTTCACGCTTGGAACTTACGGGATTTGGTTTGCCCTTAAGGTGCCTTCCGATCCTACCAACTATAATTGGCTGTATGGAACCCTGTTTTTTCTCATCGGAACCGCTTACGGAACGATCTTCGTCCCCATCACCGAATTCATCATGGGCACTATTTTTAAACCGGAACCGGCAGCTGCCGGTAATTAACCATAAATAAACGGGGAATAACATGTTTGATCAACCTTTCATCACCGAAGAACACAGGATGGTGGCCGATCTGTATAGAAAGTTCGTAAACAGGGAAATCATGCCGGTTAGGCACCTGATCGATGATGACAAGGACCACACGCGCATTAAAAAGATCCTGCAGGCGATGACGGACATCGGCCATCAGAAGGCGGCCTTTCCCGCCGAATATGGCGGGGCGGGCATGATGTCTATCCTCTCGGCGGCTGTGATGCACGAGGAACTCGGACGCGGCGATAGCGGTATCGGCACGGCGGCCACGGTTACCACCTGGGCTTTCATGCCGGCCATAATGGCCGGCAATAAGGCGGTGCTAGACCGCTTTGCCCCGGATTTTTGCGGGAGCGAACTGAAGATGGGCTGTTTTGCCATGACCGAGCCCGGCGGCCCCCATGGCGGTGGCGGTTGCGACATCGAGAATCCAACCCTGAAAGGGAAAAAGATCAGGACCCTCGCCAGGCTGGACGGCGACGAATGGGTAATCAACGGTCGAAAAATGTGGGCTTCCAACGCCGGCGACGCCGATGTCTATTGCGTGCTGTGTACCACCGATCCCAATCAAGGCGATGAGGGTATCGCCTTGATCTATGTGCCGGCGGACGCCGAGGGCCTCTCCTTCGGCAAAGATGAAAATAAAGCGGGAATGCAAGGTGACCGAAACTGCCCCATGTACTTGGACGATGTACGCGTACCCAAGGCGTGGCGCGCCGCCGGTCCGGGGGATGACGCCCAGCTGTTGCATGGCAATGTGGTTGCGGCCCGTATCAATACCGCCGCCCTGGCCATCGGCAATGCCCGGGGCGCCTTCGAGGCGGTCTTGGATTTCACCAAAGACAGAATCGTTGCCGACCGGCCGGTACGGCAGCATTCCATCTGCGCCGGCATGCTGGCCGATATGGCCATCGGCATCGAAACGGCAAGATCCTATTACCTCACCGCCGCCTATATGTTCGATCACCCCGAAATCTACGGCCCGCCGTTTGGCGAGACCTTGCTCTCAAGGGCCAGTATCGCCAAGGTCTATGCCGCCGATGTTGCCGTCATGGTCACCAACAAAGCCATGGAACTGATGGGGTCATATGGCTACGTTCGTGACTATCATGTCGAAAAGTATTGGCGAGACTGCAAAATTATTCAGATGTGGGAAGGCGGCGGACAGTTGGGCCGATTTGACGTATGCCGTGGGTATTATGACTGTCAACTATGAGCAAAGGAACACATTTCATGAAGCTCACCATGGGCAGAAAAATCGGCTTAGGGTTCTTTATCGTTCTCGGCTTAACCATCATTGTCGGCGCTACCGGGTATTTCGCAATGAAGCGAGTGGTCTCCATGGCGGATATGAACCGTCGGCTCACCGATGTGTGGAGGGGATTCGCCCTCATCAAGGAACAAGCCAATATTTATTTTATGAATAACTTTGCCGAAGCGCAAAAAACCCAGCAGGCCGCCCGGGAACAATTGGAAGAGAACGTAGCGGCGACCGGAGAGATCATTCGCTCCGTAAAAAGTGCGATGGGGCATTTTCCCGAAATGGTGAAGACGTTGGATGCGGCCCTGGACCATATCGATGGATACGAGTCGGAATTCGATGCCTTCAGCCAGACAGAGGCCAAAAAAAGAGCGCTGGCGGCAGATATCGCCGTTAAATTCGACAATATTTCCGAGGCCATTGAAAAAGCCCAGATGTATACCGAGGAGGTCGCCGAGCAGGTGAATGTGTCGGTATCCTACAGCAACTTGTATATGGATCGGCACACCGAGAGCAGATGGGAAAAAGTGACCAGCGAATTGTCGGCACTCCAGGCGGCCATCGATCGATGGTGCGGCTATGTAAAGGTAAACGATACCCTCCGGCCCATCGGTGATCAGTTAAAATCCGTATTCAGCGAACTCGAGTCGAACATGGAATCGTTTCGCCACGAGGTGGACATCCAGGGGAATCAACTTGCCCAAATGGGGGTCCATGAGTCCGAGCTCAACGCAGCGCTCAATACCATCGCGAAGATGGCACTTTCGGAAATGCAGTCCGTGAAATGGGGTCGCCCATTAAAGTGCGGGTCACCCATTAAAGTGCGGGTCACCCATTAAAGTGCGGGTCAAGTAAAAAAACACCTCCCCGTACGAAAAAATAGACTTTTTTCGCTTGGCCAATATTATTTGTTTAAACGACGTTTTCGCTGTTTCCCTTCTTCCGCGCCCGTAGCTTCAATTTGGTCGGTTAGATCGATTGTGGTCGATCCGCACCAGTCACCCATCGGGATCAAGATGGTCTATGCCATCCCTGGCTCAAAGAGCCCCAGAAGACCTTCGGTACCATGCCGGTTCCAAGTGTATTTTC
>Ga0272444_10004015_pt1 | contig 13100 bp, 9 predicted proteins | sample SSMForm13_FD_201033 | JGI IMG/M metagenome (GOLD analysis project Ga0272444, IMG submission 201033) | Marine sediment archaeal communities from Little Sippewissett salt marsh, Falmouth, MA, United States - SSM-Form-13 | ecosystem: Environmental > Aquatic > Marine > Wetlands > Sediment ...
ATCAGCAACCCGTAGCCCGCGATCCGTCTCATGGCACCCCCGCCTTATCATCGCCGGGACGGCGCATCGATGCCAATCGGCCGTGCGTCCTGCAAGACGGAGGAACTATCGAAGGAGAAACGGCACAGCGCCGATTCACAGCACTGTGCCGATCTGGTGGCGGGCCGTGTTGGACGCACTTCGAACTGAGGCCGCGCAACCAGTCTTGAGCACCTGTAGTTGGGGGAAGGAAGGTGCTTCCTGTCCTTCCCTATGAACGACGGCGCCCCCGCAACAGCGAGGGCAACCGACAACTGCTACATCTCTCGTGTAGCAGGATACAGCGATCTCCGTTGTGTTGTCAAGCGCCGCCACTACTGGGCTAGGTCAAAGCCAGCATCACCTTCCGGCCCGGTTCGCTGGGGGCTACCGACTCGACAACAAGCCTCCACCGGCTACCTGAGGGTGGACCCGGACCGCGCTGGCATCGCTGTAGTTGGTCATCAGCGAGGAGGGCGATCGACCGACCATCGATCCCAGTGCGGGGCTGAACAACCCGGCCCAGCGGTAGGGCGATGTAGAGCAAGTGGCGACGCCTCCGCTAAGAACGATCAATGCGAACGGCATCAATCCCCAAGGACTCAATTCGTCCAGCGCAGGCCCCTCACCGGGCCGCAGTGGCGCATGGGGAGCCAGGGCGGATGGCTCACGATACGAGCGATCGACAAACGCACCATGACTTCGCTTCTCTGCTTCACGTTCTGCTGCTAGTCTCAACGCAGCAAGGACCTGGCCGGGGCACTACGGGTGGGAGGTCTTTGCCTTGGTGCGGCTTGTATCTCTTCGTTGGCCCGTGGGTGTAAATGACACGCAAGTTGCCAAGAGACACTGTAGAGGGGGGGGGAAGAGGGTATTGGGCGCTCTGAGAGCGCGTAGGGCTTGACGAAGCCGCTGTGACCTCCAGTGCCGTGACAGGGGGACACCGAAGAAACGTGAAGGCAAGGAGCGGCTGTCCTGCAGCAACCGGACTAATTCCGCGTGCAAGCGTTTTCATGACTGCACCGAGGGCGGCTAATCTCGGACGGACTGATCCCCATCCAGATCTGGATCCATATTGCAATTCACTCGTCATCAGACAGTCCCGTTCTTGGGCCAGTTTGCCTCGATGCTCCTTGCGAAGGGCAACTTGGAGCTGGAGCCAGCCAGAATTGCTTTCGTGAGCACATTGCGAGGACCCCTAACCCGTTCCTGTGGCAGCCACGTCAACGCAATCCAGGGTGTGACAGTGACATCCGAGTTGGATGTGAGCGGCTCCTTTGGTAGACTCAGTTAGAACTGGCGCGAAGGAGGCTGCCCCTGTGACCGGCAGTATCTATCTCGTGGGTGTGCTGTCGTTTGGCTTCGTGCCCCACCCATTGTGTAAGATCCGGCTGAGTGGAAACGGGGGCGATGGATGGAAAGGGTCCGTAGCGTAGAGGAAGAACTTCGAGAGTACGCGGCCAGCCTGAAGATTACCATTCAAGACCGCGCTGTAGCTTCCATACCTAGGTATCACCAGGTGTCTCGACTTCTTCAGCAGTTTCTTCGCTGCTCCAAGCTGCAACCAGGGGATCGATTCCCTTCCGAGGAAGTAGTGTCCCAGGTCTTCGGAGTGAGCCGGCCTACGGCCAACAAGGCAGCACAGGAGCTAGTCCGCTTGGGTTGGCTGCGCCGGGAACCAGGACTTGGTTCCTTTGTCGCACAGATACCTGCCCGTGTCCTCACGTTTCTGAGTCACAACCTTCGCCTCTCGGATTCGCAGGAGCAAGATGTCCAGTTGGCTATAGCAGGGATGCATGTCGAACGGCAGGTGGCATCGGAGGATGTCGCCATCGCACTGCAGATTGCAGCTGGAGATCCAATCGTATGCTTCCGAAGGCAGTTCGTAGTCAACGGATCCCCAGTCCTCGTGATTGACTCGGAACTCTCGGAGCAACGCTTCCCCGGATTGGCAAGTGTACATCTTGTCGAGGATAGCGTATTCATGACTCTGACTCGCCACTACGGCTGCGTGATCCATCACTCCGTCTGGTCAGTGGAGGCGCACGAGGTTCTTGATGATGAGATTGCCAGACTTCTGAATCTTGCTTCGTTCTCGCCAGTGCTGCTGTTGACCGGAACGCGTTACACCGAAGACCAGGAGCCATTAGAGCGGTACCGCTGCTACATTACTCAGGGCACTAGCGTCAAAAACACAGTTTACCATGCTCTATAGTTAAGGCTCTTCGCTACGAGTATATCTGATTGAGTTGGATTGCTCCCGCTGGGCAAACCTCTGCACAGAGGCCGCAACCATCGCAGGCACTTGGAATCGCTCTATACTCTCCAGATCCGTCTACCGATATCGCATCATACCCGCACACTGTAAGACACCGACCGCAAGCAATGCACTTGTCCTGACTTATGAAGGCAGCCACGGGTGGGCGTGTCGCCATCTCCTCCGTAGTCGTCATACTGCCCAAGGCCATGCCAATAAACTCGCTCGGGCGCCGAAACCCTTTGCGCTCCATGAACTGCTCGAGCCCGCGCACAGTCCTTGTGATAACCTCGTACCCATGCCACAGGACGGCGGTACCTAACTGGACGGCGCTAGCGCCCGCCATCATCATCTCCACAGCATGTTCCCAAGAACCGATGCCACCAATGCCGCACACGGGAATATCGATGGCTTGGGCAATCTGCGCAACGCATCGAAGCATGATTGGGCGAACGGCAGGCCCGCTATACCCCCCGTATGCGGGCAGGAGTGGCTTCCCCGTCTCAATGTCGATACCTACCAACGCCTGAACGGAATTGGCCGCGGCAATCGCGTCCGCTCCCGCTTCGGCGCAGGCGCAGGCGACCTCGGCAACGTCAGAGACGTTGGGGGTGAGCTTAGGCATCAATGGGAGATCCGGACACGCTGCCTTTACAGCGCATACCTGGTCAGCTGCAAGGTTGGGATGTTTGCCGATGTTCATCCCCACACCACGAGCGGGCATCGGACACGAGATGTTGAGTTCCAAGATGTCAGCTAGGCCCGCATCCGCAATTTGCCGCGCGATCTTCGCCGTCCGTTCCGGCTCTTCATTTGCGACAATGCTGACGGCAAGCTTAGCGCCGCCTTTCGCTGCAAGCGACAGCTCGGTGTCCAGCCACTCATCGAGAGGGAGGGTTGAGAAGATCTCGTTGTTCTGCATCCCGATCGGGACTCCACTGTGTCGAAAGAGCTTCATCCGGCCACAGCGCGGGTGCTGGAACGTCTCTTTCGGGGAGCCAATCGACTTCGGGACTACGGCCCCTGCGCCAGCTTCCCCAGCGCGTCGCAGGGCTTCGCCGCTCCAGCCGAATGTCATGGAAGCAGTCCAGATGGGGTTCCTGAATCGCACACCGGCGATCTCGACACTCAAGTCCACCATGTTCAGCTCCTTCCTGTGTCTCCGGATTTCTGGTCATCCCCCTGGATCGATTCGATACCACACCAGTCAGCAACCGTAAGAGCCAAAGCCTTCGTCGCTGTGACAAGGTCCTCGAGATCAACCGACTCGTTGGCCGCGTGCATCTGGGATGTGTCGCCGGGGCCGAAGATCACGGTAGGAGTGCCCCCGTACCGGATGAGGTATCGCGTGTCTGCTGCCCCTTGCCGTCCTGTGATCCTTGCCGAACGGCCCGTGACGGACTCTAGTTGCTTCTGGAGCGCACGCACAATTGGATGCCCGGGGTCGATTTCCGCTGGATCGCCGCAGTAGCCATCGAAGCGGGTTTGCGGGAGGTGCGTACTGAGCCATGGATCCTCTGCGCACTGCGCTTCGATGTGGTCGACAAACCGTTCCTTGACGATGTCCGTTTCCTCACCAGGCAGAGTTGCGATACTGCCTTGCAACACGCAGCGATCTGGAAACGCGCTCGGAAACGATCCGGCTTCAAACACACAGACCATGCATGGGATGGAAGAGCGGACATCGGGGTAGAGGGGGTGGGAGGAGGAGGCGATTCGCTGATCGCCGAATCTCGCTATGCTCTCAACGATACGATATCCCTTTTCGATCGCATTGACGCCCTCCCAGCTGCGCTGAATTCCAGCACTTCGCCCTTGGATCTCAGTTGTGAACCAGATCCGTCCGATGCAGGCTGGCTGGACCTCCAGGCTGCTTGTCTCGCAACAGATCCCGGCATCAGCTCGATATCCCCTGAGGACGCATGCAAGGGTCCCATTGCCTGTCTCCTCCTCGTCCACCGTAAACTCGAGGGTGACGTCTGCACGGGGCCTGAGACCACAGCGTCTCAGCGTGCTAACCGCTACGATCATGGCGGCCAGACCGCTCTTCATGTCGGAGGTTCCTCTTCCGTACATCCGCGAGCCCTCGATCGCGCCACTCCAAGCCCCCCCCGTCCATGCCTCCTCCTGCCCAGGCGGAATGACGTCCACATGCCCGTTGAGAAGCAGGGATCGCCCCCCCCCTCCGGTTCCTGCCCATCTGCCGACTACGTTTGGGCGCCCATCGAAATCCTGAGGTGAAGCAACGAAGGAAGGGTGCTCTTGAAGCTCGGCAAGATCGGGCTCCCAAACGTCTACGTCCAACTGTTCATCACGGAGCCGATCCGCGATGAACGCCTGGATGTCCCCTTCTTTGCCGGTCACGCTTGGAAAAGAGATGAGCCGTTGCAGCAGCTCCACAAGTTCGTCACGAGACGAGTCGATCTGTTTGAGAATGGCGGCGCTTTGTCTTGGGTTCATCGTATCTCAGCCCAGAAGCCCGACAGGCAGACCTGTAGCCAAGACTCTCCAGCCAGGCCTTCCCTGATCATCCTACAGGGCTGTATCACCTCGCTTGTGATGGCCTTTGTCCCTGATTCTTGACACGAGCCGAAAGCCATGCTATAAAGCTGTCATGTTGTATCATTTACATAATGAGTTGTCAACCTCGAACGGAGCACAGCTTTAGGGACGCCGCTGCAATGCGAGCTAGGAGTGACGCATGGAGCTGACGAAGACGATTTGCCAGATGTGCTACTTCTACTGCGGTCTTGACGTATACCACGAAAAGGGGCGTGTCGTCCGCATTGAGGGCAATCGGGATCACCCGGCCAATCGAGGCTCGCTCTGCCCCAAAGGCTTGGCAGCAAGACATCTTCCTGTGGATGCCCGGCGCCTATCAACACCGCTACGTCGCGTGGGAGCACGAGGCGGCGGTCAGTGGCAACCAATCGAATGGGATGAGGCCATTCGGTTGCTAGCGGAAAGGGTGATGGATGCCTGCTCGCAGGACGGCCCAGAGTCTGTCGTCTTCCATCGAGGTCAGGCTCCTGGGTGGGTCACTGCGATGAACTACGCGACTCGGTTCATGAACACACTCGGATCTCCGAATCTTGTGACCCACTCTCATCTGTGTTTTCAGCCGCGTGCGATTGCTCACGTCTCCACGTACGGAGGTGTACCTGAGCCAGATTTCGATGCCGCGAGATGCATCTTACTGTGGGGATTCAACCCGATCTACACGGCTCTCCCGAACTACGGCCGCCGCATCATGGAGGCGCGATCACGTGGAGCGAAGCTGATAGTCGTCGATCCTCGCTTCACGAACACGGCCGCAAAAGCCGACATATGGCTGCGCCCCTATCCAGGATCGGATCTTGCGTTGGCACTCGGGATGGCCAAGGTCATCGTGGACGAACGACTGTACGATGTTGCCTTCGTGCGGGATTCCACAACAGGATTCGATTCTCTGCAGGAGTATCTAGAAGAGGTTGAGATCTCTCGAGTTGAGCTGGAGACTGGGATTCCTTTCCGTGAGATCTCCAACGCCGCTCGTGTGTTCGCCGAGAATCCTCCTGCGGTGCTCAAGGAAGGGAATGGCTTCGACCAGCACGTCAACGTTGTGCAGTCGGTGCGAGCGGCAGCACTGCTGTCCAGCCTAACAGGCAATCTGAACGTTGAGGGCGGGAATATCTTCGTTCCGGCTCTCCCGTTCGAAGATGTGCAACGGCGCAGCATATTGCCAAGCAACTGGGAACAGAGGTCGCTCTCCCGGCATCCGCTCTATTTCAGGCAAGGAAATGCTCTTCACGATGCTGACTTGCTGGAATGCTTGGAGACGGACCAACCCAATCACATTCGCTGCCTGATCGTCCAAGGCGGGGATCCTCTAGCCGCCAACTCCAAGACGCTTCGGACCCGTCGGTTGCTCGATCGCTTAGATTTCATCGCCGTACACGATCTGTATCGAACCTCATGCGCGTCCGTGGCGGATCTGGTCTTGCCAGCAGCAAGCTTCTTGGAGAGGGATCTGCTGCTTTACTATCGTTACCGCCCAAGTGCTTACATGAATCTCGTTGCGCTTCAGCAGCAGGTCGTCAAGCCAGTCGGAGAAAGCCGCTCGGACATCGACTTCCTTTTCGCGCTTGCCCACGCACTGGGGATGGAAGATGCCTTCCCTTGGGAGCATGCGACGGAAGCCTTTGACTGGGAGCTCTCACCGCTAGATACTACGATAGAAGCACTGCGTGATCTGCCGGAAGGCTTGGCCCGCTGGTACGAGCCAGAAGAGTTGTTTCGCACACACGGCAGGACGGGGTTCGCTACCGAGTCGACCAAGGTTGACCTGTACTCAACGCGCCTCGCGCGTTTCGGATACGAGCCTCTTCCGGTCCTCACCCCCACGCCAGCTGAGATCAACCGCTCGGAGGAATATCCGCTGCTATGCGGAACCGGTCTGAAACTAGGTCTTCACACACACACGCAGTATCACACTCTTCCCGGGATCCGGCAGATCGAACCGGATCGATTCGTGGAGATTCATCCCGCCCAAGCTCGACGACTGGACATTCGCCAGGGAGACCGGGTACGGCTTACTTCCCCCTGGGGATCTGTTAGGGCGGTTGCACGGCTGAGAGAGGGCCCAGCAGAGGATGTTTTGATGCTGTCGTACGGCTATGGGCAGAGTTACACCGAGTCTGAATGGCAGTCGTCCAACGACATGACGTCGCATACGCCAGCGGATCCGATCTCTGGGGCAACCAACAACCGCCGGGTTCCGTGTCGCATCTCGGTGGAGGAGGCCGCTGGAGGCGCTGTATCGTGGGCAGCCCTGACGGTCGATATGGATCGATGTGTAGGTTGCTACACGTGCGAGCTGGCATGCGAACAACTATACGGAGAGAAGCGGCTGGTCGTTCGGGAGTTAGGACCTCATGGAGACTCGCTCGGCCAGCAAACCCGATCTCTGTTTACGGTCCTCGGACGCGAAGAGTGCCAACTATGTCGTCAACGACTTGCGAAGGGTGCTGATCCGGCGTGCGTCGCTGCCTGCCCGACGACTGCCCTTTCCGTACTCAGCACTCAGGACGTCGTCGGGGAGGGTGCCCTCGCGGGGAAACAGATCTGCAGGGTTGCGGAAGTCGACGACCCTACTTCGAACAGGCTATCGAAAGGACTCTAGAATGGAATCAGACCGACATCGCCTCGCGTGGGCGACCCTAATCCAGGCCGCCAGGACAGATCCAATCGCGCGGTACGGGATCTACGCATCACGGTCCCTGGCAGTGCGACATCCCGAAGTCTACCTGAAAGGCGACACGTGGTTTTTCGAGGGCGCAAGTTCCATCAAAGGATTCGAGAAGAGCTTCCGAGATCCAACCGCTCTCGGGTGGTCTCACATGGACTACGGCTTCCGCTTCTTCGACGACGAGGTTTCCGCTAACGGAATCCCAGACGGACGCCCGATGGATTTCTCACAGCTCAATCTCCGGGCTTACCGGCTCACGGACTCGTGGAGGATCTACCCCGAGTTCTACATCCAGCCGCTCGACCGAAGGATGGCTCCTTTGGCTGTAGCCCTGAAGACCGAAGCGAAGGTTGTCTCCGCCATCGAGCTCGCCCTGATTGCCTACTATCGAGAACGCGCGCACGGCAAAAGGGAGGAAGAGCTCTTCCTCGTTCTCTGCGAGGAGGAGGATGCTTACCTTCTGGCGGGAGACAGGCTTCTCTGTACCTCCTCGGACTCCGAGGTATCGCATACTCACAGCGCTCCTGTGCTGATTTTCAACGAGGACGCAGTCTGGTATCCATGGATGGACCGCGACGACTCGGCACACTCATCTGAGCTTTCAAAGGCCGTTCAGCGTCTTGCTGAGGCCCCCCTTCCGAAGTTGCCTGACAGCTGGCAAGTGGAGCTGTTTCGGCAGCTGGCCGCCGCAACGGCTTTGGAGGAAGAGAGCCAGAAGAGCATCGCGGCGCTTGCATCCGTTCGTGGAAAGGGCTGGCCAGGCCACCCCTACCACGCAGCCTGGCAACACGTGCTGCCAGATGACAGCGTGCTCTACACGATTTCGAAGCACATGTGCCTGATCCGTGAGTTTCTGAGACATGCGAACCTCGTAAGCCCCGTTACGGCAGAACTCAGTGGATACGCCATTGGATCGGGTTCGCTGGAGCCGCGGCTTCGCCGACTAAGTCAGGAATATCTAATCAACACCGGGATTGTGCGCGAAGCGGAAGCGCGTGGGTGGAAGGAAGCTTGGAGGCTGGAGGCCTGGGGACATCTGTGGCCGTGTCCTGTGATGGAGCACACGATCGATGATGCGTTTCGAAGCAGGACCGGTCACTGTATTAGCCAGGCCTACATCATGTCCGCCATTCTTGAAATGGCAGACGTGCCCCATTTGATCGTCCATTTCGACCGCGGAGGGATCACGAAACAAGTGAGCCATCACTTCATCCTAGACGCGAACGGAGCGTACCTGTTCGATGATGGGATCCTAAATTACCGCAAGATGGATTCAAGTACCGAAGACTACGGACCGCTCCATTCGGTCTCCAAGCTTGGGAGATGGGCACGGCCAGTCGGAGATGGACCCTATGGGAATGTGAACTCAGCAGAGCTCACGACCTTGATCAACGATGTCGAACGAGCTTTGGACGGACGATTTGAACTGAGATTCTTCGCAAGCAAGGCAGCAGGAAGTGTAACCGCCTCCGAGGAGGGGAGACGAAGCCTATCCCTGCAGGAGTACCTGCAGTATCTCTCGGATCACGAGATCGATCAGGTAGCGATCCGCTGAGTAGGAAATACACGCCAAAGACTAGATCGGAAGGAGGGATGTAGGAGAAACCAGAAAAGAGCTCAGGTGCGCCAGAAAGGAGTGCTTGCCGTGAGAAGGAGGACTGGATGCATAAGAAGATGAGCGTAGCATTTGCACTGTTGGCTGTAGCTCTGCTTGCCGGTCTGACCTGTGCGCAGAGTGTGACCAATCCGGACACGTTCGTGAAAGTGGCGATCCACACGATCGAGAGTCTGGATCCGCACTTCCATACTGGTTCCACATCGGCCGAGATTACGGGAGCGGTCTACGACACGCTGTTCCAACAAGAGCCTGGCGATATGAGCAGCATCGTCCCACTGCTCTCAACGGTAGTGCCATCGGAAGAGAACGGACTAATTACGCACGCGGCGGATGGAACGACCTTCGTGACGGTGCCGATTCGGCAGGGAGTCAAGTTTCAGAACGGAAGCGTCCTCACACCGGAGGACGTCGAATACACGTTCGAGCGCGCGGCGGTCGTCGGCGGCATCTACACGACGCTCCCCATGATCTTCAACGCACTGATCGGGACCGGATCATTCAGCTCTCTCGTGGAAGATGTGGGATACAGTGAAGCGTACGATATCCTAGATGCCGCGGTTGAGGTGTCCAGAAACTCGGTTGTTTTCAAGCTGCTACAGCCGTTCGGTCCCTTCCTTGGTTTGCTCACTGGCGACATGACGGGTACCGGCATCATGAACAAGGCCTGGTGCATCGAGCAGGGTTGCTGGCCGGGCACGAAGGAGACTGGGCAGGACTATATGAACCTGACGCTCCAGGATGACCCCCTGTTTGACAAGGCCATGGGGTCCGGCCCGTTCACCGTAGCCTCCTGGGAACAGGGAGAGCGGATTGTCCTGGAGAGGTACGAGGACTACTGGCAAGGACCAGCGAGGCTCAGTCGCGTAATCCGCGAGGTCGTACCGGACAACCTGACTGGATTGCTGCTAGTCAAGGCAGGCGATGCTGATTTCATTGAGGTCGATGTGGCAGACCTAGGCCTGGCGCAGGGATCGCCAGGAGTGACCGTGATGACGGATTTGCCGACACCTTGGATCATGAAGATGAACTTCAACTTCCAGATCGCCGAGGGAAGTCCCTACATCGGCGATGGCGTGCTCGGTCCAAATGGGATCCCACCGGACTTCTTCCAGGACCTCAATGTGAGAAAGGCGTTCCAGTATTCGTTCGACTGGGATGCATACATCAACGACGTCTTTCTTGGGCACGCGGTGAAACCCTACGGCCCGGTCCTGGTAGGCATGCCCACGGCCAACCCAGACAACTTCCAGTACGAGTACGATCCGGCCAAGGCCGAGGAGTTCTTCCGAGCAGCCTGGGGAGGAGCCGTGTGGGAGAACGGGTTCAAGATCACGCTCCTCTACTCCGCAGGATCGACACACCGTCAGCGCGCCGTGGAGGTCCTCAAGGCAAGACTCGAGGAGCTCAACCCCAAGTTCGTCATCGAGGTGGCATCCCTGCCATGGGCTTCGTTCCTGGGCGCGATGAAGAGCCATGAGATGCCAATCTCCCTCTTCGGAAACATCCCTGCAGCGTTCGATCCGTGGGTCGTTCTGTTCAGGGACATGCATTCCACGGGGAGCTTCGCCGTCGATCACAGCTTCTCAGCGATGGCAGAAGCCAAGTACAACACGCTCGTTGACGAGCTTGCCACGTCGATGGATCCGCAGCGACGCGAGGCAGTCTCGCATGAGCTGCAGCGGTTGTTCGCCGAGGACAGCCTGGCGATACTACACTTCCAAGCAGTGCTGCATCTTGCAGTTCGCGACTGGGTACAGGGCTTCTACGTTGGGATGCAACCGTTCAGCGTAGATTTCTACCCAATCTGGAAGGGTGAGCCGTAGACGAATCCGAAACAAGGCCGCTTGCGCAAGCTAGCACGGAGAGAGGATCTCATGTCTGTTGCGCAAGCGGCTACTCTTAAGGGAACTATGCCCCTGCGGGGGGGGGCAGCCAGCAGCGGGATTGGCTGGGCGTCAAGTACGAACGGGACAGAGAGATGACTCGATACGTCATACGAAGGCTGTTGTTCATTCCAGTCGTTCTCTTCGTTCTATCGGTACTCATCTTCTCGCTTGTCCTGTTTCTGAACCCTTACGAGCGTCTCGCGGTCTTCCTGCCGAATCCCGACGCCGCAGTTGCGGGCATCCCTTTTGAGGAACTCGTCGAACGTTACGGCCTGGATCGACCATTCTACGCTCAGTACTTGGACTGGTTGGGTGGAGTCCTGCGGGGCAACCTGGGTTGGTCGGCATCTGCACGAATGCCTGTCTCCTCGGCACTCGCGAAGTACTTCCCGGCCACAGTTGAGCTAATGCTGCTGAGTGCTGCTCTGACGTTCGTTGGGGGAATCCTCCTTGGGACGTATGCGGCAACCCACCGCAATCGGCCTGCGGACCAGGTAGCGCGCGTCATAACGAGTATTGGAGTATCGCTTCCCGAGTTCGTGTTTGGCTTGATTGCTCTCGTAGTGTTCTACGCGTGGCTCGGATGGTTCCCACCCGGTCGTCTTAGCACATGGGCCAACGAGGCTATGCGTGAAGCTAGCTTCCATCGATACACGGGGCTCAACATGATCGATGCCATACTCAACGGCCACTTCAGCCTCTTTCTCGACAGCCTCCGACATCTCGTTCTGCCTGCGCTCTCGTATTCGGTTGGGCTGCTCTCGGCCGTGCTCCGTCTGATGAGATCATCGCTTCTCGAGGCCCTGCGACAGGACTACGTGACGACAGCGAGGGCAAAAGGGCTTCGGGAGAAGGTCGTGATCCACAAGCACGCCCGCCGTAATGCTCTCCTACCAGTACTGACGCTTGCAGGCTCCATTGTCGCCCGGATGCTGGGCGGTGCAGTCGTAGTCGAGGTGATCTTCAACTACCCGGGAATGGGGCGGTTCATCGTCGTAGCCGCTCAGGGACTCGACTTCCCAGCAATCCTTGGAGCTTCACTCCTGATAGGCGTGCTGATCATCATAGTGAACCTTGTTATTGATGTGCTGTACACCGTACTTGATCCGACGATTACCCTGAGGTGACTCTGTGACGACGCTGACCAGACTGATCAAGAACCCGCTTGGAGCCCTCGGCTTGTTCCTTGTTCTCTTCTGGGTTGTGGTTGCGTTGCTCTCGCCGGTGATTGCTCCGCCACGCGGATCGCGCGATCCGTACATGATTGCTCGAACGAGCTTCTCGTCGATTCCAAGACCACCCTCGGACGACGCAGCCTTCGGTACGACCAGTGGCGGGTACGACATTCTGTACGGGATCATCTGGGGAAGCAGGACGGCGTTCAAGGTGGGTCTTGTGGTCGTCGGGTGCAGCGCGTTGATCGGCATTGCATTGGGAGGGTTCGGGGCATTCTGTGGCGGATGGGTCGACGAACTGGTCATGCGGTTGACCGATCTGTTCATGAGCTTCCCCTTCCTTATCGCGGTGATTGTCATGAGCATCGTCCTCGGCAAGGGCCTCGAGAAAGTGATCTTGGCGCTGATTCTCTTCGGCTGGCGAAACTACGCTCGCGTTGTGCGCAGCGAAGTCCTCTCGGTAAAGGAGAAGGACTACATCCAGGCGGGGGTCAGTCTTGGTGCAGGTCGCTTACGGCTCTTCGTGCGCCATATCCTACCGAATTCGATCTTCCCCATCTTCGTATTGGCGACAATCGATATCGGGACAATGGTCCGAATCGCGGCTGCTCTGAGCTTCCTCGGGGTTGGAGCGGAACCTGGCTATGCAGACTGGGGACAGATGATCAACCTCTCTAGACAGTGGCTTCTGGGAATCACGGGCGATCCGTTCCACTACTGGTACACATACGTATTCCCCGGGATCGCAATTCTCACGTTTGTGCTTGGGTGGACACTCCTTGGCGATGCACTCCGCGACATCTTGGATCCCAGGCTCTCTTAGTCAGCGCGCATCCGTGTCCTCATCAAACGGGTACGCGCAAGTCGGCCCCTTCTTGCAGATTACCACCCAGGCTCGCGGCTCTTGCGCTTGTGCCAT
>Ga0272444_10004016_pt1 | contig 13097 bp, 9 predicted proteins | sample SSMForm13_FD_201033 | JGI IMG/M metagenome (GOLD analysis project Ga0272444, IMG submission 201033) | Marine sediment archaeal communities from Little Sippewissett salt marsh, Falmouth, MA, United States - SSM-Form-13 | ecosystem: Environmental > Aquatic > Marine > Wetlands > Sediment ...
ACCCTGGGTTGTTTTGCCTTCGGCCGGGACGGGGACATCCCGATCTCCGCCCGTTATTTTCTGGACGAGTCCGCTTCGCCCACCCGCTCGCTGGCGCCCGCGGAATTTTCCCCCTGAACCGGGGAAAGGAGGGCGGCGGCGATCTCCTCCATCACCAGGCGGTTGCCCAGGGTGTTGAAGTGGCAACAGTCGTCGACGTAGATGTCCTCCGGGCGTCCGTTGAAGATCCGGCTCAGGTCCAGAAACTCCACCCCTCCCCGGACCAGGTCACGGCCGGCTTTGCGCAGGAGCGGGTAACCCAGCCGGGCCCCGGGGATGAAGGGGCTGGAGGGATTGAAGGCGTCGGTGAGCTCGGCCGAAGTTAGTTCCTTCCCTTCCGGGTCGTACTGATTCGGCTGGAGGACGTGGAGATAGCGGATCCCCCTCAAGCGGCAGAGTTGGTCCATCATCACGGAGGTCGACCGCCAGAGATCGACCGCCCCTTCGAGGCCGTCATCCTCCCGCGGCCCCCGCCTGACCTTTCTCTCCCAGGCCGGCGCGATCTCCTCGGCCATCTCGCCCAAGCGACTATGGATCCGCTCCACCTTCCGGGCGGCGGCGCCGTAGAGTCGGCCCAGGACGAAACTGCCCAGGGCGCTGCGGCGGCAGGGACTGAAGAGGAGGCGACGCAGGGCGCGGGATTCCCCGACCAGGGCCTGCTGGCGGCGGGCGGCCAGATCGAGGTACTCCGGCCGGCTGATCATCCCTCGAGTCCCCCCGGAAAGATATTTCAACATCTCCTCCCAGTAGAAAACCGAGGGATAAAAGATGTCCGTGCCTTTCTTGCGGTTTATCATCGCCACCGCCACTTCGTTGAAGCCGTCGACGTTGACGACGCAATCCATCTCCATTCCCCGGGCCAGCAGGTAGGAAAGAATGAGCATTTGCTGGGGTTGCTTGTAGGCCCCGGTGGCGCAGGTCAGGACGGTAACCGGCCGGGAGCGCCACGCGGGGGATTCCTCGATCAGTTCCTCCAGGTAGCCGCCCGCCTCGACGGTGAGGATCTCGGCCACGGACCCGCCGAAGAAGACGATGACGAACTCTCCCGATTCCCGGCGGCGGTAGGGAAAATCGACCGGGCTGGCAAAGCCGAGGTTGTTGATCGAGCGCCCGTGGACGGATTCGGAACCGGGAACGTTGGTATAGCCGAAATAGGGGCTGAGGAGCATATACGGCCCCCCGCCTCCCCGGTCATCGGCCCGGTTGTCCAGTTCCCGCAAGCGGCGCGACAGGACCGGATTTTCCCGTTCGATCCGGCCCGGGTAGCCGGCCAGCCGGAAGACTGCCTCGAGAACGAGCAGGGTCAGGACCATTGCGCCCAGGACGAGAACGGCGGTGAAACAAAGCCTCTTCGCCTTCACGCCTTATTCTTCCGCGCCGGGAGCGGTTGTTCTTTCCAGGCCCCGGAAGAGGGAGCTGGAAACCAAGCCCCACCGGTTGAGCAGGAAAAGGATCGAGGTCTTAAGGACGCCCAGGCCGTATATCACGCTCCGGCGGAGGTTGATGGATGATGCTTCGGGGAAATACCGGGTAGGACAGGATATCTCCCCGATCCGGAAACCGGCGTAGATGGCCTGGGCCAGGACCTGGTTGTCGAAGACAAAATCATCGGAGTTGTCCGAGAAGGGGATGGCCTCGAGCACCCTCCGGGAAAAGGCTCGATAGCCCGTATGGTATTCGGAAAGCTTGTGATGCACCAGGACGTTCTGGACGAAGGTCAAAAGGCGGTTGGAGACATACTTATGCAGGGGCATCCCCCCCTGCAGGGCCCCGACTCCCAGGATGCGCGAACCCAGGACGAGGTCGTAGTGCCCCACCGCGATCAGGCTGGCCATAGCCGTGATCAAGCGGGGGGAATACTGATAGTCGGGATGGAGCATAATGACTATGTCCGCTTCCTCCTCCAGCGCCGTCCGGTAACAGGTTTTCTGGTTCCCTCCGTATCCCCGGTTGGCCGGGTGAATGATGGTCTTGATGCCCAGGCGCCGGGAGAGCGCGGCGGTGGCATCGGAGGAGTGATCGTCCACCAGCAGAACCTCGTCCACCACTTGCCGGGGAATCTCCCGGTAGGTGCGCTCCAGGGTAAGCTCCGCGTTATAGGCGGGGAGCACGACCACGATCTTTTTTCCGTCAAGCATTGGCTTCTCCGCTGGAATGGGCGGCGCGTGGGCGTACTTTAACATACGCCCGAGGCGATTGCATCCTTTCGCGGCCAGCTCAGCGGGCCCCGGTTACCCGGAAGAGGCGAAAATGCTCGTCGGGGACTATCCCCTCCTCGAATTCGGCCAGGTACTCGAGGCGCCCCGGGGTGCCGGGGGGATGCTCTTCCTGCCAGGGGTCCAGGACGGAAGAGGGGATGTCGTAGTTGAGGATGAGGAGAAAGTCGTCGGCGGAGGCCGCGGCCTTCTTGCCCACCCGGCCCAGGATCTCCCAATAACGCATCTTGCGCCAGCGCCGGGAGCGGTCGTAGGTGACAAAGGTCCCTTCGGTGTCGCTGCGCGGATAATATATTTCGGTCCCCAGCAGGATGGGAAAAGCCAGGACCGCGTCGTCCACGTCCCCGGCCAGGGGAAGCTCGGCCAAGCCGGCCCGGCGGATGAAGGCGGCGGCGGCCGGACTGTCGGTGAAGGGGTATTTCCAGTCCTTGCGGGAGGCATAGAGCCCCGCGGCCGCGGCCAGGGCAAAAATTGCCGGGAGCAGCCAGGCCAGGGAGCGGGAGGCGGCCTCCACGGCCCGCTCCAGGCAACGGGAACGGATGGGCCGGGAGGGAAAACCCGGAGCCAGCCAGAGGCAACCCAGCAACAAGAGAAAAACGTGGCCGTGGTGCCGGGCGTATCCGCTGAACTTCAGGTAGTGAAAGAGCAGGTAAACCGCGGTTCCCAGGCCAAAGCCGAGGGCCAGGAGGCGGCGGCGCCAGAGGGCCAGGACCAGCCAGGCCGCGAGGAGCAGCGCGAGGGCGGCCTGGAGCGACGGCCAACCGTCCAGGAGGTTGGTGTTCCAAAAGCTCTGCGTGGGATAAGGGAACGGGACCAGGCTGGTGAAGGGGATGGCCCCGATCGGGAAAACCCGGCTCCATTTCCAGCTTCCGTGGCCGCCGGTATAGATCCCGCAATCGGGCGGAGGGATCATAACCCGCAAGGAGACGAACAAACCTAAAAGCAGGATCAAGACCGGCAGCCGGATGCGGCGGAACCACTCCGACCAATCGCCCGCCCAGCACTCCCGCAAAAGGAAGCCGGCAAAGAGCAGGGCCAGGATCAAACCGTGAAAGCTGGTCTGCATCACCAGCAGCAAGAACAGGGCGGCCAGGCAAGGCTGGCGGGTCCGGCGAGTCCCCAGGGCACAAAAGGCAAAGACAAAGAAAATCCCGGAAGCATAGTTGCGGCTGAGTACCCCGTATTCATAGAAGAGATAATAGTTGGCGAGCAAAAGCAGCTTCTCTCCGCGGGAAAACGGCGAAAAACGCAGCAACAAGAAAATAGAGGCCGTGGCGACGAGGAGGTGGATCAGTTGCATCGCCCGGGGGGAATCGCTCAGGCGGGTGACGGCAAAGAGAATCAGGTACCAGAGGGCGGGATGACCCTCGTGCCGCTTGTGATGGAGCAACTCGGGAAGGCTGTGGCTGTCCCGGGCTATCAGCCAGGAATGCAGCTCGTCCCGCCAGAGCTCGTGGCGGCTTTGTACGCAGAAAACGCCCAGAAAGAATATCCCGGCCAGGAGCAGGCTGATCGGAACAGAGAATCTTTTCCCCGCCAATGTTTGCATTTGCGGATACCCTAGCAAATCCCGGGGATGAGGCGAAATAAGATTAGCGCAAGCAACTGCGGGAAAAACCGCTTCGGGAAGGTCCCGGGAACTGGCACACTTTAATTGGCTCGCCTCAACAGGCTTGTCGTATAATTTAAAGTACGGGTTATGAAAAACTTGGTTTTGACATTCCTCATCCTCCCGCTGCTGGCCTCCCCGGCCGGGGGAGAGACGGCCACTGTTCAGGCGGCCTGGGTGGGACAGGGCGAGCCCGGGGGAGAAGTATTCCTCGGCCGCCTGACCAGCCGGGGCTGGCAGGTGGAGAAGCTGCCCTCGGCAGCGGCCACCGCCCCCAATTACTCGCCGGCCCTGGCCCGGCTTTCTTCCGGATATCGGGCGGTGGCCTGGTCGGCCGGGAGTCCGCCCCGCATCCTTTTCTCCCGGGAAGGCCCCGGAGGCTGGTCCGTCCCGGTGCCGGTCGATCCGGATTGCCGGCAATGGCAAGGCTTCCCAACCCTGGCTCCCGACGGCAGGGGGAACCTCTGGCTGGCCTGGGCGCGCCGGAGCGGACCCAGCACCGAGATCGCCGCGGCCCGAATCGGCCCCGGCGGACGGACGGGCCCGATCGAAGTCAGTAGCCCCGACGCCGCTCCCGACACTCTCCCCGCCGTCGCCGCCACGGCCGACGGGGGAGCCCTGGTCGCCTGGCAAAGCGAGGGAAAAGACCGGGCCCGAATCTTCCGAGCCCGTCTGGCTCCGGACGGCGACCTCCTCTTCCGGGAACCGGTCGAGCCTTCGGCCGAAGACCAGCTTCTCCCGGCCGTGGCCGGTGCCGCTGACGGCAACCGGGTCAGCTGGTTTGAAGGGGGACGTCTCGTGAGGGCCGGCAAACGCGGGACGAGAGCGATTCCGGCACCTTCCCTGAGCGGGGTGCCCTGGTCGGACGGCGATCGGGCCGGTTGGGTGCTGGTCTGCGAAAACGGGGCCTGGCAGGCGTGGCGGGCCCAGGAGAACTGGGAGGTCCCCCCTCCTCGGACTCCATTGCCCCGGGGAGAACTGTCGAACCTGACCTTCATCGGCTTCGGCGATTCCATCACTTACGGACACGACTCCGGGGAGGACCTCAGCCGCTGGTACGGCCCCATCACGGCCTTCCTGCTGCAGAATTTCCTTCCCCGGCTGGAGGCGGAGTTTCTCAACGAAGGCTATCCGGGGGCCACCACCTACAATATGCTCTACGGAGGAGGGCCCTGGGGCTGTCCGGGCGTTTACGGAGTCATCGACCTTCACCCGGAAGCCGGATCGATCCTGATTATGGGGGGAACCAACGACCTGGGCGTCTTCGACAGCGACGACATCGCCTGGTACCTGGGGCAGATAATCGACCGGAGCCGGGAGAAGAACGTCGCGCCGGTCATCTCCACCATCATCCCCCGCTGCGACCATAGCGGAGAATTCTCCCAGTCGGGCGAGCTGAGCACCGTCCAAATCCCGGAATTGGCCGACCTGAAGGCTTGCCCTCTTTCCGACCCTTATTCGCTGTTCATGGCTTTCTACCCCAGCGACTATTTCTGGTATACCCTCTATTCCGACGATCTCGTCCATCCCCGCTGGCAGCAGGGAGACAAGCTCATCGCCGACGCCTGGTACGATGCCCTGCTTCCCCTCCTGCCGACCCCGACTCCGGATGCCAGCCCCACCCCGTCGGCTTCGCCCACCCCGCTGGAGATCTGCTCCAATTGCGTCGATTCCGCCGACTTCAACGGCGACGGCTCGGCCGACGTGGCCGTCTTCCGTCCCTCGCTCGGGCTGTGGAAGGTTCGCGGGATCACCAGCGCCTACTTCGGGACCTCCGACGACACCCCGGTCCCGGGCGACTACGACGGCGACGGTACCACCGACCTGGCCTATTTCCGGGCCGCCAGCGGACTCTGGAAGGTCCGGGGAATGACCCGGACCTATTTCGGGGGCGCCGGGGACAAGCCGATCCCGGGCGACTACGACGGAGACCTGACCTGCGAGATGGCCTACTACCGCCCCTCCTGGGGGATGTGGAAGGTCCGGGGCTTCACCAGCGCCTTCTTCGGCCAGCCGGGCGACGTCCCGGTTCCCGGATACTACTGCTCCACGGCCGACAAGCAGTTCGGCTACTTCCGCCCCTCCTCCGGGCTCTGGAAGGTCCGGGGCGTGACCAGCCGCTACTTCGGCAGCGGCGACGAGATCCCCGTCCCCAACCTGGGCGCGGGAGACCGCGGATGGATGCCGGGTTACTACCGCGCCTCCGACGGCCTCTGGAAAAACGCGGCCGGAACCCGCTTCTACTTCGGGGTCGGCGGGGACAACATCGCGATGGCCAGCGACCCGGCCGGGAGCGGGCAGAACGCCGCGACCTACCGGATGACCTATGGGAACTTCTGGAAGGTCAAGGGCGTGACCAGCTTCTACTTCGGGATCGGAAGCGACGTCCCGATGGCCGGAAGGCTGACCACCAACCCCTCGGCCGCGGCCCCGCGGCTCTGATCCCGGAACTTCAAGCGCCGGCAGCGATCCCCAGCTCCGTCAGGATCCCCAGGTAGCGCTCCCGGAAAAGTTCCGGACTGTAGTGCTCCCGCCAAGCCCGGCGGGCGCAAGCCTGGAAGGCTTCATAGGCTTCTCCCCCCGCCATCATAGTTTCCAGGGCCGCTGCCATATCCTGCTCTCCCTCAACCAGCAGCCCGGCCTGATTCTCCCCCACCAGCTCGGGCAGGCAGCCCCGGTTCGAGGCAATCACCGGGGTTCCGCAGGAAAGGGAGGAAAGCACCGTCTGATTCCCCATCTCCGGCCAGACGGCGGGGGCCAGAAGGGCCCGAGCGTGGGCGTAGTACCAGTCCAGGTCCTCCGGGGCCACGTAGTCGAGAAAACGCACGCGGGGATGTCCGGCCGCCCGCTCGCGCAGGGCGGCAGCTAGGCTCCCGGTCCCCACGATGATGAGTTCGGCGCTGGAAGCAGCGCCTGAGGAGAGAAACGCTTCCAGGGCCAGCCGCGGCCCCTTGTAGGACTCCAGGCGCGTAACCAGGAGGAAGAAGGGCCTTTCCCCCATCCCGGTTTCTCCCCCGGGCCTCGGCGCGGCCTTGACCGCGTCGACAAAGTAGGGAAGGTGGTCCATACGGCCGGTTATCCCTTCCCGGCGGTGGCGCTCGATCATATCCCGACAGGGCATAATCAAGGAATCGATCCCGGCCAGATCGGCTTGCCAACCCTCGAACCAACGCCAGGGGACGGGGGGCTTCCCGGCCCGGAGGAGACAGGCCAGGCAGTTTTTGTCGGCGCAGGGCTCCCGGTCGAACTTCCATAGGTAGTGCAGGGGGCAAAGCAGCCAGTAGGTGTGCTGGGTGAAGAGTTTTATCCCGCTTCCTTCCCGCAGAAGCTTGATGCCGCCCAGCAGGGAGATGTTGTGAAAGTGCACGACATCGTAACTTTCCCCCAGGATCCGACGGAGGCGACGGTGGGAGGACAGCCCGCGCCCGGCCAAGTAGGTAGCCAGGGCCTCGAATTTTCCCCCCGGCACCCGGATGACCCTTACCCCGGGGGGGGCGGGATAAGACCCGGGGCGGGGAGAGCTCAACTTGAGCCGGTGCGCCCCGGCCGAGCAGACCACGTCGACCGAGTGCCCGTCGGCGGCCAGGAGGTTGGCCAGGTGGTAAACGTGCAGTCCGCATCCCCCGGGATGGTAAGGGGGATAAAAGGTGGTAACCAGGCAAAATCTCATCTTTGTCTTGTCCCCGGGAAGCTTGACAACCATTTTCAAGCCGGAATAGGATAGCAATTTATGAATAGAAAGGTAATCTTTACCCTCCTGCTGCTGGTAATGCTTTTTCTGGCGGTGTTGATCGCCGGGGAAATCATAGCCCGCCTTTTCACCTCCTCCAACCCGGACGGCCAGGTCTATTTCAAGCAGAAGCGCCTGCTGCCCTACCGGTTCCCGGCCGAGATGACGCGCTATAAGATAGACGCATACCGGGAAGATCAGGAGAAGGCCTATACGGTGGACCACCCCCTCCTGGGTTGGACGATCGGGAACGGCCGGGACAGCGAAAACGGGCTTTATCACTCCAATTCGCAGGGGCTGCGCTCCTCGCCCCGGGAATATTCGCTGCAGCCCCACCGGGAAACCCTGAGGATAGCCCTGTTCGGAGATTCCTTTACCCACGGGGACGAGGAGCCCTGGTTCAATACCTGGGCCTACTTCCTGGAACAGGATCTGAGGCGGATGGGAATACGAGCCGAGGTGCTGAACTTCGGGGTGGGCGGATACGGTTTCAGCCAAGCTTTTCTCCGCTGGAAGATCCAGGGAAAAAAATATCGCCCCGACCTCGTGGTCATCGGGTTTCAGGGAGAAAATATGAAGCGAACGGTGAACATCTTCCGCTCGCTTTACAGCGAACGGACCTGGCTGGTCTTCTCCAAGCCCCGCTTCATCATCACGCCCGAAGGCTTAAAGACGGTCAATTGCCCCGTAATCCCGCCCGAGGAGGTGGCCGATTACCTCGCCAACCTGGATCGAGAACCCCTGGCTCGCTACGAATTCTGGTACAACCCGGACAACTATCGGGCCCCGTTCTGGACCGCGAGCCGCCTGGGCCAACTCATCTACAACCTGGACCGCCAGGGAAAGCGAGATCGGCGAAGCTATTCGGAAATGGAGAACCAGGGAGGAACCCCGGAGGAGGTTACCCTGGCCATCATACGTTCCTGGGCCAAGGACGTACGCCGGGAAAAGGGCATCCCCATCATTGTCCACCTCCCCCGCAAGGGCGACCGCAAGCTGATCGCCGCGGGGCAGAAACCGGCCTACTACTCCCTGCTGGAAGACCTGGAGAGAGATGGAATTCCGGTGGTCGATCCGGCCGGGAAGATGAAGGACAGGCGGGGACTTTACCGCCGTTCGCATTACTCGACCAAGGGAAACCGGATCATAGCCGAGACCCTGGCCGAGTGGATCGGGGAAACGGTCCGGGAACAGGGCTGGACGGAGCGTTTTCGCTGCGAACCGGCCGCCCGCGACGATGAGACGCTCCTGGCCCGGGTGGAACCGGACGGGACCCTGGACCTGGACCTCGGCCGCCCCGGCGACGAGCTGTTCATCCGGGGAGGCTTCCACGAGCGGGAACTTTACCAAAACCGCATCAGCGCCCGCTGGACTTCGGGAACGGCCCGGATCAGATTGCCTTTATCCCCCCCGGCCGGAGACCGCGGGGTATTGGAGGTAGACCTGGCCGCCGCCGGCCCGGGCGACAGCCGGCTGGAGGCCAGCCTGGACGGAACCGGCCTGGTTGCCCTGGAAGGCGGGGAGCTCCGGCACCGGTACCGGCTGCCCCGCCTGGAACGGGCCGAGGTTTCCGACCTGATCCTCGGAACCCGGGCCTGGAACCCGGCCGAGGTCGGCAATCCCGGGGACGGGAGACGGCTGGGGGTGATGATCGACCGAATCCGGGTAAGGGCCGCTCCTTCCCCCTGACCGCGCCGGGCAAACCCCGACTCAGGAAGACGGGGACGGAGCCAGGGCCAGGGAGAGCATATTGTAACCCCGCAGGCCGAAAACCCGGAGGGAGTAGAAAGAGCGGCCGACCACGGCCAGCCCGCCCTGCCGGGCCAGGCTTTCCCATTCCGTCAAGGTCCGGAAATGGTTGCCCCGGTCAAGCCTCATCAGGATACGATGGTAGTACTGCCGAGGCCCCGGGATCAGGGGCTCCTGCACGATCGCCAGGCCCGCCGGGACAAGATTCCCGACGACGGTCCCCATCACTTCCTTGACCTCACGGTCATCAAGGTGGTGGAGAAACGAATTCATCAGGATCACGTCGAAAGGCCCGCCCAGGCGGGTTTTGGTGGCATCCCCCGCCAGAAACCTGGCCTGAGGGTAAGCCGCGGCGGCCCGGGCGACATACCGGGGGTTTATGTCCATCCCCGTATAGTCGGCCCCGGAAAAAAGGCGGGCATTGTTTCCCGGCCCGCAGCCGATGTCGAGGACCCGCAAGCCCCGATAATCGGAACGGATGTTCAGGATGGCTTTCTCCTTGGCCCGATCCACCATTCGGGCGTGCCAACGGTAAACCAGCGGATTTTCCAGGAATTTTTCCAACCAGGCGCGGGCCTTCACGGCACGGCCTCCCCGGTTTCCACCAGGCGATAGAGAACCGCCCGGCGCCCCCGCCACGATTCCCGTCCGACTCGAACCAACCAGGGGAAGGAAGAGGGTTCATCGCTCAGCAATCCAAGCAGGTCCGGCCGGCGGGTTGGAGTAGTCCAATCGGAAACCACCAGGTAGCGGGCTCCGACTTCCCGGGCATAATCCAGGACCCGGGAAGGGGGCCCGGGAGGCACGGCGGCGTGGCGGGCACCGGCATAGAAAGGCACCCCCATTCTCTGGCTCATCACCACGGTGTTTTCGAGATCGGGAATCTCCCGGCGCATTCGCTCGCCCAGGAGGCGATACTCCCAGGGCACCATTGTCGCCTTGGCCGGAATGAGCCAGGCGTCCACCCCGAACAAGGCAGCCAGGATGAGGAGGCCGGGCAGGGCGGACAAACGCCCCCGCCAGCTAACCCGTCCCAGCCAGGTCCCGGCGGCCAGCAGGATGAATCCCAGGTAGGGGAAGAGGTATCGCAGTTTCTGTGAAGTCATAAAATCCGTGAGAAAAAAATAGGGGAGCATCGGCAGGCAGAGCAAGCACACGAATAGATCGCGAAAGTCGGCGCGGCGCGCCGCCACCCGGCGCCAGTAGAGGACAACCAGCACCGCCAGCCCGAGCAGGAAGACAACCGAGAGCGGGGCGGCGGGGAGCCCCATCCGGCCGAACTCGGGGCTACTGCCGACCCGGAGAAGGGAGCCGAGATTGTCGAAAAAACGCCCCAGCATCTCCTGTCCGTGTTCCCGGAGCAAACCGAGGTAACCGCCCAGGGCATTCCACTGTTCGCGGACTTGTTCGGGATAGGCATAGGCCTGAAAGTTGGCCTCCTCCCAGTTCGCGGAAAAGTAGGGAATGAAGGTGAAGGGAGCCCGGGCGGAAAGGGTCCACCGGCCCAGGTGGCGATGCAGGAAAAACCAGTAGGGAGCACCCAGGAGCCCAAAGGCGCCGGCGCCGGCCAGCCCGGGCCGGCAGAGCCGGCACACCCGCCGGCGGAAGGAACCGGCCTGGGCCAGCAGCGCGGCGGCCGCCGCCGAAGGCAGCAAGAGCAACGCTTCGGGACGAGCGAGGTAGGCCAGGCCGAGCACGGCCCCGGCCAGCGCCCCCCGGCGCAGGTTGGGCTGCCGGCAAACCCTCCACAGGGCCAGGACAAACCAGAGATAGACACAGGCATAAAGAGAGGCAACCCGGACCTCGGTGGCGGCGAAGATGTAGGGGGGAAACACCGCTCCCAACAGGGAGGCCCACCGGGCGGCCAGCTCGCCGACCAAGTCCCGGGCCAGGAAAAAAAGAGGAACCACCAGGAAAGCCGAGGCGAGGGCGGAAACCACGAGGCCGGCGGTGAAGATGTCGCCGGTAACCGCCCAGACCAGCCCGATCAAGACCGGAAAAAGCGGAGCGTGGACGGTTTCGGGGCGATCCTGAAATTGGAAACCCTCCCCGGACATCAGGTTTTTCCCGACCAGCGACATAGCCACCCCGTCCACCCCCCCGTCGCTCCCGATGAACGGGCAAGCCCAAAGCGCGGCCAAGCGCAGCAGGAGGGAGAGGCAGATCACTCCCGCCAGCCAGGCGGGGGCAGGTAAGGGACCGAAGCGGAGAGTCACGCCCCCTCCTTGGGCCGGCAAACGGCCAGGAGAGACGATCCCCAGGGAAATCCCAGCAGGCTCAGCCATAGCCTTTCACTCCCGAATACCCCGGCCAGAACCCGGTTGAGGGCGGGAGGAAGTTGAGCCAGGGCCTGCCCCGCGGGAACCTCGGGGGGGCGGGGCCGCATTCTCTCCCACAGGCGGACCAGCACTACCAGGGGAAAAAGGAAGGTGCAAAAATAAGTGATCCGCTCCGGCCGCAGCCCGGCCGCGGCCAGGCGGCTCCGGAGAAAGCGGCGAGTATAACGCCTGAGATGGAGGTTGTCATCGTCGTGACGGCTCCAGAGCCAGGAAAAGGCGGGAACGGTGATGAGCAGCCGGCCGGACGGGGCGAGAACCCGTCCGTACTCCCGAAGGGCGGCTACGTCGTCCTCTATGTGTTCGATCACGTCGAGCGATACCACTAGATCGAAGCTCCCCTCCCGAAAAGGCAGGGACAGCCCGTCAATGCGGCGCACATCCCGGCAACCCCGGCGGCGGCTGAATTCAACGGCCCGGGAAGAGATGTCCACCCCGGTGGCAGCACCCAGTTTTTCCAGTTCACGCAGGGTCCCTCCCATCCCGCAACCGATGTCGAGGATCCGGGGACGGCTCCCGGTTTTCCGGATCAGTCCGCGAACCAAGCAAAGAACTATCCGGCGGCGGGCCAGAAACCACCAGTGGCTGTCCTCGGCCCGGTCAAAGACCTCATACATCCGCTCCTTCACGGAGCAATCCTCAGAACCGTCTTCAGCCAATCCCGCAGGTCGGGCCGGAGACAGACCTCGATCTCGGACCGAGGGGAATCGCTTCGGATGAGAAAGACCAAGGCGGGGGCGGGAGTGGGTATGTCGAGCACCCGCTCCATCTTTCCGTCCCGAACCTCGGGTAAGGACGCCGCCCATTCCGACTTGACGGCAGCGGGAGCTTTTAATTCCAGGGCAGCACCGGGAGCCCAACGACAGACAACCCGATATCGGCCGGGGGCCAGGTCCACCGGGACGGAGGCTCGCCATTCCCCGTCTTCCGCAAAGGCAAGGGGCGGCGGCCCGGCCCGGGCTTCCAGCCAGTCGGGAGAGAAACCCGAAAGCTCGGAGAAGATGGCGGCCCATTCATCGCGGGAAAGGGAAGCATCCCGCAGGCGAAAGAGCTGTTCAGCCCTTCCGGGGAAGCGCCGGGCGGCCTCGGCGGCCCAGAAGCATTCCCTTTCCTCCCGTCCGGCATCCCGAGCGGCCTGGGCGGCCAGGGACGGCGGATACCAGTCCGCGGGGGATTCCCGGGAAGCGCGGGCCAGCCAGGGCAGGGCCTGGTCGGGTTCTCCCGCCCGCAGGAAGGCCAAGCCCATCCGGAAGGAATCCGTGATAATCCTGGCCAGGCAGGGAGAATTCCAGGGAGAGGAAAGCCCGGCCCGATAGCTGTAATTGATTCCCGGGAAACCGGTCCTCGGCGAAAAGACAAAGACCCCGGTCCCCCCGGAAGGCAGGTCCCTCGTTTGCTTGTCCCCCGCCGCCCGGGCT
>Ga0272444_10004017_pt1 | contig 13094 bp, 10 predicted proteins | sample SSMForm13_FD_201033 | JGI IMG/M metagenome (GOLD analysis project Ga0272444, IMG submission 201033) | Marine sediment archaeal communities from Little Sippewissett salt marsh, Falmouth, MA, United States - SSM-Form-13 | ecosystem: Environmental > Aquatic > Marine > Wetlands > Sediment ...
GCGAAAGGCAACGTGGCGGCCGAAATCAAACATGATCAATGGCAGGCGGCCTGTCCGTCGGTTTCCTCGATGATGCGCATGTGTCCGAGCGGCAGGGTTTGCGTGCAGTCGCCCTGCAGGTTGGAGATGACAAAACCGAAGGCAAACCCGGAAATACTGCCGCTGCTGTCGATGCAGCCGGAGTAGATGCTGTTGCGTTCGTAGTCGCAGTTGTCCTGGTCGTTATGATCTTTAATGATGGCGAAGATGGAAAAGCAGGTGCCGTTGCCGGCGATGAAACCGCTGTTGCCGAGTGACTCGTCGCCGCTGACGCCGGCGTAGCTCAGCACGATGCTGTTTTGCTCGGTCTGGTTGAACAAGTCGTATACGTAATCGTCGAAGCTGCCACTGACGCCCTCGTCGTCGTAAGCGATGCGTAAGGTATTGGCGATGTATTCGCCGGTGACGTCAACCGGTTCGAGACCGAGGAAAATCGGCAGGCCTTCGTCGCGGAAAGCCTGCAGGTCGTCGGGTGTGAACAGGTCGTTCACTTCTTCGGGGGCTTCATCGATGATCCCGTCTTCGTCGGCGTCGATTTCCGACTCTTCTCCGCCGTAGGAAGTCAGACCGCCGCTGCCCAATGCCGATTCGGCGTCACCGCAGGCGGTGGCGAATATGAGCAGAATTACCGGCAACAAGAAAATGATGAGATGTCGCAATTTCGCCATGGGTTTGTTCCTTTCACCTTACTACTGACAGCGTACCGCAAAGCGGCAATCGAAAAAAAGCCACTGTAACCATCTGTATACGCCTGAAATGTTTGTTCTTCCCGCGTCGGAGCAACCTGTAACTTTCTCGGGGAATCGGTTGTTTGCATTTGACACAGGCCGAAACCACAGGTATTTTTGCCTGCTTTGAGTCGGGTGACTGAATGGACTGGAGAATATGAACCGAAAGCTTCTGATTACATTGATTCTCATCGGGCTGGTTTTGTCCAGCGTCGTGGCGTATTGGAATGCGCCCAAAGGCGATTTCATCTGGGACGACATCAACCTGATCGTGCTGGATCATCAGATTAAAAGCTGGAAGTTCATCAAGAATGTATTCACCCGCGACTTTTTCGGCTTCACCGACGACGACCGCAAATACGGGTATTACCGACCGCTGGTGACGATCAGCTATGCGATTGATTGGCGACTGAACAAGCTCAATCCGGCCGGATACCATCGCACCAACATTCTGATTCACGTCATTTGCACGTTCCTGTTGTTTTTCATTTTTTACCGGTTGACCGACCGCAAGCTGCTGGCGCCGACGCTGGCGGGGCTGATTTTTTCCGTGCACCCGATTCACACCGAGTCGGTTACCTGGATCGCCGGGCGCACCGACCCGATGGCGGCTCTGTTTTTTCTAGGTGGATTTCTTACCTTTATCGTGTACAGCGAACGACTGGCGGCGGCCAAGGGATTCGAGCCGCTGCCGCCCGGTACGCATCCGCACGCGGCGAGCCAACCGCGGTTGGGATTGATGATTCTGATGCCGCTGTTGTTCGTCGGCGGTTTGCTGGCCAAAGAGGTAATGCTGGCGCTGCCGTTGATTTGCGCGGCTTATCTGCTGGTCTACGTCACCGGTTGGCACGGTCGGCGGATGTTGGCCTACCTGCCGATTTTCCTGCTGCAGGTCGCTGCGTTTGCCGGGTATTTTCTCTTCCGCTTTTTCCGCGTCGGTTTCAGTCAGCAGGCCAAGCATCCTTTTGAAGTTATCGACGTCATATTGACGTTCATTAAGACCATCGGCTATTACGTGATTAAAATGCTGGTGCCGGTGCATTTGTCGGCCTACATCCAAAACCCGTTGGTCGAGTCGATTTTCGAACCCAAATTCATTGCCGCTTTCCTTTTTCTTGCAGCGTTGATCGCCCTGATCTGGCGCACGTTCAAACGCGACAAGATCATCTCCTTTTCCTTGATGTTTTTGCTGTTGTCGCTGCTGCCGATGTCTAACTTCATCCGCATCAGCGGTCCCAAAGACATGGGCTTTATGACCGCCGAGCGCTTCATTTACATCCCCAGCGCCGCGGTCTGCCTGATTCTGGGCGTTTTACTGGCTCGTCTGTTGGGCAGGTTGGGCCGTTTGATCGCCGACAGCGACTGGTCGGGCGGCAAGATGTATCGCCGCGTTCTGGCCGGTGTGGTGCTGATGGTGATGGTGCCTTCGTTGACCGCGCTGACGCTGCGCCGCAACGTCGACTGGTACGACAACGAAACGATCTTCAACCAGATGATCGCCAACGCGCCCAACGCCACGTTGCTCTACGTGGTGCTGGGCAACATCTATCGTTTTAATAAAAAGTACGACGAAGCCGAGCAGGTGTTGCAGAAAGCGTTGGAGTTTATCGCGCCGCGCAACCGCGAAGAGCCGACATGGATCTACAACGACCTGGCGGCGATCTACGCCGAGCAGGGCCGCTTCGACGAAGCGTTGCGCGTGATGAAACTGGCCAGCCGCACCCGCGAACACAACAGCGCGGTGCAGTACAACTACGGCGAGATCTACCGCGCGATGGGCGACTGCGACATGGCCATCCGCTATTACCAGCGCTCATTGGCGATCTACCGCGACAACCTCAACGCCTTCGTGAAAATGGGCATGTGCTACCAGAGCAAAGGCCTGTGGGAAGCGGCTAACAAAAGTTACCTCTCGGCGGTGAACCTGACGCCACACGACGGCAACCTGCTCAACCAGGTCGGTTATAACTATTACCAGCTTGGTGTTTTGGACAAAGCCGAAGAATATCTGACCGCCGCGCTTACAGAAAAACCGGACAGCCTGGAAGCGAAAATCAACTTTGCGATTCTGCGTTTCAAGCAGGGTCGGATCAGCGAGTCGAAAGTGATTCTGCGCGAAGTGCTCGACATCGATCCGGACAATGCCGACGCACACGCAGCGCTCGGTCACGTGTTGGCCAACCAGGGACAGTACGTCGATGCCGGCAACCATGTGATGCGCGTGCTGCAGATGAATCCCAAGCATGTATTGGCGCGGTTGACCTATGCGGCGGTGGCTCTGCAATCCAATCCCGCACATGCGCGACAGGGATTGTTGGCTTTGCTGGAAGAGCATCCTTATCTGTCCGAGGCGGCGTTTGTCATCGGGTTGTCTTATGAGAGAGAAAAGAACCGAGAGAAGACGATCGAGTGGTATCGCCGCACGTTGGAAATCAATCCGCGACATATGAAGGCGCTAGGAAAATTGAAGGAAATGGACGCCTTACCGACCCCGGAAGAGCCCCTTTCCGAGGTGGAATAGAGTAATTTTTGAACTCTAAATATTGGATAGTAAAGGGCAATCACAAAAAATGGCTTTAATTGAAAAAAAAATCATTTCTTATTGATTTTTCTTGTTTGCTCGTGATAAAAATTATTACCGGCGATTTTATATCGCTGGGAGCGGTATATGCGCTTTTTGCAGGCCATAAAAAGTTTGGTTGAAGGAGGTGAATACCAGCTTTTAGAAACTTCTCAAAATAAACACTCCCATTTTATGTCGTTTCGATGAAACGGCAAAGAGTGTAGGAAAGGAGGGATAACGTGACCAAAAAGCTGTTTTGGATGGCCTTGATTCTCAGCTTCGTGCTTGCCACCGCCGGTCTTGCTTTTGCGCAGGACGATGACACCATGGCGGATGACGACGACGATGATTGGGTGACCTTCACGAACCCGGCTGCTCTGGAGGCTGACACTGAGTACGAATTCAACTTCAGTGTTTTCTTCGATGCAGATTCTGGAGACGAAGTAGGCATCAAGCAGGTGGACATTTATCTGCCTGGTGATAACTACCTCCTCGCGGAAGACGGTCAACCTGATCCTCCGGATTGTCTCCATGGCGATTGCGATCGTTGGGAAATTATCGTTGACACTAACAACAAGTCCATCGTTTGGCAGTCGTTCGGTACGGTGTCCACCGTTGAATACGGTGACATCCGCGAGCAGGACGTTCAGACCTTCTCGTTTGTTGCCACCACCGACGACGTCCCCACCGACGGTTTCGCTTGGAGCCTGTGGGATGAGGACGACAACCTCGTGAAAGAAGGCATGTGGTTCTTCGGCGGCGATGACGACGATGATGACACTGTCTTACCGGATGATGACGACGATGACGACGATGATGATGATGATGATGACTCCGGTGGCTGCGGCTGCTAAAGTCTGACTCTGACAAACGTCATCAAGGTCCCCGCAGGGCTTCGGCTCTGCGGGGATTTTTTATTTCTGCACAATGCAAGTGGTCAGTGATCAGTTTCAGTAGAGAGTAGTGAGAAGAAAGATGATAGGGGATAAGACCCGACTACAAACCACAAACTAATTTGACCGAGGGTCAAACCCCGGGCAGTGAAGTCCCGCTTGCAGCGGGATTTCGCTGTGGAACTTTCGTTCCTTGCTCAATCGATAATAAAACAGATTGTCCAACGGTGACTGAAGGTCGCCCCTCAGACAGCGAACCCGGTTACCCGGATGTCAGGTCCAGGGCATAATCCAGGAGCCAGTAACCAGGGGCCAGGAATAGGTTAACCAGGGTAAAGGAAATTAATAATTAAGAATTAATCATTAATAATTCTTCAGCAGCCACAACCGTCGTCGTCGTCATCGTCGTCGGCGATGTCATCGTCATCGTCATCGTCGTCGGGCGTGATGTCATCGTTATCGTCGTTATCGTCGTTGTCATCGTTGTCGTCGTCATCGGGGGTGACGTCGTCATCGGGCGTGGTATCGTCATCGGTTACGGTGTCGTCGTCGACAACCGTATCGTCGTCCACGACCGTATCGTCGTCGGTGGTGTCGTCATCGGCGCCGGGGTAGTCGTCGGGATCGCAGGGGTCGGTGCCTTGTTCGACTTCATCGCCGTCGCCGAAGGTATCTTCGTCGGTATCCCAGATGTAAGGATCGGTGCACATGCCGTATTCGACGCCGTCGGTAAGGCCGTCTTCGTCCCAGTCGCCGTCGGCGCAGGGCACGGGCAGTTCGTCGCCTGTGCCGACGCCGCCGAAGTCGTTTTCCAGTTCGAATTCTTCGATGATCGTACCGTCGGGTCGTTTGGCGGTGAAGGTCATGACGTCGTCAACGACTTCGACGACGACATAATTAAGCGATTTTTCGTAGGCGACGGTCCAGGATTCCGGGTCGACGCCGTACAACGGGGCGCCGCCGCCGCCGGTGACGATGTAGTGAATGTCGTTGACCATGCTGTGCTGGTAGTTGTGGTCGTGGCCGCCGAAAACGATGTCAACGTCGTACTCTTCAAACAACGGTGTCATGCTGTCGCGGAAGCTGACCACGTCGAGATCTTCGCCATGGTTGCTTGCCGAGTAAGGCGGAAAATGCGATTGCACGACGCAGTGCTTGATGCTGGGAATGTCCGAAGCCAGTTCGAGTTGTTCGACCACCCATTGGTACTGCGAGGAGCCCGGAATAAAAAATTGGGCGATGTCGATGTTGATGAAATAGGTATTGCCGTACTGGAAAGCGAACATCGACGCTTCGTCGCCCGAGTGGTCGGGCGTGTTGAAGAATTTTCGGAAGGTCGGCTGCCCGCCCCAGAACTCATGGTTACCCATAACCGGGACGTAAGCTGATTCATGAATCAGGTCTTCGATTACGTCGAAAAAGTCGCTCCATTCCCAAACGAAGATGGCGATATCCACCAGGTCGCCGCTGTTAAGCACGAAGTCGGGGTGCTCGGTCAGAATGGCGTTGATGACCGTTTGATGATCTTCTTTGTTGGTACGCGTGTCGCCGTAAACGACGAAATAAAACGGTTCGTCCGGCTCGACGCCGGTGAAGAAGGAATAAACGTCGCTGGTCGAAAAGCCCGATTTCACTTTGTAGTAATATTGGGTGTTGGGTTTCAGGCATTCGATTTTACCCTTGAGGGTTCCCAGATCGTTATCGTCGACCTCGACGACCTGATCCAGGTTGTCCGGATCGTCTCCGTAGTAAATCGTGCCGCTGCCGTCCAGGGTTTCCCAAGCGACGGTGACGCCGCGCTTGTTAAGGTCCAGCAGATAAGGACCGGTCGTGATGCCGGCTTGAGCGGCTGACACGGTTAGCAATAAAACAGCCAGAATCGGAAGAATGGTGAGGACGCGACGCATTTGTTTTCTCCTCATTGCGGTTTCGCTCAGCGCGTGAGTTTAGCATAAGTCTAACCATTCGTTAATGCAATTATAATATAATTATTTCGCTAAGAATAGAAAACCGTCAGAGATTGAAAATTACTTGCCTGGATGCGGACTTTCGCTTGTTTCATCACATTTTTGCAGCAATTCGGCAGCGGCATCGCGATGTTGCGCCGGTGGGTAGGCATCAATCGTTGTCTGCAAATGCGGTCGGGCCAGGTCGCAGCGGCCGGCGATGAAATACAGATAGCCCGCGGTGTAATGGGCGGCCGGATCGGACGGATCACAATCAAGTGCGGCTTCGATGGTGGCAGCGGCGCGTTTCATGTCGCCGACCATCACGTAGCCTTGCGCCAGGGCGATGCGCGCCGGGCAGAAATGCGGTTCGATTTCCACCGCCTGTTTAAATAGATGAAGCGCGTGTTCGCGCTCGTCGCTTTTGATGGCGATTTCCCCGAGCAGCAGCAGCGGTTCGGCGCGCGACGAATCCAGTTGCGCTGCCCGCTCGGCGTGTTGACGGGCCGGCTCGGTTTGTCCGGCGCGCAGTAAGTGATAACCGGCGTTGAGATTGGCCAGGAAGCTGTCGGGCTCGGCCTGCGCCGCCTGCGTCCAGAGTTGACGCGGTTGCCCCCAAAGCAGACAACGCTGAACGGTTGCCGTGGCGTAGACCGACAAGATGACGACGGATAAAACGACAACCGCCCGCCGGTTGGTGACCTGCGTCAACGCCCAACCCAGCAGTAAAGCGAAACCGCCGAGTGCGCTGTATAGATAGCGCTCGGCCATTATCGTGTCGCCGGGCAGCAGATTGGTAAACGGCAGCAAAGCGATGAAAAACCAACCGATGGCCAAAGCGATCATCGGCAGACGACGTCGGTAGACAACGGCGGTTGCAGCTAGCAACGCCATGCCGATCAGGCCGAACAGCGGCGCTGCGGAAAAGGTTTGGTAGACGGTCGGTCCGTAGGCCGGGGTCAGGCCGAAAGGAAACACGAGCAGCAGCAGGTAGCGCCAGAAAACGACCGTCATGGTCAACAGGGAATTTCCCAGGCTCCCCGCCGCGTATTCTGCAGTGCGGCCGACTCCGGACAACACCATCGTACGCGTCGCCAGGTAGGCGGCAGCGACCAACCCGAGCGTAATCAGCAAAGTCGCCCGCCGGCGCCAATCGCCGGGTTTAACAAGAAAACCGGCCAGCACCAATGGCCAGATCATCAGCGTTTCTTCGCTGCCCAGGCAACCGGCGGACAGCAACAGAGCGGAGCCCGCCAGTTGGTACGGACGGCCATCGCGGTCGTACAACAGAGCGAAGGCCCAGGCGGCGTACCCCAACATCAAGCCGAACAAATCGAAACTACCGGTGATGTTGGCGACACGATCGGCATGCACCGGGTGCAAAGCGAAAACCAATCCGGTGATCAGCGCAATGCGCGGACGATTGAACAACAACCAGACGACGGCAAACACCAGCGCGGAAATCGCGGCGTGAAATAAAATACCCGCCAGATGAAACGGCAGCGGCGAGTCGAGCCCGAACAGCAAAATCAACAAGGCGTAGACCACCGAGCGCAAGGGGCGATACAGCCGCGCCTGGTCGGCGCCGAATTGTTGCAACGCGGTGGGCAGCGTACGCAGAGAAAGATCTTGTTGAATGAAAATGCGATCATCAAAAGTGAAACCGTTGCCGGCCTTCGGCAGGTAAACGGCGACGGCCAACACGAACACAAGCAACACCGCCGCCCCAAGACGGAACGGACGATTCGCCTGCGCCGGGTTGTCGTTGTTCAACAAGGCTTTCCTAAGTTGGTGTTCGCTTCACTTTGACAAAGGATGATCGGATTACGCAAGAGGGCGGGACGAATTACGCCGTTGTGTCGTCGTCGGCCGTGTCGTCGTCGGTCGTATCGTCGTCGGTCGTATCGTCGTCGGTCGTATCGTCGTCGGTCGTATCGTCGTCGGCCGTGTCGTCGTCGGTCGTATCGTCGTCGGTCGTATCGTCGTCGGCCGTGTCGTCGTCGGCCGTGTCGTCGTCGGTCGTGTCGTCGTCGGTCGTGTCGTCGTCGCCTTCGGTGATAAAGCCGTGTTCGGGCAGGCAAGCGGCCCAGCCCTGGCAACTGTTGTCCTGCTCTTTGTAACCGACGCGGTAGCAATGAATGAACCAGTTCCACATTTTGCCGAGGTCAACGCAGGAGTGCAGCGCTTCGTCGAAGGAAGCCGGTTCGACGTCGTCGAAGGAAACGGTGAAACCACATTCTTCATAGAAGATAGTCAGCGGCGTACGGCAGTCGACCTGTTCGTCGTCATCATCATCGTCGTCACCGCAGGCGTAGACGATCAACGTCGCCGCGAAAATCAACAGGCTTAACAGCAATAGGTTTTTCGTTTGCACAGTGCCTCCGCTTCAAGTGCATGGCAAACTACCCTTGATAAACGGCCCTTGTCAACGCGGTGAAAATTGGGGGTTGAAAAGCAGGCTTGGGAGCGTACAATTGCGCCCGAATAACGACCCCGTACTACGGTGGTTTTTCTACGAATATGGCTAGAGCCGGACGCGTGAACGATAGCTCCAACCCGCCGCGGAACGCAGGCCGGGATCGTCGGCGCTGCTTTTTACTTGCAGGAAAGAAGTCCGTTTTTCCTGGAAATACCTTTACAACCAAACGTTTCGGACCGATGTATAGTTCGACAATCCGGCCGTGGTATGCGTTGAGCACGGGAGAAAACGCCCACGGATCAACGAAAATCACAAACCGAGGATGACCATGAATGTGGTAGCCGCCAAAGCCAAGTCAGGCGCTAAGTCCACGAAAAAGAAGACAAAAAAGCCACCGGAAGTCAAAATCATCGAAAATTTTTGCAAAGGATGCGGCATTTGCGTGGCTTTTTGCCCGACGCAAGTGCTGGAGATGGAAGGCGGTAAGGCGAAAGTGGTGCACCCGGAGAAATGCATTGCCTGCAATTTCTGCGAGTTGCGCTGCCCCGATTTCGCCATTGCCGTGTATCCGGCGGAGGGTTAGACGATGGGCGGACCAAAATTTCAAACCGGTTTGCGCTTGATGTCCGGTAACGAAGCGATTGCCGAAGCGGCTCTCTACGCCGGTTGCCGCTTTTTCGCCGGATACCCGATTACGCCTTCGACGGAAATCGCCGAAGTATTGAGCAAGCGCCTGCCGCAAGTCGGCGGTTACTTTTTGCAGATGGAAGACGAGATCGCCTCGATCGCCGCGGTCCTCGGCGCCAGCCTGGCCGGCGGCAAGACGATGACCGCTTCCTCCGGACCGGGCATCAGTTTGAAGCAGGAAAACCTGGGCTACGGATGCATCGCCGAAATCCCCTGCGTGGTCGTCAATGTGCAGCGCGGCGGACCCAGCACCGGCGTGCCGACCAAGGCGATGCAGGGCGACGTGATGCAGGCCCGCTGGGGTACGCACGGCGACCACCCGATCATCACGCTGTATCCCGACGGCGTGGAGGAAGCGTTTTGGGAAACCATCCGCGCTTTCAACCTTGCCGAGCGATTTCGTACTCCGGTGATTTTGCTGTCCGACGAAATCATCGGTCACATGCGCGAGCGGATGTTCTTGCCCAAGCCGGGCACGGTCAGCATTTACAACCGGCGTAAGCCGCGCCGGATTCCGGAAAAGTACTACCCTTACAAAGGCGGTACGCAGGATGTGCCGACGATGGCGCCGGTCGGCGAAGGATATCGTTTCCACGTTACCGGCCTGTTCCACGACCGCACCGGTTTCCCGACCAACGATCCGTCGGTGATCGACACCGAAATGCGGCGCTTGCTGCGTAAGATCGATCGCGCCTACAACGAGATCGTCAAGTGGGAAGAGATGTTCATGGACGACGCCGAGGAGATCATCGTCGCCTACGGCGGCACCGCCAGGAGCGCTCGCGCCGCCGTGCGCCGCTTGCGCGCGCGCGACCGCAAGGTGGGCATGTTCCGCCTCAAAACGATCTGGCCGTTCCCCACGCGAGCACTGGCGAAGATCGCCCGGCGGCCGCACGTCAAAATGATGTTGGTTCCCGAAATGAACGCCGGGCAGTTGATTCACGAAGTGTTGTTGGCCGTCAACGGGCGTTGCGCCGTGGAAGGATTGCAGCGCCTGGATACGGAAATGATTACTCCGCGCCAACTGATGCGCGCGTTGAGGGAGGCGTAAAATGGCTTTCAATTACGAAAAGTATTTACGCACCGACCGTCTGCCGCACATCTGGTGTCCGGGTTGCGGGCACGGCATCATTTTCAAGGCGCTGTTGCGGGCGATCGATTCGCTGGAAATCGAGAAGGACGACGTGATGCTGGTCAGCGGCATCGGTTGCGCCAGCCGGCTGCCGGGATACGCCGATTTCAACACGCTGCATACAACCCACGGTCGCGCGTTGCCTTTCGCCACCGGCATCAAGGTGATGAAGCCGAAGTTGAACGTCATCGTTACGTCCGGCGACGGCGACGCCGTGGCTATCGGCGGCAATCACTTTATTCACACCTGCCGTCGCAACGTCGACATGACGTTGATCATTTTCAACAACTCGATCTACGGCATGACCGGCGGACAGGTCAGCCCGACGACGCCGTTCAGTTCGTTCGCTTCGACCGCACCCTACGGCAACCTCAGCCACCACTTCGACTTCGTCAAGTTGGCCGACGCCGCCGGCGCAACCTTCGTCGCCCGTGCGACCACCTACCATGTCAAGCTGTTGGAAAAGGTAATCCGCCAGGGCGTCGAACACAAAGGCTTCTCGGTAGTCGAGGTGTTGGAAGACTGCCCGACCGCTTACGGCCGGCGCAATAAATTCCGCAGCCCGGTCGAGATGATGAATTACTGGAAGGAAAACTGCATCATGATCGATGCGCTTGATCAGGTCAGTCTGGAGGAAGCCAAAGAGCGGATTCCGATCGGTGTTTTTGTCGACACCACGCGACAGGAATTTGTCGACGAGTTGCAGCGCGTCGCCGATTTGGCGATGGAGGATTAATCGATGTCGAACAAGAAACTGGAAATTCGTCTGGCGGGCAGCGGCGGTCAGGGTTTGGTGCTGGCCGGCATCATTCTGGCTGAAGCGGCGATTTTGTATGACAACAAAAACGCAGTGAACACGCAAAGTTATGGGCCGGAAGCCCGTGGCGGCGCTTCGAAAAGCGAAGTGATTATCAGTGAAGAGGAAATCGATTACCCCAAGTGCGAGCAGCTCGACATTTTGCTCTGCCTCAACCAGAAGAGTCTCGACAAGTACGGCGACGAATTGAAGAAAGGCGGGCTGCTGATTGTCGACAGCGATTTATGCCCCGAGATTCCGGAAGGCGAATTTCTCTTTTATAAAATACCGTTCACCCAATTGGCTCGCGAAGAATTGAAAAAGTCATTCGTTGCCAACATCATCGCCCTTGGCGCCGTCGGCGGTCTGACCGATTGCATCAACCGCGTGGCGCTGGAGCGTGCGGTGATGGAACGGGTGCCCAAGGGCACCGAAGAGCTCAACCGCAAGGCGCTCGCCGTCGGCTATCGCGAAGCCGCCGCGCAGCGCGTCGAACAACCCATCGATACCGAAGATCTGGCCTGATTAATTTTTGTATCACCGGGTTGAACCGGGTAATTACGCAGGTTAAAGTCCCCGGGTTCCACGGTCGGGTAGTGGAGGAAAAATGAAGTTCGCGTTGAAAACTCTGTTTTTATTGCTGTTGGCCATGAGCCTGATTGCCTTGTCCGTCGCTTGCCTTGACGATGACGACGATGATGACGACGACAACGACGATAATGACGATAACGATACGTCTGACAATGATACCGGTGACGATGACATCAGCGACGACGATATCAGCGACGACGATATCAGCGACGATGACATCACCGATGACGACACAACGCCTGCCGACGACGACACGACGCCTGCCGACGACGACACCACGCCGGTCGACGACGACACCACACCGGTCGACGACGATACCACTCCGGTTGACGACGACACGACGCCTGTCGACGACGACACCACGCCGGTCGACGACGACACGACGCCGGTCGACGACGATACCACTCCGGTTGACGACGACACCACGCCTGTCGACGACGACACGACGCCGGCCGAAGCCGAGTGGACCTTCGTTGTTTACATGGCCGCCGACAACAACCTGTACAGCTACGGCCAGGACGACCTGAACGAAATGAAAACGGTCGGGTCGACCGCCGACGTTAACATTCTGGTTGTTTACGACGGCACCACCAACGGCGACAGCCGTCTGTACAAGGTCGAGCAAGGCAGCCTGACCACGTTGGCTTCGCCCGGCGAGTTGAACATGGGCGACGGCCAGACGGTGCGCGACCACGTCACCACCTTGTTCAACGACTACCCCGCCGAACGTTACGCGCTGGTCTTCTGGAATCACGGCAGCGGCTGGCACGAAGAAGACGCGCCGCCGGTGTACAAGTCGATCTGCCAGGACGGCAGCGACTGGTTGGAAAACGATGAGCTGGACAGCGCCATCGCTTACGTACGCAGCAACACCGGCGCGAGCACGATCGACCTGATCGGTTTCGACGCCTGCCTGATGCAGATGATCGAGATCGCTTATTACCTGAAAGACGACGGTACGGTGATGGTCGGCTCGGAAGAAACCGAAGGCGGCGACGGCTGGGAGTACAACGTCTTTCTCGCTCAACTGGTCAGTCAGCCGACGATGGCCGCGACGATCCTCGGTGAAAAAATCGTCGATTCATTCGTCGCCCAACCCGACGCTACGCTGTCGGTGCTCAAGCTCAACCAGATGAACGCGTTGGCTTCCGCGGTCGATGCGCTGGCCGACGAGCTCAACGCCGTCGGCGGCATCAGTAACGGCCAGGTGGAAGACGCGCTGTACGATACGCTGTATTTTGCCGATTGGGATTATATCGACCTGTCCGACTTCGCCAACGAAATCCTCGGCGAGAACATC
>Ga0272444_10004018_pt1 | contig 13091 bp, 10 predicted proteins | sample SSMForm13_FD_201033 | JGI IMG/M metagenome (GOLD analysis project Ga0272444, IMG submission 201033) | Marine sediment archaeal communities from Little Sippewissett salt marsh, Falmouth, MA, United States - SSM-Form-13 | ecosystem: Environmental > Aquatic > Marine > Wetlands > Sediment ...
GCTTGTCTTTTGGCCCGTCACCGGCGTTACATCCACCGGCACATATCCCGATATGCACCGGCGAATGTGCCTGGGTGACGAACCAAAATCCGGCGCCATATTGTGGAATTATTTCTTGCCGCGACCCTAAGGGAAAAGATTCAGGGACTTTTTTGGACATCGGGGTGGTGAGGGGCCCGCTACGGACCCACATCCGGAAAAATCGTCCGGCGAACGCAGCAGGGGGGCTAAAACGTCACACGCATGAGGAGGTTGGCATGGCGCAAGGCCGGGTTAAGTGGTTCAACGACAAAAAGGGGTACGGCTTCATCGAAACCGACAGCCAGGGAGACGTTTTCGTTCATTATTCCAGCATCGAGGGAAGCGGATTTCGCAGCTTGCGCGAGGCCGAAGCGGTCACCTTCGAGATCGAAGCTTCGCCCAAGGGTCCCCAGGCGGTGAACGTGCGGCGCGCGTAGGGCCCGCTGCCTCCTGTGGGGCAAGGAGACTTCAGGCGGGGTCGTCGTCGGCCCTGCTTTTTTTCCGAGGCCTGATTTTGGTGCCTCAACCAGGCGAAGGTGCCCCCAGGGATGTGCGCCGTTCGGGGCGCACACTCCCTTCGGGCGCCCATAGCGGCTTATTTGCGCTCTCATGCCCCGAGGATGGAGAGCCCCACCAGAAAATGGCCCTTGAAGCCCCCCTTTTCGTCCCTGGAGATATGGCGGATTTCGGTCCGCATATGGCGAGCGTCCCCCCATGGGCCTGCAGGGCAGTAACGCATCTCAAGAACATCACCGACCGCCAGGTGGTTGAGGACCTCGGACTCCTCCTTGACCAATAAACACATGCCCTTGCTGGACATGTCCCAGATTTTAAACTGGTAAACGGCCTCCAGGCCGAGCGGACGGAACTCGACGCTGTGGTACTGTTCGGTGAGTTGGCGGGGCTCGGTGCGTCTCTCCACAGGGATGCCGGTACTGCGTTGCTTGCTCATGATGGAAGCGGTCCCTTTCCAGCGCTGAAACCGTTGGGCTGGATGACACCCCCGGCGGTTCCGCGTTCAGATCCCCCAAAGCGCTATCCCAACCACGAAAACACTCGCCTTTTTCGGTTATCCTGAAACTAACCGGTTGTCAATGTTAGAAATCCAGGTGAAATCAGACCCGCCCCAAAGCGTCGGTCCAGGGCCTGGATCGCCGTCGCCGAAGAGCGCATCAGCGACAACAGAAAAAAAGCCAAAGGGGAACCTTTCGATAAACGCGTTTCGGGAACTTTCCAACGCCGCGGGGTTTTTCCCAGGGTGGGGCCGGACAAAGAGATCCCTGTCGGGGTGGCGGGGGTCACAGGCTGCGCACGACCTCCGGACCGCAGCGGTCGCACATGCGACAGCGCGCACCGGTATCCGCAAGCCGGGTATCCGCCCCCCGGCGATCCTTTCCCGAGCGGCGCTCTCTGCCCGATCTTCGCTCGGGAATCACACCGGTGTAGGAAAACTGTCGTCGTTCGATGCCGGCACGGCGGTCCCCATTGGGGAAAACCGATACCGATAAGTATTCTGGCATGTTAGCGTGACCCCTTACGTGGGATGAACAGGGTTTGAGATGCTCGCCGAGAGGCCTTGCCTTCTGCGCAAGCAAAAACCAAACCGTGATGTCGTTTGGGTTTTTCATAGCGATTCCAGTATCATAAAATTTGAGAAACCCGCACCGACCCCCGTTTGTGAAAAAACCCCTCCCAAAATGGCCAAACAACTTCACAGTTTCGGCCACCGGCATGCCGTCTCCACCAGCACCTGACGGTGCGCCCCCCCCCTGAGCCCGACAGGGGGCGGCGCAGCGTATCAGGCCCGAAACTTCAGGGGGTGATCCGGATCTTCTGGCCTGTGCGGATCAGGGATCCGTCGATGCCGTTGAGCTGGCGCAGCTGGGCGAGGGAAACCCCGGTGACCTGGGAAATCTGGCTCAGGGTTTCACCGGCCCGAACCACGTGATGCCGCGGCCCTTCGCCGGTCTTCGGATCTCCGCCACTGTGGGCGAGATCCTGCATCAGGGCGGCAATGTCCTCACCGCTGCCGGCCGGCAGGTTGAGGGCGTAGCGGCCAGCCGGCAGCTGGTGGCCGCGGATGTGGCCGTTGAGTTCCCTGATCAGCTTGAAATCGATTCCCAGGGCCTGGGCCAGATCGGCGATGGGAACCGGGTGCGGCAGACTGACCGCGAGGGTATCCACGGCCCGCGGCGCGTAAATGTGGGCCGGGTCGACCCGGTAGCCGTAGCGCTCCGGGTTCTCCATAATAATTTTAATGGCGGCGATTCTGAAAATATAGCGCTCGGTTTCCAGGGGAAGATCCAGGCGGTAGTAATCGCTGACCCGCTGCGTGCTGATTTCCTGCGCCACCCGGTTCTCACCACAATTGTAGGCCGCCATCGCCAGCGTCCAGCTACCGAACTGCTGCCGCAGGGCCTGAAGATAACTCAGGGCCGCCGCGGTTGAACGCTCGAAATTGCGCCGCTCGTCCATTTGCTGATTTTTGACAAGTCCGTGGCGGCGGGCGGTGCGCTCCATAAACTGCCAAGTCCCCAAGGCACCGGCCGGGGAGCGGACATGCGACTGCAGGTCGCTTTCCGCCACCGCCAGATACTTGAGATCCCCGGGCAAACCCGCCGCGGCGAGCTTGGCCTCGATGAAAGGGAAATAACGGCCGGCCCTTTTCAGCCAGAGAAACACCTGGGCGCGGTTCCAGACGGCGATCGTGAACTCCCGATCAAGGCTTTCCCATACCCGCCGGTCCCCCAGCGGCAGCGGCTCCCCGCAGAGGGTCACCGCCGGCGGGGGGGCGATGTCGTTGTAGTGCGGATGCTCCTGGGGGCCGCAGGGCGCTGCCGTCTCGGCGGAACCGGACGGGAGCGCGCTGCCCCAGGCGTTCGCAAGAAGGGCGCCCCACACCAGGAGAACCCCCAAAACGGCCGAAATCGCTGTTTTTCCCATCCGTAAAACCCTCTCTGAGCCTCTGGCGGCATCCAACGCAGCCCGGCGCATATCTCGATATGCGCCGACGGATGTGCCTTGATGACGAACCAAAATCCTGCGCCATATTGTGGAATTATTTCTTACCGCGACCCTCACCCGGAAAATTTGCAGGGAAGCACAGCAACAACCGGGCCAGCCGACCCAAAACGCGGTTTCATGAATTTCGGGGCTTAGGGATTTGTTCCAGGCAAGAGGAGCGGGGATCTGGCGGGAAATTCCGTCAAAATTTTGACTGACGTAAGGGGGGAATTTGACGGCCCCTCCGCGGCCGGCCGGCCGCGAGGCTTCACCCGCGCTGCTCCACGAGCGACAAGATGACCCCCTGCTGACGGCGGGTGAGATTTTCGAACTGGATGCCGATGCCGTTCTGGTCCCGCCGCACCACCCTGGCGGCCACCATGCACGACACCTGATTGATGGGGGAGGTCAGGTAGAGGTCGATCTCCTGGCCGACGATAAACGCCTCCTGGGTTTGGATGAAGGCCCCGCCGATACTGATGTCTTTGACGGTGTTTCTGAAAGAGCCGTCCCGGGTGTCAAAATCCACGTCGATCTGGCAGCGGCGGCGGGGGTGGGAGCGTTTCCAGTTGGCCTGCAGCTTCTCCAGGTGCCGCAGATAGATCGTCTGCTGGGACTCCGTCATCCGTTCGAACAGCTCCAGCAGGCGTTTTTTGTTTTGCTCCCGCTGCATGGACTGGGCCGCTAACGCCATCGATCACCCTCCTTGCGAATCTTAAAAGCCTGCGCGGCTTGGCCGCCGCCGGGCGCCAGCCGGCGCCCGCTTTGACACAGTCCTTATATCGTCTGCGGAGAGCAAAAGTTTACCCCGAACCCGGCCGCGCATCCAAAGGGCCGCAGGGGACGCTGGCCGACCGGGTTGCAGGCCTCACCCTAGGCGGGTTTTGGGGCAAACGGAGAGCACCGGGCAGGGAGCCCTGCGCGCCACCCGCTCCGTGGTCGAGCCGACAAAGATCTTCTCCATCACCCCCTGGCCACGGGTTCCCAGAACGATCAGGTCGACCTGGCGCCTGAGGGCGTAGCGGGTGATCTCCTCGTCGGGCAGCCCTTCGAGCAGCGCAATTTGGGGGGCACACCAGTTGCAGGCCTCCTCGGGAAGCATCCGGTCGAGGCGTTTCTTCAGGCGTTCGTGCAGGCTTTGGAACAACTCGCCGTCGGCGGCCGCCGGAAAGGCCTGCAGATCCTTGTAAATCGGTGGTTCGATGACGTGTACGAGGTGCAGTTCGGCTTCGAATTCCTGCGCCAGACTGAGGGCGTTTTCAAAGGCCAGGGCAGCATTCGGCGAAAAGTCGCACCCCACCAGGATGCGCTTCAAGCGGAAGGCGGCCGGTGGGGCGGCTGAGGACTCGGGCGAAGGGCTTTTGACAATCAGCAGGGGACAGGGCAGGGTCTGCATCAGCCTTGCGGTCACCGAGCCCAGCAGCAGGCGTCTGAGTCCGGAACGGCCATGGGTGGCGGCGATCACAAGATCCACCTTCCGATCGGCGGCCAAACGGGTGATTTCCTCGGCCGGTTGGCCGGCGGCCACCAGAATTTCGGTGGCCACGCCGCTGTCGGCCAGCAGGGCTTTAAGCTGTTCATGCGCCGCTTTGACGGCTCGCTCGCGCTGCGCCAGCGGATCGATATAGGCCGCGCCGTATGCCAGGACCGCCGGCTCGCCGTAGACGGCTGCCGCCGGCAAATCCACCACGTGGCAGCCGTAGAGGGTGCTGCCAAATTCGCGCGCCAGCGCGATGCCGTATGGCAGGCTGCGGCCGGCAAAAGTGGAGAAATCGGTGGTGCACAAGATGCGCTGGAGGCGGGGTCGCATGGCGAATCCTCTCTTCTTGGGGCGGGGCTGGACGGGGGCGGCGCGCCAGGGGCTTTTCGTCGCCGCGGACCTTGCGGCCGAACTGCCGCCAAGTGGAGAATATCTTAGAGGAGGCGCCCGGGGCGTGTCAAAGCAATTCTGCCCGCCGGTTGCCCCGGACAGGAACGCTGCGCTAAAAAGAATCACGCTGGTATTTTGGAAATGAATCTGGTAGGAAAAATCAAGAGGGCGCCTTCATGCGAATTCCCACCCAACGCGAATGCTTTCGGCTCATCGCCGAGATGCGGATGCTGGACCACATCGTGGCCCACTCGATCCAGGTCTGCCGGGTCGCCACCCTGCTGGTGGATCAGCTCAACGTCTGCCGGCTGGAGATCAACCGCGAACTGGTGCGGGCCTCCGCCCTGCTGCACGACATCACCAAAACCCGCAGCCTGACCACCGGCGAAAACCACGCCGCCACGGGCTGCGAATACGTTTCGCAGCGAGGCTACCCCGAGGTGGGCGAGGTCGTCGGCCAGCATGTCCAGCTGAAAGCCGCCCCGATCGACGCCACGCCCCTGGCAGCGGAGATCGTCAACTACGCCGACAAGCGGGTCTTGCACGACCGCGTGGTGCCCCTGGAGCAGCGCATGCAATACATTCTGGAACGCTACGGCTGCAAAGCGGAGTTCAGGGAGCGCTGGCAGCGGCTCTGGTCCGATTACGTAACCATGGAAACCCGTATTTTTCGGGGCCTCCGGATTGCGCCCCGCGATCTGCCCGCCTTCCTGGATGGCGGCGGCCTGGCGGCCGACATCGCGGCCTACCGCAAAATCCTTGCGCGCACGGAACGCCCCCCCGAGAATCTCACCTGCGAGGAGACAGCGCCATGAAAAACGTTAAAGGTTTTTTTTGGGCACGCAAGGACATCGCCATTCGGTTTCTCTACACCCTGCTTTTCATGGCGATTCTGGAGATCATCAAACTGCTGGTCCAACTGACAGTGCTCTTTCAGTTTGTCTATCTTTTCTTCACCCTGAACCAAAGCCAACCGGCGGCCCGTTTCGCCAACCGCCTGGCCGCCTACCTCTACCGTCTGACGCGCTACATGAGCTTGAACGAACAGCAGCGTCCCTTTCCCTTCCGGGATCTGCCGGATGCCATGGAACCCCCGGAGGGTGCCCCGCCCTTTTGACCCCCCGCCTTTTCAGCGTCGCAGTGTCTTTCAAAGCCCGCCGCAGCCGGGACCCCCACCCGGGGAGACCTGCAGCCAGGGGGTCCGGCCGCCGTCAGGAATCGTAGAAGGTCACCACCGGGTCGCGCAGGATGAGGTCGATGGCCCGCCCGGCGGCATCCGCGGCGGTCGGGAAGACACCCCGCAGGCTCCGGATATGGCGCAGGTTGTCGGCCGTTCGCAGGATCAGCATGGCCAAGTTTCCCTCCTCGATTTCCGCCAGGGACACCACCTGTTCCCAGCTGTGGCCGCTCGCCCAGGTGCTCAGCGCCACCGCCGGCCGAAAAAAGAGCGGGTTGACCACGAAGCCGTGATCCTGCATCTCCCGGGCAAACGGCCGCAGCCCGCGCTTGACCTTCAGAAAAGCACTCAGCAACCCCTTGGGGATCGCCTCCTTGGGGATTCGGTCATCGACCTCGCGCTCGTTGACAAATGCGGCGATGATCCCTGCCAGAATCGACGCGTCGTTTTCGGGAAAGAGCGCCTCCCGGAAGCCTTCGGCGATCAGCAGGGGCTGGTCCACCCGCAGCTGCGAGGCCCACAGCCCGTCTGCGGTCAGCCGATCGGCGGCATCCACGTAGCCGTGGGTCTTGAGAAAACTCAGATGCCGCAGAAAGTCCTGCCACAAAACCGCTGTTCCCGTGGGCGCCTGACGCCCCCCGCCCTTGCGGCCGCGCGCCTGGGCCTGCTGGTAGGCCCCGAAGGACTTCTGCAGAAGTTCCTCGATCTGCCCGGGGCTGTGGGACAAGAGCAGGTTGAGCACCATCGAGAAGTTTATTTTGATCTGGCTGAGCACCGGCGAGGGGGCTGCGTCGATCAGTTTGGCGATATAGCGCAGGTCCATGAACTTGGTGGGCACGGCCAGGGCAAAGCCGATCTGGTCCATTCCGCGGCGGCCGGCGCGGCCGGTCATCTGGTGGAATTCGGTCGCCGTCAGGGGCAGAAACTCAGTGCCGTTGAAGCGGTCGGAGTTCAGGAAGGCCACCGTGCGGGCCGGGAAATTGACACCCGCGGCCACTGTCGAGGTGGCAAACACGGCGTCCAAGAGGCCTTCCAGCATCAGGGTCTCCACCAGAATTTTCCATGACGGCAGCTGGCCGCTGTGATGCGCGGCCACCGCCAGGTGCTCCAGCGCCCCCATCTGACGGTGGCCCGCCACATGCGGGCTCTGGGCCACCAGGGCGGCGATCCGGCGGCTGAGGCGCTGCTGCCGTTCCGGGTTCCGGATCTGGTTCTGCCGGCAGAGATCGAGCGCGTTGTCGCAGTCGGCCCGCGACTTCAGGAAGAAAATCGCCGGCAGCAGACGGAACTTGCGCAAAACCTTGAGCAGGTCGCCAAAGGGCGGCAGTCTGCCGGGCGGCGCGAGCCGGGGCGGGTGCTGACTGCCGATAAACTCCCGCACCTTTTTGTGGAGAACCATTTTTTTGGAAGCTCCGGCGGGCACCAGCAGCGGGTAGAGCGTCCCGGAGGGGTGCAGCAGCAGCGGGTAAAGCGGCACCGGCCGGCGGTTTTCGACCACCACCCGGCAGGGCCTGGCACGCATGGCGGTCAGCCAGCCGGCTATCTGATCGGCATTGCCGATGGTGGCCGAGAGCAGCAGCAGCGGGATGCGCAGCGGCAGGTAGATCATCACCTCCTCCCAGACCACCCCGCGGTCGGGGTCGCCCAGGAAGTGGGCCTCGTCCAGAACCACGAAATCGGATGCCAAGTCCTCGCCCCGGTGCATGGCATCGTACAGTTGATTGCGCAGGATTTCGGTGGTCCCGACGATGATGGCGGCGTCCGGATTTTCCTTGCGGTCGCCGGTGAGAATGCCCACCTGTTCGCGTCCGAAAATCTCCCTGAACTCGGCATATTTGGCGTTGGAGAGGGCCTTCAGGGGGGAGGCGTACCAGCACCGCCCGCCGGCATCGAAACGCTGCCGGATGGCTTCCACCGCGATCCAGGTTTTGCCGGCACCGGTGGGGGCGCTCACCAGGCAGTCGGAGTCGCCCACCGCCGCCACCGCTTCCAGTTGAAACGGGTCCGGTTGAAAGGGGCGCGTTGCCGGTCTGCCGATGGTGGCGAAAACTTTCTTCAACCGGCTGTCGGCCCCGGGCCGGATGGCCGCCAGGCGCGGTTTGCGGTGCGCCACGGTTTTGGAGCGGGGCGGGTATTTGCGGGGGGTGTAGGTCACAGCCGGGCGATCATCTCTTTGACCACCGCTTTGGCCGAGGATGCCACGTCGAAGGGCGAAACGCCCGCCAGATCGGCCTCGATCAGGGCATTGTCGTAGGGCAGGAATCCCAGAAAGGCGAAGCCCGCGAGGTGCTCCCGCAGAAAGGCTTCGTCCCGCGGACTGCGGATCTTGTTGCCCACGACCGCGATATTGTCCAGGCCGATCTCGCCCGCCAGCTTGCGGATGTGCTCGGCGGTATCGATGCTGCGACGCCCCGGCTCGACGACCACCAGCAGGCGGTTGACCGCCCGGGCGGTGCCCCGACCGAGGTGTTCGATCCCGGCCTCCATGTCCATCACCACCACTTCGTTGCGGGCCAGGACGATGTGGGTGACCAGCGCGCGCAGCAGGGTGCTCTCGGGGCAGATGCAGCCCGAGCCGCCCTTCTGGACCCCGCCGAGACGCATCAACTTGATGTTTTCCAACCGCACCGACAGGGCATCGGGCAAATCGTCGACTTTGGGGTTGAGCTTGAAAAATCCCCCGATACTGCCGGGTCTAGCCTCGGTGCGCTCGAAGATCAGCTCTTTCATTTCGGCGATGGGCGTGATGGCATCGGCCCCGGCAATGCCCAAAGCCGCGGCCAGGTTGGCATCGGGGTCGGCATCGATGGCCAGCACGTGCTTGCCCATTTCGTTCAGGTTGCGGATGAGAAGCGCGGAGAAGGTGGTTTTGCCGACACCCCCTTTGCCGCTGATGGCCAGTTTCATATGACCGTTCCTTTCCCTTGCGTTGGTTGGCCCGGCCCGCTGCAAACGACCGCCGGCGCTTGCCGGAATGGTAAAAAAAACAGGGCCGGTGGCCCCGGCCGGGCTGAATTCAATCTGGCATCAATATAACACAGCCGGGAAAGCGGGCAAGGCGTTAATTCCGGCGGCCGCAACTGCGGCCATGCGGGGATTGCAAAACGCCTTGCCCGGCGCCTGCCTGTCGTGTTAGGAGGATGGCCCGTCCCGTAGCGCTTTTGACCGGGCGAGCGCGCCCAAGCCGCCCGGGCCCGGCCGCCGCGGATCTGGCCGAAAGCCCCCAGGACACGGAGGAGGCCCGCGTGGCACCAAACACGCCCCGAAACCCGCCGCAAGCGCTGCCCGCCCCGCTGATCCTAGCTCCGGCCGGGAGCCGGGACGCGTTTCTGGCGGCCCTTGCGGCCGGTGCCGATGCGGTCTATTGCGGCCTGAAAGCCTTCTCGGCGCGGATGGCGGCCCAGAATTTCAGCGTCGCGGAATTGGCCGCCCTGACCCGTCTGGCGCATGCGCGCGGCGTCCGGGTGCACGTGGCCTTGAACACCCTCCTCAGGCCGGGCGACCTGGACCCCGCCGGCAGCCTGCTGGCGCAGCTGGAAAAACAGGTTCAGCCCGACGCCCTGATCTTTCAGGACCCCGCCGTGCCGGCCCTGGCGCGCCAGGCCGGGCTGGGCGCCGAGCTGCACCTCTCCACCCTGGCCAACCTGAGCTTTCCCCTCGGCCTGGAAGGCGTCCACCGGCAGCTGGGGGTCTCGACGGTGGTCCTGCCACGCGAGCTCAGCGTCGACGAGATCAAGGCCATGGCCCTGGTTTGCCCGCCGGGGCTGGCGCTGGAGGTCTTTGTCCACGGGGCCCTCTGCTACGCCGTGTCGGGGCGCTGCTACTGGAGCAGCTGGTTCGGCGGCAAAAGCGGACTGCGCGGGCGCTGCGTCCAACCCTGCCGGCGCTACTACACCCAGGGCGGGGCGGGACGCAAATTTTTCTCCTGCCAGGACCTTAGCCTGGATGTGCTCGTCAAGGTTTTGGCGGGCATCCCAGCCGTGCGCGTCTGGAAGATCGAGGGGCGCAAGAAAGGCCCCCACTACGTCTACTACACCACCCGGGCCTACCGCCTGCTGCGCGACCAGGGGCGCGACCCGCAGAGCAAGCGGACCGCCCTGGCCCTGCTGGAGCGGTCCCTGGGCCGCCGGGGGACCCATTACCACTTTCTGCCCCAGCGCCCCCAGAACCCGATCCCGGCCGACGGCCGAACCGGCTCGGGCCTCTTCGTGGGCAAGACCCGGGCGGAGCAGCAGGCCCTCTCGCTGGCGCCCCGCGAGGCGCTGCTGCCGGGAGACGTGCTGCGCCTGGGCTTTGAGGACGAAACCGCCCACGCCATCCAGCGGGTCGGCAAATTCGTTCCCAAGGGCGGGCGTCTGATCCTCAAGAGCGGCAAGCCCGGCCCCGCCCACAAGGGGCTGCCGGTATTTCTGATCGACCGCCGCGAAAAGGCCCTGGCCGACATGCTCGCCGAATTGGAGCGGGCCCTTGCGCCACCGCGGGCGGCGGCAGTTCCCGCCTTTCAAACCCGGCTGCCGACCGCACCCCGCGGCAAAACGGATGCCATCGAGATCCAGATTCACCGCCTGCCGGTGCGCCCCCCCAAAAAAGAAGCGGCCGGCTGCTGGATTTCAGCCGGCGCTCTCCAGGCCACCTCGCCGGGCGCGGCCAAGCGCCTGTGGTGGTGGCTGCCGCCGGTGGTCTGGCCGGACAGCGAAAAACTCCTCGGCCAACAGGTGGCCGAGCTGCTGGGCTGGGGGGCCGGGCACTTCGTGCTCAACGCGCCCTGGCAGACCGTTTTTTTCCCCCAAGGGGCGCGGCTGGAAATGTGGGCCGGCCCTTTCTGCAACATCGCCAACCCGCTGGCGCTGCAGACGCTGGCGGGGGCCGGTTTCAGCGGGGCGGTGGTCAGCCCCGAACTCTCCGGCCGGGAGTTTCTGGGGCTGCCGCCGCTGAGCCCCCTGCCGCTGGGAATCGTGCTGGCGGGCCACTGGCCGCTTTGCATCTCGCGGGTGGTGGACGCAGGCCTCGCGCTGCAGCAGCCCTTTGAAAGCCCCAAGGGCGAGCAGGCCTGGGTCAAGCGCCATGAAGGGCAATACTGGGTTTATCCGGGGTGGCGGCTGGACCTGACCGCCAAGAAAGCGGAACTGCGCCGGGCGGGCTACCGCCTGTTGATCCATTTAAACGAGCCCGTCCCCCAACCGGTGCGTCTCAAGCAGCGCCCCGGCTTGTGGAACTGGGACCTGGGGCTTCAGTAGCCCGACGGTCGCAGAGGCCGCCAAAAGGGCCTGGCAAGAGGATTTTCGGGATGACATCCGCCGCCGCCGCACCACCGCAGTCAGGCTTTCAATCCGTGGCGCTGATATCCGCCCCCTGGCCGTTTTTCAGCCGCCCATCGATTCAGTTGGGCACCCTCAAAGCCTATCTGCAACGCGCGCTGCCCGATCTGAGAATCGACGCCCACCACTTTTACCTCAAGCTGGCGGCCGAGATCGGCTACGAAACCTACCACGGCATCTCGGAGCGCAGCTGGTTGGCCGAGAGCGTCTATGCAACCCTGCTCTACCCCCAACGACAAGCGGCCGCTGGCAAGCTGTTCGAAAGCGAGGCGCGCAAGGTGGCCCGGCTGCGCGGGGTGAATTTCGAGGCCCTCTGCGGAAAGGTCAAAAAGCTCACGGATCACTGGATCACCAGTGTCGAGTGGCAAAAAACGGGGTTGGCCGGTTTTTCCCTCTGTCTCTGTCAGCTGACCGCCAGCCTTTACTGTATCCGCCGGATCAAGGCCCTGGCCCCGCAACTGCCCGTGGTAGCCGGAGGCTCGATGTTCGCGGGTCCGGCCCTGGCCGGGCTGATGGCCGCCTTTCCCGAGATCGACTTCATGGTCAACGGCGAAGGTGAACGCCCGTTGACGCGCCTGGTTCAACAGCTTAAATCGGCCGCCGGCCCGCAGGCGGTCCCCAGCCTGCCGGGCCTCGTCCGGCGCGCCGACCTGGCAGACAACCGGGAGCCGCTGCAGGACCAGCTGCCGTCCCTGGCCGCATTGCCGCCGCCGGATTACGACGACTACTTCCGCCTGCTGGGGGAGCTCGGCCCCGACAAGGCCTTTTTCCCGACCCTCTCGGCTGAAATCTCACGCGGCTGCTACTGGCGCAGTACCCGCCGCGACGGGGTGCCCGCGGGCTGCGCCTTTTGCAACCTCAACCGCCAGTGGCAGGGCTACCGCTTCAAACCCCCGCAGCAGGTGGCCAGCGAAATCGATGGCCTCACCCGGCGCTACCGGCTGCTTTCCGTGGCGTTGATGGACAACCTCCTGCCGGCCCGACAGTCCCCGGAGATCTTTGCCCGCCTGCAGGCCCTGAAGAAGGATCTCAGCCTCTTTGGCGAGATCCGGGCCACCACCCCGCTCGCCACCCTGAAGGTCATGCGGGCGGCCGGGGTCCAGGAGGTCCAGATCGGCATCGAAGCCCTCAGCACCCGGCTGTTGCGCAAACTCAACAAGGGCACGACGGCCATCCAGAACCTGGAGATCATGAAGCACTGCGAGGCGCTGGGCATCGAAAACCGCGCCAACCTGATCTGCGGCTTTCCCGGCAGCGACGACCAGGATGTGGCCGAAACCATGGCGACCCTGGACTTCGCCCGGCCCTTCCGGCCCCCCAAGACCGTTTATTTCTGGCTGGGAACGGGAAGCCCGGTGTGGCAGCACCCGGAGCGATTCGGCATCCGGGGGGTGGCCAACCACCCGCGCTACAGGGCGCTTTTCCCGCCCGAGACGCTGCGCCGGATCACTTTCATCACCCAAGGCTACCGCGGGGACCAGGGCCGCCAGCGGGCCCGCTGGCGGCCGGTTGAGAAGAAGGTCCGGGGTTGGGCGGCGGCCTACGCCGCGCTGCACCGCGCACCGGCCAGCCCGCCGATTCTCGGCTACCGGGACGGCGGGGATTTCCTGGTCATCCGCCAGCGCCGCCCGGGGGCCGATACCCAGACCCATCGGCTGGCGAACGCGTCGCGCGCCATCTACCTTTTCTGCGAACAGAACCG
>Ga0272444_10004019_pt1 | contig 13090 bp, 10 predicted proteins | sample SSMForm13_FD_201033 | JGI IMG/M metagenome (GOLD analysis project Ga0272444, IMG submission 201033) | Marine sediment archaeal communities from Little Sippewissett salt marsh, Falmouth, MA, United States - SSM-Form-13 | ecosystem: Environmental > Aquatic > Marine > Wetlands > Sediment ...
TTTTTCCTGTTGCGGGACCTTTCGGCGCGCTGTATATCTTCTTTGTAGTGATGCAATCCTCCACTCCTTAGCTTGCCCTGTCGGAGTGGTTACCCGTTGCGAAAAGGGGGGGCCTTTCCCCTCGGGCTGCGTCGCTTCAGAGCGCAGCCGCAGTACGTGGAGAACCTCGTGACCCGGGTTCAGCAAGAGCTCATTGCCGGCATTCTCGATCAGGTTCAACAGGAACTCGGCGCGGCAAGTTTCAACGTATGGTTCAAGGACTCGACGCACCTGTCGCTTGACCGGAATACGTTGAACGTCGGCGTGCCGAACCTGTTCGTCTGCGACTACGTCGAGTCGCGCTACGCCACAACGATTGCGAGGGTCGCCGCCAGGCAACTCGGTGCGGAGGTCGCGGTACAGTTCCAGATCGACCCGCAACTGTTCCGCGAGCGCCGCCGATCACAGTTGAACGCCGGTAAGGAGTTCCTCGCCGCGCAAGACATCAAGGACACCCCCAAGCCTCGACCCAAGCCCGCCCGCACCAGCCACGACGACAGCCGCCAGGAGCCCCCTCTGACGCTCGAGCGGTTTGTCGTCGGCGACTGCAACCGCATTGCTTACGCCGCCGCCCTGGAAGTGGCCCGCAACCCCGGAAAGGCCTTCAATCCGCTGTTTATCCACAGTTCGTGCGGCCTGGGCAAGACGCACCTCCTGCAGGGCATCGTCCACGCCGTCCGCCAGCGGTTCCAGACGCCCCGGGTGCTCTATATCACGGCTGAGCAGTTCACAAACCGCTACATCATGGCCATCAAAACGCGAAGTCTCGATGCCTTCCGCCACCGGTTCCGCAGCCTCGACCTTCTGGCCATCGACGACATCCATTTCCTGGCCGGCAAGGACGCCACCCAGGGCGAGTTCCTCCACACCTTCAATGCCTTCGACCTGGCCAACCGCCAGGTCGTCATGGCCTCGGACTGCCATCCAAAGATGCTCAACGAGATCCAGGACCCGCTGGTCAACCGCTTTGTCGCCGGGATGATCGCCCGCATGTCGTCTCCCGACCGGAACACCCGCGTGGAGATCCTCCGACACAAGGCGGCACAGATGGGTACCCGGATCGCGGACGACGTCCTGACGCTGCTGGCCCAGCATGTTGCCGGCAGCGTCCGCGAACTGGAAGGGGCACTCATTCGCGTGGTGGCCTACGCCTCGCTCGACAAACGGCCCATCACCCTCTCCCTGGCCCAGGAGGCCATGGCCGAACACATCAGTGCCGGCGAGAGCCGCATACACCTCGACACCATCATCGACACCGCCTGCCGGTTCTTCGGCGTGCCGAAATCAGAAATCATCGGACGCCGCAGGACCCGGTCGTTCACCCTGCCGCGCCAGTTCGCCATGTACTTGATGCGGCAGTTGACGCCGCTGAGCTTCCCCGAGATCGGCCGACACATGGGCGGCAAGAACCACACCACCGTGATCGCCGCCTGCAGACGCGTTGAGAAAATGCTCCAGGACAACCAGCAGGTGACCTGGCACGACGGGGCGATCAAGCAGCAGATGACCGCGACCGACCTCGTTCACGCCCTGGAAGACCGCCTCCGCTCCTGACCACACACGCCGCCGACGCGAACGCCGCTTGACCTCGTCACTCCACCGTGCCACAATACGCTCACCTCAAGCTTGCCGCAGGCTTCTCAGGGGGATGTTGATGGCTGAGTTGATGGTCGGCGTCAGCGGAATCCGGGGCATTGTCGGGCAGACGCTCACGCCCCAGGTGGCGGTGCAGGCCGCCTCGGCGTTCGGCACCATGCTCGGCGGCGGGCGCATCGTCGTCGGCCGTGACACCCGGCCCAGCGGGCAGGCCCTCGCCATGGCGATCCACGCAGGGCTCTTGGCCGCCGGGTGCGAGGTCATCGACCTGGGCGTGGCCACCACGCCGGGTGTGACGGTCATGATCGGCGAGCTGGCGGCCGCGGGCGGCGTCGTGGTCACCGCGAGCCACAATCCGGCCCCGTGGAACGGCATCAAGTTCTTCCGGTCCGACGGCATCGACCTCAGCGGCGACCAGGGGGCAACGCTCCGCAAGCTATGGCAGTCACAGGACTTCCACCTGGTCGGCGGCGACGGTTTCCGCTCCATGGCCAGCGACGACACGGTTCACACCCGCCACATCGCCCGGGTGCTGGCCGCGGCCGACCGCCAGGCCATCGCCCGCCCGTACGGGCCGACCGGCCGACCCATCAAGGCGGTCCTCGACTGCAACCACGGTGCCGGGGCCATCGTCACGCCCCTGCTGCTCTCGGAACTCGGGTGCCAGGTGCACGTCCTGGGTTCGGAGCCCGACGGGCGGTTCGACCACACTCCGGAGCCGGTCATGGAGAACCTGGAGGCCGTCTGCGAGGCCGTGAAGGCCGCCGGCGCTGACGTCGGACTGGTCCAGGACCCCGATGCCGACCGCCTGGCCCTGATCGACGAGGGCGGGCGCTTCCTCGGCGAGGAGTACACGCTGGCCCTGTCGGCCCTCTATCGGCTGGCGCAGCAGCCCGGGCCGGTTGCGGCCAACCTCTCCACCAGCCGCATGATCGACGATGTGGCGGCACTGCACGGCCAGGTGTGTCACCGCACGCCGGTCGGAGAGGTCAACGTCGCCGACCGCATCGTTGCCGAGGGCTGCGTGATCGGCGGCGAGGGCAACGGCGGCGTCATCGACCCCCGCATCTGCCCCATACGCAACAGCCTGGCCGGCATGGTGCTCATCCTGGGGCTGATGGCCGAACGCGGAAAGCCCCTGAGCGAGATTGCCTCGGAGCTTCCACGGTATACCATGATCAAGCGGAAGGCCGCCGCCCCGCGCGAGGCCGTCGCCCGACTCATCGACGCCCTGCCGGGCGCTTTCACCGATGCCGCAGCGGACACGCAGGATGGCGTGCGGCTCGACTGGCCCCAGGGGTGGGTCCACGTGCGACCCAGCAACACCGAGCCCATCTACCGGTCGATCGGCGAGTCGGCCGACCCGGCGTGGGTCGAACAGAAACTCGACGACGTGGCCGCGTTGGCCGAACGCGTCATGACCTGAGAGGAACCGATGCCGATCTACGAGTTCCAGTGCGACGCCTGTGGTAAGCCGTTCGAGGAGCTGTACCGCAGTGCCAACGAACGCCGCAGGCCTCATTGTCCCCAGTGCGGATCAGGAAAGGTGCACAAAACGCTGAGCACCTTCGCCACCGCGCCCGGGTCGAACGGCGGCGCAAGCGGGTCCAGCGGTTGCGGCACCTGCTCGCGATCGAGTTGTGCGGGATGCCAGGGATAGCACAGGAGTGGTCCGATGGAACGCTTGTGGGCACCGTGGCGGATGACCTACATCGGCGGTATCACCTCCGGGAGTGAGTGCTTCCTGTGCGATATCCTCCGCGGCGAGGACGACGCGGCGAACCTGCTCATCGAGCGACGCGACAAGACGTTCGTGGTCCTCAACCGGTTCCCGTACAACAACGGCCACGTCCTGGTCTGCCCCAACGCCCACAAGGCGACGCTCGACGACCTCTCGGAGGACGAATTGCTGCAACTGATGCTTGCGACGCGCGACACCACGGCGCTGCTCAGGAAGGTGATGCGGCCCGACGGGTTCAACATCGGCGTCAACATCGGCCGCGTCGCCGGTGCCGGGCTCCCCGGGCACGTTCACATGCACATCGTGCCGCGCTGGGACGGCGACACCAACTTCATGCCGGTCCTGGGCGACGTGAAGATCATTCCCCAGGCCCTGGAGGACCTGCGGGCCTTGCTGGTCAAGGCCCTGGAGGAAGGTTGAGGCGTGCCCGACCGCAGGACCATCGAATCCCGTGAGGCGGCCGCGCTGGCCCCGTATGCCATCGGGAGCGGCCTGACGCAGGGCCGCGCACATCCCGAGCAGGAACATCCCCTGCGGACGGCCTACCAGCGTGACCGCGACCGGATCATCCATTCGACGGCATTCCGCCGGCTGGAATACAAGACGCAGGTGTTTCTGACGCACGAGGGCGACCACTACCGGACGCGGCTGACGCACACGCTCGAGGTGACCCAGATCGCCCGCACGCTGGCCCGGGCGCTGGGCCTGAACGAGGACCTCGCCGAGGCGGTCGCCCTGGGCCACGATCTGGGGCACACGCCGTTCGGCCACGCGGGTGAGGCGGCGCTGAACGAGTACCTGGCTGCCGAGGGCGGCTTCGAGCACAACCGCCACGGTCTCAGGGTGGTTGACGTCCTGGAGCACCCCTACCCCGAGTTCCGCGGCCTCAACCTGACCTACGAGGTGCGCGAATCGATTGCCAAGCACGCGACCATTCACGACCGCCCACAGGCCCTCGACGAATTCGCCGGACCGTATCCGCCGCTGGAGGGACAGGTGGTCGAGGCGGCCGACCGCATCGCCTACGACAGCCACGACCTCGACGACGCCCTGGCCATGGGACTGCTGGGGGCCGAGGAACTGCTGGAGCTGGACCTCTGGCAGCAAGCCGAGGCCGATTTCTCCAAGGCGGTGGCCGACCTGACGCTCGACCAGAAGGTGCGCCGCGTCATCAAGCTCCAGATCGAGATGATGGTCCGCGACGCTCTGGGCACCGCCAGGACGGCCATCGCCCAATGCGGCGCCGCCTCGCCGGACGACGCCCGCAACGCGCCGGACCGCCTCGTCCGGTTCAGCGACGACCTCGAGCCCAAGATCCGCCAGGTGGAGGCGTTCCTGGAAGACCGGGTCTACCGTAACCACCGCGTGGTGCGAATGACCACCAAGGCCCAGCGGTTCCTGCAGCGGCTGCTGGGCATCTACGAAAGCGACATCCGCCAACTCCCGCCGACCTACCAGGCGTACGCCGGGGAATTCGGCGCCAAGCGGGCCATTGCCGACTACGTGGCCGGCATGACCGACCGCTTCGCCATGGACGAGTACCGCAAGCTGTTCGAGCCCTTTGAACGGCTGTGAGAGAACGTCGCACCACCGGTGTTCGAGGCCCCCGCGCCCAGTCGGGACCGGCCATCCGGCGGCCCGGCCTCATCACCATCGCAGGCCGGGGGCTTGACGTAACCTGCAACAGGGAGAGAGCTGATGGGCAAGACCATTCCGCGTATCGTGGCCATCGGCGGGGGCCAAATGCACAAGCTCGCGACGCTGTCCATTGACCGATACATTGTCGGCCTCACGGGCAGGAAACGACCGAGGGCGCTGTTCATCCCCACGGCAAGCGGCGATTCCGAGCCCTATGTCGAGACGTTCCACAAGGTGTACGGCAAGAAGCTTGGATGCCGCACCTCGGCCCTCGAGCTGTTCCGCAGTCGGCCGAGCCGCGCGGAGATGCGCAGGATGGTTTTCGCCTCGGACCTGATCTACGTGGGCGGGGGCAACACGTACCGGATGATGAAGCTCTGGCGCCGCATCGGCCTGGACCGCGTTCTGCGGACCACGGCCAAGCGGGGCATCGTCCTCGCCGGCCTGAGCGCGGGGGCCATCTGCTGGTTCCGCCACGGTCACAGCGACTCGCGTCGCAGGCCCGGGCAAAAGAGGTGGAAGGCCATTCGCGTCTCGGGCCTGGGCCTGGTCGCTGCCCTTTTCTGCCCGCACTACCACGCCGAGCACCGTGAGCGAAGCCTCAGACGGATGGTGGCCCGCCACGGTGGCGTGACCATCGCGTGCGACAATCACGCGGCACTGGACATCGCAGGCGACGCCTGGCGAGTGCTCACGTCACGGCGTTCCGGAAAGGCGTACCGCTTGCTCAGGCGTCGGGGCAAGGTGTTCGCCGAATCGCTCCCCGCCGACGGGACGTACCGGCCGCTGGCCGATCTGTTGGCAAGCCGGCCCGTGACGCCCAAAGGCCGATAAGGCCCGGCAGTAGGCGGCCGGCGCTCTGCGAAGGCCCCCCGCCAAGCCGAAAAGGGCTGCGCTTCGGCCGCCGCGTATCGTACTGACAGTGAGGTCGGCAATTCGGCACACCGTTGCTGAGGGGCCGTTTTTGCGGTCAATTCTGCCAGCCATTTCGGCCGATACCGCATCAGACAGATAGGGCTTTCTGGGGAGTTTGTGCCATGACAAGGTGGAGTGCCACCGTTGCGTGTTGTGTGCTGCTGGTTGTCGCGGGATGCCGAGCAAGAGAGACCGAGCCGCCGCAGGAACCGGACTCGGCCCAGGACCCGGGTTCAGAAGCCACCGGAGGCAACCGGGACGCCACTGCGTCGAGCGACACGTCGAGGGTGGCGCCGCCGACCGTGACCGACCTGCCCCAGAACCAGAAACCGATTGCCGACAACGGAGCGGAGAACCAGCCAGGCGACGACACCCGGGAACAGCCGGAGGACTCGGAGCCCCCGAAGTCGCCCCCGGACAGTCAATACGACTTCATGGAGGCCCTGAAAGCCGGAGAGGCGAAGCTCGTGGCCAAGGCCCTGGAGAAGCACGGCGAGTGGGCCACCGCCGCGGACGACACCGGCCGGATGGCCCTGCACATCGCGGCCCAGGACGGCACTCCGGAGATGCTCGCAGTGTTTCTGCAGAGGGGGCTCGACGTCAACGCCAGGACGACCACCTACGAGACGCCACTGCACCTGGCATGCACCACGGGACAGACGGACAACGTCAACCTGCTCCTGAGGAACAAGGCCGAAGTCGATGCCAAGACCAAGAACGGTGAGACGCCCCTGCACATCGCTGCCGCGTTGGGCTACAAGGACGTGGTTCAGCGACTGCTGCTTCAGAACGCCGATCCGATGGCCATTGACAATGCCTCGAACACCCCGCTCCACCAGGCGGCGCGGTGCGGCAGCACGGCCGTGGCTCGGAGGCTGTTGAAGCGCGGTGTGGACGTGAACGCCCGCAACGAGAAGGGCGAGACGCCGCTGACCATCGCCAAGAAGCAGGGCACCACCTGGATGATCCAGCTTCTGAGGCAACAGGGGGGGGTGGATTAGGGCTGCTCTGTCAACGTGACGTTGGGAGACCGCTCGGCGCTATGTGCTCCCGAGCGGCGCGCCTCTGTTTGAGGCCGGTTCATCGTGCCAGGCAGTGCGTGGTGCGTCGCACGGCCTGCCCTTCGGACCTGCCCCCGGCCACATCGGTGCCAAGCCGCAGCACCCGTTCCCGGATACTACCTATGTCGAGTAGGGGTCAGCCGCGTCCCGAAGCCCTTCGCCCGCGAAGTTGAAGGCCAGCACCGCCAGGATGACCATTCCGGCCGGCAACAGCAGCCACGGCTGGTCGTGCACCACCTGCGGCTTGTTGGCCTCCTGCAGGAGCACCCCCCAACTGATGATGGGCGGCCGCAGACCCAGACCCAGGAAGCTGAGCCCCGTTTCGGCCAGGATCATGGCCGGAATGCGGAGGGTGAGACTGGCGATGATGTGGCTGACGAAGTTGGGGATGAGGTGAACGAAGATGATGCGCCGTTCGGAGGCCCCGGCCAGCAGGGCCGCCCGGGCGTAGTCCTCCTCGCGCAGGGCCAGCAGCTTCCCGCGAACGACGCGGCACAGGCCCGTCCAGCCCGTGCAGGCCAGGATGAGCGTCATGGCGAAGTAGACCTCCAGGCTGCTCCAGGTCCTGGGGATGGCCGCCGCCATGGTCATCCAGATGGGTATCTTGGGCACGGTCATGAGGACCTCGGCCACCCGCTGGATCACCATGTCGATCTTGCCGCCGAAATAGCCGGAGATGCCGCCGAGGATGATGCCCAGCGTGAAGCTCAGCGCCACGCCGGTCAGGCCGATCAGGAGCGAGATGCGCCCGCCGTAGAGCATGCGGCTGAAGACGTCCTCGCCCAGACCGGTTGTCCCGAGCAGGAAGCACGTCTCGCCTTGCTCTCCGTCAACGCCGAACAGATGCCGGTCGGTCTCGATCAGCCCCAGAAACGTCCATGGGCGTCCCCTGGCGAAGAGGCGGATGGGCGCCCTGCGGGTCGCGTCGACACAGTAGCGCCGGCGCAGCGTGACCGGGTCCTCCTTCATCGCAAACGGGTGGACGTACACCCCGTTGGCGACGTCAACGTGCAGCACCTGCGGCGGCTGGTTGACCCAGTCCTTGTGGACCTCGACCGGGTCGTAGGGCGCGAAGAAGTCGCAGTTGAGGCACAGCACGTAGAGGATGATGACCACGTAGAGCATCCAGACGGCCACCCGGTGCTTGCCGAAACGGCGGCGCACCAGCGCCCACTGTGATGCTTCGTAGTACGCGAGCTTTTTCTGTTCGTCCACTGCGGGAGCGGACTCGTGTTCGTTCATGTCAGATCGACCGCGCTTCGGTCATTCCTCGTTCCTGTCATACCTCGCCCCCCGCCCGTGCGGCCGGCAGGGGCGCTCCCCTACTTAGCCTCGAACCTGATCCTGGGGTCCACCAGCGACAGCAGGATGTCGGAGATCAGGATGCCCACGATCGCCAGAATGCACTGGATGAACACGCAGCTGGCCGCCAGGTACGTGTCCTGGCTCTGCAAGGCCCGGAACACCACGGGGCCCAGCGTCGGCAGATTGAGCACGATGGAGATGATCGTCGATCCGGAGATAATGGCCGGCAGAATCAAGCCGATGTTCGACATGAAGGGGTTGATGGCCACCCGGACCGGGTAGCGCAGCACGACCACCGCGGGGTGCAAGCCGCGGGCCCGGGCGCAGAGGACGTACTGCTTCCGCAACTCGTCGATGACGTTGGCCCTCAGGATGCGAATCATTCCCGCCGTGCCCGCCACGCCGAGGATGCACACCGGGATCCACAGGTGCTTCATCAGGTTCCCGATCTTCGGCCAGTTGGCCAGCGACCAGCCGAACTGCGAGAACCCGGTCCACGCCTGGTCCACGTACTGCGCGCTGATCAGGCCGGTGGGATCAAACGTGGGGATCCACTTCTGCATGAGCACCATGAACACCAGGGCCAGGACGAACTGGGGCGTGGCCAGCGCCGCCAGGCCGATGAACGTCAGCAGGTAGTCCAGGATGGTGTTCTTCTTCACGGCGGCGATGATGCCGAACGGGATGGCGATGCTCCACGTCAGCAGAATCGTCGCAAGGCTGATGGCTATGGTCACCGGGACGTAGCGGGCCAGGATGCCGGTCACCGGCGACTCCGTCTCGAACGAGTCGCCCAGGCTTCCGCGGACGAAGTTCTTGATCCAGTGGACGTACTGGATGACCGGGTGCTCGTCGAAGTGGTACTGCTCCTTCAACTGCTCGATTTCCACCGGATCGTAGGTCCCTTCGCGCATCATCTGGTCGACCCGCGCCTCGATGAAGCTACCCGGGGGAAGCTGGACCAGCATGAAGACGGCGAACGAGATCACGAGCAGCACGGGGATGCTGATCAGGATTCGCTTGATGACGTAGCGAATCAGCATGATTCAGTCGCCCTCTCGGACATAGAAAACCTCCGGGTTGCAGTTGCCCGGGTCATGAGCAATCCACCCGGCCAGGGCCAGCTCCGGGACGTTGCGAAAATCGTTGCCGACCAGAATCACCTTGCCGGGACTGGTCGAGATGGCCAGATTCGGCACGTCCTTGGCCGCCCGGGCCATCAGTTCCCGCCAGGCCTTGAGCTTCTGCTTCTCGTTCGGCGCGTAGACGACCCTGGACCACATGAACGCGAGGTCCTTGACGTACTCCGGGGGCTCCAGCCCTTCGCGGCCGGCGCTCTGGAGCCAGGCGGCCCAGGCTGAGTACTGGACCGACTCGGCCGGGTGCGTCGGCACGCACCAGCCGACATCCATCGGCCCGAAGTAGTTCGCGCCCTCCTTGTGCACCCAGACGTCGTACTTGCCCATCCGGTAGAGCCGCCACTTGATCATCCCGGAGCGCATCTTCATCTGGGCGTCCAGGCCGATGGCACGCCAGTACTTGCACGCCAGCCGGACGACCGCCAGGGGGCGCTCCTCCTCGGCGTTGACCTCCAGGTAGAACGGCCGGCCCGACGGCAACAGCCGGATGTCCTCGCTGTTGCGCTTCTCCAGCCCCAGCTCATCGAGCAGCCGGTTGGCCCGCTCGGGATCGTAGTCGACGTAGGCCTCGTACAGGGCCTCGCTGAAATACTTCGAGCCCTTCGGCACAGCGTACTGGGCCGGCGTGCCCATGCCGTGGAACACGATGTTGATCATCTCCTGCCGGTTCAGAGCCAGGCTGAGCGCCTGTCGGAACTTCGGGTTGCCGAGGAACCGCCGGTACTCCCGGTCGTTGTGCTGCTGGCAGATGAAGAACGTGACCTCGCCGCAATAGTCGTTGGGCCACAGGCGGACCTCGTAGCCGCCCGCCTCTTCGTTCTGCTTCAGCGGCGTAAAGTCGGAGAACTCCAGGTTCCGAGTCTGGAAGTTGATGCCCCCCGCGCGGAGCTTGATCTGCCGGATGTTCTTCATCTTGGCCCGCTCATCGCGGACCATGTCGATGTAGGGCAATTGCTGGCCCTGGGCGTCCACCTTGAAGTAGTACGGGTTGCGGACGGCCACGATCTCGGTGTCTTCCTTCTCCGAGGCGATCCGCCACGGGCACAACGTCGGGACGTGCTCGTTCCAACCCCGGTGATACGTGCCGCGCTCGCGCCACAGCCCGCCCCACGTCCGGTATCCTCGCCACTGGCTCTGGAGGTCCAGGCCATCGTAGCGGTCCTTCGCGATCAGCACGTCCGATCCGTTGCCCGTGGCCACGCCGTCATAGGCCGCCCGAAGCATCATCAGGTTGAACTCCAGGAGTTCCTCCTCGCTGAGGTCCGCGGGGCCGCGGCGCAGAAAGTCGTTCCGCTTGAGCAGGACCTTGACACGGTCGCTTTCACGGCGCTGCAACGTGGAGTACCCGGGCTCCAGCGCCTTGTGGAGTTCACCGTCGAAGTCCACGCCGGCCCAGGACGTGGCGTCGAAGAAGTCGCGCCGTCGCAGCAGGCGGTTCAGTTCGCGCACCACCTCTTCCTTGTAGGCTTCATCCTTGCCGCGGTCGTTGGAGGGCGGGTCGGCAACCAGTTTCCGCCTCAGTACCTCATCGAGCATCGGCCAGATGTGTTTGCCCGGCGACGCCTTGGCCGCCTCGCCCTGCGCCGCCATCGTCTCGAAGAGCCCGCCCCAGTCCAGCACGTCGAAGACCAGCATCTCCTTGACACCATCCGGGTGCCATTTCTTGCTGAACGCCTTCTGCCGGCCACACATGCCCAGGTAGGCCATGAACGTGGCGCACTTCTCCAGGAAGATGGAGTTCGGCTTGGTGAACGTGAACCGGACGATGTGACTGTCGTCGCCGGTTTCATCCGGCACGGCTTCGAGCTTCATCCGGTCGCGCCGGGCCGGCACCACCAGGTCCGCATAGGACGCGCGGAACATCAGCAGATTGAACTGCGTGACCCGGCCGGCCAGCCACTCCGCCTCGTCGTCGATCCTCTCGGCGCGGGACAGGCGATCCTTGCGCCACATAAGCACATGGTGCCGATACAGCTCCTCTTTCGAAAGCCGGCTGTATCCCTTGCGCTCCAGGGCGGCCAGTTCCGACTCGAAGCCCACGCCCTGCCAAGCCTCCGGCACGTAGAAGTTGCGCCGGCCGAACACCGAGTTCAGCCGGCTGACGATCCTGTACTGCGTCTGGTCGTCCAGCGGATCGCCGGCCTTGTACTCCTCGATGAAGCGCTTGAGCATCTCCAGCTTCAGGGCGGCCAGCGTGTCGCTGACGGCAATCAACTCCGCATCCGTCAGGTTCTGCTCCGCCAGGCACGTCCTGAGGTCGTCCATCGACAGCGCCTTGAGATCGGTCCCCTGAACCTTCAGAGCCTCGAGCGACGACGTGACCCCCTGTGCCTTCGACGCGTCGAGATCGCCCTGGACGACCAACTGCCGGATGGCGACGGCCAGCTCCTCGGCGATCATCTTCACGACCTGCTTGCCGGGCGAGGGCCTGCCGGACGCCGCCTGCTCGCGAATCCGCGCCGCCAGGGTCGCCCAGTCGCGGATGTCCTCTACGTAGAGCTGGCTGAACCCGTCGGTCTCCATCATCCAGTCGGGCGAGTTCGCCCACGCGGGGCTCCCGCAGACCACGTTCATCGAGAAGAGCATGTCCTCGGCGGTGAACGGCCGGCCGTCCGACCACTTGTGGCCCTTGCGCAGGTAGAACGTGAACACCCGGTTGTTGTCCGCCACCTCCCACTTCCACGCCAGGTTCGGCGCCAGCCGCCCCGATGGGTCGAACCGTACCAGTGACGGATAGCCCACCTTGCGATACAGGGCCTCAGGCCCATCCGCAGACGCACGACGCCAGATCATCAGGCCCTCGAGCCCCGTCTCGCTGCTGGTCTTGCTGTACGTGCCGATCTCGTCGCACGCATAGAGCACGGCCGGGTTCTCCGGCAGACGCTCTGCCACCGGAGGAAGCGGATCAGGATAGAACCGCTTCAGAACGTCCGGCATCTTCGCCGGGTCGTCGTACATCGGATGACCGTGGTATTGCTTGATGACCACCTCGGGCGCGGCCGGGGACTCCTTCGGCTCCGGCGGACTGGCGAACGCCTCCTTCGACCGCTCATAGGGAAAGCCGGGCAGGTCCACCGCCCGGATGGTGAACTCCGGAAGGTTCAGGTCCAGCACGTCCTGGATGGTCGGCACCCGGGTCCGCTCGACGCGCTCCGAAACGACGAACTGCACCAGGCGGGCCTCGAGCTGGGCGAGCGTCAGCGGCTCGCCGTCCAGCGTCGCCGCACCCGACCGGTCCACCGCGAAGACCCAGTGCGACTGCATCTCGTGGTTCGTGGCCCCAATCCGGATCGGCCGTTTGAGCGTGCCGACCCGGTCGAAGAGCGCCGCCAGGACGCGCTGTGCCACCTGGTCCTCGCCTTCGCCCTTCGGTGCCACCGGGCCGCTGTTCAGGAACACCGATCCGCCCGTGCAGATCTCCGCCGTCCATCTCACGGCCTCGCCATCGGCATCGCGGGCCGTGATGATCAGGTCCATCCGGACCTCGGGCCGCTCGTCCTTCGTCAGCATGCGCTGCATCCCCAGCAGCAGCGCGATGAGCCCTATGCAGACGACGGCCGTCCGTCCAAGGATACGCAGCACGCGAAACACTCCTTGAGATACTCGCCGGCAAATGCCGACAACATCATGCGCGCAACTGCCTGTCCGTGCAAGCC
>Ga0272444_10004020_pt1 | contig 13088 bp, 6 predicted proteins | sample SSMForm13_FD_201033 | JGI IMG/M metagenome (GOLD analysis project Ga0272444, IMG submission 201033) | Marine sediment archaeal communities from Little Sippewissett salt marsh, Falmouth, MA, United States - SSM-Form-13 | ecosystem: Environmental > Aquatic > Marine > Wetlands > Sediment ...
CCGACGACGGACAGGTCAATTCGCAGGATGCGAAGATAAGCAGCAATGAGAATTGTTCGTGTACCTGCAATCCGAGCTTGATTGACCCGGTGGACGATCTAATTGACCTTAACACCGGCGATCCGGTTTCCACACCGGTTGGCTGGGTTGACTTGGAGGGCTTGGGTATTGACTGGGAAGGGGTTGTCGTCATTGCCGATCTGACCATGGTGGCCGATCTGCCGATGCCGGGAGCCGTACTCGACTTTCCGTTCACTATGCACTTTTTGATCGATGCCGATTCCGACCCGCTCAATAACGATTTAGAAAATCCGGTTCTGGCCGGCGGCGACCATGTCATTTCGTACGGCTGGGATATGACGTTTCAAGAATACATACTATCGGTCGGCGCCTACGACCCAGAGTTGGGTTGGTCGGAACTTTTGGTGGAAGCCATCCCGGATATTGTCGATGATACCTTGATGGTAGTTTTCAATCCTGCCGACCTTGGTGTCGCGTCCGGCGACCCGATGATGATTTCGGCACGCGTAGAGCGTCTGGCGGAAACAGAGCACGCCTACGACGAAACCGATTACCTGGGTTTACCCTATCAGCCGTCACCACCGAAGTGCTTTTGCCGCTAATACGATCGAATCGATAATCGATAAACGAGGCCCGCCACCGTGCGGGCCTTTTCTTTAATCCGTTCCGTTGCAACAAAAAGGGCCCGGACGATAATCGTCCGAGCCCTCGTGTTTTATAGATTTCGATCAGTTAGCAACCGCATCCGTCGTCGTCATCATCATCATCATCGTCATCATCGTCGATCGGTACGGTGTCGTCGTCGGTGGTGTCGTCGTCCGGCGGAGTGAAGTCGTCGTCGGCCGGAGTCGTGTCGTCATCCGTCGGGGTGGTGTCGTCGTCGGTCACGGTGTCGTCATCGATGGTGTCGTCGTCAACCGTATCGTCATCGACGGTGTCGTCGTCAACGGTATCGTCATCGACGGTGTCGTCATCGACCGTGTCATCGTCGACCGTGTCGTCGTCGATCGTATCATCGTCGACGGTGTCGTCATCGATGATTTCTTCCCAACCGACTACTTCAACATTGTCGATACCCCAGTCGTCGCTGAGCATACCGCCGGTAAAACGGAAGCTGATGTAGACTTCGCCTGCGTGGTCCAGTTCCGACAAATCAAACGATTCGTCGCCCTGAGCGCTGTCGCCGCTGAAGGTATGAATCAAGGTCCAGTTTTCACCGTCGGTGGAATAGGAAACAATACCCTTTTGCGCGCCGTCTTGGTCGAAGTAATGCGAGAAGCGCAACTCGATATCCATGAAGTCGCTGCAGTCGATGGCCGGCGTGATCATCGTTTCATCCATGGCGAAGAAAGGAATGCAATCGTCATGGTCGACGAAAGCGATGTTACCGTCACACCAGGTGCCGTAACCGCAAGCATCTTCGTACCAGGTTTCGCCGCACGCGCCGCCGTTTACGATTGTCCAGTCGCCGAAGACCGTGCTGAGTTCGTCGAAGTCGTCTTTGAAAATCCGAACCGGTCCGACCGGAGTAGCCGAGAGCATTTCCAGGTTCGTATCTTCGTTGCCCAGGCTGTCTTGCGCGCGGACTACGTAGTAATAGGTGTGGTTGTTGACCACCTCTTCATCGACGTAAGGTGATGCGCTCGTTTGATCGAGAGGAGTGGTAAAGTTGAAACCGCCGGGGGTTTCCGAGCGGTAAATGTTGTACGTGATCGGATGGACATCACTGGCCGGATCCCATTCGAGAGTGACCATGTTGTCGTCTGGCGTGGCGGCGGTCAGACCGTCAAAGGTCGGGGCGGCGCAGTCGGCGATCGCCTCGGCCGTTTTCACCACGTTGTAATTGCCGTTGCCGTCATCGGCATCGACGTAGGTGGCAGTGATGTCATCGCCGTCGGAAATACTCAGTACACCGTTGACGTCAGCCGGAGCGGCGTCGGTGGTGTCGATTTCACCTTCGTAAACGCCGTCGTGATCAGTCAGGTAAAGGGTGACCGGTTCCGGCGTGGTTTCCGTGTCACTGACGATTTCAATATCGATACTCGGACCGGTGAGATCGATGTCGCTGACCGTGATGGCGATCGTGTCATCACAGTTGTAAGCTTCATTTTCCAACCGGATTTTTCCATCCGAGTTGACCATCTGCACCAGCAACCAGAGATAGGCTTCAACCACATCAATGCGGCCGCGGCCGTAGGTGTTGTCTTCGCCGGTTTCACCGAGGTCGACAGCGGTGAGGTAAAGCGCGTTTTTGACCTGATCAGGCGTAGCATCCGGGAACGCCGAACGCAGAAGCACTACGGCGCCGGCCACGTGCGGGCAGGCCATCGACGTGCCGCTCATCGTGCCGTAGCTGCCGCCCGGCATCGAGCTACGTACATCAACACCAACCGCTGAAACTTCCGGTTTGATCGTCGAATAGTCGCATTTCGAAGGGCCGCGGCTGGAGAAGCTGGCGGCCGTTTCGCCGTCCTGATTCAGAGCGGCGACCGAAAAGACAGTCAGTTCGCTCATAATGTTTTCAGCGGGCGGGCGCAGCGTAGAAGCGCCCGAACCTTCGTTACCTGCAGCGAATACAACGATCACGCCGGCGGCTTCCGCGGCCAAAATCGACGCATCGAAATCATCCTGACAGGGCGAGTAACCGCTGTAGCCAGGCGGGATGCCCCAGGAGTTGCTGACGACGTCAGGTACGTCTTCGGTGGTGCCGGGGTCGCCATCAGGATCAGCCGACCATTCAAACGCGGCGACGGCATCGGAGAAGATGTTGCCACCGGGAACGTCGATCGTTTTGGCGCCGATCCACTTTGCACCGGGCGCCATACCGATCTGGTTGTCGCCGCCGTCGTCACCCAGAATCGTACCTAGGGTGTGTGTGCCGTGGCTGCCGCTATCGGTGGGGAATGTTTGACCGGAGACCGGATCAAACCAGGCGTGCGCGGGCTCCACACCCGCATCCAAGCCCCGCCAACGGTCGGCAAAGGCAACGTGGCTGCCATCTGCGCCGGTGTCCTGGTCGCAAGCCAAAGCGCCGGTGCCGTCGATGCCCAGATCCCAAAGTTCGGGAGCACGGGTGACCGTAACACCGTTTTCGATGCCGCGGCCGGTAAAACCGTCTTCTTCATTGACTTCCACCGGTTCGATCAGTTCGATCGGATAGTCCAGGAAGATCGATTTGACGTCCGGATGCTCAAGCAACCGTTCGATCAATTGCGGAGTTGCCTTGGCGGCAATGGCGTTTTGAATCCAGAAGTGTTTTACCCTGGAAGCTTCGTTGTCCGCCTCGGCCTGAGCCAGCATGTTCATTAGCGGACCTTGCGTGGCGTAAGCTGTATCCTGCAAGGCGGTGATGACCGCGAAGTGACGTTGCGCCAGGGTGCCGTTTTCGGCTTCAACATCACGAACGAGACCTTCCAGATCGACTTGTTCTTTTAGGACAATGTAGATGTTAAGCTGTGTGCTTGGGCCGGCCGTTTGCATTTGCTCTTCCAGGTTGGGATCCAACCAAGCTGCGCCGGCAGTCAGAGCACTCAACAAAACAACCGTGAAGGTGAGTACCAAAACTTTGCGGATCATTGTGTCCTTCCTTTTCGAAAGCCGTTTTCTTTTGGCCTGCAACCAAAATAAATCGCTGTTTTATAGCTTGAAATCCAATTCAAGTCAACAAAGCTTGCTAAAAATAAGTTTTCTTCAGCTTCACTTTTACTTTATTAAATGAAGTGAAATATCAACTGCTTTTGGCTATTTCTGAGTTGATAATTCCGTTTATTAACCTCCGCATCCACATGAAGAATCACTGTCTTTACCGGTTAGGTCGTCGCTGTCCTGATCGGGATTCACCGGACCTGAATCATCCGTGTCGTCATCCGGTGGCGTTATATCGTCGTTATCATCGTCGTCATCGTCGGGTGTGGTGTCGTCGTCCGGGGTGATGTCGTCATCCGGGGTGGTGTCATCGTCCGGGGTGGTGTCATCGTCCGGCGTGGTGTCATCGTCCGGGGTGGTGTCATCGTCCGGCGTAGTGTCGTCGTCGGGCGTGGTGTCGTCGTCGGGCGTGGTGTCGTCGTCGGGGGTGGTGTCGTCGTCGGGCGTGGTGTCATCGTCCGGTGTGGTGTCGTCGTCGGGTGTGGTGTCGTCATCGGGGGTGGTGTCGTCGTCAGGCGTGGTGTCGTCATCGGGTGTGGTGTCGTCATCGGGCGTTGTGTCATCGTCCGGCGTAGTGTCGTCGTCGGGGGTGGTGTCATCGTCCGGCGTGGTGTCGTCGTCGGGGGTGGTGTCATCGTCCGGCGTAGTGTCGTCGTCGGGCGTGGTGTCGTCGTCGACGATCGGTTCGCAGATATCTTCGTCTTCATTGCAAATTTCATCAGGTTGGCAAGGATCTCCCGATGATTCGCAAACGTCTTCATCCTCGTTACAGCTTTCAGTGCCATCGCAGAACAGACCATTATCCGGACAGGGGTCGCTGCCTTCCACGCATTCGAAGTCCACACATTCTTCAGCACCATTGCAAAAAACGCCGTCATCGCAATCTTCGTCAAGATTACAACCCAAAAGGAAGTCGCAGGATTGGGCTGTCACAGTTGCGATGTCGCCGGAAAGATTATCGACGGCGATTTCGGTGATTTCACCATGTGTGTTGTTAAGGATAAGAAATTCCAGTGTGACGATGCATCCGGAGGCGCCCGCCGGTAGTGGATCGCCGTCACCGCCGCAACCGATCAGACCAGGGTCTAGATAAGCACAACTGAAGTTGTCCCAATATTCGCCGAGGCAGCCTTCGGTGGAATAGACTCCGTCGTAGAAAAGTTCGGCGAATTCGAAATAAACATCGAAACCCATAATGTCAACTTCTTCGGCGTCGGTAATCTCGATCGGAATCTGCACGGTATCACCCGGTGTGCCGTTGAAGGGACATTCGGGGCCGATATCTATGAAGTAACAGACATCGTTGACTGCACATTCATCGTTGTCTTCGTCGCAGTAGTCGACTGTGCAGGGGATATTGTCATCACATTCAGGGACATTCTGTATATCGCAACTTTGGGTTTCTTCGATGCAGATTTCTTCTCCGTTGCAGAATAAGTCGTCATTGGGGCAGGGGTCGGGCGATTCGCAGATGTCTTCGTCCTCGTTGCATTCCTCGGCGCCGTCGCAGTAAATGCCATTATCCGGGCACGGATTGCCGGAATGCAGGCACTCATCGTTTTCTTCATCACAAGATTCGTCGCCGTTGCAATAAAAACCATCATCGAGGCATGGCGGATCGCTCTGTTCGCAAATATCATCGAATTCATTGCAGGAGGTTTCTCCATCGCAGAATTCGCCGTTTTCCTGGCATGGTTCATCGGTCACATCACACTCGTCGTTCGTCTCGTCGCAGGATTCTTGGCCGTTGCACCAAAGCCCGTCATTGGGGCATGGATTGCCGGATTGGTAACAAAAGTCGTCTTCTTCATTGCATAGTTCATCACCGTTGCACCACAAATCATCTGGGGGGCACGGAATACCTAAGTTGTCGCATTGATCCTCGATTTCGTCGCACCATTCGATGCCGTTGCACCAGACTCCATCGTCGGGGCAGGGGTTGCCGGGCGAGATACATTGATCGACATCTTCGTCGCAGTACTCAACGCCATTGCAGAAGACATTGTCTTGCGGACAAGGATTGCCGGTGTGATCGCAAACGTCGTTATCTTCGTCACAGGTTTCGTAACCGTTGCAATACAGGCCGTCGTCAGGGCAGGGCCAACCAGTGTGTGCGCAGGTTTCGCCGTCTTCGTCGCAATATTCATCGCCGTCGCAGAAGACGCCGTTATCGCTGCAGGGGTCGCCGCTGTGTGTGCAGATATCGTTGGTTTCATCGCATGCCTCATCGCCGTTGCAATAGATGCCGTCCGGCGGACAGGCGTATTCACCGGGTTCGCACGATTGTGTGTCCCAATTGCAGGTTTCTACACCGTTGCAAAACGAATCGTCGGGGCAGGGGTCGCCTGCGTGCACCGAGCAGGTGCCGCCGGAGCAGGTGTCGGCTCCATTGCAAAAGATACCGTCAATGCAGATAACGCCATCGTTGTTTGACCATGAAGTCGTCGATTGGGCGATGTCGCAGATTAGGCAGTTGTTGTCCGGATGCAGCTCGTAATTGGCGAAGTATGTACTATCAATGACGCAACCTTCGCCGTCACCATAATCGATGAGTATCATATCCTGGGTTGTTGCTTTGTCAGAGGTAATCGCTGCATTACCGGCTACTACGATACCCGACGAATAAATACTGTTAATAAGAGCTATACCGGCATCATCGCCGTTGCCGTCGCCGTTGTAACGGGCAACCCATTCCTCAGTGCCGGAGATCGTGTATTTGATGGTGAAGATGTCATTTCCGGTGCCCAGGCCGGGGGAATAACCGGTCATATGTACTTCGCTTGCTTCGGTGTTGATATCTAAAGCTAAGGCAAAATCGTCGCCGCCTGCCGGGCCGTCATAACTGTCGGACCAGGCGATTGATCCGGAGGAATTGTAAACAAGAATAAACGCGTCAAGATCGCCGGCTGCGTTGGTGGTTCCGCCGATGATATACAGATTGTCATCCTCATCGCTGATGATCTCTGTAGCCTGATCATTTCCGCTGACACCACCGTCGTAAGTTTCGTTCCAGACAATGGAGCCATCGTCTTCATCATATTCGTAAATAACGATATCGAAGTCGCCAGACGCGTTAAGTACCGAACCGGTGACAAGAACCGTGCCGCTTCCCGTCGGTCCTTGATAATCGTTGAGGCCCGACTCATCATCGCCATTGCCGGCGCCGTTGATGCGCTCGACCCATTGCTCGCTTCCCAGGCTGTCATAAGCGATGGTCACGATATCGTTGCCGGTTCCGCTGCCGATTGAATTACCGGTAACAAAAATGTGTCCGTAATCATTGGATACAATGCTGATTCCGCAATCATCGCCTCCGCCTGGACCGGAATACGTGGCTACCCACTCTTCATTGCCGTCGGAATCGTATTTGACCGTGACGATATCGGTATCGCCGCCACTGCCGACGCTGCAACCGGTGACGATCACGTTGTCGCTGCCGTCGATTTCCATAGCCATGGCGATATCGTCGCCATTGGCTGCGCCATTGTAACGAGCGACCCAATCTTGGCCACCGAACGCTTCGAATTTTACAGTTGCGTAATCCAAACCGCTGCCGCTGCCTGTAGAAGCGCCGGTCATGTGCAGTAAACCGTAACTGTCGGTGTTCATGTCATAAGCCGTATCGCTTCCGTTGCCGGTGCCATTGTATTGCGTTTCTGCGACATAGCTTCCGTCAGTATTGTAGACGACCAGTTTGTAATCTGTATTGCTGCTGCTCAGCGCAGTACCGCCGATGTAAATGTGATCGTCGATGGGGTTGTAGAGGAGGTTGATGCACTCGTCGTCCCCATTTCCGGCACCGTCGTAGGTAGCTACCCACGTTTCACCGACGGCGGAGATCAGGGGATCGATGGAGAGTGGATAGATTGCTTCTGTATCGTCGATCACGATGTCAAGTGTATCGCTGATTTCGAACCAAGCCGGTAGTTTCTTGCCTTTAGCGTCCCGAACTTCCAAGCCGTAATACCGCAATAACGGTTGACCGGCCGAGGTGAAGGTTACTTGCAATCCCTGATTTTCAACGGTTCCGATCAATTCGCTGATCACTTCGCCGTGAATCGTCAGCAATCCGTTTCCCGCCGGACGATCTTGCAATTCGATATGTTGCCAGATGCCATCCGAACGGTTGGTGTACCATTCGATCAGGTTGCCGTGGTCGTAATAAATGAGTTCCGAGCAGTTTCTTGTAGCCTGGGCAAAAGATAGATTGCAGTTACTAAAAGCCGGGATTTGTTCTTGCGTCGGATGAATCATGCCCTCGCGGCTGACACCGGCCAGTCGATAACTCCACAGCCAGTTGTTGTCGGGGAGTACGCTGGTCAACAGCAATCCGTCTTGATCCAGTAAGCCTTCGAAAAAATTGGTCCGGTTGATGATGCCGTAGGAAGAATCGTCATAAGGGAAAATCAAGTAGCCATCTTCGCCGGGACGTTCATAGTAAAAGGCGCTTAAGTCCGTTTGGTCGGTTTCACTTGCAACCGCCACAGCCGAAGCGATCAAGGGGGACTTTGAGTCGCCGTTGCTGAGGAAAATCAGTGCAGGAAGCAAGGAAAGACAAATGAAAAGGGCGAAACCGTAAAACCGAGGTCGGGGAGTAGACATGACCATCTCCACTTATTTTTGGCGTGGTTGCCGCACCACGAAAAAAGACCTAATAAGTAAAGCAGATTCATGAAAAATGTCAATCAGTACAAGTTAAAAACGCCGTTCGAGCTGTAATTAAGCAGGGTAGGAAATGTCCAACATCAAGAAACAACAGAAAGGTGACGGATGCCGAACTGCGCATACATCTGCTTCCGCTGTTTCTTGTCCTGGTACATGTTGCGATCACCTTCTTCCAAAAGCGATTCCACTGAATGAATGTGTGTCGGTTCGATTTGGACTACGCCGAGGCTATAAGCCAATTGATAAAGAGCCCCGGACTTCCTGTTGTCAACCTGAATGTTATAGGCCAGACGCTTGGCCAGCAGTTCGATCGTATTGCGAGACGCCTCCATTGCCAAAATAGCAAATTCATCGCCACTCAGACGAGCAACGATATCCGATTCGCGAAAGGTTCGACGCAACATTTCGGTGAACCGCAATAATGCTCGATCACCTTCTTGGTGGCCGAAGCGATCGTTGATCGATTTAAAATGATCCAAGTCGAGATAGAACAGCAAACGATTGATGCCATCGCGCCGGATCAGTTTCAATTGATGTTCAACGGCGGCGTAAAATCCGCGACGGTTGTATAAACCGGTCAAGTCATCGATGATCGCCAAGGTACTGAGTTTTTCTTCCAAGCGTTGCCGTTGTTCAATTTCTTTACGCAATTGCTGATTGCTTTTCATTGTTTTCACTGCCAACTGTTGCAAGGAATCACTGTAATCAACGAGTAGATTGATCATCCGGCGGTGATCGTCTTCCAGCTGTTTGCGATCGGTGATGTCGCTGATCGAAATGACGGCGCCGATGATTTTTCCCGCTGCATCAAGCATTGGACTACTGCGATGCAAATGCCAGAGTTTGCCGTTGATAATCGATTTTTCGGCTTGATAGCGTTTGCCGTTTTTCATAGCGCGAAAGGACGGGCAATTGATACAGGGCTTGTCTCGTTTGGCCCAAATTTCATAACAGAAATGCCCGCGCAATTGATCCAGCGATTGATGAAGCGATTGGGTCATGGCCTGATTTGCCCAAAGGATGCGCAGATCCAAATCGGTGGTCATGATCATTTCAGGGTAGTGATTAAGCACGGATAGACTGTCTACTTCGGATGAGAAGAAGGCGAAGTTTAACTCTTGGCTACCGTACATCGATGCAAGTCTCCCAGGCTCTCCGGACCTGTAGAGTCAAATCCGCTTTGGGTATTCCAATCCAGTATCATTTGCATCGAAGGTATTGTGGAACACATTGAGGAAAAAGTAGAAATCGGTTCGTAATTTCAACTCGATAATGCCTATTTGGTTGAACTTTTGTTTGTTTCGAGATAGGTTGTTGAGGACTGAAAATCCGTGAATATTTGCAAGAAAAGCAGGGTTACACACTTGTTGTGGCGGAAAGGATATTTCCCATGAAATCAAGACTTGCATTGATTGTTTTTGTGTTGTTGGTAGTCGGCATTGTCGGTGTGGCCTTGGCGCAGCTACAGACAGCGCAGGTCGCCCCGCATGAAGAAGGCACCAAAAAAATCATGTACATTGAATCCGGCGAAGTACTCTACAACATGCACTGGCAGATCGACCAGGTCGAAAAAAACAACAAGAAGCTGTTGCACTATCGCATGAAAGGCGACAACAACAAGCAGGGCTCAGAGCGGATCGACTGGAACGAAGAAAGCATGATCGAAATCACCGATCAGGGCCTGCGTTCGCAATACTGGAAAAAGACTTCCACCGGCGCCGAGCAGATGTCCTGGCGGCTGGTTTATAACTGGGCCAATCGCACGGTGAACTACTCGTTTACCGATCGGGCGACCGGCAAGACCGATAGTAAAATCATCGAGTTCGATGCCAACGCCATTCCAGGCGATTGCATGGAACTGCTGCTGCGTGGATTCCCTTTCGAAAAGGGGCCGGGCACGCGGTTTACCGGGCAGATTATCGGCAGCGACGGATCGCTGCTCGGCGGCCATATGATTTACCGCGGGGAAGAGGTCGTGCAGACGACATTGGGTTCGATTCCCGCCTATAAAATCGAACTGAAACCCACCGGAGCATTGGGGCTTGTTGCACCGGACATGTTTATGTGGTTTGCCAAGAAGCCGCCGCACGTTTGGCTGCGTTTCGACGGTCGCGACAACGGTCTCACCAAGCCACGCACGAAAACAGTGCTGACTCACTTTAAGCCGGCGGAATACGTAGCACCGTAGCAGCGGTTCGATAAAATGCGAGAAAATGCGAGGTTCTATAGGCAGCCGATTGCAAAGCGATCTTGATATAATGTTGTAATATCAATAAGTTATAATAATTATATGGTGGGGCTGGAAATAATGCAACTTGCATATAGGGTCAAAAAAGCGTCTAGAATTTAGTGCAGATGTAAATTTTTGATCCGCCTGATGATGCCTGTCGTTTCTCAACGTTTGAAAACACGCGCTGGAAGGTTTCCTGCTCGTGGCGGAGAATCTGCAGCGTTTTGGCCGATCCCATCGATAAAATACGCAGGTAGTAGAGCAGGCGGATGAACGTTTTGGTGGGTATTTCATGTTCCATCATCAAAAAACGCCGTCCGGGTTTGAGCACGCGGTGAACTTCGCGCAGGAATTTGTCGATATCGTCGCCCTTTAATTCATAAAACGCATGCGAGATGGTAGCGCCGTCGAATGTGTCGTCGTCGAAGGGCAGGCGGGTGACATCAGCCTGCTGCAGTTCGATGTTGACGGCATCGCCTACTTTGGTGCGTGCCTGGGCGAGCATGCCTGGTGAAAAGTCAACGCCGACCACGCGTCCGCTTTCACCAACCTGGCGTTGCAGGGCAGTCAGCATGGCACCGGTGCCCGTGCATAGGTCAAGCACCGCGTCTCCCTCACCGGCGCCCACCGCCGTGGCCAACTCGTCGCGTAATTCGGCGCGGTCGTCACCGGAATGCATTTGAACGAAACGATCGTAAACCTTGGAGAAAGCGTCGTAGTAGCCGATCCGCATTCTTTTTTGCCAAGAGGGCATGTCTGATTCTCCCGTTAGATAATGTGCCGACATTGCCTAATTTCTAGTTATTATCATGCATTAACAGGCGCCACGCGTCAACTGGAATTTAGCAAAGACAAAGTACCGAACGCATACATTGCATCAAAAATCTGAAGAACCATGAGGTTTTTCGATAAATTTTCTTCACTATTCTCCATTTACTTTTTTGCTAACTTTTTGTTTTCAGGCTGTATTTTGCAAGAGGTTCGGTCGGCGTAATTATTGCACCATGACTTTATGCAGCTTATCACCCATTTGCTTTTCGGGAGGGAGTCATGATTTGGAAGACGCGTTGTTTTCCGGCGGTGCTCGCATTACTCGTAATTGCCATGTTTGTTTTCACGGCCTGCAACGATGATGACGACGACGATGACAATGACGACGCCGCCGATGACGATGTGGTCGACGATGATGACGATGATGATGACGACGATGATGACGACGATGATGATATAGCCGATGATGACGTGATCGATGACGACGATACGAGCGATGACGATACGAATGATGATGTCTGTGAACCGCAAGTCCACGCCTTCGACGGATTTGAAGAGTACACGATTATACAAACACCCCCGGATCCGTGGACGAACGTTCAGGGCGATACGATTATCGTCACGCCGATCATTGCGGCCAACGGCGTAAAATCGTTGTGGCTGCGGCACGGCTTCGAGATCTTTCATTTTTGGGTTGGGTCCATCGATTACAGCCTGCCTTCTTTAAGTTGCCCGGTCACTTGGTACAGCTTCGATGCGAACGGCTGGACGATCGGCGGCAACCTTGATTTCTCGATTCGGGGAACAATCGGGAATGATGAAGAAGTGACAAACATTTACCTCGCCGAGTCGATTTACGATTGCACACTGGAAGAGGAGTGGACGCATTTCGCCCTGCGGTTTGATCGTGCGACAAAGACGGTTGAGGAATATTGCAACGGCGAGTTGACTCACCAGGGTACGCTGCCGCAAGGAGCAATTACCCCGACGGTCGCTCAATTCGGCTCAAGCGGTGAATCGGGCTTGGGCGGATATTGGCCGGGGGCATTGATCGATAATTTCGCCATCTACGATGAAGGCGTGGAAGAACCCCAGCCGGAAAAGTAGATTCTTATTTCGCCTGCCAGGTGACGTGTCCGGCCTGGACATCGGTTTCGATGCCGGCGCCGGCGTAATCGTCTTCGAAACGATCCCACCCACGTAGTTGCACATTGAGAAAGGCGATCATGTATTCCTTGGCCAATTGCTTGACAATTACGTGATCGGCGGTGCCGACGTCGCAGATATCGCCGGGCAATTGAATGATAAAATCGGTGTGATCGGCACCGAGGAAGGTGATTTCCTGCGAAGGCGGCGGCGAGTAGGTCCAGAACTCGTGGTAGTTTTCCTCAGTTGGGGCGCAAGCCTGGCCGAAGACCTCGATGCCGCTTTCACTGCCGCCCAGGTAAAGCGTGGGCACAAGCAGGTTCGGTGCGTTGTCGGGAGCGACGTCAGGGAAGTCAGGGTTGTCGTCGCCGAAGTCGATCGGGCCGGAGCCGTCGACCGGGTCGAGGCCGACCACCGCTCGCGGCCCGCCGTCGAAGACCGCCGCCAGCGTGCTCAACTTACCGCCGAGCGAATGACCGACCGTAGCCAGTCGTGCGCGGTCGACCAGATCGAAGAAATCGGAGCCGTCCTGCTCATGCTCGCAACAGGCGGTGTTGAGCAAGAAAAGAATGTCTTTGGCCGATTCCAGATGGCTGAGTTTCAAAATGGC
>Ga0272444_10004021_pt1 | contig 13082 bp, 7 predicted proteins | sample SSMForm13_FD_201033 | JGI IMG/M metagenome (GOLD analysis project Ga0272444, IMG submission 201033) | Marine sediment archaeal communities from Little Sippewissett salt marsh, Falmouth, MA, United States - SSM-Form-13 | ecosystem: Environmental > Aquatic > Marine > Wetlands > Sediment ...
GAGACATCCTCCAGGTTATGATGCAGGGTGAGTACGGTTTCTCCGGCTTCGACCCGGTCTCCCACCTTGCGCTGGAAAACCATACCGGCACCCATATCTATTTCGTCCTCGGCCTTTTCCCTGCCGGCTCCCAGGCCGACACAGATCAGGCCCATCTCCAGGGCGTTCAGGCTGTGAATCCAGCCCGGGTAATCGGCCCGGATTTCCAGGGTTTTCCCCGCCTGGGCCAGCAGCTCCGGGTTGTCCAGGCAGGCCGGGTCTCCGTCCTGGGCGCGGATCATCTCCTTGAATTTGGCCAGGGCCCGGCCGTCGTCGATGGCCTCGCGGGCCAGCTCCCGTCCGGCGGCGATGTCGGCCGCCTTGCCCCCCATCTCCAGCATCATCCCCGCGATCTCGTAGACCACGGTCATCAAATCCACCGGCCCCTCCCCGCGCAGGCACTCGATGGTCTCGACTATTTCCAGGGCGTTGCCGGCCTTGCGGCCCAGGGGCTGGTTCATATCGCTGATCAGGGCCCGGGCATTCTTGCCGCTGAGGACGGCGATGTCGACCAGGGTGCTCGCCATCGACTCGGCCATCTCGAAGGTGCTCATAAAGGCGCCCAGGCCGGTCTTGACGTCGAAGACAAAGGCATCCGGGCCGGCTGCCAGCTTCTTGCTCATAATCGAGCCGGCGATGAGGGGGATGGAGTCGACGGTGGCGGTGACATCCCGGAGGGCGTACATCTTGGCGTCGGCGGGGGCCAGTTTCCGGGTTTGCCCGATGATGGCCACCCCGATCTCGCCGACCTGGCGGATGAATTCTTCTTCCGAAAGGCTGACCCGGAAACCGGGGATGGCCTCCAGCTTGTCCAGGGTACCACCGGTATGCCCCAGCCCCCGTCCGCTCATCATCGGGACCGGCACGCCCAGGGCGGCCACCAGGGGGGCCAGAACCAGGCTGACCTTGTCCCCTACTCCGCCGGTGGAGTGCTTGTCGACCTTGATCGCCTTGATCGCGCTCAGGTCGATCCGGTCGCCCGACTCGAGCATTATCCGAGTCAATGAGGTCACCTCCTCGGGGTTCATCCCGCGGAGGAAAACGGCCATCATCCAGGCGGCCATCTGATAGTCGGGGATTCTTCCTTCCGTGAAGCCGCCCACGATGTAGGCGATTTCCTCGGGAGAGAGAACTTCTCCGTTACGCTTCTTGAAGATGATTTCGTAAGCGTTCACTGATCCTCCTTTGCTTCATCTCGGCGGCAGACGGCCGCCCGGTTCAGGAGCTGAGATTGTAATGACCCGCCCCCCCGGCGTCAAGACACTTGGGTTTTTCGTCCCGGGAAGATCGGGCAAAGTGACTTGACGGGGGAATCGGCTTTTCTTACCCTTCGACCGGAAGTTGCGGGCGCTTAGCTCAGTGGGAGAGCGCTACCCTTACAAGGTAGATGTCACTGGTTCAAATCCAGTAGCGCCCAGGAAGGCAGGGCTGGGGGAGGTGATGAGGCGGCCCGAGCCGGGTTAGCCGCTGGGGGGAGCAAAGGTGCGGGAGAAGGTCTCTTGCCGGGGCCGAAAATGCCGAAAATTATGGTTGATTTTTATCGGCCCTCCCTTGTATCTTCCCGCTTGATTCTTAGCCCTGTTTTAAGGGGGGGCGTAGCTCAATTGGTTAGAGTACCGGACTGTCGATCCGGGTGTTGTCCCGGTTCAGAGAACCGGGATCGTCCCCGGGCAAGTAAATGTGTTGGGCATATATTTTGGAGATAAGATTAGGAAGCGAATCGAGAGACTGATTGTTTCGAAAAATAGTTTGGGGGCGTAGCTCAATTGGTTAGAGTACCGGACTGTCGATCCGGGTGTTGTCCCGGTTCAGAGAACCGGGATCGTCCCCGGGCAAGTGGATGTATTGGGTATATATTCTAGAGAGTCAGGCCACTGGGCAATATTATGTAGGATTTACTTCGGACCTAACCGAACGGATAGAGAGACATAACCGAGGCCTGACGCAGACAACAAGGCGGCGAAAAGGCCCTTGGGAGTTAAAATACAAAGAAGCTTTCGTTGGCAAATCTGAGGCGATTAAGAGAGAGCGACAGATTAAACGCTGGAAAGATAGGAAGCGAATCGAGAGACTGATTGTTTCGAAAAATAGTTTGGGGGCGTAGCTCAATTGGTTAGAGTACCGGACTGTCGATCCGGGTGTTGCGGGTTCGAGTCCCGTCGTCCCCGTAGAAAGGCCGGAGGGGTGTATCCCCTCCGGTTTTTCTCTTGGAATCTACTGATTCCAAAACCCGCAACATCCGGAGGTTGTTGTCCCGGTCGGAGACCGGGATCGTCCGCCCGACAGCCTCCTGGCTGAGACGGCGGGGAACGTCATCGACTTAACCGCCCCGGTCTTGACCGCGTCCGGGTGCTGGCGTAGACTCCTCTCAAAATGTTGGTTGGAGAAAACATTATGAGTCGGGATCGATTGGGGAAAAAACTGAGCGAGGGGATCGTCGTCTTCGACGGGGCGATGGGGACGGAGATCTACAAGCGAAACTTTTTCATCAATACCTCCTATGAGGGGCTCTGCCTGACCCATCCCCAGGTGATCCGCGACATCCATCGCCAGTACCGCGAGGCGGGGGCCCAGGTCCTGACCACCAACACCTTCGCGGCCAACTTCAACCAGCTTGCCAAGTTCGGGCTGGGGGAAAAGGTGGAGGAGATCAACCGGGCCGGGGTGGCTCTGGCCCGTGAAGCGGGCGGGGAGGAGGTGCTGATAGCCGGTTCCGTGGGTCCGATCGGGGAATATTCCCCCTCCGCCGGGTTCAGCGAGGACGACCTGGTCGAGATGCTGGCCGCCCAGGTTCGCGCCCTGGCGGCGGCGGATTTCATCATCTTCGAGACCCTGCTCTCCCGTCTCGACGTGGAGAGGGCCTGTCGGGCGATAAGCCTGGTTCCGGAAATCCCCTATGTCGTGAGCGTGGTGCTCGACGCCTCCGGGGAGTCTCCCCAGGGCGAGGTTTTTTCGCTCCTGGCTGCTTCGGTGGAGGAAGCCTTACGTCCTCCCACTGCCTTGGGCTTGAACTGCGGGGCCGGGGCGGAAAGCCTTCTCTCGGCCCTGGAGAAGATCGGGGGCCTGGCCCGGCATCCCCTCATAGTTCAACCCAACGCCGGAGTGCCCAAAAACGTGGGGGGAAGAACGATCTATATGACCAGCCCCGAGTATTTCACCACCTACGCCCTGCGCTATATCCGCCTCGGCGCCCGCGGGGTGGGGGGGTGTTGCGGCACCGGGCCCGAGCACATCCGCGACCTGGTGCGGAGCATCCGCCCGCTGGAGATCACGGTGCTGGAAAAAAAGCTCCCGGTCCGGACCGAAGAGGTCCGCCGCCTGGAGCCGGTTCCGACCGGGGAGAAGTCGGCCTTCGGGGCCAAGCTGGCGGCCGGTGAGCCCGTGAGCTCGATCGAGATCACCCCGCCCCGCGGCTATCTCCTGGAAAAAACCATTGCCAAGGCCCGGATCTGCCGGGAGGCCGGGGTGGATGCGATCAACATTCCCGACGGACCCCGGGCCAGCTCCCGGCTCTCCCCCCTGATCGCCGCCCAGCAGATCCTGGAAAAGGCCGGGATCGAGCCCATCCTCCATTTCTGCTGCCGGGACAAAAACCTGATCGGGGCTCAGGCCGATCTCCTGGGCTGCGCGGCGGCGGGCATCCGCAATCTTTTGATCGTGACCGGGGACCCACCCAAGTTGGGGGATTATCCCTTTGCTTCGGCGGTTTTCGACGTAGATTCGATCGGGATGACCAAGATTCAGTACGACCTCAATTGCGGGATCGACCTGGGCGGCAAGCCGATAGATCCTCCCACCCGCGCCCTGATCGGGGTGGGTGCCGATCCCAATGCCATCGATATGGAACGGGAACTCGACCGGCTGCGGCAAAAGGCTCAAGCCGGGGCCGAGTTCGTGATAACCCAACCGGCCTTCGCGGTCGAGCCGCTCTTCCAATTTCTCGAGGCTACCGCCGACCTGGGTCTGCCCGTTCTGGCCGGGATCTGGCCCCTGGCCAGTTATCGCAACGCCGAATTTATGCGCAACGAGGTTCCGGGAGTGATCGTTCCCGACAGCGTGATGGAGAGAATGGCCGCCGCCCGGACCAAGCAGGAGCAGAAGGAGACCGGAATAGCCATTGCCCGGGAGTCGGTGTCCGCCCTGGCCGGCTCGGTGGCCGGTTTCCAGGTCAGCGCCCCGTTCGGGAACGTGGAGACCGCCATCTCCGTCCTGAAGTAGGCGAAATTAGGTTGCCGCTCCTTCGGCGGCTTCCGGCCCTTCGGCCGCCTGGCGACGGAGAACTTCCCGAGCCACCAGCTTGCGGGCCTGGGAGTTATCCAGTATCCCGATGGCTTGCCGTTCCCGGAGATCGTTGACCACGGCCAGGCGCTCGAAGTTGAGCTGCCGCATCAGGTCCAGCGCTTCGCTCAATGGGGTTTCTCCCGTCACCATCTCGGTGACCGGGATCATCACGTCGCCGGCCAGGATCCATTCCCAGCAGCCCTGTTCGCTCATCACCTCTTTCAGCCCCTCCAGGGTGACGATGCCGATGATCCGGCCCCGGCTGTCGGCGACGGGAAAGGAGGAGGTCGCCTGGGTGGTGAACTCGCGGACCAGGCTGGTCAGGCTGTCTCCCTCGGTTATGATCGGGGCGGAGGAATCCATCACCTGCTTGGTGGTCCATTCCGCGATCACGTCCTCCTCGGTGATGTTGCGCCCGATCTCGCCGGCGCGCCTGATCGCGAACTTGACCATCGGGGGCCCGATCACCTGGACGATGAGGGTGGTGGCGGTTATGGCGGAGACGATCATCTCGCCCAGGCTGAGGTTGTCGTCGATGATGACCTCGTCGAGGTGATGGGCGGCCATAATCGAGAGCCCCACCGCCACCCCGCCTTGGGCAAAGAGCCCGAACCCGGCATAGCGTGCGACGGGTTCGGGCGCGCCGGCCAGGCGCGCGCCCAGTCGGGCTCCGAAAAACTTGCCCAGGCTCCGGGCCAGGACGTAGACCAGGATGATGCTCCAGAACCAGGCCGGCATCTGCCCGATCCCCAGGCCCGCTCCCACCAGGACGAAGAAAATTACGTAGATGGGGCGGGAGAAGATGGTGACCAGGGAGAACAGCTCCTCGCTTCGGCGGGGGGCCAGGTTGGTCAGGGTCACCCCCAGCGTCATCGCGGCCAGGATCACGTCCATCCCGGTGGCGGAGGCTCCTCCGATGACCAGGAGGAGGACGGCCAGGGCCGTGACCAGGGTCTGTTCCTTCCGGCGGAGCCAGCGCAGAAGGTAATTGACCAGGATTCCCATCGCGGCGCCCAGGGCCACGGCCCCGAACAGTTCGATTCCGATGGCGGCCGCGGCCTGACCCAGGGAGGTGGACTCCCCGGCCAGGATCGCGGCGGCCGTGGTGCCCAGGCCGTAGAGAGTCATAGCCAGGGCGTCGTCGAGGGCCACGATGGCAACCAGGGACGTGGTCAGAATCCCCCGGGAGCGGTATTCCCAGAGAACGTCCACCGTGGAGGCCGGATCGGTGGCTGAAGCGATGGCCCCGAAGACGATGCCGGCGGCCAGGGCGCTGGGGAAACTGCCCAAAAAGTGGAGGCAGATCAGCGTAACCGGGATCCCGACCAGGAAGAAGGCCCCCAGGCCTTCGCCCAGGAGGATGGAGCAGAACTGACGACCGTAACGCCGGAAGGTATCGCCGTGGAGTTCCCCCCCGACCAGGAAGCCGATGAGGCCCAGGGCGAAGAGATTGAAGGAACTCAGCGACCGGATGGTCCCGGCATCGATCAACCCGAACCCGGACTTGCCGATCAGAACCCCGATGGCGATGTAGCCCACTACCTGCGGGATCCGCCACTGCTGGAAAAGCCTGGCCCCGACCACTCCCCCGAAGGTCCCCAGGCCCAGGAGAATGAGGATGTCCAACTCGAAGAGATTCACTTCTCGGCCTTTGCCCCGGTCATCACCTGGTAGGCTTCCTTCGGGGTTCGGGCCCGAAGCAGCATCTCTCGGATTCCCGGTTGCTTCAGGCGGGTGCCGATGGCCGCCAGGTTCTGGAGATAACCGCTGTGTTGGTGTTCCCCGGAGGCGATCATACAGATGATGCGGACCGGAGTGGAGTCCAGCGAGGTATAATCGAGGATGTCCCGGGAATTCACGCCCAGGGCCATAACCAGGCCGGTGATCGATCCCAGGCGGACGTGGGGAATTCCGACCCCGTATCCGATCCCCGTGCTCATCAGCTGTTCTCGGTGAAAGATTCCCTCGCTCAATTCCTCCACTTTCCTGATCTTGGGGGAACTGGCCAGCAGCGAGATCATCGCGCGGAGGGCTTCTTCCTTGGTGGTGCAGTCGAGCAGGGCCACCCGGTTCGGCTCTAGGCTGGAAGCTAATTCGCCCGGGCAGGCGGGGAGTTCCCGAGTGGAGCCGGACAGGCGGTCATCCACCCATTTTTCCACCTGCGAGCGCTTGAAGCGCCAGGATGCCCCCAGCTTCCCGGCCGGGATCGTCCCTTTCTGGGCCCAGTCGTAAACCGTGCGTTCCGAAACCCGGAGCAGGCGGGCCACCTCCTCGATGGTCATTATCTCATTTTCGTTCATACTCATCTCCCTGGTGACATAAGGAAAACATACGCCAAAAAAGATAACATACAAGATGGATTGCGAAATTTTCTAAATAAGTAAAAAAACGGTATCCGGGTAATTAAAGCTCAAGATAAGGGGAAATGCCCGCGGTCTCGGCGGATTCTCGAACCGCCGTCTACCTGCTCCTCAAGCGCGCGCTCTCGAGACGACTTATTTTCCTAAGACGGGCAGGTAGCCGAGGAAAGCGTCCTCGAGGTCCGCCTCGACATCGGATTTTTGCTTGAAGAGGGAAGGGGGCGGCTGGAGCGTGATGGACTCAGCCATCTTCAGCATTTCAGGTAGATTCTCTTTAAGCCGGTCCAGCGCGGCCACCATCGTCTTGTCGTTTGCTGCGGAGGGAAGGGGGAGGTTGCCGGAGGATCGGCCGACCTTGCCCGCTGTCTCGTCCGCGCCGATCTCGACCCGGCCCCCGACGACCCGGGCGGTTCCGTCTATGTCCAGCTCCAGTTCCCACACCTCCGAGTTATCCCCGGCATCGATGCAGGGCGACCTGCTTGCGTCGAGGTGCCAGTCGTCAAGGAATTCCGGAAAGTCGTCTGTGATGGCCCTGGTCTCCGCCGCGGCTCCGTCCAGCAGCTGTAACCCGCGGTTCCGGCCAAGCTGAATGTCGCAATTAGAGATTTCCAGGAGGGGGGCATCCGCCGCCGCGCCGCAGATGGAGGAGAAGAGGGACCCGTTGGTCGAGTTGTGCCAGAAGATGGAGTTGGAGATCCGGCAGGCCGCGTCGAGCCTTTCGGCGTCCTTCCAGCAATAGATCCCGGCTCCCCGGAGGGCGGCCGAGTTGTCCTTGACGGTGCAGTTCCTGAAGGAGGGGACTGCCTCTCCGGCATAGTAACAGTAGATGCCGCCTCCGCAGGAAGCGGCTTCGTTGCCCAGGATGACCGAGTTGATGACCCGGGCGGAATCGCTCCAGCAGAGGATGCCTCCGCCACAGCCGCTTTCCCAGTAGTAGCCGGGCCCGTTGTCGGCGGGCTCGGCGGCTCCGAGAGCTTGGTTTCGCAGGATCCAGCAGCTGGCGATGACCGGGCGGCTCGCGAAGTCCGAGCCTATCCCCCCGCCGTCGATGGAACCCGTGTTCTCGGTCACCAGGGTTTGCAGGACGATCAAGGAGTTGTGCTCGCTGATGTCGATTCCTCCATTGTGGAGGGCCTCGTTGGAAGAGACCTGGCATCGACAGATGAGTCCGCTCCCCCGGAAACAGGAGGATATTCCCCCGCCGCGGCTTTCGGATAGGTTCTCCCGAATCCTACACCAGGCAAACAAGGGAAAGTTAAGGCATTCCTGGAGGTAGACGCCTCCGCCGTACCCTCCGGCCGGCCCGGTATTGACCGCCGTGTTTTGGAAGATGTCGCAGAGGCAGAAAAACGGGAGTTCCCCGTCCACCACGGCCACCCCGCCGCCCCGCGAAGCCTGGTTGCACCCGATCAGGGTATTAGCCAGGCGGGGACTGCTTGACCGGAGGAAGATTCCTCCTCCGTAGGAATCCGCCCCGGCGGCGAGGTTATGGCCGATCTGGCAGTTGAGGAGGTCCGGACAGGAATTTTCCTCGAAGCTCAGACCCGCCCCGCTGTCGAAGCAGACATTGTACCCGATGCGGCAGGTATCCAGGCTGGGAGAAGAGGAATGCCCGTAAACCGCCCCTCCCTGGCTGTCGGCGAAGTTGAGAAAAAAATCGCAGGTTCTCAGGCTGGGGTTGCTGTCCCCCTCACAGGCTAATCCCCCGCCGCGTTTGTCGGCTCGGCACTTATTGAACCAGCAGTCCTCGACCAGGGGGGAGCTGCCCCCCCGGCAGGCCAGTCCCCCGCCGCATCTTTCAGCCCGGCATTTTTGAAACCGGCAGTTTCTTATGGCGGGGCTGCTGTTGTCGGAGCAGAGAATCCCCCCTCCGTCCCGGGCGAAGCCGTTGAGGATGGTGAAGCCTTCCACCACGGTGCGCTCCGTTTCTCCGCCTTCGAACTCAAAGGCCCGCGCCAGGTTCTCGCAGTCTATCCGGCAGTGGTTCGGCCCGTTGGCGCTGGTGAGGACTATCTCCTTGCCGTCGAAGATCATCCCGGAGTTACCCTGGCTGGGGTAGGTTCCGTCGGCCACCACGATGGTATCGCCGTCGTCCGCCGCTCGTATGGCCCGGGAAATGGTCGTAAAATCTCCACCGCCGTTGACGTCCACGGTTAAGACGTCCGCTTCGGCCGTTGTCGAGAGCAAGAACAGGACTGTTCCTACCACTGCTGGCTGTATCTTCACGGGTTGTCTCCTCCCTCCCGTCTCGGGACTTGAAACTAATTTGACGTTTCTGGAGGGGTTTTATTCAAGTTGAATGTTTTTTTCGTTGGGCTGGAAGTTAACGTGTCTTGCCGGCATCGACTTCAAATGGGAAGGGCATCCTCCTCCGCGGCCATTCGGGTTTCCGCTTCGTCGAGCTGATTACCGTATTTTTCCAGTTGTTCATAAAGTTCGGTAATGCGCCGACGGGTTCGGTCGGCTTGGCGGGAAAGCCGGGCAATTTCTCCGGCTTCTCCGGAGACCGAGGCCCCGACCAGTCCCAGTTCGGTATCGGCGATCCCTTCTTCCAGGGTCATTATCTCATTTTCCAGCCGGGTGACTTTCTTGCGGAGGGGGCGCAGGAGGGAGTTCTTGCGGGTGTTGAACTCCGCCCGCCGGCGTCTCTTTTCTTTCTTGGAAAGATCCGCTTCTCGCTTGGCCGGTTTGGCGGATTGGGGCAGGTCGTCCCAACCGCCGGAATCGAGAAAGTCGTCATAGCCGCCCGGAAAGATGCGGGTTCCTCCGGGCCCGAAGATCACCAGACGCTGGGCCAGGCTGCGCAGGAAATGCTCGTTGTGACTGACCAGGACCAGCGCTCCCGGAAACCGATCCAGGGCGTCGAGCAGGGCGTCGGCGGCATCGAGGTCCAGGTGGTGGGTGGGTTCGTCGAGCAGGAGCAGGTTGGCCGGGGCGGCCAGGACCTTGCCCAGCAGGACCCGGCACATCTCTCCGCCGGAGAGCACCCCCACCTTCTTCAGGGCTTCGTCTCCGGGAAAGAGCATCGTCCCGCAGATGGCGCGGATGTCCTTTCGCTCTCCTCCCTCGAAGGAACCCGCGATTTCTTCCTCCACGGTCAGCTCGGGGTGGAGCTTCCCGGTGTCGGCCGGATCGAAGAAGGATTTCCGGCACTTGGGATGTTCGCGGATGAGACCGTCGGCGGGTTGCAGGATCCCGGCCAGCAGTCGCAGAAGGGTGGTTTTCCCCCATCCGTTGGGCCCGATCACGCCTATCCGGTCCGATTTTTCGATGGAAAGGTTCAGTGACTCGATCAAGGCCGGACGGGAATGATCGTAAGAAAAGGAGATTTCCCGGGCGTCGAGAACGTAACGGGCCGGGGTGGGGGCGGAGCGGAAGGAAAAGGAAAGGCTGCGGATCGGGGACAGGTGCTCCCTCGGTTGGCTTTTTTCCAGGGTCTTGATGCGGGACTGCACCATCCCGGCGTGCCGGGCCTGGGCCCGGAAGCGGCTGATGAATTCCTCGGCCTGCTTGCGCTTGCGCTCCTCGTTGAGCCTTTGTTTTTCCCAGGTTTCATCCGCTGTCTCGACGTGGTTGTAGTAATCCCCGGTGGTTCCGGGAATCTTCCAGACGTTCCCCCGGTGTATTCCCAGGACGTGCGTGACCAGGGAATCGAGGAAGCTTCGGTCGTGGCTGACGACCAGGATCTCGGCCGGCCATAAGGTGAGAAAGCGGGCCAGCCAGCGGATGGATACGATGTCGAGGAAGTTGGTGGGTTCGTCGAGCAGGAGGAGGTCCGGGGCGGCCACCAGCACCTGGGCCAGGCAGACCCGCATTCGGTACCCTCCGGAAAATTCTTCCGGCAAGCGGGGAAAGTCGGATTCGGCGAAGCCTAAGCCGGAAAGGATTTTTTCCGCCCGCCAAGTCTCCTCGCGCTGAGCCGGGGGGAGACCTCGGGCCGCCTCCTCCCGAATGTTGCCGCCGTGGAAACGCGGATTTTGGGGAAGATGCCCCAGTTTGTAGTTGCGCGGGAGGACTACTTCTCCCGCATCAGGCGGTTCCTCGCCGAGCAGGATGCGGAGCAGGGTGGTTTTCCCCGTGCCGTTGAGGCCGACCAGCCCGATCCGCTCCCGGCGGTTGATGGAGAACGTGACCCCGGAAAAAAGGGGTCTGCCCCCGAATTTCTTCTCCAGGCCCCGGATCGAGATCATTTGCCGGAAGAGGAGGAATCCCGGCAGGCGCTGGCGACGGTGCGGACCTCGTGGGATGCTTGCAGGGAAGAGATCATCTCCCGCATTCCTGCCGTGACCATCCCGCTGATGGTTTCGGCAAAGGAACTTCCTTCTTTCTGGGGGGCGGTCTTATCCACTACGAATTTCCAGAGCGGCTTCCCGGTGCCGGTCTCGACAATCTGCAGGCCGAAGGCACAGCGAGCCCGGAGATCGTCCTTATCTTCCGGGTTGACGATCTGATCGAAACGGATCAGCTCCCCGCGCAGGGTCAGGCAGGCGGAGCCGGGATCGGCAGGTCCGACGATGTCGGTGAAAAGCCCGGAGGCCAGCAGGGAATTGACCACGGATCGGCGGACAAGCGCCGCCGGAGGTTCAGTCCAACAGCTGTAGGAGTAGCGCCCCACCAGATAATCCCCTTCCTGGTAAACCATCTCGTTGTTGTAAAAGACGGGAGCCCAGAAGTGATCGATCAGGATTCCGACCCCGAAAGGTTTTTCTCCCCGGTCGACTTGGGGGGCGGTATCTATTCGATAGTACTTGGTGGGGAGATACGATCTCCCGCAGGAAACGGCCAGGAGTCCGAACCCGGCAATTAAAAGCGCCGGGATGTTCAAGCGAGTTTTCATAGAGGCTCCTTGGGTTCGGTTCAGCGCACGTAAGGTTGTTCCGGAACGACCCTTCCCCGGATGATCGAAGAGGGGTCCTCGGCCAACTGCTCTACCGAGTTCTCCAGGGGCTGGATGGCCCCGCGGAGGGATTCCAGGGTCAGGATCACTTCGCGCTCGATCGAGGCCATCGTCCCCTGAGAGGAGGCCAGGAGATGTTGGATCTCGTTCAGGGTTCCGGCCGCGGAGGTGAGGAGGTTGTCCATATTCTTGACCAGGGTCGGGAGTTCAGCCTTCTCGACGTCCCCCAGGGCGGCGTCGATCTTGCCCAGGATGTTGCGGATGTCCGTGAGGATCTTGGGCAGGTCCTCGTTCAGGTTGGCCATAATCGAGGGAGTGGTCTCAATCACGCTTGCCTTGCCCGGGCGCAGGGGAGGGGACTTGACGTCGCCCCCGCTCAGTTCGATGATGGCGCCTCCCATTATGTTTCCGATGGTCAGACTGGCCTTGACTCCCCTGTGGAGGGTGATCTTGTTGGGATCAATCCCGATGTCGGCCACGATCTTGTTGTCGAGATTGACGAATATGTTGAGGACCTTTCCTACCGGAACTCCCTCGAAGACCACGTCGGCATCCTTGCGCAGTCCCGCCACGCTCTCGTTGAAGACTATGCTGTATTCCTCCAGGGTTTGCCTGCCTTGCATATAGACGACGATGAAGATCGCCAGGAGCAGGATAGCCCCGGCCAGGAGAAAGGCCCCGGCCTTGAACTTCTGTTCTCTGGTTGCCATATTTAATTCTCCTTGCTCTTAACCTGAGTATGGGCCTTCCCCGGGTCGCTTCCGGGGGCGTGGCTCTCCGGGATCAAGGGAGATTCTATCTCAGGATCCGCCTGGTGCTCGAAAAACTGCCGGACTCGGTCTATCCTGCAATTCTGAGCCTGCGGCAGGGTGCCCAGGAAGATGATCTTGCCCCGGTCCAGCATCAGGACCCGATCGGAGATGGTGTTGATGGAGTTCAATTCGTGCGTGACCACGACCAGGGTTGCTCCGAGCAGGCGGCGGATGTCGAGGATGACCTGGTCCAGGCCGGCCGAGGTAATGGGATCCAGACCGGCGGAGGGTTCGTCGAAGAACACGATTTCCGGATCTATGGCAATGGCCCGGGCAAATCCGACTCGCTTGCGCATTCCCCCCGAGAGTTCGTCGGGCATCAGGCATTCGTAACCCGAGAGTCCGACCAGGCCCAACTTCAAGGCGACCAGGGCCGCCAACAGGTCCGGGTCGATCCTGCCTTCCTCCTCCACGGGGAGCGCTATGTTTTCTCCCACCGTCATCGAGTTGAAGAGGGCGCCGCCCTGGAAGGCCAGCCCGATGCGGCGGGCCAGGGTGGATCGCTCCTCCCCGCTCATCTCTCCCAGGGCTTGCCCCCAAAATAGGATCTCTCCCCCCCTCGGTTCCAACAGTCCGGTTACGTGCTTCAATAAAGTGGTCTTGCCGCAGCCCGAGGCCCCGATGATGCAGAGAATCTCACCCCGTTGGACATCGAAGGATATTCCGTCCAGGATGGTTTTTTCTCCATAACCC
>Ga0272444_10004022_pt1 | contig 13078 bp, 13 predicted proteins | sample SSMForm13_FD_201033 | JGI IMG/M metagenome (GOLD analysis project Ga0272444, IMG submission 201033) | Marine sediment archaeal communities from Little Sippewissett salt marsh, Falmouth, MA, United States - SSM-Form-13 | ecosystem: Environmental > Aquatic > Marine > Wetlands > Sediment ...
TTCCAGGAGAATCCTTTCCCGGGAGGAGAAGATCCGGTTCATCCGGTCGGTGGCGTATCGCTCCGACAGCACATTGAGATTGGCCATCGAATCTACTCCCACTCGATGGTGCTGGGCGGTTTTTGACTGACGTCATAGACCACCCGGTTGACTCCCGGGACCTCATTGATGATCCTGTTGGCCATGGCGGTGAGATCCTCTTTGTCGAAATCGAACCAGTCGGAGGTCATGAAATCGCTGGTGGTCACCGCCCGCAGGGCGACGATGCCCTGGTAGGTGTGCTCATCGCCCATGACGCCGACCGAATGGGCGTCGGTCAGGACGGCGAAGGCCTGGCTGAGGCGGTCGTAAAGACGCCGCGCTTTCAGCTCCTCGATGAAGAGGGCGTCGGCTCGGCGCAGCAGGGTCAGCTTTTCATCCGTCACCGCTCCGATCATCCGCACCGCCAGGCCGGGCCCGGGGAACGGATGCCGCCAGACGATCTCCCGGGGCATACCCAGCCGGCGCTCGGCGATGGCCCGGACCTCGTCCTTGAACAGGTGCCGGAAGGGCTCCACGATCTCCAGATCCATCTTCTCCGGCAGGCCGCCGACGTTGTGATGCCGTTTGATCCGCGAGGACGTCCCGTAGACCGGAACGCTCTCGATGACATCGGGATAGAGGGTTCCCTGGGCCAGATAACTGGCTCCCGGGATCCGCCGGGCCTGTTCCTGGAAGACGGCGATGAACTCGTGCCCGATCAACCGCCGCTTCTCGTCGGGATCCTCGATCCCCTCCAGCCGTCCGAGGAACCGGTCGGTCGCATCCACATAGGTGACGCCCAGATCGAACGGCTGGAGCCGTTCCCGAACCACCTCTGCCTCGCCGGCGCGCAGCAATCCATTGTCCACGAAGATGGGGTGATAGTCACCGCCGGCGATTTCGTGCAGCAGGACCGACAGGGTGGAGGAGTCCACACCGCCGCTGATGCCTCCGACGCCGACCTTCCCCCTGATCTGCTCCTCGGTCTCGGCCGCGATGCGTTCGTATTCCTGGTCCGGATTCCAGGTACGCTCGGCCCGGCAGATGCTCAGGAAATTTTCCAAAATCCGGCGCCCGTGCTGAGTGTGATCCACCTCGGGATGAAACTGAACGGCGAAGATCCTGTCCCGCTGCATGGCGGCCACATGGCCGCTGCGCGACCGGGCGATGATCTGGAAGCCCCGGGGGACCTCCTCCACCACGTCGCCGTGGCTCATCCACACCTGCAGCGCACGGCCGGGCAGACCGGCCAGCAGAGGACTGTCGAGCTGAAAATCGATGACCGCCTGGCCGTATTCCCGGTTGTCGGTGGGGCGGATGGTTCCGCCCAGCAGGTGGGCGATGGACTGCTGGCCGTAACAGATGCCTAAAACCGGAACGTCCCCGGTGAGCACGGCTTTGTCATACAGAGGGGCGTCCTCATCGTAGACGCTGAAGGGACCGCCGGAGACGATCAGACCCTGAGGTTTTTTCCCAAAGATCTCCGCGGCCGGGGTATGGAAGGGAACGATTTCGGTAAAGACGCCCAGCTCGCGCACTCTTCTGGCGATGTTCTGGGTCAGCTGACTGCCGCAGTCGAGGATGATGATCATGGCGCCGAACCGCCTGTGATGGAGCCGATCATTCCGGCGAGGGGGGACGGGAGAATCGTTCGATGACGGCATTCAGATCGAGCCGTGGGGAAGTTTCCATGGTGAGATCGAACTGTCGGCCGGTCAGACGTTCGTAGAGTTCTATGTATCTGGCCGCCAGTTCGATGATATCCTCATCCCGAAGTCCGGGGCCGGTGCCCGTCTGGGGATCATACCCCCGGGTGAGGAGAATATCCCGAACCAGCTGCTTGGAGAGCTCGGGGATCTTCAGCTGGGGATGATCCTGCAGCAACCGGCCCACGTCCGGCCAGCGGCCGGTGGACATCCGTTCCCGGATCTGTCCGTATTTTGCCTCCCACTGGCTGCGCTCCACATAGCGGGAGGAGTCGGGGGTATGGACCTCATCAATTACGTACAGCTTGCCGTCCAGGTCAAGCCCAAATTCATATTTCGTGTCCACCAGGATCAGACCGGCCCGCGCGGCCAGCCGCTGGCCGCGGTCGTAAAGTCGGAAAGAGATCTCCCGAACCTGGTCGGCCAGCCGGGCGCCAGCGACGTTCAGCCCGATACAGGCCAGTTTCCGTTCCATCGATCCGGCCATCTCAGCGACAGAGATGTCCTGGTCGTGTCCCCGCGCGGCTTTGGTGGTGGGTGTAAAGATGGGGCTGACCAGTTTTTGATAGCGGCGCAAACCGTCCGGCAGGACCAAACCGCACTTGGTCCGCAGGCCCTGTTCGTAGTCGGTCGCCAGGCTGCCCCACATGTAGCCCCGGATGACGCACTCGATGCCGATATTAGCCATCTCCCGCTGGATGAGGATGTGGGGGCCGGCCGAGCCCAGCAGGGCGTTGGAGACGATGTCGGCGGTGTGTTCGAAGGCCCACTGCGAGATAGCGTTGAGCACGGCACCCTTGTATGGTATGGCCCGCTCCTGGACGATGTCAAAAACCGAGAGCCGGTCGGAAGTGGAGATGAGCAACAGGGGCAGGCCGCTCTTGCCGGAGATGCGGTACAGGTGACGGACTTTGCCCTTCTTGCCGCCCTCGAGGCCGTTAATCTCGGCGCTCATCCGGGCTCGGTCGAGATTCTTGGCGACGGTTTTTCTGATCAGCTCGGCTCGAGTCATACAGATCTCAACTCTTCGGTTCTCGATTTATCTGATAATGGTCTCGTCCGCCTCCGGCCCGACGGAGACGACGGCTACCGAACAGGCGGTGAACTCCTCCAGGTCCGAGACGGCCGTGCGGAGACTCTCCGGAAGATCGTTGTAGATTCTGATCGATCCGATCTCGTCGTAGCCTTCGTACGTGCAGTATTCAGGGATGACCTTTCGGAGCATCTTCTCATCGCGGGGAAAATCGGTCCGGACCTCTCCGCCGATTTGGTATCCGCAGCAGATCTGAAACCGGTCCAGCCCGGCGCAGGTGTCCGGCTTGGTCAGGATGATCCGGGAGACGCCGTTGATCCGGGCGGCATAACGGGCCGCCACCGCATCGCACCAGCCGATCCGCCGGGGTCGCCCGGTCACGGCGCCGTATTCGCCGGCCGCCAGGCGCAGACCGATGGACTGCTGAAAAGGATCTGTTGCATTCATCATCCGTCGGATCTCCCTGTGACGGTGATCATATACCGGCCTTCCTTCCTCCATCCGGTGCGGGATCTTGAACCGTTCCAGCTCCCGGATGACGGTGGCCTGCTCGTCCCGGCAGTACTCCTCAGACCGGGCGGAGCCCACCTCGGTGGGAAAGGGGCCGCCACCCACCCGGGTCATGAAGGGAAATTTGACCATCCCCAGGGGCAGATCGACGGCGCTGGCCGGCAGGCCGACCCCGCTGGCGGCGCCGTTGAGCGATGGGTCGGAGGAGGTCACGAAAGGGTAGGTGCCGTGCTCGATGCTCAACAACAGACCCTGGGCGCCCTCCAGGAGGATCTTTTTCCCCTCACGGTAGAGACGGTGGATCTCGGCCGTCGTGTTCCGCACCAGGGGCTTGATTGTCTCGGCCAGAGGGCGCAGTTCGGCCAAGATCCCTTCGGGGTCCAGCGACAGCTCGGGGTAGAAGGACAGGGCCCGGATGATCTTGCGGGCCAGGGTGTCGCGATCGAACAGATCGCCCACCCGGATGCCCCGCCGGGCGATTTTATCGGCATAGCACGGGCCGATGCCCTTGCCGGTGGAGCCGATCCCGCCGCCGTCCAGAGGCTGGTTCACGGCCCGGTCCCGGGCCAGGTGGTAGGGCATGATCACGTGGGCGTCTCGGCTGATCATCAGATGGTCCCAGCTGAGACTGTCCTGGTGAAGCAGGTTGAGCTCCCGGCCGAGTACCTCCAGATCGAGGACCATGCCGGAACCCAGGATGGTCGTCTTGCCCTGGCCATCGTAGACGACGCCCACCGGCAGGATCTGGAAAATACGCTGCCGGCCACTCTGCACCACGGTGTGGCCGGCATTGTTTCCTCCGGTGCCCCGGGCGATGACGTCGGCCCAGCGGGAGGCGAAATAGTCGGAGAACTTGCCCTTGCCGGTGTCGCCCCACTGATGGCACAGGATGGCGATCACCTGGACGTCTGTGAGCAGTTTTTCAAGCAGCATTGGCGCGAAACGGGAGTTTGAGGAATGAAGACGGTTGAGGCAAAAAGGGCCCTCTGGAGCCGGCAGAAGAAACCTTTAAAAAGAGCACTTTCTGTTAAGAATGAGTGAAGATTCGATAAAGAAACAATAAAGAAAGACGATCCTAAAGAAAGAAAAAATCGCCCGCAGCACAAGGGACTTTTTCATCGGATCAAAAAAATACTTGATCAGGGCGAAAATATAGGATCGGTACACCGTCGGCGGCCGTTTCGACAGGGCCAGCCCAGCCCTCTGTGCGGCCGAATGATTTGACTTGATTTTTTCACCTTGAAATGCCTTATTATCGGTGTGACCGATCGCTCCCATCGTTACAGCGGCCAATAGCTTTCCCCCGGATCATGGTTTCGAGAAAACCCCTATCGCAAAAGACCAAAGCCAACAGCCGGTTCGCGCCCCAGCTGCTGGCCTGGTATGGGCGTCACGGACGGGACCTGCCCTGGCGCCGGACTCGGGATCCCTATCGTATCCTGGTCTCGGAGATGATGCTGCAACAGACCCAGGTGTCCCGGGTGCTGGAATATTACCATCGCTTCCTAGAAGTTTTTCCGGATATCAACGCTCTGGCCAACGCTCCTCTGGACCGGGTCCTGAAAGCCTGGGAGGGCCTAGGCTATTATGCCCGGGCGCGTCATCTGCACCGGGCCGCCAGGCTGATCGTCGAGCGATATGGTCCTGTCGTGCCGGATGAACTGGAGGCGTTGCAGAATCTTCCGGGGGTGGGGTATAGCACCGCCGCCTCGGTGGCCAGCCTGGCCTATGGCCGTCACTGGCCGGTGCTGGACGGCAATGCCATCCGAGTGCTGTGCCGTGTCTTTCGCATCTCCGGCGATCCGCGCACCACGGCCGGGAAAAGACGGCTGGTGGATCTGGCCAAACGACTGGTCCCGCCAGGGAAGATCGGTCCTTTCAACCAGGCCATTATGGATCTGGGATCTCAGATCTGCCGCCCGGCCCATCCTCGGTGCGAAGACTGTCCGTTGATAGGTATCTGTGGCGGGCATGCCGGTGGCGATCCCACCCGGTACCCGCGGAAAAGAGAAAAAAAGCCGCGGCCGCATTACGATGTCACTGCCGGCATCATCTGGGAGAGTGAAAACGGAAAAAAAAATCGGGCCAGGCATGGCCGGGTGAAAAGCGGTGGTTCCCGGCGGGCCGATCACATCGGCGAAAATGTACACAGCGATGACCGGGGAGGTCGCCGGTTACTCATCGCCCGTCGTCGCATGGAAGATCTTCTGGGCGGTCTGTGGGAGTTCCCCGGAGGCAAGCAGGAGAACGGCGAGACCCTGGAGGAGTGCCTGCGCCGAGAGATCAAAGAGGAGCTGGATATCGCCATTCGAGTCGATACACCATTTCTTCGCCTGGATCATGGCTATTCCCATTTCCGCATTACCCTGCATGCCTTTCACTGCACCTATCTGGAAGGCACTCCCCGGCCGCTGGGCTGTTCCGATTTCCGCTGGGTGCGAATCTCCGATCTGGAGACCTTCCCCCTGTCTCGAGCCGATCAAAAGCTGGCCGCCGCCCTGAGAGGGGAAAGATCTCCGTTTTCGCCCGCGTGAAAAAAGGAGGTTTCTTATGAAGCGCATCACCATCGCTGCCATCGTGTGCATCGGCCTGATGTCCCTGATTCAGGCCTGCGGCCACAAACCGGTCGATATCGTCATGGCCTATCAGGAGGCTTTGAACGCCGGTGATGTGGACAGGGCGATGTCCCTGTATGCCGAAGAAGCCCATTTCCGGGTGCCGGGTGTGTTCGACCTGCAAGGTCGGGAAGCGCTGCGCGGCCTGGCGGAATACGATCGGGAGCTTCATATTGTCCTGGAGTTCGGCGAGATAGAGATGCGGGGCGATACGGTCTTCTGTCAGGTCAAGGAAACCAATGAATGGATCGAGACGGCCGGCATCAGCGAGCTCTACTACCAGGGTTTTATCGTGGTACGCCGGGGGTGGATCGAGACCATCGAGATCCCCCTCACCCCCGAGTCCGAGAAGGCCTACCGGCGGGTGATGATGCCGCTGATGGGCTGGGCCAGGGCGGAGCGGCCCGAGCAGCTGGCCGAGATGATGCCGCAGGATGAGTTCGTGTATAACGCCGGGAATGCCCAAAGGAGTCTTTCACTGCTGCAGGATTTCAAACAAAACCAGCAGCGTCAGGCTACCCGTCCGAGGTGGAAGAAGTTAGGTGAATAGCCGTGAGCTGCTGCGATACGCCGTCAGAGGATGTTCAGGTGGGTGCCGGACCGGGTTCATTGGTCGTCCGCCGGGCCACAGCCGATGATAAGCCGGCCGTGGTCGAGTTCTGCTCCCAGATATGGGAGGGCTGGGATTACCTGCCCAGGGTCTACGACCGCTGGCTCAGGGACCCCCGGGGTGCCTTTCTGGTGGCCGAGCTGGACGGCCGGCCGGTGGGCACCGACAAGGTCACTGTGCTCTCCCCCGGGGAGATCTGGCTGGAGGGCTTACGGGTGGATCCCCGGGCTCGCGGCCGGGGCGTGGCTTTGGCCATCAACCGTAAAGCCATGGAGGTCATCGCCGGGATGAATCCCCGGACGGTGCGCTTCGGGACGGTGGCCGACAATCTGGCCAGCCGCCACATGGGCGAGAAAGATGGCTTCCGGCTGATCGGCGAGTGCCGGCGAATGGTCTCCGGAACGCCGGCGGAACAGCCGGATACGAAGCTCGCTCCGGAAACAGCCGCCGAGCCGGCTGCTGTGCCGGACGGCGGGCCATCACCGGAGTTAAGCCCAAGGATATCTCCGGAGCCGGACGCCGGTCCGGGCCAGGAGCTCTTGTCCGGAAACGCTGCCGATCTGTCGGCCGCCCCGGAGGATCTCGATGCGGTCATGCGGTATCTGGAGGGCTCGGAGAATTCCCGCCGTATGAAGGGATTGTACGCCTGGGGCTGGACCTTCCAGGAGATGAGCCGGGAGTTCGTCGGTCACGTGCTGACTCAGGAGGGCGGACTGGCGATTGGAAAGGACGGCCGCCTCGAAGCCTTGGCCCTGTTCCTGCCCCAGCGCCACGGCCCCAGGTTCTGTTTGGGCTTCATCGATGGCGGAACGGAGGAGATGACTGAGCTGGCCCGCCGGTTTCGAGCGGCCGCCGGAGCGAGGGGTGCGGAAGGATTGTTCGCCATGGTCCCGGAGCGAGTCACCACGGCCCTGTCCGCCGCCGGGTTCCGTCAGGAATATCCCATCGAGGTGGTAATCTATGAGCTCAGCGGACCGCAGCTGGAGGCGGCCATGAAGAAAGTCTCCGGGGGGTGATCGAATCGAGTGATCAGATCGGCATGAAGGTGTCGGGGCCGCCGGCGCCACCCTCGCTGGCCGTGATCATGGGGGTGACGGCCGTTTCTTTCGCGGCCATATTCATCCGGCTGTGCCAGGCTCCGCCGCTGGCCGTGGCTTTCTACCGCATGGCTCTGGCCGCTGCGGTGCTCGTGCCGGTGATGGTCGGTCGCCGAGGATGGTCGCAGCTGACCGGGCTGAGCCGCCCTCTGCTGATGCAGGCCCTGCTGGCCGGCCTGTTCTTGGGCCTGCACATGGGTACCTGGGTGACCTCACTCTATTACACCTCGGTGGCCAGCTCGATGATCCTGGTCTCCACCCAGTCCATCTTCGCCGTCCTGCTGTCGCATTTCGCCATCAAGGAGCGGGTCTCCCGGACCGTGCTTGTGGCCGTGACCATCGCTCTGCTGGGCAGCGTGATCATCGGCGGAGGCGACCTGCAGGTGGGTCGCCAGTCCCTGATCGGCGACGGGCTGGCTCTGATGGGGGGCTTTCTGGCCGCCGCCTACATGGTCACCGGCCGGATGGTCCGCCGGGAACTGCCCCTGCTGCCCTATGTCTTTCTAGTCTACAGCTCGGCAGCGGTCCTGCTGGGCATTGGCTGTCTGGTCTCGGGAACGCAGATGTGGGGCTATCCGGAAGGGACCTTTCTGTGGCTGATCCTGCTGGCCCTGGTGCCCACCCATCTGGGCCACACCCTGTTCAATTGGGCCCTGAGATACCTGCCGGCCTATGTCATCAGCATCAGCCTGCTGGGCGAGCCGGTCGGATCGACTACCCTGGCTTACTTCGTTTTCGGAGAGGCGCCGCCGGCGCTGACCTTCGCCGGCGGCGCCCTGGTCCTGGCCGGCGTCTATCTGGTGGTCAGGGATCAGGGGCGGCGGGTCGCCGGGGTTGTGGGCTGAGGGCCTGATCGGCGGCCGGGAGCGGGTAAGAAAAAGGAGGCCCGCCGGTGGGCCTCCTTCACACAAAAAGACCCGGCCCCCGTGAGGAGATGTCCCGAGAGCCGGGTCTTTCTTTTTTTTCCGTCCGTTTCAGGCCGGAGAGGTCGCTAAGCCACCGTTTTATCGAAAAGGAATTTCCACACGATGGCCGCCAGAATGCCGCCGATCAGGGGCGCGACCCAGAAAAGCCACACCTGGGAGAGGTGCTGGCCGCCCATCAGGAGCGCGGGCCCCAGGCTTCGGGCCGGATTGACCGAGGTCCCGGTGATGGGGATGCCGACGATATGGATGAAGGCCAGTGACAGACCGATGGCGATGCCGGCGAATCCTTTCGGTGCGTTCTCATGAGTGGACCCGAAGATGACCATCAGGAAGATGAAGGTCAGCACGATCTCGGCGATGAAGCAGGCCCCTAATGCATAACCTCCGGGAGATAACGCGCCGTAGCCGTTCTGGCCTAAACCGCCGGTGGCCTTGACATACCCGGGGAGACCGGAGGCGATCCACAACAGGATGGCCGCCGCGATGACGGCTCCAAGACACTGAAAGATAATGTACAGGATGGCGTCTTTAGACTTCATCTTGCCGGCCGCCCACATGGCCACGCTGATGGCCGGATTGATGTGGCAGCCGGAGATGGAGCCGATGGCATAAACCATGGCCAGCACGGACAGGCCGAAGGCAAAAGAGATACCCAGGAAACCTACTTTTCCTCCGGCGATGACGGCGCTGCCACAGCCGATGAAAACCAGAACGAAGGTGCCGATCAGCTCGGCCAGATATTTTTTACCGGCGCTTGCTTCCAATCGATTCACCTCCAGTCGGTTTCTCTATTCGCTGGCCGCCGGTTTCTTTGCTTCGGCCGGCGGGGCCGGTTCTTCAGGCTTTGGGGGAGCCGCTGCTGCCGGCGTCCCAGAGACCTGGTTGAACTTGTTCTGAATGATCGCCGCGCCGATGGGGCCGAGCAGGAACATGAGGATAAAGTTGAGTCCGGCGCTGGAGCCGGCGGTCACCTTCTCCACACCCTGGCTCCATTTCCACAGCCAGTACCAGTTCACGATCGGGATGATCATCAGCCAGGCGGTGGGAATGTCGGCGCCTTTGGCGGTCATCTCCCCCTTGGTCGTGACGTACCAGACGATGCCGTAAATACCGAAGGTGATGAAGCAGAGGATAAAGACGGCAGCGGGGTTGCGCTGTGTCATACCACCCTCCTCGGAATAGAGTAGAACGAACAAGCCGGCGCGGGAAATCTTTGTCCGCGCCACGATAGTTGGAATATCATAAAGTATGCCAGACGGGGATGTCTGTCAACAAAAAAATGGTCCCTGGCCGGTGTTAACTTTCTTGAAATAAGAGCGTTTGATATTCGTAAAGCCTTTTCAGGAGCCGGTCCGATGAAACTCTTGATCATGAACGCCTCGCCCCGGAAAAAGGGAAATTCCGATATCCTCAGTGCCATCGCCCTGAAGGAGGCCATGCGGGCCGAGGTGGACTCGGCCGAGGTCCTCACCCTTCGGGATTATCGCATCGAACAGTGCACCGGCTGTATGCGCTGCGTGTTCAACGATGAGCGCTGCCCATTGGAGGACGACTTCTACGCCTGGTGTAAAAAAATGGCCACGGCCGATGCCCTCTTTCTGGCGGCCCCGACCTACGTGACCACCATTCCCGGTTCGCTCAAGACTCTCTTCGACCGGTATCTCTGCATCCCGCCGCTGTACAAGCGGTTGTACGGACGACCGGCCGTTAGTGTGGGAATGGCCAGCCCGATCGACTGGGAACATTTCCAGCTGCCGATGATGAACATGTTCCTGCTGGGGTTGGGCTTTCATATCCTGGACAGTTTTATGGTCTATGGCGCCGGGCCGGGAGAGGTGTTGCTGGACCGCGGGCAAGTGACTCGGGTGAAAGCAGCTCTGGCACGCTTGTGGAGCGATGAGCAGGTGGAGAAATTCGCCGAGACGGTCTCGGACCGCTGTCCGGTCTGCCGCTCGACCGTCTTCGAGCGGATCAAGGGCCAGAGGTTCCGCTGTCCGGTCTGCCTGTCCGAAGGCGTTCTGGAGGACGGCGGATACCGTTTCGACGCCGACAGCATGAAGGAACACCGATGGACGCCGGAGCGAATGGAGGATCATTTCCAGAACTGGATCTTGAAGACCAAGGGAATGTTCCGGGAGAAGCTGCGGGAGATCATGAGGAGGAAGAGAGAGGAGCTGGGAAAGTAAGGCAGCCGGGGCGTGAGAGTATTTTTTGTGTCGCCGGGGAGCAGGAAGCAGAAGATCGGCCAAACAAGCTCTGTGTGTTGAGTCTCTTTCTCGCCAGACCGCCTCTCACTCTGTCGTTTCTGTCAAGTCCGATATCGCCCTATCAATCTCTTGTCTTGGGAAGAAGCCATTGACGAGCGTCTTCCTGAGAGATGAATTCCGCGGCCAGCCGTCCGCGATTCGCCGCCACCATAAAAGTGAACTTGACATCGCGGATGGAGGTCTCGTCGACCGGCAGCACATAGGCGATATAGACCTCCTTCTGTATGGCGCCCTCGGCCAGCATTGTTCCGAACTCAAAACAGTCCAGCAGACTGGCAATGCCCGCGGTCTTCAGTTTGCTCAGATTAACCAGCAACTTATTGCATTCCTGCTCGGTACACAATCGAGCGGCACTATCGATCGCCGCATGGTGCTCTTCTCGAGTGGCCGGTCCGCTGACCTGTACGGTGACGATATGTTCATCTTCGTCGAAAACGACCCTATATGGCATGTATCGATTCCTCCTCTGGCGTCATTTGATTCGCTTGGTGCATCGATTCCGGCCGATCTTTCCTCGTCTCAGCCCATCGGTTCTGATTTGCTAGAAAAAAGGCGTCCTCATTCGAGGCCGCCCGACTATGAAGGTATCTTTGAGACCATCAGCTATTACTCTATGCGAACGGGAGTTCCTTCTCCATATACCAATTGCCGGTAGCACTTCTCCACCCGGTCCCAGTTTTCCTCCCGGTCCAGGGCCCAGAAACGGCCGATGACCGAGACCACCTGGCCAAGGCTCAACTCATGAGCCTTTTCTTCCACTTTCTGGATGTAAATCGCCCCGCTTTCGGGCTGCTCGCCGCGCCGGCCGAGAATGGAGTGGATATACAGATTCTTGTACCCCTTCCTCTTGGCCCATTCCATCAGAGCGAACAGATGCTGGATGGTTCCATGGGAGCTGTAGAAAGAGACGATCCCTAAGAGATGTAAGTTAGTACCGTCCCTGAGGGCGCCATCCAGGGCCCATTGAAAGGCCCTGTTCTCGAAGAAAGAGCCGTCCTTCAGGGCGGCATCGATCCGGGAGCGGTCCGAGAGGATCCGGCGCCCCGCTCCGAGATGCAGATGACCGGCCTCGGAGTTGCCCACTTTGCCTTCAGGCAGCCCGACCGCCGGCCCAGAGGCCGTCAGGGTAGTGTTCGGGCAGGTGGCCGTCAGGTGGTCCATGGTGGGGGTCTGGGCCTGTGAGATGAGATTGGTCTCTCCGGGAGGCTGCACGCCCCAACCGTCCAGGATGAGCAGGAACAACCGCCGTTGCCCACCGTCCGGCGAGGGATAGTTTTCCAGCAGGCTTTGGCCGGACATCGCCGCGGGCTTTTCCAGTCCCATGATCTCCAGCGCGGTGGGAGCCACATCGGGCAGGGCGCCGCCGTCACGCAGCCGTACATCGGACCCATCCGGCAGATCCGGATCCACCAGAATGCAGGGCACCGGGCTGTTCGTGTGGCCGGTGTCGATGGCCCCGTCAGGGTAGTACCACTTCTCCACCGTGCCGTGATCGGCCGTGATCAGTGTGGGCACACCGGCTTTTCGGGCGGCCTCCATGGCCAGGCCCACCTGGGTGTCGACCGCCTCGACGGCCTGACGGATGGCCGCCTTGTTCTCCACATGTCCGACCACATCGGTGTTGCAGAAGTTGGCCACCACCAGGTCGTATTGGGGATTGTTGATCTTCTCCATCGTCTGCCGGCAGACCTCGGCGATACACATCTCCGGGATCTGGTCGTAGTCGCCCTCGATCTTGGGCGAAGGTACGATAACCCGGTCCTCTCCGGGAAAAGGCTCGGTCAGCTTGCCGTTGAGGTAGAAGGTGATGTGTACGGCCTTCTCCGACTCGACGACCTTCACCTGTTTAAGACCCTGTCGGCTGACCACCTCGCTGAGGGTATCGCGGATCTCCCGCTCCGGGGGGAAAGCGACCTCGACTCTCAGGTTGGGATCGTACTGGATCATGGTGGCCATATGGAGATGGAGGTCCTTCCGGGTGGAGAAGTCCGAGAAATCCCCGTTCAGCAGGCTGCGGGACAGCTCCACCTCCCGCTCGCCGCGGATATTGTAAAAGATGACATAGTCGCCGTCCCGGAGGGTGCCTGCAGGTTGACCCTGGGCATCGACCAATACCAGGGGCTCCAGGGCCTCGTCTTCCTGACCCAGACGGTAGGCTTGTCGAACGGCTTGTGACAGGGGGAATTGTATGTTCGTTCGTCTCTTCATGTTCATGGCTCATCCTCAAGGCAAATAGTGTGCCTGCTGAGACGGAAATCTCGACAGAGAATTGAAAAAAGAAACCTAATAGACT
>Ga0272444_10004023_pt1 | contig 13078 bp, 4 predicted proteins | sample SSMForm13_FD_201033 | JGI IMG/M metagenome (GOLD analysis project Ga0272444, IMG submission 201033) | Marine sediment archaeal communities from Little Sippewissett salt marsh, Falmouth, MA, United States - SSM-Form-13 | ecosystem: Environmental > Aquatic > Marine > Wetlands > Sediment ...
ATACCTTCCAGTCCCAACAGCGGTTCGGCATGCCTGGCGGCGTCATCGATATTCACCGCCGCCTCATCCTCACCATAGATCTCGACCGCCAGAGCCAGGCTCTGCAACTCTTTGACCAACACCTTGAAAGCCTCGGGGATACCGACTTCTTCGATGGGTTCACCCTTAACAATGGCCTCATAGGTCTTGCTGCGGCCGATGATGTCATCGGACTTGACGGTGAGCATCTCTTGCAAGGTATAGGCGGCACCATAGGCCTCCAGTGCCCACACCTCCATCTCACCAAAGCGTTGGCCACCAAACTGGGCCTTGCCACCCAATGGCTGCTGGGTAACCAGGGAGTAGGGGCCGGTCGAGCGCGCGTGGATCTTGTCCTCGACCAGGTGGGCAAGCTTCATCATATAGATCTGCCCCACGGTCACTTCATGTTCAAAAGGCTCACCCGTCCGGCCATCGTACAAAACAATTTTGCCATTGGCCGGCAGGTCCGCGCGTACGAGTTCCTGCTCTACCTCTTGCTCGCTCGCCCCATCAAAAACAGGGGTGGCGTATCGAATCCCCAACTCGCCAGAAGCCCACCCCAGGTGCGTCTCCATCAACTGGCCGATATTCATCCGTGAGGGGACACCCAGGGGATTGAGGACAATGTCCACCGGGGTACCGTCGGGGAGGAAGGGCATATCCTCCACCGGCAAGATGCGGGAGATCACGCCCTTGTTGCCATGCCGGCCGGCCATCTTGTCACCCGCCGCGATCTTGCGCCGCTGGGCGATCAAGACCCGCACCATCGTGTGCACCCCTACCCGCAGCTCATCCCCCTGGTCCCGAGAAAAGATCTTGACATCGATCACCCGCCCCGAAACGCCGTGCGGCACACGCAGCGATGAATCCTTGACCTCGCGCGCCTTCTCACCAAAGATAGCCCGCAGCAGCCGCTCCTCGGCAGTGAGGTCGGTCTCGCCCTTGGGCGTGATCTTGCCCACGAGGATATCGCCCGGCCCCACATCAGCGCCAATATAGACAATGCCCTCTTCGTCCAGGTTGGCCAGCAAGTCCTGACCTACGTTGGGAATATCGCGGGTGATTTCCTCAGGCCCGAGCTTGGTATCACGCGCCTCGCACTCGTACTTTTCGATGTGAATCGAGGTAAAGGTGTCCTCACGCACGAGCCGTTCGCTAATCAACACCGCATCCTCAAAGTTGCCGCCCTCCCAAGGGAGAAAGGCCACCAAGACGTTGCGGCCCAGTGCCAGCTCACCATCTTCGGTCGAAGGGCCATCGGCGATGACCTGGCCGGCCTGCACCCGATCCCCAACCTCGACAGTCGGCCGCTGATGAATACAAGTGTCCTGGTTGGAACGGCGAAAGTTGATCAACGGGCAGATTCGCATGGTGCCATCATCCTCGCGGATGACAATCTCGTCAGCTACCGCGCGGGTGACCTCGCCATCCTCGGCCGCAATTCTCACCAGCCCCGAGTCGCGTGCGGCCTGGTACTCCATACCCGTCCCCACGACCGGCGCCTGCGGCTGGAGCAGCGGAACGGCCTGGCGCTGCATGTTCGAACCCATCAGGGCCCGGTTCGCATCGTCGTGCTCCAGGAAGGGGATAAGGGCCGTAGAAACGGAGACAACCTGCTTGGGCGACACATCCATAAAATCCACGCGCTCCGCCCGCTCCAGCATAAAGCGCGAACCATAGCGGACCGTCACCCGTTCGTTCACAAAGTGATTCATTTCGTCCAACGGTGCGTTGGCCTGAGCGATGACGTAGCGATCCTCTTCGTCGGCCGATTGGTAAACAATCTCATCCGTGACCGTCGACCTAACCGGGATGCGCTTCAGCGGGAGCTTGGCGATTCGCTTGGCCATCTTTTTGTCTATCACCGTGCCGGCATCCGCCACGACCTTGCCGCTTTTGGGGTTGGTGATGTTCTCCCGCACAATGTGGCCAACAAGCGCCTCTGCATCGTTCGCCACCTGCCGGATAACCCGCCGATAGGGTGTTTCGATAAAACCCATGTCATTCACGCGGGCAAAGGTCGCTAGGCTACCGATGAGTCCAATATTGGGGCCCTCGGGAGTCTCCACCGGACAGATCCGGCCGTAATGGGAGTAATGCACGTCGCGCACTTCAAAACCCGCCCGATCGCGCGATAGCCCCCCCGGGCCCAACGCAGAGAGACGACGCTTGTGCGTCAACTCGGCCAACGGATTGGTCTGGTCCATAAACTGGGACAGCTGGCTGCCGCCAAAGAATTCGCGTAACGCTGCGACCAGCGGGCGAATGTTGATCAGGTTGCTCGGCATAACTGTCTCGGGATCGTTAAGCGTCATACGCTCGCGGATGATGCGCTCGATGCGCAACAGGCCAATGCGGAACTGGTTCTGAATCAACTCGCCCACCGTGCGCACACGGCGGTTTCCGAGGTGATCGATGTCATCCGACTCGCCCCAGCCATTATTGAGGCGAATTTGCTCCTCGACAATATGCACCACATCGCCCGCGGTCAAGGTGCGCGTATCCAACTCGGGTGGTTCGAGGTGGCTGCTGACCACTCGCACATAGAAGCGCGTGCAAAGATGCTCAAATTCCTGCTCGGCCGGCCCAATAAACAGGTCCTGACCCTCCTGACACATCTCGCAATCCGGGCAGATATACCAGCCGCACTCGGGGCAAACCTCGACCTCAGTGGTCTCGATCGAATGGGCCTCATCCCGCCAGCATTGCACCGTCTTGCCCGCAAGGACCTCCTCAGCGATCGCCTGCGTCTGCACACGCAAAGCCTCGATCTGCTCGGACGTTAACGACTGGTCTTCCCATCCCCGGCTCACCCACCAGATCCGCTCTTCCAGCATCCGCTCCAGCAGGTCATCGTTCCACGCTGTGCGCGCCTCCTTCCACAGATCCCGCCAGATGCGTCGCCGCTCGAGCCCCTCAGCCAATTCCGGTTCCAGTTCAAAGTTTTCCCAAAGCCGCCGGTTCAACTTGTGACGGCCCACCCGGGCCAGATTGTAGCGACGCTCGTCAAAGAGCATCGAATTCAATAGGTTCCGGGCATTGTCCAAGGTGGGTGGATCACCAGGACGCAGACGGCGATAAATCTCTAGCAACGCCTCCTCTTGATCGTTCGTCGGGTCGCGGGCGAGGGTCGCCTCGACGTACGAGTGATCAGGCGAGACGTCCACATGCTGGAAAAGCGCGCGGATTTCGGCATCGGTTGCGTAGCCGAGGGCACGGAGCAAAATTGTCACTGGAATCTTGCGTCGCCGGTCCATCTTGACCGAGAGGACATTCCGACGATTGGTCTCAAAATCCAACCATGCCCCACGGGCGGGAATCAGCTTGGCCATAAAGAGGGGCCGACCATCCCGCGTTTCGTCCTTGTACTGAAAGTAGACACCAGGTGAGCGCACCAACTGAGAGACAACGACGCGCTCGGCACCATTGATAATAAAGGTGCCATTGTCAGTCATCCAAGGAAAGTCGCCGAAAAAGATCTCTTGTTCCCGAACCTCACCCGTTTCCTTCATGAGCAGTTGGATCTGGACGCGCAGTGGCCGGGCGTAGGTGGTATCCCGAAGCCGCGATTCAACCTCGTCGTGTCGGGGCACCCCAAAGTGATAGTCAATCAGGTACAGTTCCATCTTCCGCCCAGTAAAGTCCTGCACCGGCGAGATCTCGACGAAAAGCTCGCGCAGCCCCTCTTCAATGAACCAACGGAAAGAATCCAGTTGGGTCTGGATCAAGTGAGGCATGGACAAACTTTCAGGGATAATGGAGAAAGATTCCCGAGCTGGTCGACCGACTTCCCTGATGGGGTACTGCGGGCCAGGAAGGTGTTCTTCGGTCGGCAGGACGCGAGACGTGTCTGTAGCCAAAACCATCGGATTTGCTCTCCTTGTACGAATTTTACTGGTTCCGAAAGATTTTGAGGTGGACTACGGAGACAGACACACAAACACCCACTCCCGTCCCATTGGACAAGAAGCGAGAGGTTGGGTATAATACCCTTCGCGACATGAAGTTGATCGAAGCGAAAGGCCTGGTGAAGAACGTACTGCCCGTGTGCCTTGAGCCCAAAAGAGCGGGAGTATGGGTGCTGCCGCCATATCCTTGGCTTCCCACCTCCCGCATCAGCGAGACTTGGTTCTCTGTGCCTGGGCCTTGTTTGTACGCAGCTCGTTTCATTCGCAACCGCTAGCCGAATTGACCCGGCACTTGTATGATTCATGCTTTCGAAATAGGCGCGGGACAAACCCTTGAGGCCATGTCCTATATCTATCATCAAGACATGAATCCTAATGTTTTTGCCCACCCCGAGGGGACAATGCCCCATTTTGGCGCAACTTCAAAGAGACATTTTATCACATATCGATTCTTTTGTCAAACGCCAAAAACGGTTATTCTTTTGGGGCTGGCCGGCCTACTCATCCTCGCCCTGGGTGGCGTGTTATGGTTGGACAACGCCCGGCATCGTGGCGTCGTCTGGGGAGCTGAACTACCACGCATCGCCCTCGCCGATGTCCCCCCACTTGGAGTGAACGTCTTTCTCGATCGCGAGCCCGACGAGGCCAATATGCGGCAGACACTGGCCCTGGCCCGCGATATGGGAGCCCACTGGGTCAAGCAGCTCTTTCCTTGGGAACAGATCGAGCCCATCGCCAAGGGCGAATTTTGGGACACGCGCTACGACAAAAGCACATGGGAGCATTATGACCGCATCGTCGCTCTCTGCGAGGAACACGGCCTGGAGCTGATTGTCCGCTTGGACCGCCCACCGGACTGGGCCCGGCAGCGCGCCTTGGCTGCCCCCGCCTTGCAGGCCGCCCTGCGCGAGGACCCCAACCACGACATCACCGGGCCACCCGACAACCTGGAGGATTATGGCGATTATGTCTATGCCGTCGTCTCGCGTTATCGGGGACGGGTAAACTATATCCAGCTATGGAACGAACCGAACCTGGCCAACGAGTGGAACTGGGCGCCAATCGATCCCCAACGGTTCGTGGAGCTTCTGCGCGTCGGCTACACCCGGGCCAAAGAGGCGGACCCCAACGTCATCGTCCTCTTCCCCAGCCTGGCGCCGAACGATGGGCTGGACGCCCGTCATATGAGCGACCTGACCTTTCTGCAGGCCGTGTACGATGCCGGCGGAGGCGCGTACTTTGACGTAATGTCGGCGCAGCTCTACGGCCTGGGCCAACCACCCACAGCACGCTCCCCATTCCGCTTCGATTGGCAGCAACTGCGTTTCGTCGCCCCGATCGACTTTTCCCGCGTGCTTCCCGTCCGCGAGATCATGGAGCGCAACGGTGATGGGGAGAAGGCGATCTGGGTCGGCGAGATGGGCTGGAATGCGCCCCCCCCGGACTGGACTGGGAAACCCAGCCCGTGGGGGCCCTCGGTGGACCAGGCCACGAAAGCAGCCTATATCGTCCAGGCACTGGACCGCAGCCTGCAGGAGTGGCCCTGGATGGGGGTGCGCAGCCTCTGGTTCTTGCAGTGGAGCGGCCCGCCGCCCAAGGCCGACGACCCGACCCCATTCTTTGCCCTCGTGGAGGCTGACTTTACACCGCTGCCGGCCTACGAAGCCATCCGTGACTGGGCGGCCGAGATACCGCTTGGCGTGGGGTACCACGACAGCTGCGGGATGACGGCGCTCCTGGACACCGATAGGGAGCCAAGTGAACGGGCCTTTCTGGGGACACGCCTGGACATCGTCCTCCCGGCCGGCCTGGCCCCCAGCGGGGTGCAGGTAGAAGTGAACGGGCAGATTTATCCGCTGCGCTTCTGGCGCGACGAGGGCCCAACGGCACGCTACATCGCCGCCGAAGGACTGCGCGACGGCCGGCACACGCTGCGGGTGACCCTCAACGCCCCCCTCTCGTTCAGCTATGGCTGCTACGTCGTCCGGGAAGAACCGCTGCCATGGATTCTTCCCACTTTGACTGGCCTGCTGGGGACGGGCCTGGTCGTCGTCTTGGGCCTACTGGCACTGCGGCTGCCGACCCTGCTCGTAGCGCTCTGGAACGGAGCCTGGCGCCAGGTGGAGCGCTTCCGCGCCCTCCCCGAGAGATGGCAGGCGCTGGTTGTACTGGGTGGGATCGCGCTGGCGCTGGCGGCAATCTATCGTCCGCTGCCCTTACCGGCTGTGCTGCTCTCCCTTTTTCTTTTAGGAATTCTGGCCGTGCTGCGGCTGGACCTGGCCCTCTGTGCCGCCCTCTTTGTCCTGCCCCTCTATCCCCAACCCGCTACCCTGGCCGGCCGGCAGTTCTCGCTGTTCGAGATTATGGTGCTCCTCTGCCTCGCGGCCGGGATACTGGTCTGGCTACGCCAGATTTCCTCCACGCCCCGCCACCCAGTCGCCCCGTCCCCTCGCCACCTTTCCTTCCGCTCCGTAGGGGCCAAGATCCGGTGGCAAGAGACTCTCCCCCCCTTGCTTTTCCTCATCATCTGCACCGGCTCCCTCCTCTGGAGCACCGACCCCAACTATATCACCGCCGGCGGGACCGGCCTGCTGCGCATCTCGCTGCGCGAATACCGGGTGACCATCTTAGAGCCACTACTGCTATACCCCCTCTTACTCCTGGCCTTTCGCGAGCGGCGCGACCGGGCCTGGTCGGCTGCCGACGCACTGGTGCTGAGCGCAGCCCTGGTGGGGGTCGGGGGCATTGTCCAAGTCCTGGACCCGAATATGTACGCCCAGATCGCCGACGGCGTGCGGCGCGCCACTTCTGTCTATGCCCTCTTCTCCGCCAACACCCTGGCCCTCTTCATGGGACGCATTCTGGCTGTCGTCATCGCCGGCGCGCTTTTCTTGCCCTGGAGTCGGCGGCGCGCACTCTACGGCGCCGCGCTGCTGCCAATCGGCCTGGCCTTTTTCCTGACCTATTCCCGCGGCGGCTACCTGGCCATCGCCCTGGTGCTGTTCGTCTATGGACTGCTGCGCAGCCGGATCCTGCTCCTGGCCGAGGTTGGCCTGGGAGCGGCCGGCGCTTTGTTCTTCTGGCTGACCGGAAAACTGGATCGCCTGCTGGCGCTCGACACCTTTAGCAACCGCATCACGATGTGGCAGAACACCTGGCTCCTGGTGCGCAAGCGCCCCTTCCTGGGGTGGGGACTGGACGCCTACTACCACTACTACAGCCAACGCTTCCGCGGCGTCGAAGCCTACTGGAACCCGAACAATGGTGTGCTCGAGTTCTGGACGCGGATTGGGCTGCTGGGACTGGCCGCGGCGGCCTGGCTTTATGGCGCCTTTTTCGCTGCCGCGCTGCGCGTCTTTCACCAAGCAGCGGAACCGGCCAACCGCACCCTGGCCCTGGGCCTCCTGGGCAGTGTGGTCTATGCCCTGAGCCACGGCCTGCTCGATGGGCTTTTCTTTGCCCCCGACTGGGCCGCGACTTTTTGGGCCGCGTACGCAATCATCGCCTTACTCGGCCGCTCTACAGCAGTTGATTCGGCTCCCTCTACCTGTTGATCCGTCCCTCGAAACAACCGATATATCTATTGTGTCAGCGGCTGCTATAAATCATGTCAGCACTTGTCATGGATCGTGTCAGCAGCTGGCATGGATCATGGCAGCACCTGAAATGAATCGTGTCAGCGGTTGACATGATCCGTATCGGCGGCAGACACGATGAGAAGACAAGTGATTTAGGGAGGCTGGATCGACGATATCGGGAGGCGAAACCATAGGCCAAGACCGGGGCCACCTACATCTTTGAGGCTGAATGCCCTAGCCCGTCGGCGGCACCCGGCGGGGCCCTTTCCCCACATGGAGCGGGTAGCCGGTAACCTCGCGGATGGCTTCGTAGAGCGGCCGCAGCCGGCGGTACATACGCTTATAGACACGGCGGTACAGTCCGGTATAGATCTTGTGCGCCTGCGGGTCGGGCTCAAAGACCTGGCTGACGCGCGTCATCGCCGCCACGGCCGTATCAAAGTCGGGATGCAGTCCCAGGCCCACCGCGGCATCAATTGCGGCGCCCAGCCCCGTCGTTTCATAGAGGTGAGGGCGGGCTGTGGGCAGGCCAAAGACGTCAGCGGTCACCTGCATAGCGGCATCACTCTGTGAGCCGCCTCCTGAAACGCGCAGCTCTGTGATCGGCACACGACTGCGGCGCTCGGTGCGTTCTTTGCCTTCGCGCAAAGCGTACGCCAAGCCTTCCAGGATGGCACGGTAGAGGTGAGCCCGGGTGTGCACATCGCCAAAACCAATCACCGCGCCCTTGGCTTCTGGGCCAGGGACCTTTAAACCGGGCGACCAGTAGGGCTGCAGGACCAGGCCCATCGAGCCAGGCGGCACCTGGTTGACCAGTTCGTCGAACAGCTCCTCTGGCGCGCAGCCCCGCTCCTCGGCGATACGCTGCTCGTGGTGGCCAAACTCGTGCTTGAACCAGGCGACCATCCAGTAGCCGCGATAGATCTGCCCCTCCAGGCTGTACGCCCCGGGGACGGCGGAAGGATAGGGAGGGATGAGCGGGATCACTTCGACATATTTGCGGTGGGTCGTATTGATCGTGGCCGTCGTGCCATACGAGAGGCACCCAATGTGCGGCTCCAAGCAGCCGGCCCCGATCACCTCACAGGCCTTGTCGGCGGCGGCGGCGATAAGGGGCAAGCCGGCCGGGATACCGGTGTCCGCAGCGGCTTGAGGGGTAATCTCGCCCAAGAGGCCAGCCGGCGGCACCAGGGTAGGCAGCACCACTGGATCAATCGGCACCGCCTGCCACTTCCAATCGATCTTGTCCGCCCAGCGCAGCTTTTTGTAGTCAAAGGGCATATAGCCCACCTGGCAGCCGACCGAATCGACAAAGCGGCCGACCAAGCGGTAGCTCAGATAGCCGGAGAGAAAGAGGTAGTGGGCGGTCCGCTCCCAAATCTCGGGCTGATGCTCCATGATCCAGTTGGCCTCGGCCTCGGCCTGGAGATAGGCCACCGTCTCGCGCATCCCAGCCAGGGCAAAGAGCACTCCCCACCAGCCGCCCACAGGCCGCAGGCCGTAAGTGCGGCGCTGGTCGAGCCAGACGATGGCCGGCCGCAAAGGCTGGCCGGCCTCGTCCACATTGACCACAGTGGAGCGCTGCGTCGTCAAGACCACTCCAGCCAGACGATCGCGCAGATCATCCCCTCGCCACAACTCCTGGCAGGCCTGGGCCAGAGAGGACCAATAATAGTCGGGATCCTGTTCTGCCCAACCCGGCTGCGGCGACACGTAAGGTACCAGCGGGACGCGTGCTCCGGCCACCAGATTGCCCTGCAAATCAAAGATGAGGGCCCGTATGCTCTGCGTACCGTTGTCGATGGCAAGAATGAGGTCACGGGACATTGGCGTTCTCCTTGATACTCGGTGTCTTTGGTGCATTATAGCAGAATGGGCAGGGAGGAACAAGTATCGGGTGAAGCGTAAGAAGCAAGAAGTGCAGAGTGAGGAGTAAGCTGTACGCTAGCGACGCGAACGGCGCTGCCGGCGCCAGATCCGGCGCATTGCCAAAGCTGCGCCCAATCCAGTTCCAACCAGGGCACCGAACAAAGCCGAGCGCTTTAACCACACTTTTTTTCGGGACGGCGGTGCCGGTTGCCTGGCGGCGGCCTCGGCCAGCAGCGCGCGCCAATCGGGCACCAGGCTGCGATCCGGTAGGCTATAGCAGCGCTGCCACAATGCCCGGTACGTTGCTTCCTCCTCTTCCCAACGGGCATCTTCCCAGCCCAGTTCCTGCTGGCAGATGGACCGGATCTGCGGCAGCAGCGAGGCACCGCCCTGCGGCAGCAGCAATCCCAGTCGCACACGGCGGAGGAGCAGATCTTCCAAATGAAAGACTGCTTCCGCGCGAGCAGCCCAACGCAGCTCGGCCCATAAAAAGGCCGTGCCCGGGATTGGCTCCAGCTCCCCCGGCCGTGCAGCGGTCACGAGGGCCAGCGCTGCGGCACCATAGCGCCCCAACAAACGGCGGCGGGCGACATCGCCCAGCGACTCTGCTCCGGGCAGGTCTGGCGTCACCGGGTCCAGGACAGGTTGTTTCGCGTCCAGCGGCTGCAGATCTGGCCAATGGTGGCGCGCCACGCGCAGGACGTCATGGGCGATCCGGCGAAAGGTGGTCAGCTTGCCACCGGTGACGGTGACCAGGCCCTGTTCCTCCCACACAACGTGGTCGCGCGATTCTTTGGAGGGATCGCATGCCTTACCGCTGCGAATCACGGGCCGGACGCCCGCAAAGGTCGCGACGACGTCGTCCAGTATCAAGCCCAGGCCGGGACACTGCGATTCGACGGCTGCCATCAAATAGGCGACCTCCTCCGGGCTGATGGCCGGTTCGTCGCTCAACGGCTGATCATGGTCCAGGTCGGTCGTGCCGACGAGAGTGATCCCCTCCCAGGGAAAGATGAAAACGGGCCGGCCGTCGAATGGGTGAAGAAAGGTGATCGCCTGGGCGCACGGCAGGCGCCAGCCGGGGAAGATGAGGTGACTGCCACGCAGGGGGCGAATTTGGGCTGCCGCACCCATCTGCCCCCGCAGGCGGTCCACACAAGCCCCAGTGGCGTTGACGACGATACGCGCCCGGACCTCGACAGCGCGCTCGTCGACCATGTCACGCAGCCGCGCGCCAACGACGTGCTCCCCCTCCAGCAGCAGTTCCTCGGCCCGCACATAGTTCAACGCCGTACCCCCGTCGGCAACCGCTTCCTGAATGACGCGTAGGACCAGGCGAGCGTCGTCAGTCTGCGCATCGCCGTAGCGGTAGCCACCCTCCAGCCCTTCGTGACGGATATGCGGAGCGAGGAGTTGGAAATCCTCCGTCCGATAGCGGCGGTGCCCCCACTGTAAAGCCAACAGGTCATAGACCGTCAGGCCGGCCCCATAGATCCAGCGGCCCGGATGGTCGCCTTTGTAGGTAGCGATCAAAAAGCCCATCGGGTCGATCAGCCCGGCACCCTCGGCGAGCAAGCGCTTGCGCTCCCGCACCGAGGCCCAGGTGAGCCCCACGCGGCCGTCCTTCAAGTAGCGCAAACCACCGTGGACCATCTTGGAGGAACGGCTAGAAGTTCCCCAGCCGAAATCGCGCTGTTCCACAAGCAGCGTGCGCAGGCCCAAGCGGGCGGCCTCGCGCAGAATGCCCGCGCCAGTGATGCCACCGCCGATGATCAAGAGATCCCAGGGCTGAGAAAGCTGGGGCCAGGTAACGGTACGATAGTTGGGCTGATGCATAGGGTACCTCCGTGTTGCGTGTTTCGTGTTCAGCGAACCAGGCCCTGAGCTAAGGTAGTTGCGGATCATCCACGAGATCCCGTGGAACAACCTCGTAAGGCTGGGCTTCGTCCTTCATCTTGAAGCCACGTTCAGCAGGGATGATCGTCAAGTTAATCATTCGTGATCTCAGCAGGAACCGCGTCCAACCACTCCTTGAAATTCATTACGCTCTCCTTCAATTCGACCGCATTACACGAAACACGCAACACGAGCCATGCAACACGCTATACTAGTTTCCCAGGGTTCATCATCTTCTCAGGGTCAAAGGTCGTACAGAGACTACGAACTGCCCCCATCCCCAATTCTCCCTTCTCCGCCTCCAGATACGGCGCGTGGTCCAGCCCCACGCCGTGCTGGTGGCTGATCGTCCCACCATGGGTAACAATGGCCTGGCAGGCAGCGGCCTTCATCCCTTGCCAGCGATGGAGCGTCTCCTCGGGGTCAGGGGCCAGGCGGAAGAGATAGGTGGTGTACATACTCGAGCCGTACGGGTAGAGGTGTGAGAGGTGGGTAAAGACGTGAGCACGCTCGCCAGCCTTTTCAAGAGCACTTTGCAAAGCTTGCTCGACGGCGGCAATCATCGTAGGGATGTTCGCCCAGTCGGTGGCCGTCTCCAGCGTGTCAATAGCATAGCCCATCTCCCAAAGGGTGTTGCGCAGGTAAGGCGTGCGGAAGCGATTCTTGTGCCACTGCCGGCCAAAGGTTCGTCCTACATAGACACCTCCATGCCGCCGGGCGATACCCAACGCCTCGCTCCGAGCCATGCGAACGACAGCACGGCGGCCCGTGCAGCCGAGGATGAGCATGCATTTGTCCGCACTGATCCGACGTACCGTAAGCAGCCGCTCCAGGGCACTGATGAGCTTTTCGTGGCCGGCCAGGGCCAGCGTCGTAGCTGTCTCAGGTGCAGTGCTCAGTCGTAGCATCGAGAGCGGCAGTCGCGCCTGCATAATCTCGCGCACTGCCTCGCACCCCCGGGCAAAGTCGGGAAAAAAGAGACCCGCGAAATCCTCCTGCTCGGGCACCGGGGTCACACGGACCGTAGCCTCCGTGATGATGCCCAAGCGACCCTCACTTCCGAGAATCGCCTCGCGCAGGTCGGGGCCAGCCGCCGAGGCGGGGAAAGGAGGGAGGATGAGCGTACCGACCGGCGACTCTAACCGGCCTCCGGCAAAGAGCCGCTCGATCCGCCCGTAGAAAAGGGACTGCTGTCCACTGCTGCGGGTCGCGATCCAACCGCCCAACGTCGAGTACTCAAAAGACTGGGGAAAGTGGCCCAAAGTGTAACCATGGGCACGAAGCGCCGCCTCCAGATCGGGGCCGGCGACACCCGCGCCAAAGGTAGCCAGCCCACTGACCTCGTCCAAGTGGTGCAAACGGTTCATCCGGGCCAGATCCGCGGTGAGCACCGGCGCGTTGCCGGGCAGCACGTTGACGTGGCCGACGACGCTCGTCCCACCGCCGTAGGGAATCAGACATGCGCCGCAAGTGGCAGCGTAGCACAAGAGTTCGCGGACCTCCCCGGCATCGGCAGGATAGGCCACGCCATCGGGAAAGGCACCGATACGCCCGCTGCGCAGGGCCACCCAATCGGGCAGACTCTGGCCGCGGGCATGACGGAGCCGCTCATCCGGTGCGGTGGACACAAGTGGATGAACCGGCAGACGGGAAGCAGGGAGCGCCGCCAGGACCTCTTCCAACACCGCATCACGTGGGGGCGTGCCCGGGCCAACCCACGCATCAAGCGTACGCACCGCGCTGGGCGGCAGCGGATAAGTTACCGTATCGTCACCCCAACCGTTCCACAGGCGCATCGGTTACCTC
>Ga0272444_10004024_pt1 | contig 13076 bp, 11 predicted proteins | sample SSMForm13_FD_201033 | JGI IMG/M metagenome (GOLD analysis project Ga0272444, IMG submission 201033) | Marine sediment archaeal communities from Little Sippewissett salt marsh, Falmouth, MA, United States - SSM-Form-13 | ecosystem: Environmental > Aquatic > Marine > Wetlands > Sediment ...
TATATTAACGCTTTGATATTCTAGACTCGTCAGTCATAAATTTTTCATAGGAGTGCGGGTACACCACTGCGTAAATTCAATTCGTGAAACGCATGATTGAAACAAGCTAAATCCAAGATCTATGTATTAGCAAAATAGACAATTGCGAAGCGTACATTCCGCACCCCAAGGAACACCTCTGTGGGTAATTTAATTGAAGAATTCGGTCAACCGGTAAAGCGGAATACGTCCGGATAGCGTATCTAATACCATTGAGAATACCGCCATGCCTGGGCTCAATTCCATTTGAGCGTCGACCGTCTGGTCGATGGTTTTAACCAAACCGATTTTCCGAGCATAGGCCTATGGGGTGCGGAATGTACGGCGAAGGGTTACTTATGGTGCCATTCACCTTCCACCTTCCACCTTCCACCTTCCACCTTCCACCTTCCACCTTATACCTTATACCTTATACCTTATACCTTCTACCTACTTTTTATGACGCATAAATAGAACACTTACGAACATTCATGGCCGCTTCCATCAACGCTTCGGAAAAGGTCGGATGGCCGTGAATGGTGCGAGAAATATCCTCGCTGCTGGCACCAAACTCCAATGCCAGAACGCATTCGGCGATCATGTCCGCAGCCCGCGGCCCGATGATATGCACCCCCAGGATGCGGTCGGTCTTACCATGCGAGATCAGCTTGACGAATCCATCGGTCTCGCCCATGCAACGGGCGCGGCCGGCGCCGGAAAACGGAAAACTGCCTACACAATAGGGAATCTCCCGCTCGCGGACCTGCTCCTCGGTGAGTCCCACGCTGGCCACCTCGGGCCAGGTGTACACAACCGCCGGAATCGTATCGTAGTTGACTTCCCCGGCGCGGCCCGCCATGCACTCCACAGCGGCGGTGCCTTCGGCTGAGGCCTTGTGGGCCAACATGGGGCCAGGCACCAGATCGCCGATGGCGTAAATACCCGCCACGCTGGTTCGATAGGTCTCATCCACCAGGATCTGACCGGTCTTCGCATCGGTTTCAATGCCCAACGTGTCAACGCCTATCCCACGGGTCAAGGGTCTGCGGCCAATGGAAACCAGCAGCCGGTCAAAGGTCATTTCTTCATTGTCATCGCCTTTCTGCAGCACGGCTTTGACCTTCTTGCCGGATACGGTGGCCTTGGCCACCTTGGTACCCAGCCGAAATTCCATGCCCTGGCGCTTGAGAATTCTGTCCAGGGTCCGCCCCACCTGGCCATCGAGTCCGGCTGCGATCTTGGGCAGCATTTCGATCACGGTCACTTTGGATCCGAGCCGGTTCCACACGGAGCCCAGTTCCAAGCCGATGTATCCACCACCGACAATCCCCAGATGTTCGGGCACGCTGTCAAACGACAGCGCTTCCGTGGAGCTGACAATACGCTCGCCGTCGAATTCCAGGCCTTTGACTTCGATCGGTTCGGAACCTGTGGCCAAGAGTATATTTTTTGCTGACAGGGCGAGTTTTTTCTTCTTCCCCGTGTCCACCTCGACTGTCCCCGGTGCGGTCACCGTGGCGCTGCCATGGATGATCTCGATGTTGTTGCCCTCAAGCAGCTTGCGTACATTCTCGGTGAGATCTTCCACCACCTTGTCCTTGCGGGCCAGCATGGCGGGAAGATCAAGGGCAACTGTGCCGGTTTTAATGCCGTATTCGGCAAAGCGATCCTTGGCCAGATGAAAGTACTCGGAGGCATCCAGCATGGCCTTGCTGGGGATGCATCCCACGTTGAGGCATACCCCGCCCAGGCGTGATGATTTCTCAACAACGGCGGTTTTTAAATCAAGCTGGGCCGCACGAACGGCAGCCACGTAACCGCCAGGCCCGGAACCGATGATCACCAGGTCGAACTGTGTCTCTTGCGCCATCTTTACACCTCCAATGCCATGCGTTCCGGGTTTTCGACAAATTCCTTGACCCGTTTGAGAAAGGTCACCGCCCCTTTGCCGTCCACGATGCGGTGATCGTAGCTCAAGGCCACATACATCATGGGCCGGATGACGATTTCGTCATCGATGACCACCGGTCGTTTTTCGATTTTGTGCATGCCCAGGATACCGCTTTGGGGCATGTTGAGGATCGGCGTGGAGAGCAGACTGCCGTACACCCCGCCGTTGCTGACCGTAAAGGTTCCCCCTTCCAGGTCGGCCAGTTCCAGGCGATTTTCCTTGATCTTGGCCACGTAGTCGACAATGGCTTTTTCAACCTGGGCATAGTTCATGCGCTCGGCATGGCGGATGACCGGCACGACCAAACCGCGTTCGGTACCCACGGCCACGCCGATATGCTGATAGTTGTGGTAGATGATGTCACTACCGTCGATAAAGGCGTTGATTTCGGGCACCTCTTGAAGCGCCTGGACGCAGGCCTTGACGAAAAAGGACATGAAGCCCAGGGAAACATTGTGGCGCTTTTTAAATGCTTCTTTATAGAGCGAACGAATCTCCATGGCCCGCGACATGTCGATCTCGTTAAAGGTGGTAAGCATGGCCGTGTTCTGCTTGGACTCCAACAGACGCTGGGCAATGCGCTTGCGGATGGGCGACATGGGCTTGCGCTCCTCGGTCGCCACCAGTGCGACCGGCTCCCCCCCGGAGGCCGTTGTTTCGGCCGGTTCGGGAATGCCGGCCGGTGCATTTTCCAGATACAGCAGGACATCGCCCTTGTTAATCCGGCCGCCAGGGCCGGTACCCTTGATCTTGGAAACATCCAGATGCTTTTCGGCCACGAGCCGGCGTACCGATGGGGCCAGGGGAATTTTATCGGCTGACGTGGCCGATTGCGCAGCGGTTTTGGACGCAGCCGGCGCCGGCGCCTTGGCCTGCTCCGGCTTCTGTGGAGCCTCCGTCTCCGGTTGCGGTGTTTCGCCAGACTCGGTTTTTTCCGGCGAGGCGGCAGACACATCGGCCGGATCGATACTGCCCACCACCGCCCCAATGGCAACGGTTTCACCGGCCGGCACCGTAATTTTCAATACCCCATCCGTTTCAGCCACCACCTCCAGGGTGACTTTGTCCGTCTCAATGACAAACAGGGGCTCGTCCTTGCGGACCGTGTCGCCATCCTGCTTGAACCACTCGGCCAGGACTGCCTCCTGAACCGATTCACCAACGCTGGGAATCTTTACTTCAATGGACATGAAAGCTCCTTGAAAAGTAGGTTTTTAGGCTGAAGGCAGAAGCAAAAGAAAGCCATCGTTCCCCTTCAGCGTTGAGCGTCTTTTATTATCCGGAAATACTCCCCCCCTTGTCATGGGGACCGATGGCCTGGTCCACAATACCATCTTGCTGCATCTTATAGATTTTTGGAAATCCCGTGGCCGGACTGGCGGAAGCGTCCCGGCCGATGTAATTAAGCCGTTTTTTCAGCATCGGCGCCAACCTGGGCTGGATGTACGACCAGGCTCCCATATTTTTGGGTTCTTCCTGCACCCAGGTCCATTCCACGGCTTTCTTGTACCGCTTGACGACCGATGCCAGTGCTTCCTCCGGGAATGGATGCAGCATTTCCACCCGTACAATGGCCGTATCATCGGCACCAATCTCCTGGCGCCGGGCGATCAACTGGTAATAAATCTTCCCGCTGCAGAAGATGACCTTCTTGGCCGATGCACGGGCCTGTTCATCATCCAATACCGCTGAAAATGTCCCATGGGTCAGGTCCTTCAACGCGGATACGGCCATGGGATGGCGCAGCAGGCTTTTCGGCGTCATGAGAACCAGCGGCTTACGGAACGGCGCCAATAGCTGACGGCGCAGGATGTGAAAATACTGGGCCGGCGTAGTCAGGTTGGCCACCTGCAGATTGTCGTCCGCGCAAAGCTGTAAAAAACGTTCCAGCCGGGCGCTGGAATGCTCGGGGCCCAGGCCTTCCCAACCGTGGGGCAAAAGCAGGGTCAACCCGCAAAGCTGCTGCCATTTGGCCTGCCCACTAGCGATGAACAGGTCGATGACACATTGGGCATTGTTGGCAAAATCACCGAACTGGGCCTCCCACAGGGTGAGCACCTGGGGCTGGGTCACCGCGTAGCCGTACTCAAAGCCCAGCACACCGGCCTCGGCCAGGAGACTGTTGAAAACATCGAAGCCGGCCTGGTTTTTCGATAGATGATTCAATGGCGTGTAGGCCTCGCCCGTCTCATAATCCCATAAAACACTGTGCCGCTGGCTGAAGGTGCCGCGTCCCACGTCCTGTCCGCTGAGCCGGATGCTGTAAGATTCGGCCAGCAGTGAGGCAAAGGCCAGGGCCTCGGCACCGGCCCAGTCAATGCCTTCTCCGGTGTTCACCGCTTCCAGCCGCTTGTCCAGCACAGTCTTGAGCCGCGGATGAACCGTGAAGCCTTCCGGCAGGACGGCCAGGCGCTCGGCCAGATCCAACAGAATCGATTGATCCACAGCGGTGTTGACCGGATCAGTGGTGTAGATCCCGCTGACCGTCTCCCACTCGGGAAAAAAACGGGGTTCCGGAAACAGGCAGGTGGAACCGTGAATTTCCTCGAAGGCCGTGTCAAGGCCTTGGTTGATGGCCTGTTCCATCTTTTCGATCTCATTTTTGGCAATCACTTCCTCGGCCACCAGCCCATCACCATAAACCCGGTTGAGCGACGGCCGCTGCCGAATGCGCTTGTACATGGTCGGTTGGGTGAAGTAGGGCTCGTCGCCCTCATTGTGGCCGTAGCGCCGGTAACAGATCAGGTCGATCACCACGTCCTTGCCAAACCGGTAGCGATAATCCGCTGCCAGGCGGGCCACATGCACCACCGCTTCCGGATCCTCACCATGCACGTGGAAAATGGGCACCATCAGCATTTTGGCCACATCGGTGGAATAGCGCGTGGACCGGGCATCTTCAGGCAGTGTGGTGTACCCGATCTGATTGTTGATGATCACATGAATGCTGCCACCGGTACGGTAGCCTTTGAGCTGGGACATGTTCAGGGTTTCGGCCACCACGCCCTGCCCGGCAAAGGCGGCATCGCCGTGAAGCAGCACCGGCATCACGGCCTTGTCACCATCGGCCGCATGCATGTCCTGCCGGGCGCGGGCCATGCCTTCCACGACCGGGTTGACCGCCTCCAGATGACTGGGATTGCTGACCATATACAAGGTCATGCGGCTGCCGTCAGCCAGGGTGCGTTCGGCCAGGTAACCATTGTGGTATTTCACGTCCCCGGAACCGATCAGATCCTGCGGATCGTAGCAGCTTTCGAACTCCGAGAAGATCTCGTCGGCCGGTTTATCGAGAATATTGCGCAGCACATTGAGCCGCCCGCGATGGGCCATACCCAGGATCACCTCCCGGCATCCGGATCGGGATGCCTGGCGGCAGACTTCATCCAGAAGCGGGATTAGGGATTCTCCACCCTCCAGGGAAAAGCGGGTGACGCCCACATATTTTTTGTTGAGAAATGCTTCAAACAGCGTAGCGGCGGTCAATTGCCGCAAAAGCGCCGTTCGTTCTTCAGCATTTAATTCGGACCGGTTGCCGACAGGCTCCATACGTGACTGCAGCCACTTCCTTTCATCAGGGTACTGAAGGTGCATGTACTCCACACCGATGCTGTGGCAATACGTCTGTTTCAGTCTGCTCACAATCGTTTTCAGCGGCACCGATGATTGCTTGATCAGGCTCGGGGCGGCAAAAGCACGCTCCAGGTCCGCCGGTTCCAACCCGAAGGCCTCTAAATCCAACAAGGGATGGGAGGTGGGGCAGGCGGACAAGGGATCCATGCAGGCCAGAAGGTGGCCGATGTCCCGGTAACGATGGATCAGCATCCCGACCTTGGCCTGGCGCAAGGCCTGATCCGGGTCGGCATCCGCCGGGCCGGCACCCCCGGCCATGTCGAACCCCTTGAAGAAGTACTGCCAGTCTTCCGGCAGCGATGCTGGATCGGATTTCCATTGGCGGTATTGGGCGTCGATAAATTCGGCGCTCAAGGTTTGGGACAGATTCATCTTCCGCATTCTCCTGTAAGCGGTAGGGGGATTGATTTAGATGCAACCAATCCGATGTGATGGATTAAAATTACATTTACCTGCGTTTCACGGACACGATGATATCGGTCAGCCCACCTGACGGCGAAACCAGTCGGCGACGGTCTGGCCGACATGTTGCTGATGCGTCGGACGGGAAAACATATGATCCCCCCCTTCAACGACAAACAGCTTTACCCGTTTCGGGTTGGCATCCTGGGCCAGATACGCCTCGGATACGGAGATAATCTCATCCTGGTCGCCATGCACCACCAGCATGGGAATCGTTAATGACCGGGTGGCAGCGACCAGGTCATGGGAGTCGGCATCATCGAAAAAAGCCTGCGTGATGGTAAGCTTACGCCCGCGGCTGGTGAATTCCACCTGACCGTTGGTGGTCAGCGTTTCCTGCTGGGCGGGAGTGAGAAAATAAGTAGGCCGGGAAGAACGGGTCCGGCCGGCCAAGCGGCACACCGCGGCGATGGAATCGATTTTCCTGGCGGTCAACAGCGCAATGGCCGCCCCCAAGGAGTGTCCAACCAAACCGATCCAATCGGCCCCCCGATCCTTCATCACATTGATGGCAGCTTCCATTTCAAGAATCTGCTTGGACCAGGTGGAATGCTTGAATCCCCCTTGACTCTGTCCATTGCCCGAGAAATCAAAGCGCAGGACATCAAAGCCGATCTTGCTCAGTTCATCGCACACCCGACGTAGAATCCCCGTGTGCCGGGAGCAGGTAAAACAATGGCCCGCCACGACCGCACCAATCGACGATTTTCTTGCCGGATGAAAGGTTCCCGCAAGCAGTTCCCCCTGGTAGTTTTCAAATTTAATCTGTTGTTCCATGCATACTCCATGGGCGGTATACGTTGTTCGGTTATCAGCGGTCGCCTCGAAGCCGTTTAACAATCACTGGAATGAAAAATGAGAAAACAAATAAGGCGACAGAGAACAGCCCATTGAATGAGACCAGATCGGACCATCGGCCTGAGACCCAAGCCGTTTTCAACGTACCAATAAAAAAGGTGAAGACAAAGGTGCCGACGACAATTCCCAGGCCGGTTCCCGCCATGTAATCCACAAACCGCACCCGGGTCAACCCCATCCCGAAATTCATCGCGGTAAAGGGGAAATAGATCAGCCGCAAGTATAGTACAGTGGCAAACCCGTTGCGTTCAATGGCCTGGTCATATTTTTGCAAACGGGAGCCGATCAGCGATGCGGCAAAATCCCGGCCCAGGGTCCGTCCGATGACAAAACCGCCCGCCGCGCCCAGCATCGCCCCGATCCAGACCCAGAGGAAACCCCAATAGGGTCCAAAGATGGCAGCGCCCAATCCGGTCAGCAGCGTCCCCGGAACGAACAAACACACACCCACGGCATAGACGAGAATAAAAAGCAGGGGCGCCCAAAAGCCAGCTGCCCCCACTAGCATACCCAACCCGTCGGCGCTCAAGTAGGCCTTGATGGGCGTGTAACGGATCAGCACAATGGCGACCACGATAAACAAGACGAGAAAAAGCGCCTTGCCTCTCGCACGACCGGCACCGGGTGGAGAAGGCGTGGTGGATTGCATGATTAGCGGGTTACCATTTTATTCGTTTGGCGGTCAGGTGTCGAGCGAGCAGGCCCGCCCCTTGAGATTGAAAACAAACTTCAGCCCTTTTTGAACCTTTTCGGAAAAAATCTTCCGGCTGAACAGCGCACCGGTCACGCGTTTGCTGATCTCACCCAGTGTGGGATAGGGATGCACTGCCGAAGCCAGGGTGGAAAGTTTGAGGCCACCGTTTAAGGCCGCCACCCACTCGGCGATCAAATCACCGGCTCTGGGCCCCAGTATCTGGACGCCCAAGGGCTTTTCCTTTTTATCCAGAATCAATTTGATGCGGCCCGTGCTCTGGCCTTCGGCCAGGGCCCGGTCGTTATCCACAAACGCCTCACTTAAAACCGTATAGTCAATCCCCGCTGCCGTGGCCGATCGCTCATTCATACCGATACTGGCCAGTTCCGGATCTGTATAAGTACACCAGGGCAACCAGGTGTAGTCGACCTTGCGCGGCAAATGAAACACCGCATTGCTCACCACCACGCCGCCTTCGTAACCGGCCGCATGCGTAAACTGGTACCCCCCGTTCACATCACCGGCGGCAAAGATGTGCTTTTGACGGGTCCGCAGGCGGGCATCAACGTCAATCCCGCCGCGATCGTAGTGAACACCGGCGGCCGCAAGGTCCAGGTCATCAACATTGGGTATGCGGCCCGCAGCCACCAAGAGGGTATCGGCTTTCAAGTCTGCGGCTGCGCCATTACCCAAAGTGACCGAAACCGGTTTTTTCTCACCACCTGCCGTCACCTGCTCGATGACGGCGTTCAAATAAAACACAACGCCCTCGGCGGTCAGCCTGGCCTGAACCGCATCGGCCATGTCGCGATCCTCCTTGGGCAGAATCTGTTCGGCGCGATCGATCACCGTAACGGTGGTTCCCAGACGGTTGAACGCCTGGGCCATCTCAATGCCGATCGGTCCGGCACCCAGGATAATCATGCTGCCGGGAAGCCGTGGAAGCGAGAAGATGTCCCGGTTGGTCAGATAACCGGCATCCGCCAGTCCTGGGATGGGAGGAATGGCAGCTGAAGAGCCGGAGGCAATCACCCATGTTTTGGCACTCACCGGGCGGCCGCTAACGTCCACGCGATGATCGTCGATAAAACGAGCGGGCCCAAACTCCACTTTTGCCCCCAATCCGCAAAACCGCTCTTCGGAGTCGTGCTTTTGGATCCGGGCAATGACGTCCTTTATCCGCTGGGCGATCTGTGAAAAGTCTACCGGCGGCAGATCGACCGCCGGCAGACCAAAATCCCGGGCACGTTTGATCTGGTGATACACATGCGCGGATCGAATCAGTGTTTTGCTGGGCACACAACCAAAATGCAGACAATCACCACCCAGGGCCGCTTCTTTTTCGATGAGCAGTGTCTTGGCGCCCAGTTGGGCGGCACCTGATGCCACGGTCAATCCCGCGGCACCGCCACCGATGATTCCCAGATCGTAATCATAATCGACCATGATCATCTCCCTGCTTAAATCACATACCCACAATAGTTAGCCCTTGCGTGTTGGCTCCGTGCTATTACGTCTACTCTTTTCCCGGCCACACGACACCGGTCTTTTCCTCAACCACATAGCAGAACCGGTTCCAGTCAAACTCCCGATGACTGAACGGGCAACGCAGTTTGACCTTGCGATCCGTCACCGCCACCACTTCCCAGTCACCCTTACGGGGACCACTTTCGATATTGATTTTCTGTCCCACTTTGAACGGATAGGGTTTAAAAACAGCTACGTCATGCGTTGTCATATTCGCCTCGCATTACACCACCTTTTTTTTAAGGTGCTGATTGAGTGGGTTATTTGAGCTTATCAAACTTGTCGTGCCATGCACAAGTATTGCAGAACGTTTCTGTATTCTCATCGATTTGAGGGCACTCTTCGTCCGCCAGATCTTCTTCAAAGCAAACTTCACCATCCCGGCATTCGAATTCATAGATATCATATTGATCATCCGGATTTTTGACATGAAATTTTTCACTCCCGCAGACCGGGCATTTGGATCGGGCCATGGGTGACCTCCTTTAGGTATTTCCTTTTTGTGGTGCTTCATCGGCTGCGTCGCAGAGCAACTGCCGCAGGCGTTCACTTAAAAAAACAATCGATTCAATATCTAAATGCTCAATCACCGTCTCATCGAAAAGCAACTTGGCCGTGGCGCCGAATCCGTCCGCCGGATCCTCATCCCAAAAAAGCAGCATGACCGGCACCCGGGAAAAAGGCCGAAAGAAAAAGGCTGCGTCGGCGCTATGCGCTTTGCCGGTCATTTCCATGCCGCCGATCCGTTTTGCAGCATCAATGAGTTCAGTAAGACGCCCATGAAAGCGGTCAGCCAGCGGCGCCTCCACATGTCCGGCCATGGTCTTGATCTTGGATACCGTGTTGGGGAATTCTTCAAAGCCCTTCCACTTACCGATAGGCATCCGCGATCCCCCCTGGGACAGATGGTTGTAAATGAAAACTTTCTCCCAGCGGGTGAGTTCACGATCGTCCGCACGAGTGATATCGCCCTCGCCGATGATCACATGGCCACCAAAATAAGGAAGCTTCAATGCTTTGCCGGAATCGGTATCCAGCAGTTCGCCACCAATGCGACCGGGCAGGTCCGAAAGGTTCATGGATGCCGAGCGTTCTTTTGCCCAGGTCAACGCATCCTCGGCCAGGTCCCGTTTGGTCCACTTGCCGGCAGCATACTGCTCGGCCAGCTCCTGATTGCAGCGCTCAACCACCTCCGGAGCCAGATGCGGGCATCCGTCAATGGGGTGCTTTTCCGATACCACCATGCCGGCAAAGGCCAGGCAAGTGGGAAACCCGCAATCCCCGCAATTGGTTTTAGGCAGAATGTCACGATACAAATCGACAACAGAAAGGGCCATGTCTACCACACCTCGGGATAGCCGACATCGGTAAATGCGGTTTCCATTTTCAGTTTATGATCCCGCTCCATGGCGGCCAGATCCAAAAACACCTGACGTTTGTCCGCATCATCGCACATATTGGCCATCTCGGTGTACTGTTTCATGGCCGCTTCCTCCTTTTTCATCGCCAGGGCAAAGGCGTCGGCCGGTTTCATATCCAGCGACAGATCCGGCTCTTCCATGGTTTCAGCCACCTTGTAATCTCTGGTTTCGGAAAAGTAGCGGTCAATCGTATCACTGGTGTAGATCTGGGTCAGGATATCGCGATGTTTTTTCTCCTCTTCGGCCAGGGAGGTAAACAGTTTCTTCAGGTATGGATCTTTCAGGGTGTTTGCCGCATCTTCATAAAACTTTCTGGCTTCCACTTCACTTGCAATGGCCTGTTTAATGATTTCTTTATACTCGGAAAGATTCATGGTTTCCTCCTATGGCTTCAAAAAAAAGGACAATAGGTAATGTGCCGGATGGTGCTTAATAATTCTACAATTAAAGCAAACCGTGTGCCATCTAAAAATCAATGGTGGACAAGTTTTGTTTTGTGTATAATTATTTTTATCATCCAACCCGCCCGTGCAATCCAAGTAACACTACCAATGGAGGAATATATGAATTGGCGACAATTTTTAACCCCCGTAAAATCTGTCGATGCCAACCAGGCCAAAACCTATCTGGCCGATAAAAAAGTCGATGAAGTGACCATTCTGGATGTACGCCAACCCAAAGAGTATGAAGCCGGACATATCCCCGGCGCGGTGCTGGCGCCGCTACCGAATCTTACCGATCATATGGATCGCATCGATCGGCAAAAACCGGTACTCGTGTATTGTGCAGTGGGCGGACGCAGTCGTGTTGCCGCCCAACTGCTCTCCGGCCAGGGGTTTAAAAACATCCTCAATCTTTCCGGTGGGTTCAATTCCTGGACGAGTGACACAGCCTTTCTGAGTGAGGAAAAAGGGCTGGCGCTTTTTGACGGGGTCACCTCGGTAGAACAGGCGCTGACCGTAGCCTACTCACTCGAGGCAGGGCTGAAAGACTTTTACGACTCCATGAGCGTAAAAGTGGAAAGTGACCCAGCGAGACAACTGTTTCACCAACTGTCTCAAATAGAAGTGAAACACCAGGATCGAATTTTGGAACAATACACCGAACTGACCGGCCAGACGGTAAGCCGGGATACCTTTGAAGCCCAAAAACTGCCCGACGTGCTGGAAGGCGGGCTGACCACCGAGGAATATGCCAATCTGCTGATGCCCAGTTATGATACATTAACAGAAATTATCGAACTGGCCATGTCCATTGAAGCCCAGGCCATGGATCTTTATTTACGGGCATCGGAAAAAGCGCAAAATGAAGCCGGAAAAAATGCACTGATTCAGATTGCCAACGAGGAAAAAACACATTTGGCAAGGTTGGGACAACTGATGGAGGAAACGTTGACGGATTCGTAAACCGTCCGATATCGGCATTTAAGCGTATCCCTCGTCACTGCGGAGTACGGTGGGTACGCTGCCTACGGCACCCGCGATAGCGGTATTCCTAATGATTCGCAAGCCTTGATCTCGAATTGTTTACGAATCCGTCTGTACCGCCGAAGAATCAATAGATCTCCAATTCTGCGAAAGGGTTACCATGCCGAAACAACTCGTGCTGATCGGCGGCGGCCATGCCCACATGGTCACGCTGGCCAATTTAAGGAAAATTGTCGATAAAGGCCACGACGTCACCGTTATCGGTCCGTCGGACCACCATTATTATTCCGGTATGGGACCGGGGATGCTATCGGGCACCTATCGGCCCACGGATATCCGATTCGCCACGCGCCATGTTGTGGAAAAAATGGGCGGGACGTTCATCGGTGGCAAGGTGGTCCGCATCGATCCGCAAGGCAAACATGTCATCCTCGAAAATAACACATCCATCTCATATGATGTGCTATCCTGCAATGCCGGCAGCCACGTGCCCCGTCCAAGCATCGAGGGTGACCTGACCGATGTATTTACCGTCAAACCCATTGAACGGCTGATGGAGGCCAAAAGCCGGCTGGTCAACCAATTCGCCCGGCACCGCCCCCGAATCGTCATTATCGGTGGCGGGCCGTCTGCCGCAGAAGTGGCCGGTAATGTCTGGCAATTGGGCACGGACGTCGGCAGCCATCAACCGATAATAACGATCTGCGCCGGTAAAACCTTCATGGGGCGGTTTGCCCCCACGGTACGCCAACGCATTGCCGACGTGCTGCAACAGCGGGGAATCTTAATTCGCGAAGGCGTGTATATGAAGTCCATTTCAAGCTCGGGAATCGCTCTGGATAACGGGGAAACCCTGCCGGCGGATTTCATTTTTCTGGCGCTTGGTGTCAAGCCGTCACCGATTTTCGCCGACTCGGGCATCGCCACCGGCCCCGACGGTGGCTTAAAGGTCAATCGATTCTTGCAGAGCACCCAGTATCCGGATATTTTTGGCGGCGGCGATTGCATCTACTTTGAGGATCAGCCCTTGGACAAGGTTGGCGTGTATGCCGTCCGTCAAAATCCGGTACTCTATCAAAACATAG
>Ga0272444_10004025_pt1 | contig 13072 bp, 12 predicted proteins | sample SSMForm13_FD_201033 | JGI IMG/M metagenome (GOLD analysis project Ga0272444, IMG submission 201033) | Marine sediment archaeal communities from Little Sippewissett salt marsh, Falmouth, MA, United States - SSM-Form-13 | ecosystem: Environmental > Aquatic > Marine > Wetlands > Sediment ...
CATGCCGCCGCCGCTCGTGCCATAGAGGGCCAGAGCCTGGGACACCGTGAGACCATAGACGCTGTCGAGCACCCCGTCCGGGTCCATCGGCAGCGTGCAATCCTGCAGGGCGGCTCCGGTGAGATGGGCGTCGGACGCGCCGCTGTGAAACGCCTGGGTCGGGTAGAGGGTGCCCGTCGCGGCGACGCGGTAGTACGTGACGTCGTCCTGGCTGACGCTGAGGGTGCCGATGACGCCGCCGAACCAGCCGGCCCCGATGGTTGAGTTCGCCGGCCAGTCGGCCGAGAAGAACGCCCGGTTGGCGAACACCAGCAGGTCGATGCCGTAGGGGTTCGCCGGGTCGTTGGCCACGGGCTCGTCGAAGGCGACCGCCAGGTGGCCGGCCGTGCCGATCTTGCACACCTGGTAGTCCACCCAGGGGCTCTCGGTCATGCGGACGCTGACCAGTTCCTCGGTGGACGGCCAGTTGACCGACTCCCACGTGGTCCGCGACGGAGAGCCGAGGACGACCGACGCGTCGGTGAAGTCGGCCGCGTCGTCCGGATCGTAGCTCACCACCTGGTCGGCCCACGGGTCGGCGGCGCTCGCCGCGACCGCCACACACGCACACACCAACAGACTGACGCTGATGACTCGGCACATCGGGATTCTCCCTTCCCTTGGAACGACTGACCTTCCCTGGTTGAGCGCCCGCAGGGCGCGCCTCGGCACCGTGGCGCGGCCGCACTGACGACACTGATTGCTTCAGGAAACACAACCGGCGGCGGGACGGAGCCGGTCGGCCGGGAAACCCTCGGTCATCCCGGCAAGCAAGAGGCCCCGTCCTCGCCGAGCGAAGACAGGGCCTTGGAAGGTCTGACGTGTCGCCCCGGACTCCGGCCGGTACGTCGGCCACCTCCAGGGAGCGTCACTCCTTCGGCACGCGGTCTCGACTCGCGAAGACGTCCGCACCGATTGTCGCAGGCAGGTCTTCTGACTTTCGGCCTCTGGCGATCCCTGCGCCTTCCCACCCCAAGCGGGGCAGTGGCATCGTGCAGGGCGTCGGCCGATCACAGCGGCGCGACCGTGCCGGAATCTCACCGGCTTCCCTTTTGGTCCCCACGCGGCCTGAGGCGGACGCATCGGGACACCTGCTGGAAGGCATGTATAGCACATGCCGGAGCCCATGTCAAATGCTGCGCGGGTTTACTTCCGGGTCCACGTCGAGTGTGTAGACAGGGGAGTGTCCACACGCTGGCAGGGCGTAGCCTTCGAGGTGGGCTTCGCGCGGCACACGTTGGCCCCGATTGCATCGGGGCTTCACAGTGTGGCGCCCCCCTGCGCCGGGGGATGGTTCGCGTTGACACCCTCACGGGATGCGACTACAATGGCGTGCGGATCGCCACCAGAGGGGGATTCCAGGCGTGACAAGACACACATGGGCATTGGGTCTGCTTCTGCTCGCCTCCTTGCCGGCTGCCGTCACGAGGGCCGACTCGCTGGACCCCATCTTCCTGAACTCGAAGACCGACTCGAGCAAGACCGGCGAGACGCAGCCCGGCCCGGCTCCCGATGAAGCCCGCAAACAGCCCGTCCAGGTGGACAAGGAGCACTCGCGGGTCATCATCACGGGCCGTTTCACCGGGTCGGTAGGCCTGCTGGAACTCGGGGCATGCGCCCGGCGCGGCAAGGTGTTCCTGTCGGTCCTGGTGCTGGATGCCCGCCCCAGCGCGATCGCCGAGGCCATGGGGTCGCTGGGCGTCAAGCCCGGCACGGTGCCCGCGGCGGACCCGAAGGCACGGACGGCCAGCGCCCCGACGGGCCGCGGCATCACCTGTGTCGTCGAGTGGCAGGCCCGCATGAAGGACAAGGTGCTCGACCGGCGGGAGCGGCTTGAATCGTTTTTCTGGCACCGCGCGTCGGGCAAGGTGCTCCCGGAGTCGCCGTGGATCTATGCGGGCAGCACGCGGGTCCGCGACGAGGAAACCGAGAGCGAGCTGTTCGTCGCCGACCTGTCCGGCAGCGTGGCGACCATCACGCGATTCGACACCAGCGCCCTGCTCTACTACGGCGGCCTGCTCCCGCTGGGTCAGGTCTGGAGCGCGAACCCCGACCGCAAGCCCGCCGCGGGGACCCCCTGCCGGCTCATCCTGGAACCAGCTCCGGTACCCAAGCCACCGGAACAGCCCACGGAGACACCGGGGCCGGAGCAGCCGAAGGACTACCGCGACTCGGAGCCGGCACCCGACAGCCAGCCGGGGGCCGATGCGGGCGGCGCCAAGAGCGATGCCGGCAGTTCGCCGCCTCGTCCGGTTCCCGCGGACACGGAGCAGTGAATCCCGGAAGGACGGTCGCATGAGACGTGCGTGGGTCGCGACGTTTGTCCTGGGCGCGGGCCTGGTGGCCCTGGCGACGGTCCTCAGCTGCGCGTCCGGGCGCCGCGGGCCGGCACTGGACCAGGTCAGTCCGGAGACCCGGCAGCGGATGCACCAGGTCATGGTGAAGATCGGCAAGTACTACGAGCAGTTGCAGACCAGCGTGAACGAGGGTCAGTATACCCGCGCGGCCCCACAGGCGGACGCCGTGGCGGCCCTCGGGGCCTTCCTGGCCCCGCACCGCGACCCGGGGATGCCCGCGACGTACGTGGCCCTGCAGGCCCAGTTCGACGAGGCGTCCCGGGAACTGGCGGCTGCTGCGCGACTTCAGAGCGTCCAGGAAGTCTCGCGGCTGTTTGCCGAAATGCGCGACACCTGCCGGGCGTGCCACACCGCGTTTCACGTTCCGCTGGACGACCCGTACCGCGAGTTGGGTTACACCGGCAAGTCTGCCAAGTGAGGAAGGCGCCCATGGGCGAGAAGTGCCTGGCCGTCTACCCCGGCGTGTTCGATCCGCCGACGCTGGGCCACCTGGACATCATTCGCCGGGGCCTGGCCGTCTTCGACCGGTTGGTGGTCGCCGTGGCTGTGAACCCGGGCAAGCAGCCGCTGTGGAGCGCCGCCGAACGGCAGGCCATGCTCCGCGAGGCCACGGCCGACCTGGACCGCGTCAGCGTCGACACCTACGAGGGGCTGACCGTGGACTTCGTCAAGGCATGCGGGGCGCGGGCCATCCTGCGCGGCATCCGGACCACGAGCGACTACGACTGGGAGTCGCACCTGGCGGGCACCAACCGGGCCGCCAGCGGCATCGAGACCGTTTTCGTCATGGCCGACGGCCGGTACGCCTACATCACGTCGAGCCTGGTCAAGGAGGTGGCCCGCCTTGGCGGCGACGTGTCGGCGATGGTTCCGCCGGTGGTTCTGGAGGCCCTGAAGAAGAGGTTCCCCTGACCCCGCGGATTGGGGCCCAAGAGCCGAGCTACGGCGGATCGTAGCCGTGCCCTCCCCACGGATTGCAGCGAAGGATGCGCCACAGGCCCTTGGCAGCCCCGCGCCAAGGTCCGTACTTCCGGACGGCCATGAGAAAGTAGTGGCTGCACGTCGGCTGGAACCGGCAGTGCCCGCCCACCAGCGGCGACAGCGTCACCTGATAGAGGCGAACCAGGAGGATGAGCACCTCGGCTGCGCCGGTTCGGACGGCCGAGCGGATCGCGGCCATGAGCATCATGGCCCGCTCTCCCCGTTCTGCGCGGCAGCGTGTTTGCGGTCGGCCCTGGCGGCGGCTCGCCGGGCCAGATCGGCCAGGGCGGTCCGGAGATCGGCCAGGCCAGACCGTGGCCCCTTGCGGGGAATGAGGATGAAGTCGTAGCCCTCGGGCAGCCGGTGCCGCGACAGCCGGAACGCCTCGCGGAGCAGCCTCTTGAGGGCGTTGCGGCGAACGCTGCCGCCGTGTTTCCTGCCGACGGCGAGGCCCATGCGGCTGACGGGGAGCCCGTTGGGCCGGGCATAGACCACCAGCCGATTGTCGCCGACACTGGCACGCAGGGCATAGACGCGCTGGAAGTCGCCCGCTCGTGTGAGCCGACGCGAGCGGGACAGCGTGAACCGCCGGGGGGCCTCCGTGGGTTGATCGGCCGTCCTCACAGCTTCAGCCTCTTGCCGGCTTCCCGCCAGGGATCCGAACTGTCCGACGGCCCGGAGCGCCGCATGGGGCGGGGCTTCAGCCAACGGGGAATCAGGATGATGACCATCAGGGCCATCAGGGCGATCGGCAGCCCGACCACAAGCCAGAGCCGCCGGGTCTCGTCGATTGCGTGGCCCCGCCGCCCGGGTGCACGAGCTTTGCCGCGCGAATCGTCCGGCAGGGCCGACGTGTCCGATCCGGGGGCTTCCTCGGCGTTGGTCGATGGATGCTCGATGCGCGGTTGCACATGGTTGGCCGGTGCGTTCAGGCGTTCCATGTGGTACCACGAGGCCACCGCGTAGACAATGCAGGCGGTGCCGACAAGGACCAGCAGGACAGCAACGAGGATTCGCAGCCGGTTGCTCATGGATTCCTCCGCACCGTTCCCGGCGGGCCGCAGCCGGGCGTCGCCGATCTCAGCCACCCGGCGTAAGTAGGTGTTCATTATATGCGGCCGGGCCGGGTGATGCAATCGCGCCGTCAGGCGGCGTGCTCGCGCCACAATCCGACGATGCGGGCCGCGACCGCCTCGACCGCCTCGTCCGGTGCCACCTCGAGCCAGATCAGCCCCTGAAGCGACCGCAGATGTGTCATCTGCCGCCGCGCGAAGGTCCACGTGTTCTTCATCATCTGCTCGACGGCCTCGTCGGGCGACAGACGTCCCTGGACCCGGTCGATCATCTCGCGATAGCCGACCGCCTGGGCCGCCTCGCGCGACAGCCCGGCAGGAGAGGCCAGCAGGCGGCTTACCTCGGCCTCAAAGCCTGCGGCCACCATGTGGGTCACACGCTCATCGATGCGGCGGCGCAAGTCTTTCCGCGTGCGGCGAATGGCGACCATGAAGGGGGCGAGCCCCGGGCGCATCCGGCCGAACTGCCGCTGCTGCTCACTGATGGGTCGCCCGGTGATCTCATGCACTTCAAGGGCCCGGACGATTCGCCGCAGGTCGTTGGGATGGATTCGCTGAGCGGCAACCGGGTCCACTTGGGCGAGCTGATCATGGAGCGCGGCGCTCCCGGCGGAAGACGCCTCCGCCCTGAGCCGCGCGCGAATCGCAGGATCGGCCGACGGCCCCTCGAACAGCCCATACAGCAGGGCCTTCAGGTAGAGCAACGTCCCGCCGGAGACGATCGGCACGCGGTCCCGTGAGGCGACGTCGGCCAACGCGGGGTTGGCCAAGTCGACCCACCGCGCGGCCGAGAAACTCTCGTGGGGATCGGCGACGTCCAGCAGGTGGTGCGGGACGCGGCGGCGATCAGCGGCACCAGGCTTGGCCGTCCCGACGTCCATCCCGCGATAGACCTTCATCGAATCGAGGCTGATGATCTCGCCGCCCAGTTGCTCCGCCGCCGCCAGGGCGACACGCTCCTTGCCCGAAGCGGTCTGACCGGTGATGACCAGGAACCTGAGGGCCCCGACTTCCATGGCCGCGGTTCTAGTGGCTCGCGGAGCGAAAGTCAAGTCCGCTTGGCGGTTGCGGGCGCGTTCGCGGCGGCGTATCATAGCGAGAGCCGGACAGGACAAGGGAGACGCGACATGACCAGCACGTGGCGATTCGTCGCGGCGGCTGTCTTTGCGGCGCTGCTTGCGCCAGGATGCGTGAGCATCAAGGAACCGCTCGTGAAGCTCAACGCCGGCGACCTGGACGGCGGGGGATCAAAACCCGACACGCGCGTCAAGTCCACCGACAGCGACGAGGTCCGGCAGCTCAAACAGGAGATCGGGCGGCTGGAGCGCCAAGCGGCCGACCTCCGGGAAGACGCAGCGCGCGAGAAGGCCAAGCGCAAAAAGGCCGAGGACGAGCGAGACCGGGCCAAGGACCAGGCGGAGGACCTTGAGGACCGGATCAAGGACCTTCAGAAACAACTCGACAAGGCCCTTCGACGCACGTGACACATGTCACCCGAGCGGCGAGAACCGCCCGGTGCATCTCATCGCACTGCCGGCTGCCACGGGCAGACCGTGACACACGAAGCCGCTTCTCCATGGCGTACCCGTGCGGCTCCTGAGGGCCGGCGTGCTTGACAAACCGTCCCGGTGCGATATGATGATGGTGAGTTAAGGCTGCGTAGCTCAGTTGGTTAGAGCAGCGGATTCATAAGCCGCGGGCCACTGGTTCGAATCCAGTCGCAGCCACCAGAAGTCGATGCGGCGGCAGGCCGTGGCGTGTGTGAACATGTCACCGTCGGCCGCCGCTTTTCCATGCGCCCCGACACCTGGACGGCCAGGTGGCCTCGCTCTATGCGAGGCGGGTTCGGTGTGTCAGGGCTTCCCGGCAACCGACCCGCTAGGGGGGGCCGTCAGGCACAGCGGAATCGGTGGCCGTCTTGGCCGCGGCACCGTTAGCGGGCACATCACCATGGCCCTGCCGGCCACCGCCGAGACCATGCCTGCCCGGTGGCATGGCATGTGGCCCGTCGCCGTGTTGCTGCTCCGAGACAGGCCTGTGGATATGCTCAGGCGTGCCGCTCGGGCGTTCGCCACGGACGGCGCGGCTGATGGTGGGTGTCTGCGGAGTCACAGTCCGCCGCAGGGCGAACCGGACGCCCAGCCGCGCGTTGGTCTGCACGATCGAAGGGGGAATGCCCTGCCTCTGCAAGGCATTGCGCAGGCGGTAGACCAGTGCCGACACGTTGTGACGCGTCACCGCCTTGCCGACGCGCTTCTCGAGCCGCCTGCCAACCTCCTCCAGCGTCTTCCACCCCACGAGTGCACCTGCCTCGTCGCCGAAGTCGCCCGAGATGATCTGCAGGAACTCAGCCAGCCTGGGCGGCACCACGAGGGCCTCCCCGGCGTCGATTCGGACCTTCGCCTTGCCGCTCGCCAGGGGCTTGATGTCGAGCGACTCGGCCTCGGCCTCGACGCCTGCCGCCGACACCCGCGACAGCCCACCAGTTGTCCCACCCCGCGGTCCCTTCCGGGGCAGAACGATGCTCCCGCTGCATATCAGGGCTTCCAGCTCCTCAAGCAGCCACGCCATGGCGTCCGCTTCCTCCTCCAGCCCACTTGCCCGCTGCGCAAGCTTCTCCTGCCGCCGCTTGAGCATCTTGATGAAACGGAGCACCCGCAGCATCTGTCTGTCCGCCACATCGGGGTATGCGCCCGCCTGCCCGGACCGTCGTCCGCCATGCTCCTCCGGCGTGTCATGTCCCATCGGTTCTGCCTCACAACTGGCCGCCGTCGCTGCACCTGTCGGGATGCGCGCCTCGGGCATTTGCCCGACCGTGACTCGCGGCGTCTCCCCCGGCCTGTATCTAGTGCCGTGAGATTCGGGCCGGGCCGAGGGCCCCGACCAGCATGGCCACACGGGGCCAGGAGGGGGCGAGTCAAAGCTTGCCGGACGGTGTTGATAAACAGGTCCGACATCGCTACAATCCACGGTTGCCAATCTGAAAACGGGCCGAGAAGCGGGTTTTCTCTGCCGACAAGGCATCGTCTTTGGGCTCGTGTCACTATATAGCTAGTGAGACTCAAGGGCGGCCCTGCCGGTCTCAGGGGGGGCCATGGACGAGCCGGATGTCCGCGCGACGCATCTTCGTCGAGAGAACCGGTGCGCAGCGATAGCCAACGAGGCCATCCGGATTGCCGACACGTCTCAGCGCCCGATCATCTCGACTGATCAATCAGCACGCCAGGCCCTAGAGGACTACTTCAGCGCGGTCCTGCTGCCTGAGCTGCGACAGCAGTTCCCCGGCGAGGATGACCTCACGCTGAGCGTGTGCGGCCTCATGGGTTTCCTGGGTCCTCGCGACGCCATGCCGCCACCGGCCCTGCTGGTCGACGAGCTGATGGAGCTGGCGAGGGCGTATGGGGGGGCCTCGCGCGTGCAATTGGCGCTGGCCTACGGGGTGGGCTGGGAACGTCGGGCTCGGACCGGCGACTCCCCCTGGGATAGTCACTGGCCCGGGGCCCGGCAGGAGGTCACGGATACCGTCTACAACTTCACCGTGCAGGCCTGGAAAGTGCTTGTCGCGACAGTCAACGGGTTCAAGTGGGCGGACAAGAAACAGCTCCAGGGCTACGCCCTGTTGATGGGGAAGGAGTTCTGCGATCCACCGGCCCGCACCGGCTTGCAGTTCGAGCGCGAGCAGAGGAGCGTCCACTGTTGGGACCCGAGCAAAGGGAACCTCTACGGATGGATCCAGCAGGCCGTCCAGGGGTTTCGGCTCAAGAACGAGAAAGACCTCCGTTCCTACAAGTTCATCGGCGCGTTGCTGGGCCGCTGGTTGAAGCTGGAAAACACGCTGTGCGTCGGCCCCGTGGCCCGCAGGCGGTGCGTCGAGTGCGAGGCTGAGAGCGGGTATGATCATCGCCCCTGCCGAAACGAAGCCTGCGGCGCGGCATACGTGCCCGAGAATGTGGCCGTGATCAGGAAACGGGTCCTGGTGATCCCGCCGGGGGCGCCCGAATCGCCGCATACGTTCAGACCGTTCTGGAAGTGCCGTCGCAATGTCAAGGAGCACGGCTATTTCGACTATGCCCTGGCTCGTTGCCCGCACTGCGGGGAACCGCGGGGGCAAAGGCCGACCTATCTGCTCGTGCCGAAGGCCTTCGGGCTCGGGTAGCGGGCAGGAGGACAGGGGTTCCAGAGGGGTGATCGGGGAGGTGCTTGAGCATGGGTGCGGACGACACCACGACGGCTCTGTCTGGGCCACAATGCCGCGAACTGCGCATCCTCCTTGCGGCATTGAGGTTCACCCACGACCGGGCCGATCTCCGCGCAGGCCACGGCGTCGAGGTCTACGCCCATCCCTGGCCGGCCGAGGGCGAGCAGTTCGACGCGCAGCTCAGCGTGTCCCTGCGCCAGGAGAACGCGCGCCCCCTGAAAGGGCTCTCCATCCAACTGTTCCACAGCGGCGGCGATCCCGTGCCCGTTGCCACAACCGACAAGGCGGGGTTGGCCCACTTCGCCGGTCTGGAACCTGGCACCTACTCCGCGTGGCTGCGGGCCCAGGACGGGCCCGACTCCCTGGGGCTCACGCCGCGCATCCGGCACGACTTCGAACTGTTCCTGCAGAAGATGCAGGACGTGGCTCCCCTCATGCTGGAGCGAATGGACATCTCCATGGAGCACGTGCCCGCGTTCCTGGTGTACCTGGGCACCGACGAAATCCGGGAGCGGCTTCGCGAGGCCGAGCACGTTCGCGATGCCCTGGGCGGCACGATGCCCGAATTCTGCCGCACGGAGAACCTCCAGCCGAGTCCGGCGCCCGAACGTTTTCTCGACCGCAGGGTCATCGACAACATTCTCTACCAGGTGGCCGTGGCCGTTGTCGGGCGCAGAAGCCAGGACGCAGAGGACAGGCAACGCCTGGACCGGGTGGGACAAGCTCTCCAGGAGAGACTGATCGGCAGCACCGAGACCGAGCCACCCGCCAGGACCGTACGGTTTGCGCTCACCGATTACACCGACCAGGTATCGCGCGATCTCTGGCAGCGCATCGAGAGCGAGAACGAAATGCTCACCTGACGGCCGCGCAGCCGACCGGGCACAAGGAAGCAGAGGGTCGAGCACCATGGTGACCGACGGGGATCTCAACAACTGCGCCGCGAAGTGGCGGTTCCCCTTGAACCGCCTCAGCGACTCGCTGCGCGGGTTGTTGAGACAGGGCGGCAAGGTCGGCACCAGCGAGGCAGGCACGGCATGCCTGATCCTCGACGGTCACCCGCTGACGGACTGTCTCGGGCGGGGCGCCTATGCCGCGGTGTTTGCCGTGGACGCCGGCAAGGGCGGCAAACAGGCCCTCAAGCTGTTCGACGTCGATTTCAGCACCGACGAGCCGGGCGTCCAATCGCTGATCCGTGAAGCCGCCGCGGGAATGACGTGCCGTTCCGAATACGTCGCCCGGTATGAACGGCTCATGTTCTACCGGCTCCAGGGCGAAGACGCGTCGTCCGTCGCGGCATCCTACCTGCTTCGCGAACTCGTGGACGGCCAGACACCCACGCATCGGCACTTCGACCAGATGGACCCGCGCCCGGTGTTCCATTGCATGGCCCGGGGGCTGGCGGACATCCACGACATGGGCCTGGTCCATCGCGACATCAAGCCGGAGAATGCGATTGTCACCGGCACCACGGCGAAATGGCTGGACCTGGGCCAGGCCCGGATCTTCGGCCGGCAGACCGCCGAGGGCCGGACACGGCCGGCGACGGCGCGGCCATCGCGGGTCCCCCCTACCGTGCCGCCCGAGGCCCTCAGGGGAGACCGGTTGGAGTACGGCGCCTGGGAGCGGCCGGGAGACGTGTTCAGCCTGGGCGCCACCTTCTGCCGCCTGGCAACCGGCCTCTGGCCGTGTGAGCCGGGCGACCATAGGGTGGTCAGCCCTGAGGCGCAGAAGCGGCTGAGTGATCCCGAGCAGGTTGGCGAGGACATCGGGAAGCTCGTCCTGGACATGCTCCGGGCGAGCCGCCCCGACCGTCCCCCTGCCGGGCAGGTCGTCAGGAGGTTGGCGCAGACCTGACCCCGCGCCGGCCGCCATCACAGGTGGAGGATTGCCCGATGTGTGGAGCCCTGACCGACACCCCGCACGGCCCCCCATGGGGCGGCGACGAATGGGCCTCCGAGGCGGCTCTGGCTCGTCTGAAGCCCGAGCACCTCGGCCACCTGACACTCGAGCAGATATCCGTGCTGTGCCAGCGTCTGCTGGCGACCGGCGAGGTGCCGGGCCTGAAGCCGGAGGTGGTACCGCACGTGCTGTGCATCGCTCTGGCGGCGGAGGCCCCGGGCGTGAAGCCGGACGACCTCCTTCGCGTGTGTGCTGCGCAGGACATCCCGCTGCCGGACGACACCTCGCTCATTCCGGAGCCGATCGCATGGACCCTGCGCGGGGTGCTCAGCAGCCCGGTGACCCTCTCGCTGGACTCGCCGGTCATTCACGTGTTCCTGGTCATGCAAGGCGAACAGGTGGACGAGGTCCTGGTGGTGGGCCGCGGCTGCGGGGAGGTCCGCCGGCGTGTCTACGACGCGGCGTTTCTGGCGGCCATGGCAGCGCCGCTGTTCGATCTGGACGTGCTGAATGACCGGATCCGGGAACTCGAGCAGGCCGCCGGAGAAGCCGAATCACAGGGAGACGACAGGGCGGCCGGACAGTGCCGGCAGCGCGTGAGGTGGTTGGCGGGCCTGAGGAAACACCCTCCTGCGGAGGTCCTCGACGGCCTGATCCGACTGTCGCGCCACGCCGTGGACCCCTACACCAACGTGCCGGTCAAGGGCCTCGGCAGAGCCCCCGACGACGGACCGGCCGAGGGCGCCAGCAGCAGCATCTCCGATGTTGATGACATGTTCGTCCTGCTCGTTCAGGAACTGCGGGGGTTGGCGCAAGCGTCGTCCCTGGTCGAGGTCCACGAGGTGACGCCGGAGGAGGTCAAGCTATTCCGGCCTCGCCCTTCATATGGCAACGGCGACGATGCGGTCACGTTCCACGACACTAATCCGGCACCCGACCGAAGCGTCGTGGCCGCTGTGGGCGGAGTCTGGGAAATCGACCGGTTGCAGTTTGGCGTACCAGGCTACGTGTTCGCCTCGGACCTGTACCGGCGCGTGTCGAAGGTCATGTTCGAATCGAAGGTGGCGCGGACGCTGGCCGATGCTGAGGACCGGTACCGCTTTTACGATCAGCACTGCCGTGAGAATGGTGTCCGGCTGGAACAGTACAAGAGCCTGTCGGAGGCCGAGCGGAAGAAGAAGGACGCCGAGGACATCCGCCTGGACGTGCGGGTGGATATCGAATCGGGGCGCCAGGTCGCCCTCCGGAGGCCGGACTTCGTCAAGGGAGGGGAGTACTACCACAACATCCTGCCTCGTCTCCTGGAACGTGAGGGCACATGGCGCGAGCGAATGCGGCGGATCATCGTCAGCGTCAATCGCGCCCGTGAGGACGGGCGGCTGGAGCGGCTGGTCCGCGGCTATCTCCTGGACCGGGCGATGCGGAACCTGCCGCCCGGGGCAGGCGACCCCACCTGGCCGCGATTGGCCAGGTGGCAGGAACGCGTGCGCCCGCTCCTGCTGCACGCGTGGCAGGAGTTTCTCCAAAAAAAACGCGGCGTCGCTGACCCGGCCAGCTATGCAACGCGCCGGATATTCTTCACCACCCGGTTCGACGATGACGGCAGGACGGTCATCTGGCCCCAGTATTTGTTCGTCAACACCACCAGCGTGATGGACTTGAGCGGCCCCGTCCAGCGGCTTGTGGATCGCATCGACCGTTTGGAGGCCAAACCCGGGCCGGCGGAGTCGGACGACGACCGCAAGCGTCTGGACGCCGCCCTGAGCAGCGAGACGAGCGTCCTCTGTCCCGGCGACAGGGCAGTTGAACTCCGCAACGCCCTGCTGCGCGACCCCGTGTCGGCCGTCGGGCGGATCAGCAGGCACTTCGTCGAAAGCAGGACCGAGGCGACTCCACCGTCCGGCCAGCCCGACCCGATGCTGGCTCGGCGCACGCTCGAGGCGGCCGCCGGTCTGGAGAGAATTGGAGCCTTCTACGGCGCCATGCGCTGTTTCGCGGAGTTCCTCGACGAGGCGGTCAGGGAACCACCGCCCCCGGAGTTCGACCTCCCGGAGAACAGGTTGCCGGAAGTGCCGTTGCAGTTTGTGCTGCTCCGAGCCCTGGTCGATCCCAACGACCGGCCGGTAGCGGACCTGGTGGATCAATGGCGCGCGGGGGCCGGGACGCCCCCGCTTGTGGGACAGGCCCTGGAACTGGCGGAGCGCTGGGAAGCAGGCTACATCGAGACGTGCCTGGCCGCCCTCAGGGACAAAGACAAGAAGGAAACGGCGACGTCCGAGGCCCTGAGGGTATCCTTGCGCGGCGAGACAGGGCTCTCGGCAGTTCCCGGGCTGCTGGAAGGGGCCCAGGACGCCATTGACGCCGCCCGCGAGACGCTGAGAGCAAGGCAAGGTTCATCCGGCCGCGCCGAGCCCAGGCGGATGTACCGGCTCCTGGGGGAAGCACTCGCCCGGATCACCGTCCTCACCAAGGGGGTGTATGTGCAGGACGACGTTCAGGAGATTTCCGACCTGCTGCTCGGG
>Ga0272444_10004026_pt1 | contig 13068 bp, 8 predicted proteins | sample SSMForm13_FD_201033 | JGI IMG/M metagenome (GOLD analysis project Ga0272444, IMG submission 201033) | Marine sediment archaeal communities from Little Sippewissett salt marsh, Falmouth, MA, United States - SSM-Form-13 | ecosystem: Environmental > Aquatic > Marine > Wetlands > Sediment ...
GCGGAACCAGACGTTCTCGCAACACGGCTCGGGGATCGCCGGGCAGGCATGGTTCAGAACCACCGGCTGGCAGCAGCGGGCTGCCACGCTCTACACCCTGGCCGGCGAGGTGACCGCCAAACTCGCTGGCCACTGACAGGCCGCCCGCGCTACTTGCCGGTTCCCCCCCCTGCGTACTCGAACGGGCCGATGTCGGGCCCCCGCCCTTTGTAGGCGAGGTTCACCGGGTCGCCGGCCTTCCACGCAATGTCGCAGTCGAGGGTGAGTGTGTGCGCGTCGTAATCCACCTTGACGATCCGGGCGCGCCGGTCGGCGCCGCCCGCCCGTGGGCCGCCGATGACAATTCCGTCTCCGGGCACCAGGCCGTTGCCGTCGCAGAACCAGAGTGAATCCTTGACGGCCAGTTGCCTGCCCTGTCCATCGGCCGCGACCGCGGTCAGGTGCGCCCCGGCGTCCCGGCACGGCGACCCGGGTTTCAGGCCCTTGACGGTCTTGCCGTCGATCTCGAGTTGCGGATCGGACTCCACGTTGCCCCGGTACAGGTCGCCGAGCCGAGCTGTGGCCTCGGCCAGGGTGAAGTCGTTGCTGCGGGTAAGCCGGATGACCTTCTCGCCGGGCCCCCTTTGGACAATCAGGTTGTTGACGAAGTAGTTGCGGTTCTTCGTCGTGTAGTCGGGGAACCCCAGGAAGATGGTCTGCCGGTTACGGAAGAAGAGGTTGTTCTGGAAGATGTTGTCGGTGACGTGCCAGCGGAACGAGTTGTTGGTGAGCGTCCGATCGTTGTCGTAGAACAGGTTGGCGTAGATGCGGTTGTGCTGGGCGAAGTCGTACTGCATGCGGATGGCCCCGCGCAGCAGGACGTCGGGCTGCGCGTTGGTGCTGTCGCGATAGTGCGTGAACCGGTTGTAGCGGATGATGCTGGTGCCGCTCTCGAGTTGGACGAAGTTGGCGGCGGTGCCCGTGCAGAGGTTCCTCTCGAACACGTTGTGCTTGCCCGCGTGGAACCACAGGCACTTCCAGTAGGGATCGCGGAAGACGTTGTTGCGGACCACGTTCCGCGTGGGCGAGAACTGCTTCGGGTCGACGGCCGAGATCGACACGGCGGTGTGCGTGATGCGGCCGAACGTGCAGCCCTGGACCAGGTTGTTGTGGCTGCCGCGGAAGATCTCGATGTAGTCGCAGCCCGGCGTCGGGATCCACGCCGATCCTTCGCGGAAGCCCGTCTGTTTGGCCGCCCGCAGGAAGCGGCAACCGACGATGCGGTTGAACGAACCGTTGTTGATCCGCAGGGCGTTGTAGGTCCGCACACCGTCGAACGTGCAGTCGGCAATCGTCGCGTGGTGACTCTCCCACAGGACGATCCAGGCCTTGCAGTCGCGGAAGGTCAGTCCTCGGACGACAATGTACTCGCGGCCCTCGATGCACACGGCGTACTTGTCCTGGAACCGCGCCGGGTCCGGCTCCGGTGTGGTCCACACCACCTCGCCCTCGCCGTGGCGGCGCAACGTGATGGGCGCCTGGGCCGTACCGCTGCGCGGCATCTTCACCCGCTCGGCGTAGGTGCCGGGAGCGATGTTGACCGTGTCGCCCGGGCGCGCCTTTTCAACACCGGCCCCGATGGTCTTCAGGGCCTTGGCGTCGGACGTGCCCGCCTTGGCATCGTCGCCCGACGGTGAGATGAAGTACTCCGCCGCCTGCACGGACCCCGCCCCAGCGAACACCGTCGCCAATGCCACGACCACTCCAACCACGCAGACCCGCCCGGTTGCCATCATCACGTCTCCCCTTTCGCCCGCTCGTCCGGGTCCATGCACGGGCCGTTCTTCTGGACCACGCGCTTGAGCTTGCGGCACCACAAGGCCTGGAAGGTGCGGCACGCGCCGCTCAGATCCTTCGAGTCGGGCCACTCGGCGTGCTCGCAATCCAGGTCGCACCACTTCATGTCCCGCCCTCACCGCCTGAGCCGCCGCCATGGCCACGCGAGTCTGGCCCCGCCAGTGGCCTACAGGTTGCGTGCGAACCAGTCCACCGTGGTTCGGTACAACGTCTCCCGGTGCTCGACGTTGGCCCACGGATGGTTTCCGCCCTCGATAAACAGGTGGTCGGTCACGGCCCCGTCGCCGCGGGCCTCCAGGGCCGCCACGTATCCCCGCCCGTCGCCCAGGGGAACCGTCTCGTCGGCCGTGCCGTGGATCACCATCACCGGCCCGCCGTACAGGGCGATCTCGTCATACGGGCGGTGGGCCGGCAGGTCGTCGAAGAACCCCTTACCCAACCGTCGCCCCTCCTTGTCCACCCAGCCGCGCTCCGCCAGCGACCGGCGATCATCGTCGCTCATCATCTCACGGAGCCGCGCCGCGGTGTCGGCTGCGGCCGCCCACAGGCACCCCGCCCGGACGTCGGGCCTGGCACCCAGGGTACAGGCGGCGACGAGGCCACCCAGGGACATGCCGATCAGGCCGACGCGCTGGGGGTCGATTGCCGGCTGCGCCTTCACCCAGTCGATGGCCGCAGCGGCGTCGGCACGTTCGCTCGCAATGGTCATGTCGATGAAGTCGCCGTCGCTCTCGCCGGAGCCGTGGAAGTCGAAGCGCAGCGACGCCACGCCGGCCGCCTCCAGGGCCCGCGACAGGGCGACGAACTCGAAGTTGCACTCCATCCTCATGGCCCCGAAACCGTGCAGCATCACCACGGCGGGGTGCGGACCGCTTCCCTGCGGCACATGGAACGCCCCACGCAGGGCTCCCCGCGGGCCGTCGAACTCAACGAACGTCATCATGGGCGGATCTCCGGTCCCCTTGGCTGACGACAGACTATACCGCCTGCCCGGGCGCGAACAAGGCCAAACCCTTGGCACCCGCACCGCCCCGACCGGCAGCACTACATACGGGATGCCACCAAGCCGTGGGATCCGGCTGAGTGGGCCGGCGCACTGGACACTTGGTGCGCCCTGGGTGAAAAGTCAACCCCCCGTGGCAATCCGAGGGGCGTTCGGCCGGGGGGCGACTTACCATAAGTGCTTTTGAGAGAGGGCGTTAAGGAACTTCCTGGCCTTCGGTTGGTCTGTGCGGCGGGGCCCATCGGGTGGGGCCACTTCCTTGACTCCGGCCCGCGATGGGGCTATACTTCTAGGTCTCAGAAGGCCTCTTTTCGTGCACCAAAGTGCGCGATGATGCCTTTGATGTGGGCGGGCGTCAACGGCGGCGAGAGCCACGACCGACCCGGGGCCTTGATTCACAGACAGACCAATGCGCCCGACTGGCGGCCGGGGCCTTTGGCGGGCCCGCGGCGGGACGCCCGGTGTTTATGACTATGGCCAGGGCCGGCCGTTCAGAGGGGTCGTGAGGTAGGGCGTGGCGGGGAGACTGTCGCAGGCCACCATCGAGGAGGTGCAGCGAGCCAACGACATCGTTGAGGTGATCTCCTCGTATGTGCCCTTGAAGCGTGCCGGGAAGGACTACAAGGCCTGTTGCCCTTTCCATCAGGAAAAGACGCCGAGCTTCTACGTCAGCCCGTCGAAGCAGATCTTCAAGTGCTTCGGCTGCGGGGCCGGGGGATCGGTGTTCCAGTTTGTCATGGCCCGGGAGAACGTGACGTTTCCCGAGTCGGTGCGGCTGCTTGCGGACCGGGCCGGTATCAGGATGGAAGAGGGCCGCGACCGCCAGGCCCCGGACGACGGGACGGACCGCCACCGGTTGTTGAAGGCCGTGGCCTGGGCCGCCCAGGTGTTCGAGCGGTTCCTCAGGGACGGCCGACAGGGCGCGGCAGCGCGGGAGTACATCGAGCGTCGCGGGTTCACCGACACGACGGTCGAGGCGTTTCACCTGGGCCTGGCCCCGGACTCGTGGGACAGCCTGGTGCGTGCGGCGTCGAAGCGCGGGGTGGACGAGCCGTTGCTCACGGCGGCGGGCCTCGTGGTTCGGCGGACCGGCGGCAGCGGCATCTATGACCGGTTTCGCAACCGGGTGATGTTCCCGATCTTTGACACACTGAACCGCCCGATCGCCTTTGGCGGCCGGACGTTGGGCGACGATCCGGCGAAGTATCTGAACTCGCCGGAGACGCCGCTCTTCGACAAGAGCCGCAACCTGTACGGCCTGCCCGCCGCCAGGGAGGCCATGACGTCGTCGCGGCAGGTCATCGTCGTTGAGGGCTATACCGACTGCCTGATGGCCCACCAGGTGGGGATCGAGAACACGGTGGCAACGCTCGGCACGAGCCTGACGCGGGACCACGTGCGGCTGTTGAAACGGTACGTGGACGACGTGGTGCTGATCTTCGACGGCGACCTGGCGGGTCAGAACGCGGCGGACCGGGCGGTGCAGCTCTTCCTGGAGGAGGAGCTGAACGTCAGGATCGCCACGTTGCCCGAGGGCATCGACCCGTGCGACCACCTGGCCGCCGGGCACAAGGACGACTTCCTGTCCATGGTGGCCTCGGCACCGGATGCCCTGGAATTCAAGTGGGGCCTGGTGCGTCAACAGTTCGGCGCGGCCGACAGCGTGCGAGGCCGGCGCCAGGCGATGGAGGCCATGCTGGAGGCCCTGGCGGCCCAACCGGTGTGGTCGCAGCGGCACGACGGCCTGAAGCGCGACCTGGTGCTGGCCCGGATGGCCTCCGTCCTGGGCGTCGAGGAGCGCAGCCTCCGGGAGCGGCTGTCGCGGCTGGTCCGCCAGGGCGCGTCGCGGCGGCACTACGACGAGCCGGACCAGGCGGTCGCCCCGGCGCGAGGACCGGCCCCGGTCAGGTCCGACGACCTGCGAAGCCGCGCGGAGCGGTTGGTGCTCCAGGTGTTGCTGGCGTCGCCGGGCAGAATTGCGGCGACCCGTGAACGTTTGCCGCCGGCAGACGTCAAAGAAGACAGGCACCGCCGGCTTTACGAGGCGCTGATCGCCCTGGAAGACCGACTGGCGGCCGACGGCCTGCGGGTGCTGTGGAGCCACCTGGAGGACCAGGCGGTGGCGTCGCTTGCGGCGGACCTCGCCGGGAGCGAGGAGATCGCCGAGGCGGGCGACGAGGACCAACAGGCGGCGAAGGCCGAGGTGTTGCTGGCCGACGCGCTGGCGACCCTCAAGAGGTTGTCGGAGCGGGACGAGTTGGCGGTCGTGCGAGACCAGCTTGCCGCCTCGGAAACCGAGGCCGAGCGCCGGGCCGCGCTGCAGAGGTTGCAGGAGTTGAGAAAGGACAGTCAGGGGTTCCTGCCGCCAGGGATGACGGCGGGGAGATCGGAATAGACGGCGTTGCTGCGGCGAGGGGCCACGAAGAGCCACCTCGGTTCGGTCTGCGGACCGGTGCAGCACGCACACGCTTAGACGACGGGAGTAGTGACTTACGATGGAACCGCAAGTGAAAGCCCTGTTTGACCTGGGCAAACAAAAAGGCTACCTCACCTACGAGGAGATGAACGGGATGCTGCCTGACGACATCGTCAGCGCGGACCGTCTCGATCAGATTCTCATGGAACTCGACGAGGCCGGGGTGGACCTGGTGGACGAGGCGGACGTTGTCGACAACGCCTACGCCCGGGAGGAACGTACGCAGACCGGCCAGCAGGTGGCCGACGAGGAGAACGTCACGCGGCGCATCGACGACCCGGTGCGCATGTACCTGACGCAGATGGGCGAGATTCCGCTCCTGACGCGCGACGAGGAAATCGCCCTGGCCAAGAAGATCGAGCTGACGCGGAAACAGTTCCGCCGAAAGGTGCTCGAAAGCAGCTTGAGCATCACGTCGGCCATCGAGATTCTGAGCCAGGTGAACCGGGGACTGCTGCCCTTCGACCGCACCATGAAGATCAGCGTCTCGGAGAACCTGGCCAAGGAGACCATCACCGACCGTCTGCCGACCAACCTGCGGACGCTGCAGCGGCTGGTAGAGTACGAGCGGACCGACCACCAGGCCCTGGTGTCGAACAGCGCGTCGAAGACCCGCAAACGGCAACTGCGGAAGCAGATTGACGCCCGGCGCCGGAAGTGTGTGCGGCTGCTGGAGGAGTTGAGCCTCCGGACCAGCAAGCTGGTGCCGCTGATGCGCAAACTGAAGGCCATCAGCCAGAAGATGCAGGGCCTGGAGCGAGAGATCGGCGAGCTGACCATGACCGCCGGTGACGCCATGGAGATCGAGACCCTGAAGGAAGAGCTGGTCGGCCTGGAGTCGCTGGTCTGCGAGAACTCGCCCAGCCTGGCCACCCGCGTGCAGCGCATCGAGCGGTGCTACGCCGAGTACGAGGACGTCAAGCGGAAGCTCTCGGGGGGCAACCTGAGGCTGGTGGTGTCCATTGCCAAGAAGTACCGCAACCGCGGCCTGCCCTTCCTGGACCTGATCCAGGAGGGCAACACCGGCCTGATGCGGGCGGTGGACAAGTACGAGTACCGGCGCGGCTACAAGTTCTCGACGTACGCCACGTGGTGGATTCGCCAGGCGATCACGCGGTCCATTGCCGACCAGGCCCGGACGATCCGCATTCCGGTGCACATGATCGAGACCATGACCAAGCTGCGGAACATCGCCAAGCAGCTTCAGCAGGAGTACGGGCGCGAGGCGTCCATCGAGGAGATTGCCGAGAAGGGGGCCATGAGCGTCGTCGAGGCCCGGCGCGTGATGAAGATCTCGCGGCACCCCATTTCGCTCGACCGCCCGGTCGGCGAAAGCGAGGATTCCTATTTCGGCGACTTCATCGAGGATGAGTCCAGCGAGAGCCCGGTCACCGTGGCGACCCAGGAGATGCTCCGCAACCGCATCGAGAATGTCCTGAGCACCCTGACCTATCGCGAGCGGGAAATCATCAAGCTCCGCTACGGGATCGGAGACGGGTACACCTATACCCTGGAGGAAGTCGGCCGCATCTTCAAGGTCACGCGGGAGCGCGTCCGCCAGATCGAGGCCAAGGCCATCCGCAAGCTTCAGCATCCCGTGCGGGCTCGCAAGCTGGAAGGCTTCCTCGACGGCATGCTTCAGCGCATCGAATCCTGACCCGCGTGCCGCACCGGCAACCGCACGACGGCGATAAGACCATAAGAGAAGCGCGGTCCCGCACAACGGGGCCGCGCTTCTTTATGTCAACTCGTGCCGTGGCACCGCAGGGACCTACCTGCGTTTGCGTGCGGCCTTTTTCTTGCCGGCCTTGGCCTTTTTTCCGGCTGCCTTCTTGGCCGTCTTCTTCGCGCTGGTGCTCTTGGCGGCCTTCCGGGTCTTCTTGGTTGCGCCGCGTTTGGTCTTCTTCTTCTTCTTTGCAGGCAGGTCGCCGATGGCGGCCTGTGCGGCGGCCAGTCGGGCAATCGGCACGCGGTACGGGCTGCACGAGACGTAGTTCATGCCCACGCGGTGACAGAACTCGACGCTCGACGGTTCTCCGCCGTGCTCGCCGCAGATGCCCACCTTGAGGTTCTTGCGTGTCGCCCGGCCCTTCTCGATGCCCATCTGCACCAGTTGGCCCACCCCGTCCTGGTCCAGGGCCTGGAACGGATCGCGAGCGAGGATTTCCTGCGCGATGTACTTGGGCACGAACGATCCGACGTCGTCGCGCGAGTAGCCGAACGTCATCTGCGTCAGGTCGTTGGTGCCGAAGCTGAAGAACTCGGCCGTCTCGGCGATCTTGTCCGCGGTGAGCGCCGCCCGGGGAATCTCGATCATCGTGCCGACCATGTAGGCCACGCGGACGCCCTTGGCCTTGAGGACCTCCTTGGCAACGCGGTGCACCAACTCGGCCAGCACCTCGATCTCTTTGGCCGTGCCGATCAGCGGCACCATGATCTCCGGGTGGACCTTCACGCCGCGCTTCTTGACGTTGCAGGCGGCTTCCATGATGGCCCGGACCTGCATCTCGGCGATCTCGGGGTAGACCACCGACAGTCGGCACCCGCGGAAACCGAGCATGGGGTTCATTTCGTGCTGCTGCTCGACCTTGGTCTTGACGGCCTGGACGTCGATGCCGAGCCTCTCGGCCATCTCGCCCTGCGTGGCATCGTCCTGGGGCAGGAACTCGTGCAGCGGCGGGTCCAGCAGCCGGATGGTCACCGGCAGGCCGTCCATGGCCTTGAAGATGCCCTCGAAGTCCTTGCGCTGCATGGGCAGGAGTTTCTTCAGTGCCTTGCGCCGGGCCTGTTCGTCGTCGGCCATGATCATCTCGCGGACGGCCCAGATGCGGTCGCCCTCGAAGAACATGTGCTCGGTGCGGGTCAGGCCGATGCCCTCGGCGCCGAAACCGCGAGCCACCTTGGAGTCGTTCGGCGTGTCGGCGTTGGTCCGCACGCCGATGGTGCGGAACGAGTCGGCCCACTTCATCAGGGTGGCGAAGTCGCCGGACAGCGTAGGCTTGACGGTGGGCACGTTGCCCAGCATGACCTCGCCGGTGGTGCCGTCGATGCTGAGCCACTCGTGCTCCTTGACGGTCCTGCCGGCGGCGGCGATGGTCTTGCCTCGATAGTCGATGCGGAGGTCCCCACAGCCGGCGACGCACGTCTTGCCCATGCCTCGGGCGACCACCGCGGCGTGGCTGGTCATGCCGCCGGTGGAGGTGAGCACGCCCCGTGCGGCGGCCATGCCGCCGATATCCTCGGGGCTGGTCTCGTGGCGCACCAGGAGGACCGGCTCGCCGCGCTCGTGCATGTGCTCGGCGTCCTCGGCGGTGAAGCAGACCTTGCCGGCCGCGGCCCCGGGGCTGGCGGCCAGTCCCGTGGTGATGACGTCGCGCTTGGCCTTCGGATCGAACGTGGGGTGCAGAAGCTGGTCGAGCATGCCGGGCTCAACGCGGCAGACGGCTTCGGCCTTATCGATCAGCCGCTCGCCGACCATGTCCACGGCGATCCTGACCGCGGCGCCGGCCGTCCGCTTGCCGGTCCGCGTCTGGAGAATGTAGAGGGTGCCTTCCTGGATGGTGAACTCGAAGTCCTGGACGTCGCGATAGTGGCGCTCGAGGCGATCCTTGATGACCACGAGTTCCTTGTAGCACGTGGGCAGGTAGTCGACGAGCTGGGCGATGGGCAGCGGCGTGCGGATGCCCGCGACGACGTCCTCGCCCTGTGCGTTCATCAGGAACTCGCCGTAGAAGACGTTCTCACCCGAGGCCGGGTCGCGCGTGAAGCACACGCCGGTGCCCGAGGTGTCGCCCATGTTGCCGTACACCATGGTCTGCACGTTGACCGCCGTGCCCAGGAGGCCGGCGATGTGGTTGAGTTGGCGGTACTTCACGGCTCGGGGGGTATTCCAGGAACGAATGACGGCGTTGATGGCTCCGGCGAGCTGCTGCTTGGGATCGGTCGGGAACGCCTTCTTGACGTGCTTCTTGTAGACGGCCATGTAGGCCTGACAGAGCTGCTTGAGGTCGTCGGCCGACAGGTCGGTGTCGAGCTGGACGCCGCGCGCCTTCTTGATGCGGGTCATCTGGGCCTCGAAGTGCTCGTGGTCCACGCCCATGACCACGTCACCGTACATGTTGATGAAGCGCCGGTAGGCATCCCAGGCGAAGCGTTCGTTGCCGGTCTTTCGGATGAGTCCCTGGACGGCCTGCTCGTTGAGGCCCAGGTTGAGGACCGTGTCCATCATGCCGGGCATGCTGACGGCGGCGCCCGAGCGGACGCTCACCAGCAGCGGGTCCTTGGGATCGCCCAGCTTCTGCCGCATCACCTTCTCGAGCTTCGCGATGTTGCGGTCGACCTGGTCGGCCAGTCCGGCGGGCCACTTCCGTCCGCCCTTGTAGTACAGATCGCAGACCTCGGTCACGATGGTGAATCCCGGAGGCACGGGCAGGCCGATGTGGGTCATTTCGGCCAGGTTGGCGCCCTTGCCGCCCAGGGTCTGCTTCATTTCCGTCCGTCCTTCGGCCTTGCCGCCGCCGAAGAAGTACACCAGCTTCTTGGCCATGATCGCGCTCTCCCTTTCTAACGGTCGTACGTTGCTACAACGGATGGACAGCCCGGCCCCTGAAGGCGTCCGGCCCTGCCGGCCCGGCTGCTCAGCGATGGAACGCGCAGACTAGCACAGAGCCCAAACGAAGTCAAAGTTTTTCGCGCCGTGCGCGCCGGCGCGGCGGGGCACGTCACGCCCCACAGGGGCACGGACAGTCGCCCCGAGCGACGTCGAACGGGGACCAAACCGTGGCACGTGCCCAACGGCCCCGGGAAGAAGCCGAGCCGACCCCAGGAGGGGCCGGCCCGGTTGGGCATATCGCCAATGGCCCGCGCCGCACCAGGGCACGGCATCGGGCTGTTCTCGGCACTACGGCGTGGCCGGGTTCTCCTGCTGTTGCTCCTTCTTGAGGTCCTCCATGACCTGTGCGGCCACCTTCTGCCCCCAGGCCATACCGACCTTCATGGAGTCAGCGGCGATGGCCGGTTGGGCCTCGAGCATCCGCTGCCCGAGCGGCGACTTGAAGAACGCCGTCAGGCCCTTGATGTCGTCGCGCGACATGTGCTTGCCGTAGATCGGCACCAGCATGTCGGTGAACTCGGCGAAGTTGACCTTGGCCAGGAACTTGTCCCAGTAGTCTGCCGGGACCTGCGGCATGGCCCGCTTGAACTGGCCGAACATCTGCTGCATCATCTGGCGGCCCTGGCTCTCGACGCGGGTCACCTTGAGGAACTCCCGGATGTCCTTCTCGTGGTCCGGCGAGATCTTTTCCGGGGCGGCCTCTTCCTGGGCCACGGCCGTTGCCGAGATCGCATAGATGCCCAGCCCCACGGCAGCGATGACAGCAACCCATAGTACCTTTTTCACGGTCGATTCCTTTCGTTCGGTTGATCCGCCGATGCCTGGCCCGGAGGCCCTTCGCCGCCAGGACTTCTGTGCCGTCGCCCCGGGAGGGACAACGGCACAGAAGACAGGATGATCCGTCGGCGGCAGGTTGAAGTCAAGCGAAAAGCCCCTAGAGCGTATCCTCGAGGCCACACGGGCTTGCTTTCGACGCCGTTCTCGCTACAATGGACGTTTTGGGTGGCCGCCTGCCGCAACGGCGTTCGGGCACAAGACCCCCCGGTTCCGGTCGGCCCCGGCCGGGCGAACGTCCGCCGTCTTGGAGACCAGAGGTATGAAGCTTCGCGGAAACACCTGCGTCATCGGGCTGCAGTGGGGCGACGAGGCCAAGGGCAAGATCACCGACCTGTTCAGCGAGCACACCGACCTGGTGGTACGGTTCCTGGGCGGGTCCAATGCCGGACACACCGTGGTGGTCGGCGACCAGACGTTCAAGCTCCACCTGATCCCCAGCGGGATCGTGCACCCGGGGCCGCTCTGCGTCATCGCGGGCGGCGTGGTGCTCGACCCCGAGGTCTTCGAGCAGGAACTCCAGAACCTGGTGACGGCGGGGGTCGCGTACACCGACCGGCTCAAGGTGAGCCAGACGGCTCACGTGGTGTTTCCCTATCACAAGCTGGAGGACCAGCTTAAGGACGACAGCCTGGGCAAGCGGAAGCTGGGCACGACCGCCCGGGGTATCGGGCCGTGCTACACCGACAAGGCCTCGCGGAGCCTGGCGATTCGCGTGGCCGACCTCTTCCACCCCGAGGTGATCGACGAGAAGGTTCGCCGCATCGTCGCCTACAAGAACCGGCTGTTCGCGGCCCTGTACGACTCCGCCGGGGTCAACGAGGACCAGATGGCGGCCAAGGCAAAGGCCTATGCCGAGATTCTCAGGCCGTTCGTCTGCGACACCACGGAACTGCTCCAGGACGCCATGGCCGGCGGGAAGCGCCTGTTGTTCGAGGGCGCCCAGGGCACGCTGCTGGACGTCGATCACGGGACGTTCCCCTACGTCACCAGCAGCAACGCCTCGGCCTGCGGCGTGTCGGCCGGGGCGGGCGTGCCGGCCAAGGTCATCGAGACGTTCGTCGGCGTGGCCAAGGCCTACACGACGCGCGTCGGCACGGGCCCCTTCCCCACGGAGCAGGACAACGCGACCGGCGACCGCATCCGGGAGCGCGGCAAGGAGTTCGGCACGACCACCGGCCGGCCGCGACGCTGCGGGTGGTTCGACGCCTTCGCCACGCGGTACAGTGTGCGCCTCGGCGGTGTCGACAAGGTGGCCCTGATGCTGCTCGACGTCCTGAGCGGGTTCGACACGCTCAAGGTCTGCACGGCCTACACCTACCAGGGCAAGACGCTCAAGAGCTTCCCGACCGACGGCGAGGTGATGAAGGCCGTCGAGCCGGTCTTTGAGGAACACCCGGGCTGGGCGGAAGAGATCAGCGGCACGAAGTCGTTCGAGGACCTTCCGGGTGCGGCCCAGGCGTACGTCAGGCGTCTGGAGCAACTGCTCGGGGTGCCGATCGCCGTGGTCAGCGTCGGGCCGGAGCGGGGCCAGACCTTGCTGAGGGACGCCCTGATCTAGCAGGAGTGTGCGTCCGCACATCAGACACGGTTTACTTGAGGCCGCTTGAATGGCCGACACGAACCCCGATAGCCTGCCGCCGCACCTGGCGGCGATCCCGCGCGAGCGGTGGCCGGGGCACGTGGCGATCATCATGGACGGCAACGGCCGCTGGGCGACGCGCCGCGGCCTGCCGCGCGTCGCGGGCCACCGCGAGGGAGCCGACCGCGTTCACGTCATCGTCCAGGAGGCCTCTGACCTGGGCATCGGTCGGCTGACCCTCTTCGCGTTCAGCCACGAGAACTGGAACCGCCCGAAGGCCGAGATCGACCTCCTGATGCACATCTACGAGGAGTACCTGCGTCAGGAGCGGCCGTTCATCTTCGACAACAACATCCGGTTCACCAACATCGGGCGCCGCGAGCATCTGCCGCAGTCCGTCCTCGACATCGTTGAGGACACCGAACGCTGCAGCGCCGGCAACACCGGGATGACCATGAGCCTGGCGGTGAACTACGGGGGCCGGCAGGAGATCGTGGACGCCGCGCGACGCCTGGCCGCCGAGGCCGCACAGGGTACGGTCGATCCGGCGTCGATCGACGAGCAGAGCATCGCATCGCGGCTCTACGCCGGCGGGGCGTCCGAGGTGGACCTGCTGATCCGCACGGCCGGCGAGATGCGGGTCAGCAACTTCCTGCTCTGGCAGATCTCCTACGCCGAGCTGTACGTGACCGACGTGTTCTGGCCGGACTTCACCGAGGCGGAGC
>Ga0272444_10004028_pt1 | contig 13066 bp, 11 predicted proteins | sample SSMForm13_FD_201033 | JGI IMG/M metagenome (GOLD analysis project Ga0272444, IMG submission 201033) | Marine sediment archaeal communities from Little Sippewissett salt marsh, Falmouth, MA, United States - SSM-Form-13 | ecosystem: Environmental > Aquatic > Marine > Wetlands > Sediment ...
CGGTAAGGGCGAATTCCGACTCACATGTCTCTATGGAACGGCAGGCCAGACGAAAGGCCGCCAGTGATGACGAGCAGGCGGCATCCCGCAGCGCCCAACCCAATTTGGCCGCGAAAGTGTAGGAAATCCTGTTGTCCGCGACACTACCAGTCTGTCCCATCTTTGAGGTGCGTCAAGTGAAGACAGATCATCGGCCCGACGGTAGGACCAGTCAGAACCGGAAAAGCCGATGAATACGCCACCCTTTTGCTGACGCACGGATGAGGCTGCTATACCGCCGGACTTGAATGCTTCCCAGGACATCTCGAATAGCAGCCGCTGCTGGGGGTCCAGTTGTTCAGCCTCACGAGGGGAGCTGCCGAAGCAGGTCGTATCGAAGCGACTGACGTCACCAATGTTTCCAGCCCGTGGCGAATAGCTTGTACCCGGTTGTGACTTACTCGGATGAAAACTGGTATCCAGCGCCCAGCGATCGGCCGGCAGGCGGGTGACCAGATCCCGGCCCTCGGAGAGTCTGGACCACAGATCGCCGGATTCCATCCCGGGCAGACGGTGGGCAAATCCGACAATGGCTACCTTGTGACTCATCAAACACCACTTTTCATCTTCAGAAAAAACTATCCCCGCAGCCCTTGGTCGCGCCGGGGCCTGCAAGGTCAATCGCAACGGCTTTGAATCAAGCCCCCTGGAGCCCGCTCATCAGCGCCCGCGCCTTGCGCAGCTGCCGTCGCCACCAGCCGGATTTCAGCCTTGACAGCCGACCCGATGCCACTAGGGCGTCGCGTTCCTCAACCAGTCGCCGCAGCACGGCCTCGCAGGTCGTAAAGCCCTTCAGCTCCCAGTCCCAGTACAGCGGGTAACGCAGCAGTGCGCCGGCCACCAGCTCATCCAGGCTCAGGCGGCGCGTGCGGCGCGGCAGACCGAGCTGGTCTTCGGTCAATCCCCAGCCAGCATAGAACGGCCGTCCATACACCACCACCGACTTGCCACGCAGCAGCGCCTCGAAACCCGCCATCGAGGTCAGCGTGTGCACCGCATCCGCGGCCTCGATGCAGGAAACCACACTCGCCCGAGGCTCGACCCAGTCGGCGTAACGCAGCGCTTCCGCCAGCGGTACCCGCCCCCGGCGATTGCCGGATGCCACGTCCGGGTGCGGCTTGAACACGATGAAGGCCTCGGGACAGGCCGTCCGGACCGCCTGCAACAGGCCCAGATTGCTACGTACAGACATACAGCCGTGCAACACGGACGCATCGTCTTCCACCTGTCCAGGCACCAGCACTACGGTGCGCCCCTTGCTGGGCCAGTCAACTGGCTGGCGGACCTCGATGTTGTACTTGGTCAGGCCGTGTTCAATGATCAGCTCCCGCACCGACCTGGCACGCGCCAGTTCCTCGGCCGGGAAGGCCGCGGTATTCAGCAACCGCTCCAGATCGGATGGCCCCCGCGGGTCTAAGTACAGCCCCTGCTCGTCGATTACCAGTGATTGCGGACGGATCAGGTCCGAGCCCAGCCCCACTGAGCGGTAAAAGCCATCCTCGAGATGACACAAACGCAGTCCATTCTCAGCCGCCAGCGCCTCAAGGCCTTCAGGCGCATCACGCCCCCAGTGAATCAAGCCGTCGCCATTGCGCAACCCGAGTTCGCGGGCTCCAGCCGCATCCTTAACGAAGGTCACCCCGTCCCGGGCCATGGACAGCATCGGACGCAGGTGCGCCGCCTTCCAGCGCCGAAAACCTACCGCCACGAAGCGCCTGGGCAGACGCTCGACGGTTTCCCGCTGACTCACGAGCCAGTCGATCACGTCGAAGATCGTGCCGCGCTGTCGTGTCACCGGGTTCAGATAGCGGGCATAGTGGAAATAGGCCGCCGCGAACAGTTCATCCACGGACCGCTGCCGCGTGCGCCGCGGGCAGGACTGGCGATCGTCCGTGATCCCCCAGCCCTCATACCAGGGCAGCCCGAACACCGAGACCGGCTTGCCTATCAACAGGGCCTCGAAGCCCATGGTGGAGGTCACCACGTACACCCGGTCCATCTGCTCGATCAGACTCAGCGAGTTGATGGCCTGGCGCAGCACCACGGTGCGCTCGTCGTCCTGCACATGAGTCAGGTATCCGCCCTTGCGGCCGGCACTGACTTCCGGGTGGGTTTTAACGTAGAAGGTCGCACCGGGGTTTTCTACATGGGCCGCCTCCAGCATCGCTGCGAACGTATCTGCGCATGCGCCACCCAGGGCCACGCTCATGTCGCCAGCGGTCTGGTCCACCACCAGCACGCGCCGGGTATCTCGGTTGCGCAACGGGTTGACTGACAACTGCCGCACAGAGGGGGCGTGGTTGTACTTGCTCAGGCCGTGGGCCACGATCAAAGCCTTGGCACGGGCCACTTTGTCGGCTAGGTCGGCCAGAACATCCGTCTCTGAATCGAGCAGGTTTTCCAGCGCGCTGGCGCAGGTACTGTCGTAATAGATGCCCACCTCATCGACTACCAGTGCCAGTGGTGGGTACCGATCGCCCGTGCCAAAGGAGCGCAGAAACCCGTCTTCAACATGGAGTACCGGCACATTGAAACGTTGGGCCAGTAACTGCGCTTTTTGCCCTGTCGATTTTATCCCCCATCTTGCAACTGCATCCACGTCAGTGGGAGAACCCGCGCGCCCAATCAAACGAGCATCAGCACCTAGAAACTCCCTCAAAAAAGGGATTCGTACCATGCCAGGAGACGTCAAACCTATCACTCGTGCACCATAAAAAGCTTTGTAATCAAGGCTACAGCCGACGGTACCCCTTGTTGAGTAGCAGTCTAATTTAGAGCCCAGGGTCAAATGTAACTGCCTTTGCAGCGAGCTGCTTGGCATCCGACACGTCCACGCCGGCGCACTTGCTGCATGCTGCAAGAGTTGTCCGGCTATGCGTCACTGACGCCGCGCCTGCGGCACAATCCTTTACGGGCACCACGGCCTCCTCCTCCATCGGAAACCCAATGACCTGCTCTTAGGAAAACCGCCTTTCATGTCAGTCTCCTGTTCTGTAAACGAACTCTACTAACATCAAGCCAGCACGAAAATCGAGGAGCAGGTCACCGTGGCTCCATCAAAGGTAGCCGCCCCCTTAACCTTGAAATGCACTGCCAATGCAATCACTAGTGTTGACTTGCCTGCACCACTCAATCGAGTCAACCAAACTGTATACATTGAAGAATGTCGCATGTCAGACTTCCGGATCCTGTGATGGATTAGGACCAACCGTTGATTGGGGTTGCTCACGCAGTTCCAACAATTTGGATTCAAGAAAGTGAATATGCGCGGCCATGCTGCGATTAACAGTGTTGATTTTTTCGCTTTCCCCTTGCAGGTGTTCGTATAAGAAATTAACTTGATCAATTTCAGCCGTTTTTTGGGATATATGTTTCTTTAATTCCTGAACGGTAACTTCTGTGGACGCTATTTGAGCGCTGGCGCCTTCCAATTGATGTTTGCATTTTTCAAAAGAACAATTTTCTGCTGCTTTTCTGGAAGAATCTGACTGTAATTGTTGCTTTTGTTTAAAGGCGTCCGCTTGCTCGAGTGCGCGCTGCGCAATCAAAGCCATACCTCGAAACTGTTCGATTTCAGCCAAGCATTCTTCGGCTGCGATAGCCGACTCTCTGCCGGCGATACTGCCACCAGGCACAGCCTTGAGCACCTCATAAAGCCGACGCACTGCCGGATTTGTGATTTCTTTTGTTCTTACAAATCCCGCACGATTGAGCGCTGGCTTAAAGATGTTGTCCAAAATCTCACTGGGTGTTTTATGTTCGAAGGCGGTGGTCAGTCCTGCGTGCTCTGCCAATCTGGAAAGTTGCGTTGCACCATCTTGTTCCCAATCCTCATAGTGGATTACGAGACAATTACCCCCCGTATGCCGCAATGCGTAGGCATTTCGCAACATCCACGTCATCATGGATTCTTCGGGACTACGTCCATACTGCGCAACCATTGAACGCGCCATTGATTCTGGATGGCGGACACACAATACGTGCACAGGAACCACCTTGATCGCATTCAAGACCTGAGTCCAAATCGGTATGAAGAACGAAAGTTTCGGATCCTTGACAGCCCAGGGACGGTCCGGGTTCAGTCCCAGACGATCGGATAAAACCTTCTTGAGAGTGACCCGCGCTTTGGCAATGGCCTTGTGCTCCAGCCAATTGACTGGCAGTGGCAGATACGTGTTGCTATAAAAAGAGCGATGAAGGTCTCCATGCAAGCGAAACAACTCACTGTCTTCCCTACCACCATCAGGATTTTGCGGACTTGCGGGGATCATGTCAGGGGACATGACTGCCCCGATAGCTTCCAGCAGATACATCACAAGTGTCGTGCCACTGCGGCCAGAACCTGTGACTAGTATCGGGCTGTGTTTGGCCATCGTCATGACTTCCCTTATTGCCTCTGTTCTGGATAGCTCACGTATTCACGCAGCATCTCAATATTAGGTGGCAGAAAAAAACTGATTGCCCCGCCATTGGCCATATTCTCCTCCAAGAAATCCTGCAATCCGAAGCTCTCATTCAGGATCTGACTGGCTGCCGGATCCCAACTGGGCATGTAGATTATGGATCGCCTGTCACCAGCCGCCACCATCCGCCCCAGCAGCGCCCACCCGAGTGTTATCAGCATTCGTTGTAATAACACGGGATAATTTGGCAACCTTCAACAGCATTAATGGCGCAACACAACCCTCCCCAGGCTGCGCACCAGGGAGAACTTGGAGTCTGCACAGTATTGTGCAGGGTCGTTTTTGAACTTTCTCCACAAGCGGGCCGAACGCGAAAGACCAGCATTCCGAATGTCAGGCGCGCTTTGCTTACCCTGTACCTTGTTGGGCTGAGCCTTGTTGCCTGGAGCCTTGTTGCCTGGAGCCTTGTTGCCTGGAGCCTTGTTGCCTGGAGCCTTGTTACGCTGTGCCTTATTGCCCGGAGCCGCTTCATATTCCTTTATCTTAAGTTTCAGCTCGACCAATTCCCTTCTTAGTGGCTGCAATGCGTTGTCACATGCGGCACTCAGCATTGCCGACCGGTCCACCAGCACGCTCGACCCGGGAGATGCCAAAGCCGCCGATAACTCGGGCAGCCGAGGTCCTTGTGAGTCCATAAGACTGAGCCACAGGCTGAGCGCACTCTTGGGATGCGCAGCACCTTCGACCATCTCAAGCCAAGTGGAATCGGCCGGCAACAGTAGCGGGAGGCCGTAATGCTTGCCCTCATACAGATGATGAAGCGCTTCGATTTCTACAGGCAAGTCAGTTCTGATCAGCCGCGGCACTGCGCGGAGTATCGAGACCAGCTGCGCGGCTGGTAGCTGTACTTGGTTCAACGCACCGTTGAAAACCGAGGCAAATGCGTGGTTCGCCGTTTCTGCAGACTCTTCCCAATCCACCATGTCAAAACAGGCCACATCTGGCCCGGCCTGGCGGGCCATTGCCAGCGCCACATCGAAATCTGCCGCTGTAATCGGTGCGTCTGATGTGGCGCGGTAAAGGTTAGAGAAATTGCGAATGTAGACAAAGCGAACCGAGATGCCCATGCGTTTGCACAGGGAACGCCAGGCATCGATAAAAAATGCGTTGTTTGCGCTGGCAACAAAGCGCTGCTGGTCGCCACCAGCGAGATAATCATCAAGGTAAAATGACAGAACCGCATCAAACCCAGCCTGGGTCCGGCTGCTCCAACCATTGGATAAAGGGGCATCCGGCTCGAAGCCTGCGGCGAGAAGAATGTTCTCCAGTATGTTGTCAATGGGGTCGTTAACGTGCAGCGAACCAAGGCCTGATGCCAGTGATGGCACGTCTGCATTCGACAATATAGGCTCCAGAAGCGCGACATGCGTGGCTGATGCGTGGCACAAAACGACCAGTTTCTTATTGGAAAATTCAGTCATCTTATTCAACCCACAAATCCGTGAAGCGCGTAACAGTTATAAGTTGCACAGCACTGCCCACAGGCGAACCCAAAGGCTCTCCATTGACAAATCCAATTGACTCCTGCGACAAGTCTAGATATCGCCCTGGGTTGGCTATATTGTTACAATGAAGGCATTCAAAGACATCCTTCCAGATTTGTCTCAGATGGCTGGACTTCCAGCAATTGTGCTTCAACAGGATATGCGTGTGATGGGTAGCTGTCTTACTAAATTTTTGCCATAGACCCTCATACGTTATTGATTTCAACCATTGGGAAGGTCGTGAAACTACCACCACTGGCAACAAACTGTGAAGTGATGCCAATGTAATTTGAAGGTCTACATATATTAGATTTTTATAATCGAAATTATAATTGTGCAAAATACCAACCGGAAAAACGGCCGTTCCAGACCCGATTAGATTAACAATATTCGATTTACCCATCGCATTCTGAAACCCGTAAACTATTTTTCTTTCGTAATACCAAGACGCATGATCTGGAATAACCGATCCGTGAACCGAAAGGCATGCGCCTTTGGGGTATCTTGAATACATAGCCAACATTCGCGAAACATAGTTCGATGGATAAATAATGTCATCATCCAACGTAAATGCAATGCCACTTTCTTCATAATCCATAAAATACATCTTGGCATTAGCGTTTAAATCACCATACGAATCCACCCCTAAGATCGCGACGACGTTACGATACTTACTAATAAATCGAGGGACTTCTTTATGATCGTTGAAATAAACATAGAGAATGGACAGCTGATTCACTATACTGTCTAGCACTGCTTCAAGAGTCGACAGTCGACTCTTTATTGTTGCCATCCCCCCGATAGTGTTAAGTTGCATCCAACCACTCCATGCACTCTTTTCTTGCTATTAGTTCCGACGACTTCTCGATACTCTCTTGATTAACCTGCCTCGTATGGCTTATTGGGTCTCCGAGCTCAATACAGAAATTATAAAAATCAGAAATCGCGACCCCAATATCGTTGGCCCTCAGTTTCTCAACCCAGTTCGAGTCGCATGAATTTCTATGTTCTGTAGAAAACATCGGCAAACACGCGGACTTGCGGCCACTCAATGTGGCTCCACAAAAATACCTACCTTGATCAAGCCACCTCCGTGTTTGCGACGGCGAATGACTCCTAAAATATAACTGATCGCTCTCCTTAAAATAAATAAAAGCAGATGGCTTTCCTACCGCATTGCAGCCAGCTGCCTGATAGAAATTAATCAAATCCCCAATATATTGGGAACCATAATAATCATCGTCATCCGTTTTAAACCAATAATCTGCCGATGACTGCCGGATACCATGATTCAGGCAACTGCCGATATTGTGCGTTTCATCCAGAACACTCACCCGCAGGTTGGGCTGGCTGCACTTAATGGTTTCGCGGATACACGCCTCTGCCTCACCCGCAGGGACATTCCAGATCAGGTGCATACCTAAATTGGCATAGGCCTGGCGATTGAAGTTGGCCAGTATCTTGGGCAGGTTGTCGGGCCGCTTGGAGACGCAAATCATCTCGGCAGAGGGTTGTGCCAGGCGATTTCCGGCCAGGCGAGAGCCGACCGCGAACTCCTTCAACGCATGCTGCAGGTGGCCATGCTTCGACTGGTCCATGAATTTTCTGAATCTTGATAACCAATGCCGCTCCCGCACCAAAAGGGAGCTGTTGCGCGTGAGGTAATCGTGCAAGCTACCGTAGCCCCAGAGGCTCTCCACCACCTCATTGAGTGGCGCAGGCAGGGTACGCCCCAGAACAATGGGCAACGCGCCATTCATAAGCGCCATGACTGCTAGATTGACTACATCCCCCATGGTTCGCAAAGAGTGACTTGGCAGGAGTACAAAACCACTGTTGCGGAACAGTTCCGCCTGCTCGGTCACCGAAAGCCGGCCATACACCTTGACTTGGGGAGATAGGAACCGCTCCCAAGTACGCATAGGCACATGGTCAAAATTTGACTCACTCACCGCAAGGGAAAAGCCGCTGCCAACCAGTCGTCTGGCAGTTTCCTGGAATTCCTCGTATTGATACAGGTCGGAAGCGCAGGGGATCGCTATCGTACGGGCATTCCAGCTATCGCCACGGATAGGAGCAAAATGGGCAAACTCGTACTCGGATCCGACGACCTCAATATTGAGATCACTGTTTCGAAGCGGTCTCAAGGTTGTGATCGCGGAGAATGGCCCTTCTGCAGTCAGCTCTAGTATGGGCGCTTTCGTCTGCGACAAGGCGCCTGAAAGCTCGGAAAGGTACTCGACTTCGGCTACCTGACTCATTGCCGGCGGCGTGATGCCTACTGCCCGGGTTTGCATCAGGATCAAGTCAAAAGCATCTGCACGTATGAGGGGGATGGACTCCGGCCTGATCTTAATGCAGGTTGACGAGGAATTGAGCAGACCATCCAGCATGTCGTCGCCGACCAGTCCAATCAACAGCCCCTTCGGTTCCGGTATCCGCTGCGTGCTTTGCAGCTCTGGTAGATTCATCGAATCGATGGCTTGGCCCTGCTCGTCCAGATACTGCGCTGCCTCTTCTAGTCCCAGAAATGGTTGATAGCGCTTGCCATTGAGGGTCGCGCATTTGCTGGCCATGGCCGCAAAGCTCTTTTTTAGAGAGGCAAACCTAGAGTAGTCAGCAAATACCTTGGAAACCCTTACCAGCAGGTTGCTGGCATCACTACTCAGCTTGGACCATAAGAGCGCGTTGGATATGTCATCAGTCTTGATAAACAGCATTTGCTCATACCATTTGCCCGCCTGGCCATACGTATCATCGGCATCAGATATAATGGGAATGGTGAGATCAATATTTCTTAGCGAGATAAATGCTTGCCGATCAGACTTGTAACCGAGTTCAAGTCGTGCACGACATTCTTCACCGTTTGGGTTTTCTGAAACCGCTCGAATCTTTACAAAGTAAAGTGTATTTACTGCCAAGCTGGCCTCACGAGCCACCTCCGCGCCCATGCGTTCCGGCAGTGCTATACATGTTGGCTCGAAATGAGATTCCGCGTCAGCCATGTCAATACCCGCTTTCTTTATGGGATGACGCCATCACGTCATCAGCATAGCAATGAAGTTGGGTGGATAAATTCCTCACATGCTGGCAACGCCATTGCTCCCAGTGCTTCAGGCGACGAACACCCTCATTCCGGAAGCGATGCCTGTTCGAAAGGGACGCTTTGCGCTGCAGACCGATAGCCAACGGCTTTCGTATCCTTTGATGGCTATGCACACCCCAGTGCGCTTCGATGCGCGCCGCAAACTCGCAATCACTTCCCAGCAGGCCATCGCGATAGGAGCCAATCTGCTGGATTACTTCGCGACGGAACAAGAGCGAGGACGGATTCCAGCGCATAAAGGAGTTTGCATTGCGGGTAAAGGGCCGGCCGGTTTCTTCATCAATCCGAAAGAAATACGACGATGTGCACAACAATTCGGACTTGCGTAGCAGAGGGGCGATCTGCTGAGACAATTTGGCAGGATGTGACCAGTCATCCGCATCATGCATCGTAATGAATGCTCCGCGCGCCTCTTTCATGGCTATGTTCTTCGCCTGCCATGTCCCCACGTTGTTAGACAAGCGTATGACCCGGATCCGCTGATCCTGCTCCGCCAACGCTTTAGCTACTGCAAAGGTACGATCCTGACTGCCATCATCCACAAGAATCAACTCCAGATGACTCCACTCTTGATGCAGGATGGAGCGGACTGCCATAGGCAACAGAGTTTCTTCGTTGTATGCGGTCAGGATCACTGAGACCAGCGGCCCATCCGCTTCTTGGAGATGGGAAGTGCAATTAGACAAAGATGCAATGACCAACCGGGGGGACGACCAGTCCATATCTGGGATCACCAAACCCGATTCAGTAAAGAGCTTTTCAAAGTATTGCCGGGCCAGATCGACGTCTGCTTTATTAAGGGCCACATTCATGGCATGGAGCGTCGACAGCTTTTTCATTCGCACCAAGCTGCCGTCGATATCGCCCAGAGCGCATTTGCAGTAGGCTCTTACATTCTCGTAGCCAGACTGGTTTTGAATTATCTGTAGAACTTTTTCGGGTACTTGAGTTGCCAGAAACCCCCAAAGGGGCTTGGCTTCGCGTTTTCGTAAAAATAACCGCGCCATATCCAGTGCGGAATCGATCTCACCGACATGAGCCAGGGCGAGCGCGCGTTCAATTGAAGGGCCTTTTGACAACTCCAATACCGATAGGTGCATGCCAGCCCTCGACAGAACCTGAACATCCTTCATACCGCACATGACGAGCGCAGTAGTATGCTCACCTTTCCGAGAGAGCTGCCGCGCGCGCAGCGTTTTCAGTCCAAGCATGTCAAGACCTTAAGCCGCTAGGCCCGTCATGCAGTGTTGCATTACTTGTTCCACTTCACGTCGCGGAATATGCAGTCCGTCTGGATGCTGCTTTTGTAACGAATGATGATCTTCATCATGTCATCCATAGCTTCATCAGTCAGGTAATGCGGTTTCAGGCCCAACCCAAGTAGTCCCGTGTGGGCGGGGCTGTAGTAATGCTCCTCCATTTCCTTGCGCGGATTTGGCAGGCTCTTTACGGTGACATCCAGCCCCAAGCGCTGACCTGACGCTTTCACCTTTTCGGCCAGTTCGTTGACACTGAAAGTTTCGACGAACTGGTTATAAATGCGTAACTCGCCCTGCTCGGCGGGGCTTTCAATCGACAGCCGCAAGCATTGCAGGGTGTCTTTGATATTGAGGTAACCGCGGGTCTGTCCGCCGCTCCCATAGACTGTCAAGGGGTAGCCTGCGATGGCTTGGACAATGAAACGGTTGATGACGGTGCCCCAGAGTTCGTCGTAGTTAAAGAACGTGTAGAGAGATTCGTCACCCTTGGTTTCGTCGGTTTCCAGACCGTACACCGGTCCCTGCATCAAGTCCGTACAGCGCAAACCCCAAGTTCGCACGTAAAACCAGATCAGGTCGGTATCCAACACCTTAGTGGTGTGATATAGGCTTCCAGCCTCACGCGGGAATAGGAACTTCTGCTTGCGGCCCTTGTGCTCGACGTCCAGCCAACCTTCCTCGATATCAATGTTGGGTGTGCCGTATTCACCCATGGTCCCTAGCTTGACGATGTGGCACTCTGGCGCGAATTCATGCACAGCCTGGATGACGTTGAATGTAACCATCAGGTTGTTGCGAAAAGTCAGAGTGGCCGTATGTCGATCCTTCATGGAGTACGGCGCAGAGGGCTGCTCGGCGAAATGAATCAGTGCATCAGGCTTGAAGCTGTTGAACAGGTCTGCCACAAAGTCCCAATCGGCAAGATCACCGATACGAACCTGGATGTCCTTACCACTCCTAGCTTTCCAGATTTCCGCGCGACGATGCAGGTTAGGAACTTCAAAAAGTGCCTCTGAGTTTTCCTCTCGGCTAATATTGCGGCGCATGTAGTTATCAACAGCCATGATCTCATGATCATAAGCAGACAAGTGCATAGAGGTCGGCCATCCTAAATAGCCATCCGCCCCCAGAATCAAAATTCTCATTACACCACTGCCGCAATCTGTTGCGATGGATTCTTGATCGCAGCCTTGACTTCTGGCGGCAAGACACCATCCAGCATCAAAAACGACTCGATTTCCTGGTCTGACATCTTGGGTTCGTGCTCACTGTTGTAGATGCAGTCCGAGCGCTTGAGCCCAAGCATCTCATATCGATGCTCAATATCAGTTGGGATGTCATTCGCCGAGGGCAGCACACAAAGATATCGAGAGCCTTCTAAAACTCGTCGGCTTTCTTCATCCGTGCTCAGCTCTTCCCACAGCTTCTCTCCGGCACGAGCGCCGGTGACTTTAATCCCAATATCGTTTGGATTGCGCCCATAGACTGGTGCGACCATTTTGATGAGCACACGGGTCATTTCTGCCATCCGCATGGAAGGCATCTTAGTAATGAAAGTTTCACCTCCACGTGCGTGAACCATACTTTCAATCACCAGCTCAGTTGCATCTTCCAGGCTCATCATGAACCGGGTCATGCGTTCATCGGTCAGGGTAACCGGGCCGCCTCGCTGGATTTGCTTGCAAAACAGGGGGATAACAGAACCGCGCGAGCCCGCGACATTTCCAAAACGGGTATTCGAGAATACAGTGCCCTTATCTGGACCCACCGACATATAGTTAGCCGCGATAAAAAGGCGCTCTCCCATCAACTTGGAGGCACCCATGACGTTGGTCGGGCTAACGGCCTTGTCAGATGAGGTGAACAAAACTTTTTGGACGCTATTTCGCTGGGCGGCCCGAATAATAGATTTGATACCAAGGATATTGGTATCGATAGCACTGAAAGGACTGCGCTCACAGGATGGAACATGCTTGAGCGCAGCGGTGTGAAACACATAGTCCGCACCACAAAAGACTCTCAGCGTTTCCCATTCATTGGTGATATCTGCTTGGTATGCCATGAAGCGCGAGTCGCCTGCATACTCTTGCTCTGCTTCAAAAAGAGCAGTCTCGTTATTATCCAACGCCCTGACTTCTTTGACGCCAAGCTCTAGCAGTTGTCGAACAATTTCGCTACCTACACTCCCAACTCCACCAGTTACGACAACTGTCTTGTTCGTGAAGAACTGTTGAATCTCGATTTTACTATTCGCTCTCAATCTCGTTTACCTCGAAAGTTGTTCTCAAAGCCCCAGAATCACCTTCGCGCTAACCGCGATCTGATAGAGGATTTGAGTCAGATCCTTTGCAATCTGGCGGGACTTCACATCGATCTTCGGCAACACGAGAATCTCGTCGCCAGAGCGAATATCAGTCGTGGCGACAGCGCCCTGCTCTTCCCACCAGACGGAAGTACCGAAACCGTCACTTGACGCACTCGAATCAGCCTCGCTGAAGCTGCCATCTCGGTGAGCAATGATCAGGCGTGCGGCGTCCGCGTTCTGGGTATAGCCACCAGCGCGCTCGATATAGGCAGCGATAGACAGGTCGGGATCGAAGGCGACGGCGTTGGGGAACAGCACTTCACCGCTGATCAGTACCAGGCCGTCCTTGGCTGGCACCCTGACGATATCGCCGTTTTCCAGGAGCAAGCCATCACGATCAGTCGCTTGAG
>Ga0272444_10004029_pt1 | contig 13065 bp, 8 predicted proteins | sample SSMForm13_FD_201033 | JGI IMG/M metagenome (GOLD analysis project Ga0272444, IMG submission 201033) | Marine sediment archaeal communities from Little Sippewissett salt marsh, Falmouth, MA, United States - SSM-Form-13 | ecosystem: Environmental > Aquatic > Marine > Wetlands > Sediment ...
GTGTAGAGAGGCATAAACAAAAAGATGACCAGTCCGGAAAAACTCTGGATGAAGCGGGACTTGTAACGCAGCCCCATCAGCTCGGGAAAGGTATGGGCGTCGAGATGATGCCCCATCCGCCGAGTCCGCCCGCCGAAGATGACAAAGGCCAGGAAAATCCCGGCAAAGATGTTGAGGAAGGTCAACCAGAGCAGGCCCATCCCGAAAACCCCGGCTGCCCCGCCGAAACCGACGATGGCCGAGGTGCTGATGAACGTAGCCCCATAGCTCAGGGCCATCACGTAAGGATGAACCTGGCGGCCGGCCACCATATAGTCAAGGGCATTGCGGGTTCCCTGATGCCCCCTCCAGCCCAACCAGGCGATGATCGCCAGGTAGATGATAACTATAGCGTATGTCAGTTCCATCCCTTTCCTCCCTTTCCTGATTGGCCGTTAGCGGATCCGGAGCGAGGGAGAACCCGGCGGCCAAAAAGCGGGCCGGGCCGCAGAAACCTCCCCGGGCCACGCGGCAAGACGGGCCGGCGGGATGGGGACAACCTCCCTCTCCTCGGTTCTGGGGAACTATAACACTCAGTCCAAAAGGGTCAACGTTATTTTTCCCCGTGCTCCCGAAGGCAAAGGCTTCGGAATGAACGCCTGCCTACTTCGGAACCGCTTACCGGTAAACTACTTTATGTCCAGCCGATCAGCCAGCCACTCCAGGATTTCGCTCTCGGCCTGGAGAGCCGGAGGGCGAAGGACCTCCACCAGCTTGGCGTCTCGGTACAGGACAAAGCTCGCTTCGTGTCGTCCGATCAGCTCAATGCCGGCGGCCCCGGCCGCCAGGCGCAGGCGGGTCTCGGCCGCCAGGGCCGCGACCTCGGGAGGGATGGGGCCATAGCGGTCGACCAACTCCTCCTCCCATCTCCGAAGTTGTTCGGGGCCGGAGATCTCGGCCCAGCGTCGGTAGCCTTCAATCCGGTCCCTTTCCGCCGGGACATAGCTGTCGGGCAGGTAACCGGGGGTCTCGAAATCAAGTTCTACCTCGGGAGGACGCGGCGGCAATTCGCCTTTGAGGCGTCCCACGCTGTCGGCGAGAAGTCGGCAGTAGAGATCGAAGCCTACGGCCAGGATGTGGCCGTGCTGCTCCGACCCCAGGATGTTTCCCGCTCCGCGTATCTCCAGGTCACGCAGGGAGAGGTCGAAACCGGAACCCAGCTGGGAAAATTCCTCCAGGGCCCGCAGGCGCCGGCGCGCCACGGAACTCAGGGAACCGTGAGCCGGGTAAAGAAAATAGGCATAGGCCCGCCGGTCCAGGCGCCCCACCCTCCCCCGCAGCTGGTAGAGATCCGCCAGGCCGAACCGGTCGGCGCGCTCCACGATCAGGGTGTTGGCGTTGGGGATGTCGAGCCCCGACTCGATGATGGTGGTACAGACCAGGATGTCCATCTCTCCGCGGGCAAAGGCCTCCATTGAAAGGGACAGCTCGCCCTCGGGCAGCTGGCCGTGAGCAAGGCCCACCCGGGCGGAGGGAAAAAGCGCGGCCAGGCGGGCCGCCGCTCGCTCGATCCCTTCGACCCGGTTGAAGAGGTAGAAAACCTGGCCTTCCCGACCCAGTTCGCGACTCACGGCCCGGCGTACCATCTCCTCGGAATAAGGAGCCACGCGGGTCCGAACCGCCTGACGGGAACTGGGCGGGGTGACAATGCTGCTCAGTTCCTTGGCTCCGGTCAGGGCCAGGTAGAGCGTGCGTGGAATCGGGGTGGCGGTCAGGGTGAGAACGTCGACCAGGGCGCGCATCCGCTTGAAGCGTTCCTTGTGCCGGACCCCGAATCTCTGCTCCTCGTCTATCACGACCAGGCCCAGCCGGCGGAAGGCCACGTCCTTTTGCAGCAGGCGATGGGTCCCGATCACGATGTCGACCTTCCCGGCTGCCGCCGCGACCAGCACCTCCCGGTTCCGGGCCGGGGAATTGAAGCGAGACAACATCTCCACCCGAATCGGGTAGTCGGCCATTCTCTCCCGAAAAGTACGGTAATGCTGTTGGGCCAGGACGGTGGTGGGGACCAGGACGGCTACCTGCCCTCCCGCGGTCACGGCCTTGAAGGCCGCACGAACCGCCACCTCCGTCTTGCCGTAGCCCACGTCCCCGCAGATCAGGCGATCCATCGGGACCGAGGCCTCCATATCCGCCTTGAGTGCGGCCAGGGTGGCAACTTGGTCGGGGGTTTCCTCGAAGGGAAAGGACGCCTCGAACTCGGCCTGCCAGGGCCCGTCCGGGGGGAAGGCCCGGCCGGGAAGCACCGCGCGGGCGGCCTGGACGGAGAGAAGCTCCTCGGCCAGCCGGGCCACGGCTTTTTCGGCCGCGATGCGGGCCCGCTTCCAGCGTCCGCTGCCCAGACGGTCCAACTTCGGCGGCGCACCCCCGATTCCCATATAGCGGGAAAGGCGCCGGATCTGGGACGGGGGTAGGTAAAGGCGGGCCTCGTCGGCATACTGAAGCTGCAACTTGGGACGAACCCCGGTGCCGTCATCCATCTCGGTCATTCCCAGGTAACGGCCGATCCCGTTTTCCAGATGAACCACGTAATCCCCCGGTCGCAGGTCGGCCGGACGGCGAACGGGCTCCCCGCCTCCCACCTTCCGGCGGCGGCTCAGGTAGCGATAACGGGCAAACACCTGGCAATCCGGGACCAGGGCCAGGCGCCCTCCCTCCCAGAGGAAGCCCTGATCGAGGTCGGCTTCCCACAACCGAAGATGCTCGGACGATTCCAGGCCGCGATCGGCCAGGATCTCCCGGAGGCGGGCCAGCTCGCCCTGGTTCCGGACGGTCAGCCAGGTCTCAATCCCTTGTTGTTCCCAACGGGCCACGGTCTCCAGCAGCGGGAATTTTTTCCCTTCCTCTTCCGGGCGGTAGGCAAACCTGTCCAAGCTGAGAAAGGTCAGGGAAAGTGCGGAGTGATCGGCGGCGGACGCGGAGAACGGGGAGAAAAAAAGGGAGGGAGCATCAGGAACCGGGCCCAGCGTACGGCGGAGGGCGGCCGGATCGGTTTCCTCGGGCCAGACCAGGAGCCAGTCCTTTCCCATATGATCGAAGAGGTTGGAAGAAGCCCGGGGACGGGGAAGCAGGGGCAGGAGCAAGACTTCCTTCCTCAACCCGGTGCTGCGCTGCGTAGCCGGACTGAATTCGCGCAGCGAAGAAATCTCGTCTCCGTCGAACTCAAGGCGAACCGGGCGGGAAGAATCAACCGGGAAGATGTCGACAATCCCGCCGCGACGGGCAAACTCGCCCCGTCCGGTCACCGGTTCGGCCGGTTCGTAACCCGCCTGCAGAAGCCAAGACAGCAGCTCCTCCCGCCCCGAACGCGAACCGGGCCGCAAGCGCCGACTCGCCGCGGTGAGAACCTCGGGAGCAGGCACCGCCTGGGTCAGGGCCGTCAGGTCGGTGATCACGGGACGGCTTTCTCCCCGGGCCAATTGAGTTAAGACCGTCAGGCGGGCGCCGGCAATGGCGGGGTCGGGTGAGAACTCGTCGTCGGGCAGCGTCTCGAAAGGCGGGAAAAAACTCGCCTGTCCCGGCGCGAAAACTTCGAGGCGGGCGAAAAATTGCCGGGCGGACCGTTCGCTGGGCAGAATCCCCAGCCAGGAACGGGGATGAAGACGCTGGGCCGTGCCCAGGACGAAGGCGGCAGCAGCCGGAAAACACCCCCCGCAACGACCTCCCCGCCCATTCCGCCACAGCCGGAGAAACCGCGAAAATTCTCCGGAACGAAACGGTTTCGGATATGCCGACGGCGGCGAAGCCATCATCCTCCGCCCCGCGGGCAGATCAGGAACCCGCCCCTTCCCGCAACTGATTGAGCAGCCCCCCGGCCAGGAGCAGGGCTTTTTCCCGTTCCGTCACCTCCAGGCGGGCCTTGAATGCGCCGCCCGGTACGATCACGCTGACCGGGATTCCCTTCTCCACCTCCCGGCGCAGGTCGGGAAATTCGAGCAGGATGCCGGGTTCCAGCCCGGAGACGGCTCCGGGCCCGGGCAGGAGCAGGGGGACAATCCCGAAATTTATCAGGTTCGACTTGTGAATCCGGGCAAAGCTGCGGGCCAGGACCACCCGTACCCCCAGAAAACGCGGGGCCAGGGCGGCGTGTTCGCGGCTCGATCCCTGTCCGTAGTTTTCTCCTCCCACGATCACCCCTCCCCTTCCCTTCGCCCGGGCTAAGTCGGCCGCCTCGACGAACCCGGGGACCAGGTCCCGGAAGACAAAGCGGGAGATCTTCTCGATGTTGGAACGCAGGGGGAGGATTTTCGCCCCTGCCGGCATAATGTCGTCGGTGGTCACGTTGTCCCCCGTCACCGCCAGGACTACGCCTTCCAGGGAAGGAGGCAGTACCTCTCCCGTGGGAATCCGGGAGATGTTGGGGCCCTTGACCACCCGGACCGTTTCGGGCTCCTCGGCGGGAGCCAGGATCATCCCGTCATCGACGGGATGGCGCTCCGGCAGCTTAATGCACGGAGGAGAGCCCAGGGTGCGGGGGTCCGTGAAAAAACCGGTCAGGGCCGAGGCCGCGGCCGTCTCGGGGGAAACCAGGTAGACCTGGGCATCCTGGGTGCCGCTGCGCCCCTTGAAGTTCCGATTGTAGGTGCGCAGGCTGACCGCCCCGCTGGCGGGGGCCTGCCCCATTCCGATGCAGGGACCGCAGGCGTTCTCCATAATCCTGGCCCCGCTCGCGATCAGGTCTCCCAGGGCTCCGGCGTCGGCCAACATACCCAGGACCTGGCGGGAACCGGGGGAAATGACCAGGCTCACCCCGGCCGGAACCGTTTTCCCCCGCAAAACGGCGGCGGCCAGCATCAGATCCTGGAAGGAAGAGTTCGTGCAGGAACCGATGCAGACCTGGTTTACCCTGGTTCCCTTCAGTTCCCGAACCGCTCGAACGTTGTCCGGGGAGTGGGGGCAGGCCGCCAGGGGCTCCAATTCGGAGAGGTCTATGTCCAGCTGCCCGGAGTAGGCAGCCCCCTCGTCGGCCCTCAGAAAACGGAAAAAACTCTCCCGTCCCTGGGCCGCGAGAAACTCCTTGGTGCGCTCGTCCGAAGGGAAGATGGAGGTGGTCGCCCCGGTTTCCGCTCCCATATTGGCGATGGTGGCCCGTTGCGGGACCGAGAGGCATTCCAAGCCGGGACCCCGGTATTCCAGGATTTTTCCCACCCCACCCTTGACCGTGAGGCGGCGCAAAACTTCGAGAATGACGTCCTTGGCCGCCACCCAGGGAGGCATTTCCCCACGCAGGAAAACGGCGAGGATCTCGGGCATCCTCAGGCTGTAGGGTCGTCCGGCCAGGGCGGCGGCAACCTCCAGTCCGCCCACCCCGATCGCCAGCATCCCCAGCCCTCCCCCGGTCGGGGTATGGCTGTCGGAACCGAGCAGGGTAGCCCCGGGGATCCCGAAGCGCTCCAGGTGAACCTGGTGACAGATCCCGTTTCCCGGGCGGGAAAAGAAAAGCCCGTAGCGGGCGGCAAAGGTCCGCAGAAAGCGGTGATCGTCCGCGTTCTCGAACCCGCTCTGCAGGGTGTTGTGGTCCACGTAGCTGACCGAGAGATCGGTCCTGATGCGATCGAGGCCCAGCGCCTCGAACTCGAGGCAGGCCATCGTCCCGGTGGCATCCTGGGTCAGGGTCTGGTCGACCCGGATCGAGACCTCCTCTCCCGCACGCATCTCTCCCCCAGCCAGATGTTCGGCAATGATCTTCTCCGCCAATGTCTGCGACATTCTGTTCCCCTTCTTCTTAAGCCCGGGCGCGGACGGCCCCGGGCAAAGGTAAAAGTCGGGATCAGGATACCGAAGCCCGGAAGGACGGAAAAGCCGAAAAGGCAGGGATCAGAGAATTTCGCGAATTAAAGTCAAGGCGAAAGGCAAAATCTTGCACAGGGAGGACACAGAGAAAGTCAAAGTCAACGGCGAAAACAGACGATTGAATGTGATGGAAGGCGAAAAGGCGGTGTGGGGCGTGAGGTATGAGGCAAGGCGAAAGGCAGGGATGCTAAGGCTGGAGAGGAGGGAGATGCGCCTTTGCCCACGGGCTTACGCCCGTGGCTAGGATGTTTCGCCCGCTGCGCGGGCTGGAAGGCTAGAAAATGGAGAATCGAGAAGTAGATAATCGACGAACCGGCAGGAAAGGCGAAGAATTCAGAAGACTGAATTCAGGGGTAACTCACCATAAAGAGCATAAAATGCTTGAAGATAGTAATGAGCGGATATTAAGTATCCTTCGTTTTCTTCAAGTCCTTCATGGTAAATTTCGCCTTTGCCTTTCGTTTCTGGAGATAGCCGCGTCGATGGACGTTGCGCGGGCTCTGCCTCACCACGATTTCCCCAACTCACCTCCCATCACATCCAATCGTCTGACCTCGACTTTGACTTTGTCTTGTCTTTATTGGCGTTCTTCGCGCCTTTGCGAGAGTCAGCCTTTCGCCTTTGACTTTAATCCGTGGTAATCCGTGTCAATCCGTGGTCAACGCCTTTGACTCCGACGTTCAGGGGTCGAGGCCGAGGAGCTCGGCCTTGAGATCGTCGTCCACCGGGTCCTCGCCCAGCCAGATCCCGAAAAAGGCCCGCTTGAAGTCGAGGCCCGGGATAGTTCCCTTTACCTCTCCTCCCAGGACAACCTGGAGCCCTGGCCCGGGGAGGTAGCGGAACTCGTAGACATCGCCTTCCCTGGCTTCAGCGGTAAAGAAGGAGTTAAAGGCGTCTATGCGCTCTTTCAGCGGGCCCAGCTCGCCGTCGGTGCTCTCCTCGAACCCCTCGTTCCAGGATTCCACCAGTTTCTCCGGAGAGACACCGTCATAGATGAAGACCATCCGCAGGGCCTGGGGTTCGTCGGCGGCGGCCACCACTTCCCCGTCAGTGCAGGTTCGGGGGAGGTAAAGCCCGGCGGCATAGACCTTGATCCGCAAGAAAGTCTTGGTCCGCAGGCCCACCCCGTTCAGGCTCAGGGTGGAGTCGGCAGCCGCTAGGGCGCTTTCGAACCTTACCCCGGCAATCTCGGCAGCCGGCAGGTCCGAGCCGGCCGCGACGGCCAGAAAAACGATTGAGGCGGCAATCCACGATCTCATAGGAACTCCTCCGGTTTTCAGTTCCGGCCGCGCACGTATTCATCGAAGCGGGCCAACCCCTCCTCCAGGTTCTCCTCGGAGTCGGCAAAGGACATCCGGATGTGGCTGTCCCACCCGAAGGCGGCCCCGGGAACCACCGCGATCCGGGCCTTCTCCAGGAGATCCTCGGCCAAATCCAGCGAGGACACGCCCAGGGCCGAGATGTTGGGGAAGGTATAGAAGGTCCCCACCGGGTTAATGCATTCCACCCCGGGGATGTCCCGCAAGCGCTTCACCATCAGGTTTCTCCTGGACTCGAAGGCCCGGCGCATCTCCTCCACGCAAGCCTGGTCCCCGTTCAGGGCGGCCACGGCGGCAAACTGGGCCACCGTCATCGGGTTCGAGGTGGAGTGGGACTGAAAGGAACTGATCGCCTTGGCCACGGGGGCCGGGGCGGCCAGGTAACCGATCCGCCATCCCGTCATCGCATAAGCCTTGGAAACCCCGTTGACGACTATGGTTCTCTCCCTGACCTCCTCCGCTATCGAGGCGATGGCAAAGGGCTGAAATCCGTCGTAGACCAGATGCTCGTATATGTCGTCGGAGATGATTGCAAAGTCGTGTTCCAGGGCCAGGGCGGCCATCCGTTCCAGGTCCTCCCTCGGGAATACGCCCCCGGTGGGGTTGCAGGGACTGGAGACTATGATGGCCGCGGTCCGCGGGGAGATGGCCTTCTCCAGGTCCTCCAGGGGAAGGCGGAACCCATCCTCCTCCCTCCCGGGAACGATCACGGGCTGTCCCCCGGCCAGCTTGACCTGTTCCGGGTAAGTAACCCAGTAGGGAGAAGGGATGATGACTTCGTCGCCTTCGTCGCAGATCGCGGCCACGGCGTTGAACAGGGAATGCTTGGCCCCACAGCTGATCACGATCTGCTCCGGGGCATAGTCCAATCCGTTCTCCCGAAGAAACTTCCGCCTGACTGCCTCGATCAGGTCCGGCATCCCCTTGGCCGGGGTGTAGCGGGTCTGCCCCTCGGCCAGGGCCCGGCGGGCGGCCTCGACGATATGTTCGGGAGTGTCGAAATCCGGCTCGCCGGCGGCAAAGCTGATGACGTCCACGCCGGATTTTTTCAGGGCCTTGGCCTTGCTGGTCACGGCCATCGTCAGGGAAGGGCTGATTCCTCCCAATCTCTTGGATGTTTTCATAATCACCTGGTTCGGTAAAAATCGTTAACGGCTTTCTTGAAGTCGTTTCTCTCCATCTCCAGGATGCGGGTTTCGCGCTCGAAGCTTTCGGGGCTGTCGGAAGCGTGAGCCACGTTGGCGTTGATGCTGTGGGCGTACATCCGCCGAATGGTGGCCCAGCGGGCCTTGGTCGGATCGGTGGCTCCCAACACGCTGCGGATGGAGTTGATCGCCCGCGGACCGTGATATATCAAGGCCAAACACTTGGAGGGACCGGGACGCTTGCGCTCCCGCGCGGTGCGGGACGCGGCGGGATCGAGGCCGGTCATCGCCTGGAGGATGTTGGAAAACTCCTGTCGACCCTTGAGTTCCTTGAGGATATCGGCTATCTCTTCGTAGGCCTGGGGAGAAACCTCGAAATCGAGGTGCTCCGAGAAAAGGCGGTGGAGGGAACCCAGGACCCGGTCCTTCATCCTCTCGGGCAGGGCAGCGGCGACGGGGGCGTAGAATTCCTCCGCCTGGGACAGGCTCATCTGAATCAGCTTGGTCCCGATCAGCTTCAAGCCAGTCCGGGATATGATGTCCATCACGTTTCCGGCCACGCTGGAAGGGCCCTCGAAGTTACCGGGCTTGAGCATAACCAGGGTGGTCTCCGGCTTCTGACTGGAATCAAACCGGCAACAGTCGTCGAGTATGCCCCCGTCGGCATCGGAGTACTTGGCCCAGAGCCGCAGGTATTTTCTGGTCTCGCCCGCCTCCGGAATGATGAAGACGGCAGGCTCGAAGTATCTCACCCGTCCCTGCTGGTCGGTGATGTAGTCCCCATAGGTATCCCTGACCGTTTCCCCCAGGATCGAGTCCCGGCTGATCGGACCGACGACGTGGTCGCGCAGGTCGGCGACGGCATTGTCGCCCTTGAAAAGCAAAACCATCACCCGGGCCCGATGCCCGAACTCATCGCGGGAAACCCAGTGTTCCCTGACGTAGTCGCGGATGTGCTCCCGGACTCGACGGGCTTCCGGCGATCCCTTTATCTCGATCAGGCGGCAGTGCCGCTCCACCAGGTCCCGGCTGGGGTTGAACATCCGGGCCGCCACCAGCTCGCAGTTGGTAAGGGAGAGGAGGCGGGCAATGACCCCGCCGGTCCGAGACTTCTCTATGGTGTAGGGATTGATCCAAACCGCTGCCAGCTGAACAGCCATCGTACTCCCCCTGGAGGTTCAATTCCGCGGCCGGCCCGGGAGGAAAATAAGCGGGATAGAAGAAGGCTATCCCGCTTATTGCTCATTCCCGGAAACCCGGGACCGAAAAGGCTTATTTCTTTTTGCCGCCCAGGATCTTGTACATCCCGGTACCGCAAACCGGGCATTTACCCTTCATCGCCTGGCGGCCGTTCTTCATCGTGACTTCCTGGGCCTGGGCCATTTCCCGCTTCGCCTTGCACTTCACACAATAACCTTCCATTGCTCCCTCCCGGTTAAGTGATTGACCAGACTTAGACATTATTGAAGGCCGACACCCTTGACGTCAACCGACATTTTTCCCTTTTTTAAAAGCGCAGGTGAAGTCGGGCTCCGAAGGTCAGGTAATCCTTGTCGAAATCCTCGACGTCCTTGAACTGGTCGATGAAATAATAGACATCCCCATTCAGCCAGATCGGGCCCAAGGGAATCTGGACGCCGGCCTTGAGGTGATAGGTAAGTTCCGACCACTTGTCTTCGCTCCCCGAACCGGGGACATCGTACTTTACGTAGCTGGCGTTTATTCCGGCTCCAACGTTGACCAGGTCGCCCAGGAGATTGATCACCCCCGTGGCCATGGGGGTCAGGGTATAGTCTATGTCGCCCTTTCCCGGATAATAGTTGAGGATTCCCTCCACCCCGAGGAACCCCGCCAGTTGGAGCTTGAGGGAAAGCAGGTAGGAGAAATAATCCTCGTCGATCTTCCAATCGTCATCCTCGATCGAACCCAACATCTTGTTGTAAAGAACCCCGGCCCCGAATCCCATCTCGACCTGGGCCGCGGCCGGACCGGCGATGACGGCCAGCAGCGCCAGAGCCAGGACAACAATTCCCAATAACCTCATTTCTCACCTCCCGTTTGCTTGGACATCATCCATCCAGCTTGATGATCATTTTAGACGAGCCCGAGGGAAAAAAACAGTCCTAACCGGGATAAGGCACAAGGGGGTCGGGGTTCAGGAAGTCAGAATTCAGAAGTCGGAATACAGAATTCAGAAGACGGAATTCAGGAGTCAGGAGGAGAAGCAAGGAATTCAGAAGGACAGGGCCGATTGCGACAGCGATAGCGATGGCGATTTTGAAACTCGCATACAATCACATTCAATCGTCTGCGTAACGGCATAGGGCAGAGGGCATCCTCCTTCGCCCTGCGGGCTATGGCGGACAGGTAGAGCATAGGGTTAAAGTCAAAGAATTCAGAATCCAGAAGTCAGAATTCATAATTCAGGAAAGGCAAACCAAAAACAGTGCACCAGGAAGAATATGAAGTTCTTGAAGATTGTTGAAAATCCTTCAGACATCCTTCCGCTTTCTTCAAGTCCTTCCTGGTAAATATCGCCTTTGACTTTCGTTTTTTGAGATAGCCACGTAGACGGACGAAAGAAGAATTCAGAAGACTGAATTCAGAATCCAGAATTTTTGGAAAAAAGGCCAAGGGCGCCTCCGCTTGCCGCTTTTGACCTTGCCGCAAACCTCATTCCCCAAACCTCACACCCCAACTCACATCCCATCACATTCAATCGTCTGTTTTCGCCTTCCGCCTTCGCCCTTCGGGCTATGGCGGACAAGTTGACTTTCGCCTTTCTCTGTGTCCTCCCCGTGTAAGACTTTGCCTTTCGCCTTGCCTTTAATTCGCGTAATTAGTTGATCCCTGCCTTTCGTTTTTGGAGATCGTCGCGTCGATGGACGTTGCTCGAACTCTTTCTTTCCACTATTCCCCCAACTCACCTTCAATCACATTCAATCGTCTGTCGAGACCTTGACTTTGCCTTTCTCTGTGTTCTCGGTGTTCTCCCTGTGTGAGACTTTGCCTTCCGCCTTGCCTTCAGTCTTCCTGGAGGGGACCCTCGATCCAGCCCGCTCCCAGCACCGCATCCTCCCGATAAAACACGGCCAGCTGCCCCGGAGTCACCGCGGACTGGGGCCGCTCGAAGACAACGTCCGTTCGGCCTTCCCCCCGGGGGAAGATCTCGGCGCCGACCGGGTTGTGCGTATGCCGGATGCGCACCAAGGCCCGGAAGGGGCCGTTCGGATTCGCAATGCCGTTCCAGGTCGTCCCGCGAACCTCCATCCCCACTGCCAGGAGATCCCTGCGGCGCCCAACCACGATTCGGTTTTTCTCCGGCTCGATCCCGATCACGTAATAAGGACCTCCCCGTCCGCTGGCAGAGCTTAGGCCGCGGCGTTGCCCGATGGTGTAACCGCAGGTCCCCTGGTGTTGTCCCAAAACCTTTCCCCCGGCGGAAACGATTTCGCCGGGGCGAAAAGCCTGGGGAAGTTGGCGGCGGAGAAAATCTCTCAGGGATTGCCCCGCCAGAAAGCAGGCCTCCTGGCTGACCGGGGACGGCTGGAAGCCGGGAAGAAGTTCGTCCCGGAGCCGGGAAACTTCCCGGTCGCAGAAGCAGCCCAGGGGGAGAAGCAGTCGGCGCAGTCTCTCGCGGGGGAGCAGGGCCAGAAAATAGCTTTCATCGCGTTCCGGCGAGGAGTTGGTCTTGAGGAGACCTTCCTCCGCCCGGGCGTAATGCCCGGTGGCGACATAATCGCACCCGTCCGCCAGGGCCTGAGTAAAAAGACGGCCGAACTTGAAGCAAAGGTTGCAGAGCGCACAGGGATTCGGGGTCCGCCCCCGGCGATATTCCGCCAGAAACGGGTCGATCACGCCTTCCCGGAATTCTTCCCGCAGGTCCAGGACAAACAACGGGATTTTCAGCCGAAAAGCCAACTCGCGCAGGGCCGCTTCCTGGGCAGCCCCATCCTTTCCCCCCGAGTACAGGCGCAAATGATACCCTCGGACCCGATGGCCTTCCCGGAGCAACAGGGCCGCCGCCAAGCTGCTGTCCTTGCCCCCGCTCAGGGCCACTCCGACCGTTGTCCGGCCGCAGGCTTTCACCTCCGGGAAACGGCAATCTGCCTCAGGCCCCGCAGGGTCAGGAGCGGGTCGATTCCCCGCCGCAGCGGGCTGCCGGCCAAAACCGCCGGGGCATATCCGCCGGTCACGGCCACCGGAGTCCGCCCTCCCCAGTTCAACTCCTTCTTGATCCGGGCAACCAGAAACTCAACTGCCCCCCTGGTTCCCCAACAAACCCCGGAAAGCATCGCTCCCTCCGTATCACGACCCAGGGCGGGAACGTTGAAACGCGGCTCCAGGAGGGGAAGAAGCTCCGAGATTTCCGAGAGACCCCGCAGGCCCAGCCGGGGACCGGGAGCTATTGCTCCGCCTAAAAACTCAAACTCGGCGCTGACGGCATCGCAGGTAACGGCGGTACCGATGTCGACCGCCAGCACCGGCCCTCCCCAACGCCGGTAGGCAGCCACGGCGTTGGCAATTCGGTCCGGACCCACCCGGGAAGGGCGGCAGACGGCCAGTTTCATCCCGGTCAAGGTGCGCCAGGTCAGGTTCTTGCAGGAGATGTCCAGGGTTTCCCGAACTATCCCGACCACCAATTTTTCCCGGCTGGGCACGACCGAGCCCAGAATCGCCCGATCAATCGGGCGCTGAGCCTCCAAGCGCGCCTCCAGCAGCGAGGGCATTTCCGGCCCGGGCGTAGGCAGCACCCACTTCCCGTCCAC
>Ga0272444_10004031_pt1 | contig 13063 bp, 14 predicted proteins | sample SSMForm13_FD_201033 | JGI IMG/M metagenome (GOLD analysis project Ga0272444, IMG submission 201033) | Marine sediment archaeal communities from Little Sippewissett salt marsh, Falmouth, MA, United States - SSM-Form-13 | ecosystem: Environmental > Aquatic > Marine > Wetlands > Sediment ...
CAGCGGATGTTACCGGCAGCGAAACGGCCATGACAAGCAGTACAAAGACAGCTATGAAACAAACGGACTTCCTCAAGAGAACCTCCTCGTATTTTTTATATATTTTCGACATATCACCTTTTCCCGGTTGTATTATTCAAAGCCGTATTCAAGGCGAACTCCGAAATGCCACTCGCGGCCCGGCATGGGGTAATGGGTCAGGAGGACATACGATTTATCCCGCGTATTGTAAAGCCTGTAATCGAGCGACAGCCGCCATAAATCAAAAACGGGCAATGTCAGGCGGGCGGTAAAATCATCGACCCGGTAGCCGGGATAGTACCGGGTATTTTCCTGCTTGGTGAAGGCGGAATCGACCACCCGAACGGTGTAAGCCAGCTCCAGGAATCGGTAATCGAAGCGGGCGCGATACGAAATGACATAGTCCGGATAGAACAAAAGCCGCCGGTTATAAAGCGTATGGTCCTCGCTCGACCGATTGAGGGCGGTGGTGTTGGTACTCTGGTAGAGCAAATTCAGCAGCCCGTCAAAAAATGACAGTTCGACGAATTCCTCATGACCGGTAATACGCGCCTTGCTGATATTGATCGGCTGCCAGGCGTTGTTGCGATAAACCCACTCCACCAGGTCCTTTACATAATTGTGGAAATAGCTTACCCCGGCGGAGAATTGCACCGGCCCCAGTACCCGGTTAAGTTCCAGCCCGGCCTCGGAATGTTCCGAGCGTTCCGGCCGCAGGCCGGGATTACCGTGAGCCCGATTGCCGCCGATCCAGAAAAGCGCGTTGAGCGAGGGCAACCGGAAGGAATTACCGTAGCTGGCTTTGATAGTGATGGCATTGGTCTGTCCTCGTGACAGGGTGAGCCCGATCTTGTGGGAAAAATGCCTGACGCCGTTATTCCCGGTCTTGTCCAGTCTCGAGATCGAATCTTTTCTCGTCTCCGACCAGTCCAGCCGGACTGCCGCATCGGCCGTCAGCTCGTCGAACAGCCCCGGCCAGCCCAGGTCGAAGTGCTGCTTGCCCCCCAGCGAAAATCCGGTATTATCCCTTTTGGCCCGGCCCATCGTTAAGGCGGGGATGGCATCATCATGGTGATAGAACAAATCCCGCTGCCACTCGGCGGCCAGACGAACATGGCTGCCCCGGAGGGGGAACCACTGATGCGACAGGCGAAGAGTGAACATGTCATTGGTGGCGTGACTGTCGTAGGTGGAACCGTAAACGGTATCCCGGTACTGCTGAATACTTTTCGAGAAAGTCAAATCCAGGGCCGTCAGGGCTCCGCCGCGGCCGCGTCTCTGGAGCGAGGTGCCGAAAAGGCGTCGCCTGTCCCCGGCGGTCGCCGAAAGCGAGGGGCTTGCGGCCCGGCCCGGAAGACCGTATCGAGATTCGTAAACCTGACCCGAAAAATGAAGATCGATCTCATCCCGGAGCCGACAGCTCCCGGAAAGGAAATAACTGGCGGCCGAGGAGCCATTGTTGCCGCGGCGACCGCTGATCGGCACCGGGTCGGGGTGAACCTCATAAGAATACTCGAAATCGCCGACCGCCTGGTGCAGATCGTAGGCGAATTTGCCGGCCAGACGATCGGAGATGATGGCATCAATAATTGACACATTATAAATTTCCGTTTTCCATTTACCCCAGACCCGTTCGCTCTTCACTTTCAAATCGCCGGGGAGATCGCCCTGATGGGTAATGATATTGATAACCCCACCCAGCGCCCCGGGACCGAATTCGGCCGATTGCCCGCCCTTATAGATATCGACCCGTTCGATCATCTCGATCGGGATGGTGCTCAGGTTGGCGATCCCGGTGCCGGATGAATTTATCTTGTGTCCATCGACGAGCACCAGCACATGTTTGGAGGCACTGCCCCTTATTTTTACCTGGCTCTGTCCCGCCGCGGTGCCGGTCCGCTGAACGAAGACGCCCTCGACGCCCTGCAGAAGCTCCGGCAGATCGCGCGCCTCGGTTTTTTCGATATCCTCGCGAAGGAGAATCTTCATCCCGGTCGCCTCGGGATAGGTGCGGCGTTCGGTGACCGTCACCGGCTCCAGGAAATATATCCTGGGTTGCAGCCTGATATCGATCCGCCGCGTAAGGTCATCGATGACGACAATATCCCGGAAGGTATAACTCCCGTAACCCGGTGCGGCGATTTCGAGATCATACTGCCCGGGAGGAATATTGTTCAACGCATAATGACCGAAATTGTCAGTCGTCGTCCGGTAGAGAGTGTTTTTGAGAGCCACCGAGGCGTCCGCGACCGGCGAACCGTTCTCCCGGTCATAGACGATCCCCTTGATTTTTACCGCCGGCTGGGCCGCGCTGACCGTCGCCAGACCGACAACGATTATAGCCGTCAAAATTATAATGAAGGCGATCCCGACCCGCCGACCGTAAGTCGGGAAAAAGTCGAAAAAAGACGATTTAACGGCTTGATGAAGCTGACAACGACCGGCCAAAAAGAATCGCCCCATGGCATCCTCACAGGTTGCCGATGGCGCGGCCGACTTGAAACCGGTCAGCCCGCGCTGACGGCAACAAAAACGATGGCGATATGGCAGGCCTCCTGGCTTCGGCATCCGACCCCGTCCGGGCGTCTTCCCCATTGACAATTCAATGAGTGACTTTATGCCCGACGAGTAGCCGTTACAGTAGCGGGGCTGCGACGGACTTGCACCGTCTTTCCTATTCTCCGCCCGCAACGGGCGGCACCATATCAATTTGTCTGAATTTACACATTCATGGTCAGCCTGTCAATAATTAAATCGAAAATCAGTCGAAACCATCCCCCAACCGCCCCTTGACAGAAAGTCAACTATTATTTTTATTGGACTGAAATCAGGTGAGCGAGACAATTAAGGAGAAATGTATGTCCGATGAAATCACGAAGCTGTGGCCCGAACTGGAATGGATCAAGGACGAGAAACTGCGAGCACAAACGGCCGAAACCTGGGCGCTGGCGGTCAAACTCAGCCCGCTGACCATCGACGATCTCAATACGATTCCCTTCACGCTCAAGGCCGAAAAATGCAGCGTCACCTTCATGGCCCACAAACGCCTGGTGGTTCATATGGCCTATCGGGCGGGGCAGTTGATGCAGGAATTCCTGGGCGATGATCTTCCCGTGGATATCGATACGGTCGTGGCCGGGGCCATTCTGGCCGACGTCGGCAAACTGCTCGAATATGAAAAGAAGGACGGTCGGGTGGCTGTCAGCCGATACGGCCGCCATGTTCGTCATCCCTTTTCCGGAGTCGGCCTGGCCATGCAATGCGGCCTGCCCGATCGGGTGCTGCATATAATCGCGGCCCACGCCGGCGAGGGTGACATGGTCAAACGGACCACCGAGGCCTATATAGTGCATCATTGCGATTTCATGACATTTCTTCCCTTTATGAACAAACAAAATCGATGGTGATAATTGAGCAAATAATCGAAGAATAATCGGCAGGTACGAAAAATGAAAAAAAACGATCAGGCCAGTATTTCCCCGCCCGGCGGCGACAGCAAAAAAAGCGGCCAATTATGGATGATTGCGGCTGTCATCCTGGCCATCGTGGCTATCGCCGCCACCATTACGGCACTCAGCTGGCGCACTAAAGTCACCAATTACGATCGCAACCTGAGCGACTGCCTCCTGGCCATGGAGGAGATGGAGGCCGAGGTAGAGGCGACCGAACGCAATGTCGCCCGGCTGGAACGCCAGGTGGAAATGGCCCGGCTGTTCAAATACGAAACCAGTCTCATCCCCGAAAAATACATACAGTCGTTCAGGGAAAAGGGGCTTAATAATCCCAAATATGCCATCGAGCTGGATTTATACAAACGACGTGACCTGATTCCCTGCCAGCCGCTGGAAGGGCGAACGATGAGATTCGAGAGCCGCGATGAGATCAAGGTTCTCAGCCCCGATCGTGTCTTCGCGGCTTTCAGTGACGGCGAAATCGTCGGGTGGATGTATCTCAGTTACCGGGTAAAAGACGACGGCACCATCAGCTGGAAAATAATCGATTCCTACTGTCCGCACTACGACGATTAGGAAAGATGTCAGGCCGCGAGTCGGCCTGACCTACAGTTGCTATGACGATTAGGAAAGATGTCAGGCCGCGAGTCGGCCTGACCTACAGCTGCTGTGACGAGTAGTGCGGGTCGACCTGCGGTCTGCCGGCAGCGCCGGGATCCGTTTATCGGTCTGCCCTATTATGCATGAATGATAAGGAAAGATGTCAGGCCGCGAGTCGGCCTGACCTACAGTTGCGGTATGGGGCATGGGTGATTGATGCAGACGTCTATAAGTACATACCCCGGGGCAGGGGAATACAAATTGCATATAAAACGAGGGAACGGCCAGCGAGCCGTTCCCTCTTCACGGATAGCAATAAAAGAAAAGGAAAGACGCGAACAGGGTAAACCTTTCGGCTTATCAACCCTTATATATTTCCTTCGCGCTGCCGACATCCGGTTCGGCTGCTTCGGCGGGGGCGGTCACCGCATGTATAACCCTGCGTCATAAGCTGACCCTGCAAATAGTCCATGACAATATCATGCGGCGCGTGTTCCGGTGCCCCGCAGACGACGCCGACGCCGCTATCGGCCAAAGCGTCGATAGCCCGGGCGCCCATACCGCCCGCGATCACCATATTGCACCCGAGTCCCTTGAGCCATTCGGGAATAATACCCGGTTCATGCTCCGGTGGCGTCAACATCTCCACTTTCAGGATTTCTCTCTTTTCGGTATCCACGTCGACAATGGCAAACTGCCTACAGTGCCCGAAATGTGGACAAAGCATGCCGTCCTTTGTCGGAATCGCTATCCTCATAGCCAGTGATCTCCATACAGTTTTCTTAAAATTTCCTGCCGGTTAAAACGTCCTGCCCCGGCATGGCCCAAGACCGTCAGCGTTCCAATTTACGCATCATCACCTGACCGCATTTGGGACATCGCATTTCATTGCATGGTTTTCCCGGTTGATGATCTACCGTGGTGCCGCAGTTGTTGCAAAGACACTGCCCGCCGGCATTACCCATGCCACGGCCGCCGCCACCCTGGCCACGACCGCCACCCTGGCCACGACCGCCACCACGACCGCCACCGCCGCCCTGGCCCATACCGCCACCACGACCGCCACCGCCGCCCTGGCCCATACCGCCGCCACGACCGCCACCGCGGCCGCCACCGCCGCCGCCCTGGAATATCATACTTCCTCCTTCGGCGAACGACCGCTTTCGAGATCTTTGATCCGCTGGTTGATCTCGGCCAGAGTGCCGTTTATGGCCTCTGCCTGTTCTTTTAAAACCGTCAATTCTTCTGTTTCCGAAATCCGAGCCGTGCCGTCCGGCCAGTTGACTCCCCAGCCGGCCCGGGCCCATCCGGGAAGACCGGTTGCCCGGTACCAGTGACGCCAGCCGCGTCCTCCGCCGCCGAAACCACCACCAAAACCCCGACCGCGGCCCCAACCACGGCCTAAACCGCGGCCCCAGCCACCTCCCCATCGAGGTCCGGCCGAACCCCAGCCATAGTAATCCTCGTCGATCCAGTTTTGTCTGCCGTACATTGTAAAATCTCCTGTTTACTTGTCCTCGATGATTTTAACATCATCGGTTATATCAATAGCCTCCCGCTTTTCCATTTTTCCTCGTATCAGCCGGTTGGCCGTCGGGGCAATGACCGATCGAATCAGCCCGTCCGGGTTCCGCAAATCGTTGGCGATCAGGCCGACTATCGGCGCGGCCAGGGAGGCGATCCCGATCGTTTTACCTGATTTACCCCTGAAGGCACCCCTTATTCGACTCCTTTTCCTCATGGCACCGGCTCTCTTGCCATCGCTATCCGTGGGTTTTCGCATGTCTAAACACCTCCTTTACAGTTGTCTGATCAATCCCGAGCTGTCCTCTATAACGCGTCACCGCTCTCAACTGTTCTCGACCGTCCCCCGCGGGCCAGGGCAATAGCCTGTGAAACCGTCCCCCCCGACCAGGGAAGTGTTTTAATCCCCTGAGCCAGAAGACGATCACTGTCTTCAGAGGCCAGCCCGCCGGTAACGACGATATCCACGTTCTCCCTGCTCAAATAATCTGCCATCCAGCCTTCGACGCCGACCGAATGCTCTTCGGTCCGATCATTGCTGTGGATTCTGAAACTGTCCTTATCGGTATCGAAGATAATCAAATACGGCGCCCGCTCAAACCGCCGGGCGACATGGCTGGCCAGATCCATTCCTTCCGATGAAATCGCTATCCTCATATATCCTCCTGATATATCCTCATCGACCTTTTAGTCTTCCTCCGCCAAAACCCCGGCCCTTCCGGCGACAGCGCCCGCGCCGCCGGTAACCGGGCATAAAATAGTCGTCGTTATCCAGCTCACCGGTCCGATAAGCCACCATGACATCATGAACATTACCGCTGATCCACGAAACCGTTTTCACCCCAAGCTGATTCAGACGTTCCTCCAACGAGCGCGAAATGGCACCGCAGATGAGCACATCAACCCCCAGACTGGAAATATAATCGGCCAGCTGGATAAAATGAAGTGATGGCAGACCTACCTCTCTCGGTTTTGATATCCCGGCCTTGCCCATTTCGGCCAAATAAAGCCTCGCCGCCGCATCCATCACCGGCGATACCCTATTATTCCATATCGGCATTGCGACTTTCATAACTGATCAGAATATTAGCACAATCCATGCCCAACATATCAAAACCGTTTTTTCTATTGTATTTATATGCTATAAAATCAGTTACGTTCCCGCTGGAATGTTCGTAATGAAGTCCTGTATCTTAAAATGGTTGCAATTATGAAATAAAATAGCCGCTTAATGATTGCGTTGTTGCAATTATTGATCAGGCGAGGTGATGCCCAGCTTTTTCATCCGCCGCCACAACGTGGTCTTATGAATGCCCAGCTCGGCAGCGGTGCGGGCCCGGTTCCAGTTGTTGCGGTGGAGCACCTCGACCAGAAAGGCCGCCTCGAGTTCCGCCAATGATTTGCCTCCGGATGGAATATGGTCTTTTCCGGGACGAACCACGGCCGGCAGACTGCCGGCATCGATAATCGTGCCCTGGCAGAGAACGAAGGCATGTTCGATAAAATTTTCGAGCTCACGGATATTGCCGGGAAAATCATAATTCATCAAGAGGCTCAGGGCCGAGGGTGAAATCCCGGAGATCATCCTATGTTTGAGTTTATTGAAATGATCGATAAAATGATCGACCAGAAGCGGAATATCCTCCTTGCGTTCTCTCAGCGGGGGCAGGCTGACGGGAATGACATTGATTCGATAATACAAATCTTCCCGAAATTGGCCCGCGGCGACCAGGTTGTCGAGGCTCCTGTTCGAGGCGGCAATAACCCGCACATCGGCTTTGACCGTCTCGGTTCCCCCGAGCGGTTCATAGGTTCGTTCCTGGAGAATCCTCAGAAGGCGAATCTGCAGGGCTGCGGAGACATCGCCGATTTCATCGAGAAAAAGTGTTCCGCCCTCGGCCAGTGCGAACCGGCCCGGTTTATCCTTACGGGCATCGGTAAAAGCCCCGGCCTTGTAGCCGAACAGCTCCGATTCCAGAAGCGTCTCCGGAAGAGCCCCGCAATTGACGGCGACGAAGGGCTTCTCCCGGCGGTGAGACAGATTATGCACCGCCCGCGCCATAAGCTCCTTGCCGGTCCCGCTTTCGCCCTCGATTAAGATGGTGCTATCGCTTTCGGCTATACTCGGCAGAATATTGAAAATACGATGCATGACCCGGTTTTTACTGATGATATCCTGAAACGAGTATTCCTTGCGCAATTCCCTCTCCAGTTCGGCAATAGCGCTCAGATCGCGAAATGTCTCCACGCCGCCGACAATAGCCCCCTGATGGTCACGCAGGAGAGCCGTCGATATCGAAACCGGCACCCGACTGCCGTCGACCCCGATTATATATATGGCCTTGTCGACAATTTGCCGCCCGGTGCGGAAGGTCTCGGCCAGGGCGCAGTTCTTCTCGCAAATCGAGGCCCGGAAAATATCGCAACAGCGGCGGCCGATAGCCTCCTCGCGAGAAATCCCGGTGATCCGCTCGGCAGCCCTGTTGAACGACGTTATTCGCCACTCGCGATCAACCGTGAAAACGCCGTCGGCTATCGAGTCGAGAATTATCCCGGTCGTATTGTCATTATCGGCCATATGGGAATTAAACGCTCTTCGGGCTTCATATCAAATGTTATCTTCCACAATTATTATAATGTAAGATAGTCCCGATTTGTTCAAGGCAAATATTATCGAATTCGGTCTCACTCGCAAAGGTGCCCGGCGGCCTTTTCAAATCTCTCGCCGGAAGTCGAAATTTCGATCAAAAGCGACCTAAAATAATTGATTTTCCGGCGCTCGATTCATATATTTGCCTTTCGATGACTGCCGGGCTCTGGAAATTTTTGGGAAAGGAGCTAAGACTATGGCCGATGTCAGAGTGGGCGAAATCATGATCCCGCTTGAAAAATACCCCACCGTGAGGGAAGATAACTCTTTGTTGCAGGCCATGAGAATTCTGGAGAAAAGCCGACTGGAGGTAGCCGGCCGCCGGTCATTGCCGCGGGTTCTGCTGGTTATCGACAAAAACAATCAACTGGTTGGTTTTATCCGGCGCCGACATATTCTCCGCGGCATGGAACCGGATTTCCTGGTCGAAAAGCCGCTTGAATACCGCAAAAAGCTTTTTGACATCAAAACCGATCCCAATCTGTCCGAGCTTTCCTACGACCGGGTTTTCAGCGCCGTTCGGGAAAAAGCCAAACTGCGGGTCGGAAGTTTCATGAAGCCTCTCGATGTGACCATCGACTTCAACGATCATGTCTTCAAGGCCATCTACGAAATGAACATCAATCGTTTGAGTCTCCTGCCGATTGTCAAAAACGATGAGGTGGTCGGGATCGTCCGCACCGTCGATGTTTTCCATGAGGTCGCCAAAATGCTTGATGCCGTCGAATGAGATTCATTTATCATAGGGAATAGCACCATCAGGTTATGAACAACAAAGATGATAATCCCGGCGTCGACCAGAATGTCGATCAGAAGGTCGACCGGGGCACCGAACAGAAGGCTGCCCAAAAGGTCAAGGCCCCCGTCAAAGCCACCCACATCATCAAAGAAAAGAAAAAAGTCGACCGGAAAAGGCTTTTTTTCATCTTTCTGGGACTGGCCCTCTTTTCGATCGTCTATTTTTCGCCCGACTGGCGTCCCGCCTACGATCCCGAGGGTCAGGCGTTCGAGCTGACCCGCGAGGGTAAAGCCTCGCTGGCTCTCTTCCTTTTGACGGTGGTCTGGTGGGTTTTCGAGGTTATTCCGATCGGTGTCACCTCGGTCGCCATCGCCGTCATCCAGGCGATCTTTTTGATTCGTCCGGCCCGTATCGCTTTTTCGGATTTTATGGACCCCTCGGTCTGGTTTATTATCGGTTCGATCGTCATCGGCATGGCCTTCGCCAAAACCGGGCTGACCAAACGTATGGCCTACAAGATGCTCGTCCTTGTCGGCGAGAAAACCAGCATGATCTATCTCGGCTGTTTCGTCATGACCGCCTCGCTGACCCTCATCATGGCCCATACGGCCGTGGCCGCCGCCGTTTTCCCGCTCCTTATGGCCATCTACGCTCTCTATGACGAGGATACCAAACCGACCAGATTCGGCAAGGGGCTCTTTATGGGTATGGCCTTCACGGCCGGCGCGGGAAGTATCATCACCCTTCTCGGAGCCGCCCGGGGAGCGGTCGCCATCGGCTTCTTCAAGGATATCGTCGGGCGCGAGATTACCTTTTTTGAACTGAGTTATTATATGTTCCCGGTCGGCGTCCTGATGGTTATCATTCTCTGGGGTTTCTTCATGATTTTCTTCAAACCGGAGAAGAAACGCATCCCCGGCCTTCGCCAGAGAGCTATTTCGCTCTATGAGCGGCTCGGCGGTATAACCCGGATCGAGGTTTTGACGCTGGTTATCGTCCTTTGCGCCATTGCCCTGATGAGCCTCCGGTCGTTTATTCCGGCCCTGGAACCGATCAACAAAAGCGCCATTATCCTGACCGCCACGGTGCTTTTCTTTTTGTTTAAGATTCTTACCATCAACGACCTCGAGGATATACCCTGGAACATCATTCTCCTTTTCGGCGGCGCCATGAGCATCGGCTTCTGTCTCTGGCAAACCGGGGCCGCCCAGTGGCTGGCCATCAACTGGCTGACCCTCTTCGAACAGGCCCCCTGGTTCGTCTTCGTCCTCGGGATAACCTTCTTCGTCCTCCTCATGACCAATTTCATCATGAACGTGGCCGCCATCGCCATCAGTCTTCCTGTCGCCCTGGTCATCGCCCCGTATCTCGGCGTTTCCCCCGAAGTGGTTATTTTCTCGGCCCTGGTCGCGGCCGGGATGCCGTTCCTGCTCCTGGTGGGTGCCGCCCCCAACGCCATCGCCTACGAAAGCAAACAGTTCACTTCCGGCGAGTTTTTCGTCGCCGGTATTCCGGCCAGTATTATCCTGATGATCGTCATTGCTTTCTTTGTCCTGGTTGTCTGGCCGCCGATGGGTATGCCGATATTCGCCGAGCCCGTTCCGGGAACAGCCGGGATGTAGGCCGAAAACGCCGCCTGAGTTCGACCGCGGGTCGCCTAAATGCCATGACCGAATCGCCGTCACCATCATCACCGGTCCTGAAAGCCGCCTTTATCAAAGAGACCGCCCGTGAACTGGGAGCCGACCTGGTCGGGCTGGCCGCCGCCGCTCCGGTCGAGCACCAAGAGAGACTTCTGGCCTGGCTGGCCGATGGCTGTGCCGGCGACATGCGCTATATGGGCAAAAATATCGAACGGCGGCTCGATCCCGGACAGCTTCTGCCCGGCGCCCGGTCAATAATCGTCATCGCGGTCAACTATGGTTCCGATGAGCCGAGCCGCCGGAACCGGCCCTTCCGGGTCGCCCGCTACGCCCGGGGCGAGGATTATCATGATTACCTCCGGTCGATGCTCGAACGTTTCCGCGGCCGCCTGCGAACCGTCGATTCCTCTCTCCGCGGGCGCATCTGCGTCGACACCGCTCCTTTCATGGATAAGTACTGGGCCCACCGGGCCGGCCTGGGCTGGCCCGGGAAACATACCAACCTGGTCAGCCGCACCTTCGGCAACTGGCTTTTGATCGGTTCCCTGATAATCGATCGTACCGTCGATAAGTACGATCGGCCGCATCCCGATCATTGCGGAACCTGCACCGCCTGCATCGAGGCCTGCCCGACCGGGGCCATCGAAAGACCGTACCGCCTCAATGCCGTCAAATGTATCAGCTACTGGACTATCGAGACCAAGGCCGACCAAATCCCCGACCATATCGCCCGGGAAATGAACCGCTTCGTCTTCGGCTGCGATATCTGCCTTGCGGTGTGCCCCTTCAATCGCTTCGCCCGACCCTCGCGGCATGAGGTTTTCCGGAGACTGAAAATAATCGACCGCCTTGAGGATGGTCGCGTGGACGATCTTTCCGATGAGGCTTCGGCCGCCGAATTAGCCGCCAGTCCTCTCAACCGGCCCGGTCTGGCCGGCCTGAAACGAAACATCGCCGCCGCCCGCACCGCAACATAAGGAAGATATCGGGAGCCACGGCTTTCGACCTACGAGTATCGGGCGGCATGCTGCTTCGCGGCGGAAAAGATACGATATGCAGCAATCGCCCAGCTCCAGCTGGGCGGCACCCATTTTTTGGGCCGGCATCGCCGGTTTCTGCCTTCGGTCTGCCGTATCATGCATTTCTGATAAGTACAGGCCCCGATCGGGAAGATATCGGGAGCCACGGCTTTCGACCTACGGGTATCGGGCGGCATGCTGCTTCGCGGCGCAAAAGATACGATATGCAGAAATCGTCCAGCTCCAGCTGGGCGGCACCCATTTTTTGGACCGGCATCGCCGGTTTCTGCCTTCGGTCTGCCGTATCATGCATTTCTGATAAGTACGGGCCCCGGGGCAGACGGGAGGTCTGACGCTTACAAAAGTCCGGGAAACCGGACAGCGGGGAAAATATTGACAACAGGCCCGTATTTCGTTAATGTATGTTATGACAAATCCGCAATAATCCGGATTAACCGCGCCGAAAGGAGCCCGACATGATCGATCTGCCAATGAACCGTAAAGAGTTTCTGGCCAGTTCGGCCAAGCTGTGCGCCGGCACCTGTTTCTGCGCTATCGTGGGAGGTTTAAGCGAGTTGAAGGCCGATGACAAAAGCGACGCACCGTCGGGGGATGCCCCCGATACGGTCAAGCCTCGCGCCGAAAAACGTATCGAATTCGCCGAAAAGTGGCTGGTCCGTTTTATGGATATCCTCGGCGAAAATCTAGATGAGGCCACTTTCGCCAAAATCATGGAGGAAAACGGCCGGCGATGTTTTTCCGCCTGGATCGATGAGACGGGGCAAGAGGTTCAGAAAGCGACTTTATCCCAATTCACCGACTGGGTAAAGGAAAATATCACCGATGAAACCTTCAGGGTCGAGGGTAATATCATCCATTTTCGTTTTACCTCGGCCGCCGAGACCGGCGAGGCGGCCGAAGCCGGGCAGTGCCTTTGTTCCTTCGCCGAGCGCCAGCCGAAGGGTTTGACGGGGCGCTATTGCCACTGCTCGGTCGGTTATGTCAAGGAATGGTTCAGCCGCAAATTCGGCCGGCCGGTCGAGGTTGAGCTGGAGTCATCGGTTCTCCGCGGTGACAACTGGTGTCAGTTCAGGATTACCGTGCCGGCTTAGATCTCGGGGGCGGCACCCATTTGTGGGCCGGCATCGCCGGTTTCTGCCTTCGGTCTGCCGTATCATGCATTTCTGATAAGTACAGGCCCCGATCGGGAAGATGTCGGGAGCCACGGCTTTCGACCTACGAGTACTGGGCGGCATGCTGCTTCGCGACGGAAAAGATACGATATGCAGAAATCGCCCAGCTCCAGCTGGGCGGCACCCATTTTTGGGCCGGCATCGTCGGTTTCTGCCTTCGGTCTGCCGTATCATGCATTTCTGATAAGTACAGGCCCCGATCGGGAAGATGTCGGGAGCCAC
>Ga0272444_10004032_pt1 | contig 13056 bp, 9 predicted proteins | sample SSMForm13_FD_201033 | JGI IMG/M metagenome (GOLD analysis project Ga0272444, IMG submission 201033) | Marine sediment archaeal communities from Little Sippewissett salt marsh, Falmouth, MA, United States - SSM-Form-13 | ecosystem: Environmental > Aquatic > Marine > Wetlands > Sediment ...
CCCAGGGGCGCAGCTTTCTGATGGCCACGCCGGAAAGGTCCACGCCGCGTAGAAGCGGATCGTCGCCGGCAACGTTTGCATCGGCGAGCGTGACGGCGCGGCGCGTCTGAGCTCGCGGCCAGCCCGGCAAGGCTTGAGGCGGATCGATCACCAGTGCGGGCTTGCCAGGCGGCGGCTCGGTGAGGTTGGCAAAAACCAGGTCCGCCTCGCCGGGCGTGCCGACCAGTTCCAGCGTTTGGTCGGCCTGGACGAACCGCCGCAGCAGCGGCTCGTCCCGGCCCAGGAGGGCTATCCTACGTTTGGCGGCGCTTACGCGAACAAGTTGGGCTTCATCCAACACCGTCCCCTCGGCGGATACCACGGAGACCCGGACGGCTTCGGCGGCGGCGGCGCGAAGCGTGAAGCCCTCGCGCCCGCCGGCGGGGACATCGACCTCTGTGCTTGCCCTCATCTGCCATGCGGCCAGGTCGGCCTGGAGGCCCTCCACGCGAAGCGTCGCGCGCCGCGGCGCATCGGCTTGACTGCGGACGGCAACGTAGAGTTCCACCTCCCGCGCCGTCCCGGCGGGGGCAGCTTCCACTGGCGCCGCGCCAATGGCATCAATCGTAAGATCAGGCAGATGGGTCGATATTTCGATGACAGTTGATCGCGGCCCGTTCTCGGGGGCAAGCCCAGCCGGGACGAAGCGATATGTGTGCTGGATACCCTTCGGAGCGGTCGCTATGGCAAGGTCGCCGGCGGCAGCGGGCAGAAGCGGCAATTGGCGTATTCGGTCGGCGGCATCGCCGGGCGAGAGCGGTTCGGTGGTTCCGCCCAGGCAGGCCGGAAGCACCAGGCGGATGCGGTCGCCGCTCCCCATCCGGGCCAGCAGGCTCCCGGCAGCGGCGCTCATCTCGTCGAAACCCGCCCGCCCGAGTTCGGCTGAAGGCGCCAGGGATATAGCAACGTCTCGCGCGGGGACTTGCGTCTGGAACACCGGCCTGGCCAGGCCGAGAATGCCCGCAACCGCGCCGCCGAGCAGCATCACCCAGGCCGCGGACACTTTTCTGCTGGAGCGTTTGGCGGATCTGTCCAGCGACGCCAGCGCTTTGCGCCAGACAGTCAGGCTGCCGACGGTCGCCTCCTGTCGGCCTGGACGAAAAAGAGCCCAGGCGGCGACGGCTGCGACGGCGAGAAGTCCCACCAGCGATAGCGGCCAGATGAACACCATGTTCAGAACTGTCCGAGATTCAGTTCTACAATAACCTTACGAAGCAGCAGGTACCGGTTGCCCGCATAGCGTGTGATTTTTCCAGAGACGCGGAAGACCCGCATCCTTCCCGGGCGAGCCCCAGCCGCCAGGGATTGTGCCTTGGCCAGCATGCCGCACGGAAGCAGGCGCATCGGCGGTTCCTGGAGCGTGTTGTCAGCCTCGAACGCCGCCAGCCACCACTTGCCCTTCGGGTCGGGCATGATCCGCACGAGCCTGTCAGCCACCATTTCGCCGCGGACAACGGGCAGCACACTCGGGCCTGTCGGGGCAACGGACGCCGGTTTCGGAGAATCCGGAAGAACGGGCACAGCCCCAACGGGCCTACCCACCTTCTCGCCGAGAAGGGCCTTGAGAAGGTCGTCGCTGCTGGGCTCAGCGTCCTTGGCTGGGGCGCTGGCCGGGGCTGGCTTTGTGGTGGGTGTCGGCGTCTTGATCGGGGCTGTCGCCGGTGGCGCAGCCTCGGGCGGCAAGGCTGTCACCTTCGACAGCAGCAGGTATGCGTGCTTTTGGAATACGGTCGTCTCGCCGGAAACGCGAAACCGCATGCCGGGAGTTCGGGCCGCCAGAGTCTCCATCTGCTCCATCAGCCTGCTTGGCAGGACGCGACGCTCCGATTCGGCATCCCGGCCCGGCTCGGGCTGGAACGTCAGCACCAGCCACGTGCTGTTTCGCTCCGACCAGAGCCTGCTCAAGCGATCGACCACCATCGAGCCCTCCGCCGGAAGCGGTGCCGCCTCGACGGGCTTCCTGGCGTTTAACGGCTTGGTTATGGGAACCTCGGGCTTGTCACGCAATAAACTAGTGATGCTTTTCCCCACATCCGAGGCAGACATGTCAAACTTCGAACGGTTCGGGTCGTTGGGATCGGCAGCCAGGACAGGCAGGGCGCACGCACCGCCCGCAATCGCAACCGCAACAAGCCAGGATGTCACCGTTCTTCTTTTGATAGCCTTGCCTCTGGCGGGACTCACATGCCCCAGCATCACCGAAACCATCTCTGTATCTACAGATCATTCTACCGTAATGCAACCGCCCTACCAAGTGCCGGGCGGCAAATGAATTCTCGATTATATTCCTTCCGTCGTCACCGCCGGGAAGAATCGCTCCAGGTCATCGGGACCGGTGGCGACCGAAACAAGCTCGGCGTGGGCACCCCCAACGCCGGCCAGGGTCGCCAGAAGCGGTCGCCAGAACTCGCCCATGCACACCACGGGCCTGGGTCCAGCGAACTTCTTTGCCATCGACTCCCATACCCACGCCAGCTCCAGCAGCGTGCCCGTGCCGCCCGGCAGGACGACGAACCCGGCCGAGGCGATCTCCGCCAATTTCCCAACCCGCTCGGACAGGCAACTCGTCTCAATAACTTCGCTGATATAGGCGTTTGGCCTGGACCGCCACACCGAGCACGTCACGCCGATGGTATGCCCGCCGGCCTGGCTGGCCCCGCGAGCGCCGGCTTCCATCGTGCCCCCGTAGCCGCCATTGGCGACCGCGTAGCCGAGTTCGGCGAGCTTTCGCCCCACCGCCTCCGCCTCGGCCAGGCCGACTTCGCCCGTCGCGTTCGAGCCGAACACCGCAACTATCGCCCTGGCTTGCCTGGCTGGGTCTGACATGCTACTGCCCGCCTTCCCGCGTGTAGTTCAAAAGCCCGCCGGCGGCGAGTATCTTCCGCTGGCGCGGCGCGAGTGTCACGCGACACGTAAAGTCGAAGCCCCTGGTCACGTTCGTAACCGTCACTATCTCGCCTTCGACAATGGAGCGAGTGACGCCGGCGACGGTAAGTTCGTCGGCCTGGTCGATGCGATCGTAGTCGGCCGGGTTAGCAAAAGTCAGCGGCCAGATGCCGAAGTTCACCAAGTTCGCCTGGTGGATGCGTTCCATGGCTTTGGCGATCACCACGCGGACGCCAAGGTACATGGGGCAAAGTGCGGCGTGCTCCCGGCTGGAGCCCTGGCCGTAACTGTCGGAGGCGACTATCACGCCGGCCTTGCCGGCAGCCTGGGCCGACTGGGCACGCTGGGCGAAGGTCGGTTCACCTTCCTTATTGAAGCAGTTAAAGACATACTTGGCATATTCGGGCACGTTCGAGCGGTACTTCAGCAAGGCCCCTGCCGGCATTATGTGGTCGGTCGTCACCTTGTCGCCAACCTTGATAAGCACCTGGCCGACCAGCTCATCGGGCAGCTTCTCGCCGGCGGGAGGCTTGACGATGGTCGAACCGCGAATCACCTGTGCATCGGCCGCCTGCTCGGGCGTCAGCGGCACCTGGAGCATGCGGTCGTCGAGCTTGAACTCACGCGGGGCCTCGATTCGCGGATACTCCAGGCCAAGTTTGTCGCCAAGCGTTCGCGGGTCGGTTATCTCGCCGGTCAAGGCCGCGGCGACGGCGGTCTCTGGCGAGACCAGGTACACCATGTCACCAACCGTGCCGGACCGCCCGGTGAAGTTGCGATTGAACGTCCGCAGACTGACGCTGCCCTCAGCCGGAGAGAAGCCCAGACCGATGCAGGGCCCGCAGCCAGACTCGAGTATCCTCGCCCCGGCAGCCACCAGATCCGCCAGTGCACCGTTCTCGGCGAGCATCTCCAAAACCTGCCTGCTGCCCGGGCTAATGCCCAACTCGACGCCCTCGCTCACGCACCGACCCTTCAGCGCCGAGGCCACTACCATGAGGTCCTGGAAGCTCGAATTCGTACACGAACCAATCGCCACCTGGGAAACCTTCGTGCCGACAAGGTCGGCGATACGGGAGATGTTGTCCGGGCTCGGCGTCCCGGCCGCCATGGGCTCCAGCTTCGACAGATCGATAACAACGCCGCCGAAACTCACGCCGGCTATACCGTCCGGGCCGGGCTGGCCTATCTCCACGTCGGTGCAATACTGGCAGACGTTCTGGATCGTCGCGGCATCCTTCTCGGTGTGCAGGCGTTTGGTGATGCGGTCGAAGGCCGCGCCTTTATCGCGGGCCAGCGCCTGGTACTTATCGCCCCGGCCCTGGGCTTCGAGAAACTGCCGCGTGACCTCATCGGATGGGAACACGCTGGCAGTAACGCCGAACTCAGCGCCCATGTTCGTGCAGGTCGCCCGGGCCGGCACGGGAAGGGTTGCGACGCCCTCGCCGAAGTACTCGACCATGCACCCCACGTTGCCGCGAGTCGTGAGCACGCTGAGCAACCGAAGGATGATATCCTTGGCGGAAACCCACGGGGCAAGTTGCCCCTTGAGCTCCACGCCGATGACGCGCGGGCTCGTCAGGTAGAACGCCCCGCCGCCCATCGCAACCGCCACGTCCAGCCCGCCGGCGCCCATGGCGATCATCCCCATGCCGCCACCGGTCGGAGTGTGGCTGTCGCTGCCAAGCAACGTCCCGCCGGGACGGGCGAAACGTTCGAGGTGAACCTGGTGGCAAATGCCGTTGCCCGGCCTGGAGTGATACGCACCCAGCTTCCGCGAGATCGACTGGAGGTACAGGTGGTCGTTGTGGTTTTCCGGCCCGAACTGGGCCATGTTGTGATCCACGTAGCTGACCGATACCTCCGTCCGCACGCGGGGGACGCCCATCGCTTCCAGCAGCAAAAACGCCGTCGTACCGGTCGCATCCTGCGTGAGCGTCTGGTCTATCGCAATGCCGATTTCCGCGCCCGGGGACATTTCGCCCACAACGAGGTGTTCGGCGAGTATCTTCTGCACTACCGTCTTGGCCATGATGGCTCCTAATGAAATCCGCACGCCCCGCGGGAATAACAACCCCGCGACCAACTCCCGACTGCGAGGCCCGGAATACTACCAGATAGCCCCGCTACGAGCAATCGAAGCGGCGATTACCGCTGCTTTTGGCATTTCACAGGCCGTCATTCACCAGGCAGGCCTGAGCAGCAGCGCCTCGTCGCTCTTTACGCTAAGGTTCACCTTGCCGCCGGAAACTCTGGCAACTCCCGCATCCTCCAGGCCGGTCAAGGTGATCCGGAACAACGACGCCGTCTTTACGTCCTTCCAATCCGGCGGCAGTTCCCATGTCCTGCTGTCGTAGCCTTGCTTGCTGTAGGCAATCACGGAATTGTCATCCCGCCACAAGGCAGGTATGCAGATGTCATCGCCGTCCTGTATCTGCTGCGAGCCTTTGCAGGCCGAGGTGTTGTTCTTGTAGTACCAGGGAATGACATACAGGCAGAACTGCTCGAGCAGGCCGGTTAGGTTTTCCCAGTCTTCCTTGATCTCCCGCCCCTCCTTCATGACGTTGGTGCAATAGAGCTCGTCGGGAAGGTCCTCGAGCTTGTCGCCCTGGTGCCACGCCCACGGCTGCAATCCCACAAAGCGGTCAGGCCGCAACCCGAACGCCCATTCCGAGGTCACATCGATACCCCGATCCCTCCAGTAACGATATATCTTACGTTGGGTTGCGAGCTCTTCTTCCTGGGTATAGCCCAGATACGGGCTGATGAGACCTTTTTGATCCAACGGCCTGGCACCGAGAAAGGCGTCAATGTGTATGGTCTTGCTCTCCTTGAGCTCGGGCAGCATCTCGATCAGATCGTCGATCCGCTTCTGCGCCAGGCCCATTTTCCATTCCTGGGTGTAGCTTATCTGATAGGACACCATGCCCGCCCATTCCTTGCCGGGAATGACCTTGCCCTCCTTGTCCTTTGCGATGATGTCCTTTTCCACATACAGATCCCACAAGGGGCTCTCCGGATAGGCGTCGAACATATTTATGTGCAGACTGACCAGGGCATTGAACTTCCGCGCCTCACGCATGAGCCACCGCAGGCTCTCCAAGGCAGTCTCATCTTCGGGTCGCTTGAGGTGCCTGTTGACCTCCCCCCAAGCGGGGTACTTGGAATCGTGCCCTTCATACTGCCAGCCCGTAAGGTATAAAACCTGAGGCATGCCGCAGGTCATGTGATATATCTTCTCGATCGCCGCCAGGGTCTGCTCGAAGGTGAGGTAGACCTCCTTCATATTACCTTCGGAATCCTTGACGCAATTCATCACCTTGTAGACCAGGCTCTGGTGGTAAGGCAAAAGCCACGGCCGCTCCGGCTTGCCGGTAATGGTCCAGTCGTAGTATTCGCCTGATGGTTCGTTATTCATCCTGCAGCGTTCTCCTTGCTTCTTCTTTTCCTTTGTGTCAGGCCCCGCAAATCTGCCGAGGCCGACGAGACTCCGTGCGGGTAATTTCAAAAAGCATTTGTCTGAGCAACTTGTTCACAACTGGCACGAACGCCGGATCGTCGGCCAGGTTCTTCATCTCATCAACATCATTGATCCGATCAAAGAGCATGACCTCGTCGGTCGGTGCGTAATACACCAACTTGAACTCATTGGTCACCAGCGACCGCATCTGAAGAATATCAAAGGCGTTATACGTATCCGCGTCATACTCCACCAGTGCGCAGCCGCGCTTTGGCCTGACGCCGCTTGTCAGCACGTCGCTGAGGACTTCACCCGGCAGAGATGTCGCGGCTGGATGGTGTTTTTCCCGCCACCAGTCCGTCATGAGTTCATCGTCGGGCTGATGTACGCCTGCAAGGTCCAGAACCGTCGGCACGACGTCGAGCATACTGACGACATCCTCAACCACCTTGCCCTTCTCTTTGGACCAGGGAACCTTCACCACAAAGGGAACGTGGGCATGGCCGTCGTAGGGATAGACACCCTTGTAGAACAAACCGTGCTCGCCCATCTGGTCGCCATGGTCGGCGATGAACATTACGATGGTATTCTCAGCCATGCCGGCTTGCTCGATCGCATCCAGCACACGTCCAACCTGTTCGTCGACGTGGGATATCATGCCGTAAGTCTGGCGAATGCACTTCTTGACGTATTCAGGTTCCTCGACCTCCGTGCCGAGCCCAACGGCATTCATCGTTTCGGACCGGTTGTCAGGGCTGAGTTCGGTGGTGCACTGCGGAAGCTCTATGTCGGCATCTTCGTAGACGTCGCTCCATGTTTTGACAGCCGCGAAGGGTTCGTGGGGATCCGGAAACGAACACCACAGGAAAAACGGCTGATCCTTGTCGCTCTGGGATTCAATGAAGTCTATCGATCGGTCCGCAATCCACTTGTTGTAATGCAGCTCCGGATCAATTGTCAGCGCCTTGGGATCCGACCTGTCGTAGGCGTACCCCTCAAAAGCGCCCGGATGATTCTCGTCCAGCCACGTCTTATAGTCACCGTTAATGTAGTTCACGTGACCGTTGGCGGAGTCCTGGGTCTGGAATCCGTAGTAGTTGTCCGGCGACTTCTTGATCAGGCCCCTATCCCAGAATATGCGTCGTTCGGGATTCTGCTCGGGAGTTTCCATCTCGATGATGTCCAGGCCGCCGGGCTTGCCCCATGTCTTGAGGTGCAGTTTGCCCACAGAGTGGGTCCGGTAACCTGCCTCCGCCAGCAGTCCGGGCAAGGTGGGAATATCCTCGGGAAGCGAAACCCCGTTGGAGCGAACGCCCGATGCACGGTTTGTGAGTCCGGTGAACATCGTTGCCCGCGCGGGCATGCAGGCCGGGCTCGAACTGTAGCAGTTGCGAAACAGCGAGCCCTCGGCCGCAATGCGGTCGATATTGGGGGTTTTCAGAATAGGGTGTCCCATGCAGCCCAGGTGGTCCGACCGCTGCTCGTCGGTACAGAACATCAGGATGTTGGGTCGCACATTCTTGCCTTCAGACGTTTTCATCGTAGTGATTTCTCCTCGGGGGTCATGCCGTTCGCTGGTTCATTCGTTCCGCCAGGAGAAGGAACACGCTGGCCGTCCATGTATAGGCTGGATCGCGAAGGGGTTCCCCCGTCAATGCGTTGAAGTTCTCGGGAAAACCGCTCTTGGCGCACATCCTGCAAAAGCGTTCCGATACCGTATCGGCCAGTTCGACAAGCCCCGCCCGATCCAGTCCCATGACGGCAAGGAAGGTCGAAGGCGCCCAGATCGGCCCCTGCCAATAGCCATCCTCCCGGTAACGCGGACTGTCCACCTTTTCAGTAGCCAGACCCCACTCGGTAAGATGACTTTCAATGCCTGCCTTCAACGCAAGGCGCACATCTTCCGGCAGTCGGCTGCCGAGAATAATGGGAAGCCATGGAATGAGGCTGTTGCACTCGACGGCCGAGCCATCTCCCAGGCGGGCGACAAAGTGATCGCCGCACCATAGCTCCTCCATCAGGGCCTTGAACAGATCGTCAGCCCGTCTCTGCCACTGGTCGACCTCGGCATCCTTGCCCATCTCCCCTGCCAGCTCGGCCAGGACCTCCATCTGCACAACCAGAAGGGCTGCCAGGTCGGGGGCGAAAAGTGGGACTCCCGACGAAAACATGGTGCTGTTGTCCCATCCGCTGTCGTTACCGTGAAGATAATACGGCAGGACGCCGCCTTCCAGACGTCGGTTGTCCATCCACCAGTCGGCCTGTTTGGACAGCGACGCGTACATGGTCTCCATGATCTCCTCGGAAGGTCGCCGCGGTGTTCGCTTGAGCAGCTCTTTGAAAGCAAGACCATGCACGGGGGGTTTTGAAAAATTGAATGAAATATTCACATCGCTGATACTGTCTGGATAGCAGCCGAACTCATCCTGATGATCGACCATGGTGAGCATCTGATCCAGCGCCAACTCCGGCTGGCCTGCCGCCAGGGCCATGGCGTTGAAGCAATGATCCCAGCTCCAGACATTACACATCCAGTTTTTCGACATGAACAGCGACGGCCTCTTGATAAGACCGCAGGGCTCGACAACACAGGACCAGTTCACATAGGCTGCAAGTTGTTGGGTTTCGCGGTCCACGGGCCGAACTGCCGGCATGGTTTCCAGGAAGGCGGTGAAGGCATTCCTGGCATCATCGAGGCAGCGGTCGAAGGGGGCCCTTTCGGGTCGTCTCCATGTGCTGCCGAACTCATCAATCGCCAGCTCCCAGCAGCCATCCTCGCCAGGTGATATGAACGCCTGCCTGGCCCAGCGCTTCTTGGGGCCATCACTCGGGCGAAGCTCAACGGAACCATGAAGGGCCTCTATCTGATAGCGGCGAGTGAAGGGGCAGTTGAAGACCACGCGATTGGCCCCTTCGCTGTAGGCAAGATGGGCCCCGCCCAGTTGAAAACTCAGCCCCTGGCCCCGCATTCGAACCGTTCGGGGACCCTCAAAGCAAATCTCCACCCGCCCCTGACCGCTGGTCAGGACGAGTAGCCAGGGCTTTGCCTCGATGACGGGCTTAACAATCTGCCCGTCCACGAGGGTCTGCAATGGGAAAAGGTTGTTGGCTGAGCCATGATGATTTCGAAAGAAGAGCTCCTCTTCGCCTCGCGGAATGGAGATGGACAACCAGGAACCGAAAGTGCTGAAGGGGACCTGCGCGACACTGAAAAGAGAGCCTTGCCGATTGATAGTCACTGTGATCTCCATTACTCGATTAGTTCTGTAAAGCGGCAGTATCGTCTATTGCTGAGTCTGAGAAGTAGACCGGCATGCCCGTGCCGTCTGCCCTCGTTCGAATCGCCAGGCCGCGTCACGACGTCCCGGCCTGGGCAGGTCGGCGTAAGTTCTCCTCACTTATGCCCGGCCTCCAACGCCAGCATCCGCCGTTTGACCTCAACGCCGCCCGCGGCAGAGAAGCCGCCAAGATCGCCCCCGGCGTACGTGATGCGATGACAAGGGATAACCAGCGGGATAGCGTTCTTTCCGAGGGCCCCCGCGACGGCGCGCGAGGCGTCCGGCTGGCCTATGAGTTTCGCCAATCCGCCGTAGTTGGTGGTCTGTCCGTAACGAATCGTCCGGCACGCGCGCAAAACCTTGCCGCCGAACGTCCCCTCGCCGGGCATCTCGCACTCGATGTCGTCAAAATCGACGGGAGTTGCGTTGAAATACGCCCGCGTCAGCTCAGTGATTCGCTCGAACGGCCCGAGATCGCGGACCGTGGCTGGATGCTCCCACGCCAGCAGGTCCGCCAGATCGTTGGCCTGGTAGTGAGGCAGCACCAGCCGCCGCAAAGCGCCGCCCTCGCCAGCGACGGCCCCGACGGGCCCCCAGGCGGTGGACCACACTGCATGGAAACCCGGTTGATCTTTTTTCTTAGCCATGCCCGAATCATAGCCGCACTACGGACAGGCAATCAACCCCCGGAGTAGAAGCCCGACGCATCATGTATGGACGAAGAATGGAATCCCACCTGCGAGCGTCGGACCGGGAACCCCTCGCTGATTTCCAGGACGCGACATGCGAGCGAAACCATTGGCCGGGCTCTTTGCCTCTCACCCCATTCCCCTCTGCGCTATCAGCGACCTCTGCGAGAGCAGGTCGTTTCTCCCCCCCCCGTCATCCCCGGCTGTGGGCCAAGGGACTGGGGTGGGCCAGTTCGCGTTGGAACTGGCTGGCCCTGGCGGCGATGATCTGCAGGGCCTCGCGGCTTTGGGGAGTCAGGCCGAGGCCTATGAACTGGAAGCCCAGGTGCATCTTGCCGTCTTCTTCCAGCGCGTGGCGGAACTGGGCGTCGGCGTAGACATTCTGCTCACCGACGCCGAAGCTGATCCGCACGCCAACGATATCGCCGGAGCTGACGGCGTCGCCGAAACGCTGCTCGCTGGTAAGCTGCACGCCACCGGCGCTGATATTGACGACCCGGCCCGACCATACGGGCTGATCCGGCGTCGTGCCGGCAGGTTCGTTTTCCAGGCCACCCAGCCAGAACGCCGCCCGAACCACGCGATTGGGTGGCACGTCGGTGCGGTTAAAGGCTCGCCGCTGCATGCGTTGCATGCGGGTGGGGCTGCACACGTGCAGAACGGTCCCCATCGAACCGTCGTCGAGCCGCTGGGAGGTAACCTCCGCCACCGTGCCGGTAAAAACGTGCTTGTGGTGTTTGAGCTTGAAGCTCACGCCGACCTTGTCTGCCGACCTGAACTCGCGTGGCTGATCGTCGGGACGGGGGGCGAACACTTCCAGCAGGACATGGCCCTGTCGCAAGGCGACAAACCGCGTACGAAAGCTGGTCCAACCGTCCTCGTCGCGAGTGGTGATCGTCGCGGGAACCTGCCGCTCGGCAGCAGCCCCGAGCAGATCGTCTATCTGTTGGTTGGTCAGATTCTGAAGAGTCGCCATATTGCCTGCCCTGCCAATGCTTGCCGGTAAGTCGAAGCTACATCTCGCGGCTGTCGTCGCGCAACGGCGCGCGTCCGACCTTCAAAGCCCATTTTGCCGCTTCCGGGTTTGTCGTCGGCAAGTACGGATAGGGACTTAAGCAGCACAAAGTCTGGAAAAGACCTTTGGATGGCAGAAATCTGTGGCCAGATTGCGGGGAGGGGTTCAGGCGTGACTACTTGCCCGCTCTCTCACCGGCGGATAGTTCGGCCTCGATTACTTCAGACCGCGGCACGCGGGCACCGGTGACAGCAACGATTGCCCCGGGCAGGCCCCAGAGAATCGGCACGAGCCTGGCCAGCAGCGCCAAGACCAACACGGTACTGGCACCGCACACGGGGCTCTCGAAGAACTCCAGATACCAGTTCTCCACCCAGCCGACGCCGCCCGGCGTAAGCGGAATCGCCCCGATAATGTAGATCAGCGGCACGTAGAGGAAATATTCCTTCCACCCGGCAGGAATGGAGAGGCTGGCGCCCATCAGTGTGACAAACGTCACGAACGACAGGTGCGATATCAACGATATCACCACCGCCCACGCCATGGATCCCAAACGCTGGCGATATCGCACAGCCGCATCGCCTGCGGCGGCTATGTGGTGGGCAATGGGCAGCCTGCGGTAGATTTTTTCCAGGTGAAGGGCGTGTCGGAACCGTTGACTGAGCAGGAACGTCATCATTGCCCCCACGACCAGGATAATGCTCGCCATGCATATCACCGGCAGTCGCATTTCGTCGAAGCTTCTCTCCCCGCCAGCCAGCAGCAAACCCAGCATAACCCCGGCCAGTAGAACCAGTTCTACAAGTCCGAGCAGGCGATCGACAAATACGCTCACAAGCACTGCGGCGACCTTTGGCGTGTGCTTGGCCACGTAATACGCCTTGACCAGGTCCCCGCCGACAGTGCCCGGTACGATAGCGTTGAAGAACTGCCCGAGAAACGTCAGTCGAATCGATTCCCACATTGAGATTGTAACATCTTGTATCTTCAGCAGCATTCGCCATCGGACAGCTATCATCGTCAGGGCCAGGCCGAACGCCATTGCCCCCAGCACCGCCAGAGATATATTGATAGCCTTGAGACTGGTAGCGAAGCCAGGGCGAACAACTTGCCCATCGGAAACGGGTTGGAAATCCGACACCGGACGCACCTCAACTCGCGGCGACCAGAGCGAGCCGGTGTTTACGCGCAGGGCATCGCCGACGGAGGCTTCGGGTTCGGTTAGGACAGCGTAGGCGGCCCCGCCATCTCGGTCGTAGACATAGTCCCGCCAATGGACCTTCGCTACGACCCACGCCACAAGAACACCGGCGACGGCTATCTTTGCCGAGAGCAGTAGAATATTCCGAGTACTGGCATTCATCGTCGGCGTCCTTTACAAGGCAAGGATTGTACCGTCCCTGGTCGTGGGTGAAAAGGCATGCGCCAAGTTCCCCGCGCCTGAAACCGTCACTATTCAAGCGATCTGTTGCCAGATAATCGCTACTTTGGCCGACAAAGAGCCGATTTTCCCATTGGTTCGGAGGGCGTTTTGGCGTATTCTTATCGTTCTAACCATAGGTTTGAATCCACGGCCTGAATGCATAAACGCTTTATGGTCGTCTAACCTCTGCAAGTATCAAGAAGCCGTAGATGATCTCAACACCAACGCTTGAAATACCGGGATACCAAGTTATCCAATTCCTCGGC
>Ga0272444_10004034_pt1 | contig 13054 bp, 13 predicted proteins | sample SSMForm13_FD_201033 | JGI IMG/M metagenome (GOLD analysis project Ga0272444, IMG submission 201033) | Marine sediment archaeal communities from Little Sippewissett salt marsh, Falmouth, MA, United States - SSM-Form-13 | ecosystem: Environmental > Aquatic > Marine > Wetlands > Sediment ...
ATATAATTAATCAGATTTACATATACGCGACAACGTTTTCGTTCTTTATACTTCTCTTGTATTTTTCTAAATTCAAAAAGATGGTAGCGTCACTTGAAAAAGACATAATAACACAATCAAAATTAATGACCCTTAGTATGATAGTTGTTGTTATCTATTTTTTCTCGTTTGCGTTTATTTCATTGTTATAAATCTGTATTCTTGACAACAATTCCAGTTGAAGTTATGTCAAATGGATACGTATCCTTGCCGTGGTTAGTTCCACGCATCTTTCTTACCATCATACTTCGAGCTTCAAGACCGCCTATGCCAAGGTAGTTTAGAACTATTACTCCATCAACAGCGAATTCTTCTATACCAAATCTTGATAGAGCATTTGATCCTTCTGGAATCTCAGATAATATGATAGATGTGCAACCAACGCGCTTCAATGTGCTTATGATGTTCATAATCCTTCTTCTGATTTGTGAGTCTTCACCAATCACCATTCCCATTACTGCAATAGAATCTATTACAAGCCTCTTTGCTTTCAGAGTTGATATCTCATCTATGATGACAGATCCGATGTTATTCACTTGTGCAGGATCGTGATAAATAATCTTGAATATTCCTTGATCTTCAAACTTTTGGAAATCCCATCCAAATAAAGAAGCATCTTGTTTTATTGCTTCAGGACTCTCTTCCATTGTGATGTAGATGCATGATTCACCTTTCTTCAGACCTTCCCAAAGATATTGTGAAGAGAAAATAGTTTTACCGGTTCCTGTACCCCCTGTTACGAGGTTAACAGAACCTTCAATAAAACCACCTTCTATTAGTGGATCCAACCCATCTATACCACTCTTAATTCTTTTCATCATAGTTTATCTTTGTTTAGATTACTTAAATCTCTTAATCTCCAAGAACATCGTCAACGATATCGATAGTCATTGCGACTTTATCATCTACATGTACCATACCAAAGTCTTCTTCCATTGAAGTTCTCATTCCATTCCAGCTGTTTTCGAAAACAGTCAAACTAGGACCATATGTGGTCAGGAATTCTTCAAGATCAACAGACGTAACGCCTTTAACTATAGGCTGACCGACCTGATTCAGAAAAGCATATACATTTCCGTAATGATGTTTCAATGCGTGTAGAGCTCCGTATGCATTCGATCTTGCGTCTATTATAACATCCTGAAGTTCATTAGCATCGTCTGAAGCTATAAAATTTTCTGAGCGAATCGCTTCAAGTACTGTTGCGACAGAATCCAAAGTAGAACCAGATCTGCGAACAACATTATATAATTCTCTTCTATAATTTCGATCTGTGTTCTTTGGATCTTCTCCAAAAAGAGCATACAGAGTAGCTTTTGTGAACATCTTCTCGGCAAATGTTTCTATAGCTACTTTTGGTAAATCTCTGGTCTCAGCAACCACATTTGCTTTTAGACTAGTCCCATGAACAAGAAGAGATGCTTCAATTTCTTCAGCTAAACGCAATCCATCCAGGACGAATTCACCAATCATTGCGTCGTTATAACATCTTTCATATCTATCGGATTTATTTTTTAGTTCAGAAGTTAGTCGATCGTTATGCATGTAATGCATGAGTCTACCTGAATATACAACATCATCTACCAATTCAGGATTTGTAACAATATTATCATCCTTATCAACAACTAAATACAGTTGATTCAAGTGGCCTGTAGCTTCTGGATAAGTAAAAGGAAAACAGTAATATAGATTGCCTTCATGTGCAATTCTGTATGCATCTGGAATTGTGTATTCTGTTTTATTCCTGAAATCAGAGAATTTGTATTCACCTGCTTGAAGCGGAGTTAAACTTAGAAAAATGCTTGCTAATATATTCAAAGTATGTTTTGAAATACCACGTCCCATGTTTGATTTCTAAAAGAAAATTTTATAAGTATACTTCTATTATCCTTCATATGGGCGACTTTTTTGAGTTCCTGAAAGAGAACAAGGAGATGGTAGACTCTCTAATAAGAAAACACTTTCCTGAGAAGTGGGACGATAAATATCTAGAGCATTTGTTTGGAAAGCCTACGTATGTTTATGATTCAGATGCTTTGACAAAGTCTCTAGCTGATCCGATTTGGGACTTTCTAAATAGAGGGGGAAAGAGATGGAGGCCAGCCTTATTTTTATTATTAGTAGAAGCTCTTGGAGGAGATCTGGAAAAAATAAAGGATATAGCTGTCATACCAGAGCTTGTTCATAACGGTTCTATAATGGTAGATGACGTAGAGGATCTAGGAGAAATGAGAAGAGGAAAACCATGCACACATAAAATATTTGGAGTTGACGTAGCAGTCAATGCTGCAAACGAGATGTATTACATGCCTCTTATGGTTTTGATAAAAAACACATCTAACTTGGATGACAAAACACGTCTGAGAATGTACGATATTTATTCCCAGGAAATGATAAACATAGGAGCAGGACAAGGAATGGATATTTGGTGGCATAAGGGAAAAGCTGATGTATCAGAAGATCACTACCTACAGATGTGTTCATACAAGACAGGAACGCTAGCAAGAATGGCTGCAAGACTTGCAGTTGCAGCATCTAACGGATCTGATGAACAAGAAGACAAAATAGGAAAGATCGCAGAAGCATTTGGAGTTGCATTCCAGATACAGGATGATGTCTTGAGCGCGTCTAGTAAGGATTTCGCAGATCAAAAAGGATATGGAGACGACATTACAGAAGGAAAGAGATCACTTATGGTTATACACGCTTTGAATAATGCGTCAGAAGATGACAGAAAAGAGCTTTTGTCTATACTAGATTCACACACAAGAGAAAAGGAAAGGATAGATAAAGCGATTGAAATACTGAACAAAACAGGAGCAGTAGAGTATTCAAAGAAGAGGGCAAAAGAGATTATGGCCAAGGCATGGAATGATGCAAATCACCTCATACCCGAATCAGAAGCAAAGGATAAGTTAAAAAGCCTCGTAGACTATCTAATAGAAAGGGAGATATAACATTTATAACCCCGTATACTAATATAGCGATATTATGAGTGTAGTTTCAAGACTAAGGAAATACCTCAGGGTATTACAGGTTGCTAGAAAACCGAACAAAGAGGAATTCACTTCTTCAGCAAAGATATCAGCAATCGGAATAGTATTGATAGGAGTGATAGGGTTTTTGATATTTTTGGCATTTATATTCCTTGGCATCTAAAGTGATCGTATGATATATACAATAAGAACAACATCAGGAAGAGAGGACATTGTGATAGATCTATTAACAACAAAATTAAATACGACTGATTTGAAGATACAATCTGTTTTCCACCCTGCTGAAATCAAAGGTTATATATTCATAGAAGGCGAGCTAGGCGATATACAGAAAGCAATGAAAGGATTGATGCACGCCAGAGGATTGATAGAAAAGCCAATCAAAATAGAAGAAGTACAGCATTTCTTAGAAGCAAAGAAAACAAAGACACTTGTCAACATAGAAGACACAGTAGAAATCATGGGTGGTCCATTCAAGGGTGAAAAAGGAAAGATCAAGAGAATTGACCAAGCCAAGGACGAGGTAACAATTGAACTTCTTGAAGCAACAATTCCAATTCCAGTTACAATTGCAACGGAATTTATCAAGATAATCAAGAAGGCAAAGCGGCCAGAAAGCGAAGAATCTCCTGAAGGAGAGGCTGCATAGTTCTGAAAACTTTAAATAACATGGAGATTATGATTAACCTATACGTGATGCACTATGCCTAAAGAAACTATCGAAGTATTGGTGGAAGGTGGAAAGGCTTCTGCAGGTCCACCTCTAGGTCCGGCTTTAGGTCCTATGGGAGTAAACACAAAAGCTGTTGTAGATGAGATCAACAGTAAGACCGAGGCCATGAAAGGCATGAAGGTACCTGTGAAGGTAATAGTGGATACTGCTACAAAGGAGTTCGAAATAAGGGTCGGAACACCTCCTGTATCAGCTCTGATAAAAAAGGAGCTCGGTATTGAAAAAGGTTCAGGAAAGGCAGGAGAAGTAAGAGCAGGCGACCTTAAAATGGATCAAATAAAGAGGGTAGCAAAGACCAAGTTCGGTGACGATTCTGAACCATTTATCAATCAGGTTATAGGAGCTGCTAGAAGCATGGGAATCACTGTTGGTGAAGGGGCTTTATCAACTGACGAGAAACAGGCAGCAAAGGAAAGCACAGTACAGGTAAAGGAAGAAGCTAAACCAGCAGAGGGCGAAGCTCCTGAAGGCGAGGCAAAAGAAGGAGAAAAGCCTGCTGAGGGAAAAGACGCAGAAAAGAAGCCTGAAGAGAAAAAAGATGAAAAAAAGCCTGAAAAGGGCAAAAAATAGGCACACATCAAGCATTTAAATTTTACTATTTTTAGGTTAAACATGGAAGATGTAGATAAGATATTTTGGATCTTATTTGTAATAATAGGAGCTGCTGTGATAGTGAGCAGTTCAGTCAATGTGATATTTGTAGATATACTTCTAGGTCTAATAATCATAATACTTGGAATACACAAGCTTGCACAGGAGAAAGAATCAAAGAAGATGTTTAGGATAAGCAAAGACGCACAAAAGAAATTAACCCATATAATCGATTGGTTAGAGCAGAGTCACAAATATGCAAAGAACATCAATGCAAAAGCTGAATATAGATTTGATAAAATCCATAAGAAGCATCAGAAGTTAGATGATGATATAGAAAATAAGTTCAACATGGTAGCAAAGAGGGTATTCGAGTTGGAAAATTTACTAAAAGACATATCAAGAGTGCTTATTGACTCAGAGAAGGTTAGAAGTGGAAGAAAGAAAAGCTTATAAGTGGTAATAATCATATATTGATATCAGTCCGTTATACTACTTCGGTAGGAGGAGCAGATGAAGACATTAGACGCCATTAAGAAAGTAAGAGAAACATCAAGAAAAAGGAAATTCATACAGACATGGGATATTTCTATAGGTTTGAAAAACCTTGATTTGAGAAAACCAGAGAATAGGATAAACTCTGAATTTGTTCTTCCTGAAGGTCGTGGAAAAGACCAGAAAGTGCTCGTAATAGCGGATGCTTTAGCAAAAGAGGCAAGAGATCATGCTGATCATGTTATAACAAAACAAGAACTTGAAGCAATTGGTAAGGACAAGAAGAAGATAAAAAAGATGGCAGAATATGACAGAATTCTTTGTGAAGCAAGCCTGATGGCACATGTAGGTAAAAACCTTGGCGCTATATTAGGTCCTAGAGGTAAAGTGCCAAAACCAATACCACCAAAGGCTGTTATAGAGCCATTTGTCAAGATTGCAAAGAGAACAGTCAGAATATCTTTGAGAGATAATCCAGTCGTGCACATAGCTGTTGGGACAGAGGACATGGAAGATCCAAAGGTTGCAAAGAATGTTGATGCTGTACTAAATTTCATCAAGGACAAGCTTCCAAAGGGAAGTACAAACATAAAAACAGCCTACTTGAAGCTCACAATGAGTAAGCCTGTTAAATTGGAGGTAGTATGACGGAAAAAAAGATACCTGAGAAAAAGAAGCAGATCGTGGCTGAAGTAAAGAAAAAACTTGGAGAGTACAAAGTAATTGGTATCCTTGACATGCATAAACTTCCAGGTAAGCAATTATTTGAAATTAGAAACAAACTAAAAGGCGAAGCAACAATAACGATGACAAAGAAAAGATTGATTACACTTGCATTGAAAGATGCAAAATTAAAAGGAGCAGAAAAGCTTATAGAAAAAATTCAAGGCTCACCTGCTATATTGTTAAGTAATACTGATCCATTCAAACTAGCAAGAATAATTAATAGATCCAAATCACCTGCAATGGCAAAACCGGGAGACATCGCGCCTATAAATATAGTCGTAAAGGCAGGTCCAACAAGCCTTGCAGCAGGTCCTGTTATAGGTGAATTGCAGAGAATAAAGATACCTGCAGCTGTAGAAGGAGAAAAAATAAGCATAAGAAAGGATACAACAGTTGCAAAGGCAGGAGATGAAATAAGTAAGGATGTTGCAGACATTATTGCAAAGCTTGGTATAGAACCAATGGAAATTGGTTTGAATCTTGTAGCTGTTTGGGAGAATGGAACAATATATGATAATGAAGTATTGTTCATACCACAAGAGAAATATGAACAAGATGTATTAACAGCATATGGTAATGCTTTGAACCTTACACTGGAAATTGGATATCCAACTAAATACAACTTACCAATGCTCATAACAAAAGCTCATGGTGAAGCAAAGGCCCTTGCCATGGAGACAGGAACTGTCACAAAAGATACACTTGGTCCTCTACTTGCAAAAGGTCAGGCTCAGAAAGACGAACTTAAGAAAGCAGCAAAAGCAGATGATTTGAAGCCTGCAGCTGAAGAAAAGAAAGAAGAACCAAAAGAAGAAAAGCCTGAAGAAAAGAAAGAAGAACCAAAAACTGAAGTAAAAGAGGAAGCCAAGACTGATGATAATAAGGAAGCAAAGAAATAACGGAGGATACTATGGAATTAATATACGCAAGTCTGTTGCTTCATGACGCAGGAAAGGAAATAACAGAAGAAAACGTTAAGAAGGTCATGGACGCCGCAGGAGCAAAGGCAGATGCCGCAATGATCAAGGCATTGGTTTCAAACCTAAAAGAAGTGAACATTGAAGAAGCCATCAAGAATGCAGCAGTTATGTCAGCAGCTCCAGCAGCAGCTCCAGCAGGTGAAGCAGCAGGAGAAGAAAAGAAGGAAGAAGCAGACGAAAAAACAGATGAAAAGAAGCAAGAAGAAGCAGCAGCTGGATTAAGCAACCTTTTCGGGTAAATCCCTTTTATTATTAGCTATGATATCCAGCTAATCTTCCTACCAGTAGCTCGGATGTTGAGCGCTGCTGGAAAATGGTAGCCTGTGGTTTACATCAATTCTTTCAAACAAAACTTAAATTTTCACTGGAGTAACTATTAACATGCTGACCAAAGAAGGCCTACGCCAGGAATTCTCGAAGAATTGGAAGAAGCATTATGAAGTAGAGTTATTTCGAGACAGAGGATTTGAGAGAAAGAAATGTGAGAAATGTGGTAAGGGGTTTTGGACACTTGATCCTGAAAGAAAGAGCTGTGCGGATTCTTCATGTGAATCATATGATTTCATAGGCAATACTATAACAATAGACAAATGGGATTACATAGAAACGTGGAAGAAGTTTGAGAAATTCTTTGTGAAGAATGGGCATCAATCAGTTAAGAGATATCCTGTGATAGATCGTGTACGTCCAGACTTATATTTCACAATAGCATCAATACAAAACTTCCAGAGAATAGACAACGGAACACTCAATTTTGTCTACCCATCAAATCCATTGGTTGTGCCTCAGGTTTGTTTAAGATTCAATGATATTTCATCTGTTGGTGTGAGTGGAAGGCATCTTACATCATTCATTATGCCTGGACAACATTCTTTCAACTACCCAAAAGAAGGATATTTCAAAGACAAGTGTATGGAACTTAATTTCAAGTTCCTTGTTGGTGTTATGGGAATACCTGAGAAAGAGATAGTCTATGCAGAAGATATTTGGAATATGCCAGACTTCTCTGCTTTCGGTCCTTGTACAGAAGCATTCTCAAAAGGAGTAGAGCTCGTAAATCACGTATTCATGCAATTCCAGAAGTATGAAAAGGGATACAAAGAGCTTGATATGAAGGTAATAGATACAGGCTGGGGGCATGAGAGGCTTGTATGGTTCTCGAACGGAACAGACACGATTTATGAATCCACTTTCGGTCCAATGATGGATAAATTAAAAACTGATTGTGGGTTGAAGGTGGATCCAAAGATATTTTCAGAATACTCAAAGCTTGCAGGTGGTCTGGATATTTCTGAAATAAAAAATTCAGATAAGATAAGGAACCAAATAGCTCATCAATTAGGCCTCTCCTTGAAAGATATGAATGATCAAGTAGAGCCAATGACAGCTTTGTATGCAATAACAGATCATATTAGAACACTTCTATTTGCGATTACAGATGGTGGTATACCATCAAACATAGGAGGAGGATACAATCTGAGAGTTCTTTTAAGAAGAGCACTCTCCTTCATGAGAAAATATAATCTCAATATAGATCTACATAAGATTGCTGAAGATCATGCTAATTACCTAAAGCCACTATTCCCAGAATTGTCAGATTCGCTTGAAAACATGAAGAAAATACTAGATATAGAAAAGGAAAAATATGAATCTACAATGGAACATGGAAGAAATATAATCGAAAAACTCTTGAAGAAGAAAGAGGAGATTACAGAAAAGAAGTTTATAGAGTTGTATGAATCTCATGGAATCTCTCCTGAAATTATATCAAAGGAAGCAGGAGTACCTGTTCCAGACTCTTTGTATGAAAAAATAACAGAAAAATATGAATCCGCAAAGGACAAAAAATCAAAGATGGATATAGGTGTAATGAAGCCAACAGAAATTATTTTCTACAAAAATCCAGAACAGAAAGAATTCAAAGCAAAGGTTTTGAAGATAATTGATAAAAAACATGTCATACTTGACAAAACTCTCTTCTATGCAACATCAGGTGGACAAGATTGTGATATCGGAACCTTGAATGGAAAACGTGTATACAATGTGGATAAGATTGGAAACGTGTTTGTGCATGATGTTGACAAGATAGATTTCAAAGTCGGGGAAATAGTTACAGGAAACGTGGATTGGGATAGAAGAATACAGCTCATGCAGCACCATACTGCTATACATATAATAAACGGAATCACAAAAAAGATTCTCGGAGGCCATGTGTGGCAGGCAGGAGCAGAGAAGACAGTAGAGAAAGCTCATCTTGATATTACACATTTCAAATCTCTCACACAGGAAGAGCTAGATAAGATAGAGGAAGAAGCAAATGAGATAATCAAAAAGAAGATAAAGGTAGATTCAAATTGGATGCAAAGGGGAGAGGCAGAAGGAAAATATGGTTTAGCTCTATACCAAGGTGGAGTTGTACCTGGTAATGAGATACGTGTTTTGGAGATACCTGATATAGACATCGAAGCGTGTGGTGGTACACATGTTCAGAATACAGGAGATATAGAGCAGATAATAATTATAAGCGCAGAGAGGATACAAGATGGTGTCAATCGTATAACAATTAAGGCAGGTCAAGCAGCAGATACATATCTTGACAAGACATTTGCAATTGCAAATAATATAGTTGAGACAATAAACAAGTTGAATATCATAGAATTTTCAGAGAACTTTGCAAAAACACTTACAAGAGAGATTGCTTTCAAGGAGCTACAAAAATGTGCAAAATTATTCTCAGTTTCTGTGGAGAAACTAGAAAATACAATAAACAAGTTCTACAAAGAGATACTTGATCAGAGACAATCTCTTGATCAGACGAGAAAACAAATGGGCAAAGTTACTGATATAATAAAAAAGAAAAAGACCAACACGTTTTATGATGCGTGTGTATACTTGTTTGATGTTTGGAAGGAACAGAAAAAACATGTAGAAACTATTACAAAAGAGGTATCAGAAAAGCTTGCAGATCAGTTACAGGAAAAAGTAAGAGACAATAAGCTGATAGAAGTTATATCAGCTGACAGAAAGGAAATGATAAATGTAGCAGATATTCTAATTAAGAAACACCCAAATCTTACAATCGTTCTGGCAAATCATATAGGAGACGTGATCTGCAGAACAGAATCAAAGGATGCTGTAAAAATCATACAAGATGTAGCAAAACAAACCGGTGGAACAGGTGGTGGAAGACCTCATTTCGCACAAGGTAAAGTCGAGATATCAAAACTTCTGAAGATGATAAAGAAGATAAAGGTGTAATATGTACGATGTTATTTTAGTTTTGGGTGGTGGAATCGATGATAATGCAAAGCCATATGAATGGGTAGAAAGAAGACTAGATAAAGCAATTGAGGTATTCAAAGGAGAGCCTATTATGCTTTGTACACGAGGCACTGTACACAAACCACAGAAAACAGATAAGGACGGATTTGTAATAGATGAAGCAGTTCCAATGGGAGAATATCTACATGAAAAAGGAATACCTAGAGAGAAGATACTTTTAGAAAATATATCACTTGATACAGTGGGAAATGCATACTTTGCAAGAACAGTTCATATAGATCCAATGAAATGGAGAAAATTAGTTGTGATTACATCAAAATTCCATATGCCACGATCAGAAGAGATATTCAAATGGATATTTGGCTTAGAGCCAAAACATGATTACAATATAGAATACATTACAGTTTCTGATGAAGGTCTTGATGAGAATTTAATAAAATCTAGAACAGAAAAAGAAAAGAAATCTATTCAGAGACTGTTGAATGTTGAGAAGAACATAAAAACAATGGAACAGCTACATCAATGGTTGTATACAGTACATGATGCGTATGCGTTTGGTATCACACCAGAAAGAGCTAAAGGAGAGGTTGTTAATACTTATTGAATGTCTTCAGTTATAATTCTAGATACATATTCAATTCCGTCCATCTCATCAAAATCAGTTTTCTGTTTTTCTGTTGCTTTTAACATGGGTTTCCTTTTGAGTGTTCTAAGATTGAAGTATATTTCAGGATCATCTCCATGGGTATAATCAATTGCATCTAATTCCTTACCTGCTTGCTGGCAGGTCCAAATAGTTCCAAATCCAGCTCTTGCAATAACCCTTTCTACATTAGGATTACTAATCACATCAGGATGTAATCTCTGAAATTCATCTGCTTCTACCCAAGGAGGAACAATAACATTATATCCATCCCCTTGTGCTTTTTGAGCTCTTGTCATAATCTCGTGAATTTCAGACGCAGTTCCACTAAACATACAATAAACAGAATGTTCAGGAATACGATCTGAGTTTTCAACTATTGGCTTGAGCGGTGGTGTTGAAATCTCCCTGAGATGAGGGGTTCGTGAATCATCATAAGAGAACGTATGGTATGAAGGTATAAACACCCTTTCATATAATTCAAATTTGAGAGCTTCACTTAGTCCACTTTCCAGTAAGCGTTCGCCAAACGTTCTGTTCATTTCAACTTCAGCCAAACTTTGTTCAAGTAATTCTGATAAGATGGTAGGAAAAGCATAGTAGGATGGTGCACCGCTTGACATCCTTGATCCTACATTTATCTCTGCATCAAATCTAGGATAATTACAACTAAGATGGTCTCTAACCCTACTCTCTGTAGAATGTCGGGCTTCAGTAAAATCTCTCAAGTGCTTCTTATAATCTCCACTTGTGAAGAGTATGTGTCTATACAAATCTCCTAATATTGGATCTAGAATAAAACTATCATCTATACCATACCCTCGCAATATCCGTTCCTGTCTATTTGCATAAATGAGAGGCATTACAACAGTGACATTATCACCTTCCTGTTCGAGCCTTTTCTTTACACCTTGAGCTAACAATGTGCCTAATATGAAAGGTTCATTACCGTGAGCAGGATTTACGTATATTGATCTTTCCATGTTTAAACAAAGAGATGTGCTTTAAATACCTTGTTCCAGAACTACTTCTTCACATAAACAGTCTGTGATGGGAATGCGAATTCTATTCCTGCCTTATTGAATTCTTCAAGTATCTTCATGTTGATTTCGCCCTGGATTTGTCTCCAATTATCAGTGTCTGTGATATAACAAATAACAAGTATATTCAAACTTGAATCATTGAATGCAGATAATGATATATGTGGATCTTTCTTCATGTCTTTTCTTGATTCTATGATTTTCTTTACAATCTCCATTCCTTTCTTAATCTTGGCAGGCGAAGTGTCATATGTAACTCCCAAATTTATGTTATATCTTCTTGCTTTAGCAGACGTTATGTTTTCTATAACATCAGAAGCTACCTTACTATTAGGTATTGTGACCAATCTGCCATCCCAATTTCTTATTCGTGTAAATCTCACGCCCACTTCTTCAACCTTACCTGAAACACCTGCGGCGTTTACAGAATCACCTACCATGAAAGGTTTGCCTGTGAGGATTGAAAATCCACCAAAAGCATCAGATATGGTTTCTTTTGCAGCAAATGCAAAAGCAAGACCACCTACACCAAGACCCGCTATGAGAGCTGTTACATCATATCCGAAGTTGTCAAGTATTATTACCAAGAATAATGCTAATATAGCAAATCGTGAAACTTTACTGAGAAGAGGAATAAGTTGATCGTCCAACTTACTTTCGGTTTTACCTGCTATCCTACCTAATCCTTGTTCTATTACAACATCAACAACCTTGATGACAACATACATGATAAGCAATGTAACCAACACACCAATAATGTTTGAAGAAACTGCAGCAACATCCGGAGATAGGCTCAGGAATTGCATTCCAACAAGAATACCCACTATGAATAATGCACCTATCAAAGGTTTTTGTATAAGTTTTATAACCACGTCGTCTATGTTACTCTTTGTCTTGGCGGTTATCTTAGAAATGTGATGTTTGAATATGTAGTGTATGATTTTTGCAATGATAACAAAAATTATGATTGCAGCAAAGAATGCTATATATTGTACTATAGTACTGCCAAAATACAATTTACTTCCAAGTAAATTGGTTAAAGGTCCTAGATCAATCATACTAAATCTCTCACAAGACATTCTCGTGGTTTGATAGGTGCGACCTGACAGAAAACATCAATTACATTATCTTCTGTTACATCTTCAACTTCTATAATACTGCCACCTACACCAGTCATTCTCAGGCTCGTTTCTTCACCTTCTATTGATTGTAGTATGATATGCCCAAGAAATCTATTCACCACTGTTGTCAACATCAGTTCATCAGCTTCACATGTTTCACAATTCTCTGCGTATGTGTATTCCATTACTACTCTTCCATTCTGAAGACTGTAAAGAACTTCATCAGGCTCAAGCTCTCTATATACTATATTAGGTATCTCAGGTCCAGTGTTCTGATTCTGATCTACATCCGCTCTTCCGACGAGACTAAGACCTGCAAATCCTGCAAGTGAAAGCACCATTACCAAGCCGATGAATATCGACATTATCTTTGTCTTGTTTTCATCTTTCATAATATCAATATTATTC
>Ga0272444_10004035_pt1 | contig 13054 bp, 11 predicted proteins | sample SSMForm13_FD_201033 | JGI IMG/M metagenome (GOLD analysis project Ga0272444, IMG submission 201033) | Marine sediment archaeal communities from Little Sippewissett salt marsh, Falmouth, MA, United States - SSM-Form-13 | ecosystem: Environmental > Aquatic > Marine > Wetlands > Sediment ...
CCCCTCCACGGCGGGGCCAACCAGGCCGTGGTGGAGATGCTCCAGGATATCTATGACAGTGGCGGCGATCCGGCCCCCTTCATTGCCAGGGCCAAGGACAAGACCGATCCATTCCGGCTGATGGGCTTCGGACACCGGGTCTACAAGACCTATGACCCCAGGGCCCGCATCATGGAACGAATCTGCAATAAGGTCCTAAAAAAGTTGAAAATCCACGATCCCCTGCTGGACATTGCCAAACGCCTGGAGGAGGTGGCGGTGAAGGATTCCTATTTCATCGATCACAACCTCTATCCCAATGTGGACTTTTATAGCGGCATCGTACTCAGGGCCATTGGGATACCTCTCAACATGTTTACGGTCATGTTCGCCATCGGACGGCTGCCGGGCTGGATCAGCCAGTGGAAGGAAAGCATGGAGGACCCCAAGTGGAAACTCCACAGGCCGCGACAGATCTATACCGGGGTTCAGGAACGGGACTACGTCCCCATGGATCAGCGGGGTTGATGCGGATCATAAGATCTTCGTGAGCCGCCGGGATATCTTCAAAAGGCACCACCGGCTCAAGAAAGGTGCGGGGCTTTCAGGAGCGCTCACGCAGGATCGGCTCAAACAAGGTGAATCGTCTTTCTGCGAAAAGCCGTATTCAGGGCATTGATAATCTTTTCTTGAATCGGGTCCCAGGCGGCAGCGGTTTCTTTCTTGACCCGGAGTTCTCTTGGTTTGATAGACACGTCGTGGACGCCGGAGATGGCCATCACCTCCTGTATCACATGGGCCCCGATGGCGCCAAGAGCCTTCAGCTTGGTCTCAAACGCTTCTTCGTCATCGGACCTGAACCTCTCCACCCGGTATCTGGAGATCTCGTCCGATGTCAGGTAAGACCGGATCTCCGAATTCGGGTGATGGTAGATGGTGATCCCCGATATTTTCTCAATCATGCGCTATGCGATCCTCTCTATTCATCACCAGGGCCACATTCTTTGGTTGAAAACAGGGACATAATGCATCATGATGGAGGACCTTATTTCAAAAGTCAATCGGTTTTGAATTTGGCAACAGGAGGAGGACGGATGAACTTCAACCAAACACGTTATGACATCGACAGCGGCGTGGCGACCATTACCCTGAACCGGCCTAGTGAAATGAACGCCTTCACCCCAACCATGAGAAAGGAGCTGATCGCTCATTTCACTCAGGCCGACCAGGATGATGCGGTAAGGGTGGTAGTGGTGACGGGAGCCGGCCTTGCCTTTTGCGCAGGTGCCGACCTCTCCCAGGGCGGATCCACCTTCGACCGGTCCAGTACGGCCACCCTGAACACCCATCGCGATGGGGGGGGACAGGTTGCATTAGCAGCGTTCAGGTGCCGCAAACCCGTTATTGCGGCGATGAACGGTCACGCCGTGGGGGTCGGCATTACCATGACACTGGCCATGGATATGCGGATTGTCGCTGAAGATGCAAAGATCGGATTTGTCTTTGCGCGTCGGGGAGTCGTGATTGAGGCGTGTTCATCCTGGTTTCTTCCCCGTATCGTCGGTATGTCCAAGGCCACTGAATTTGTATATTCGGGTCGGGTTTTCCGGGCCGAGGAGGAAAAGAATTCGGGGCTTTTCACGCATGTCGTGCCGCAAGACCAAGTGGTCCCTAAAGCCATGGAAATTGCGAAAGAAATCGCAGGAAATACCTCGGCGGTGTCGGTGGCCCTATGCAAGGCACTCCTTTGGCATGGGCTCGGGGAAAAAGATCCTCAATCTGTGCACCTTGTGGATTCCCGCGTTTTCTACTGGGCGGGTAAGGAGCGCGATGCCAGTGAAGGCGTCCGTAGTTTTCTTGAAAAGCGTCCGCCCCATTTCAAAATGAGTGCGACATCGGACATGCCGGATTTCTATCCCTGGTGGAAAGAACCCAAGCTGTAACCCCTTTGCAATCCCCAACTCGCAACACGAAACAGGACGGTTGATCGTGGGTTTCATTCAGGGCATCCGATATAACTTCCGCGGTCTGTTTGTGGGAATGAGGACCCCCCGGCTTCTTTTCTGGGGTCTCTTGAGACTCTGCGTCGTTGTCTTGATCACGATCATCTCGGCCAGTCTCATCCTGGTCTACCATCAGGATATCCTCGACCTCATCTGGAACAAACCGGCCAGCTACTGGATCCTCTGGTTATGGTATGTCACCTCCTGGGTTGTGTCGCTATTGCTGGTCGGTCTTTCCACAGTCGTTTCCTATCTCATTTCACAGATCCTCTTCAGCGTGGTGATCATGGACCTCATGTCCCGGATCACGGAACGTATGATGACGGGAAAGACAACAGAGGCGGAAAACGCCTCTATGATTCGAATGTTCGGGTATCTTATCGGCCAGGAGATCCCGAGGACACTGGTCCCTGTCGTGATTTCCCTCCTCTTGATGATCATCGGATGGCTCACGCCACTGGCACCCGTGGTAACGGTTATTTCTTCAGCCATGGCCGCTGTCTTCTTGGCATGGGACAATACGGACCTTATCGCTGCGAGACAGCTCATACCCTTCAACATCCGCTTCCGGAGACTCTTGAAGACGCTTCCGTTCCACCTCGGTTTCGGACTTCCTTTTCTGATTCCGGGCCTCAACATCCTCCTCCTCTCTTTTGCCCCGGTGGGGGCGGCCCTCTACGCGGTGGAGGTGAAGCAGCAGGGATAGGGCATAACGGATGATGACGCCTTGACTTATAGCCCCCTGTGATTAAATTGGCATCGATAAGACGCGCTTTTACATCGGACAGTCTGGAACCGTCAAGGCCGCTTATCATAAAAGACAACAAAAAACTGCTGAGTGCACCTCGAAAATATGCCCGGTAAAGACTATTACAAAATTCTAGGGGTATCCAAATCCGCATCGCCGGAGGAGATCAAAAAAGCCTATCGGAAACTGGCCCTCAAATACCACCCGGATCGGAACAAGGGAAACAAAAATGCCGAAGCCGCATTCAAGGATCTCAATGAGGCATACGCTGTTCTTCGCGATCCAGAGAAACGCAAGCAGTACGACATGTTCGGCGCGGAAGGCTTCCAGAACCGGTTCACACAGGAGGATATTTTCAGGGGCTTTGACCTGGGGAGTATCTTCAGGGAATTCGGTTTTGGCGGGGGTGGAAGGGGCCAGAATCCCTTTGGTCATATGTATGGAGGCATGGGGGGATTTGGCCAGGGCGCCGGCTTCCAAGGGCATGGGAAAGGATCAAAGGGTCAGAACCTGGTCTATGAACTCCCGATGACCCTCGAGGAACTTTGCAGTGTAACCAACAAGACCATTGCCTATCAACTCGACGGACGTCAGGAGCGGGTTTCGGTCAAGGTCCCCGCAGGCATGAAGGACGGGCAGAAGCTGAGACTCCAGGGAAAGGGCCAGCCAGGCCTGTATGGGGGGCCGCCCGGGGATCTCTACATTCAGATCAAGGAACTGGATCACCCGATTTACCGAAGGGAAAACGCAGACCTTTATGTCAAACAGAAAATAGCTTTTTCCCAAGCCGCATTGGGTACCGAAATCGAGGTACCGACCATCGATCAGAAGGTCCTGAAATTGAAAATACCCCCCGGAACCCAGGATAACGCCAAATTCCGGCTCAAAGGATACGGCATGCCCCATTACAAAGAGTCCGGCAGGGGGAACACCTACGTTGAAATCCATATCGCCGTCCCCAGGCAGCTCACAAAAGAGCAGAAGGCCTTAATGGAATCGCTCACAGAGGTGGGACTATGAAAGGCTGACGTCGTACCATGAAAGCGATTTGTGTTTTTTCAGGGGGCCTCGACAGCATGCTGGCCGCAGAGGTGATCAGGGCCCAGGGCATTGATGTCCTGGCCCTTTTTTTTGAAACCCCGTTTTTCGGTTCGTCAAGGGCCAGAAAATCCGCCCGTGGCATGGGGCTCCCCTTGAAGGTGGTGGACATCACCCGCCGGCACCTAGAAGTGGTCCGTCGCCCCAAACATGGTTACGGCAGTCATCTGAATCCCTGTGTGGACTGTCATGCCCTCATGTTTCGAATCGCCGGCGAAATGCTGGCGTCCGAAGGGTGCGCGTTTGTATTTACAGGTGAAGTCCTGGGCCAGCGTCCCATGTCCCAGAACAAGGGCTCCCTGAATCGGATCGCTAAGGAAAGCGGCTTGGGGGGTCTTCTCGTTAGACCCCTCTCGGCCAAACGCCTTGCCCCCACGATACCTGAAGAAAACGGGTGGATACAACGGGAAGCCCTTCTCGATCTTCAGGGCCGCTCCAGAAAGCCGCAAATTGAAATGGCGAGACAACGCAACATAACAGACTATCCTTCCCCGGCGGGCGGCTGCCTGCTCACAGAAAAGGGGTTTTCCCGTCGCCTCAAGGATCTCTTTGAGACCCGGACCGAGATCGAGACGAGGGAACTGGAACTGCTCAAATTTGGCAGACATTTCCGGCTGTCACCCCAAGCCAAGCTGGTGGTCGGCAGGAACAAAAGGGAGAATGAAATCATCCGTTCCCTTGCGGGAGAAGACGATATCACGCTGAAATCGGTCTCTGCTCCCGGACCCACGGCACTCCTCTCGGGAGATCCTTCTGAAGAACTCCTCCTTCTCGCTGCCGGCATCACCGCATCCTACAGCGACACATCCAACCAGGAGATCAGCGATATCAGCGTTGGGACCCCCGAAGATGAACAGGAGGGGGAGGCCGGCGCCGGGCAGGTATGGTCCATATCCGTTCACGACAAGAGGGAATTCAAACGTCACTTGATTTAAGGCATGAGGACATCAGGAGAGACCGTACTCCTTGATCTTGGAAATCAGCATCGGCCGGCTGATTTCCAGCAGGCGTGCGGCCTGGGTCCTGTTTCCGTTGGTTGTCTTCAAGGCCCTTTCGATGAGGTTTCGCTGGAGATCTCTTGAGGCCTTTTTAAGGGAAAGGCCGTTCTCGGCAGGCATATCCCGGGACCCGCCCGGTTCGGAGACCATACGGGAAGGCAGTTCCCCGGGGGTGATATATCGGCCGCTGGAAAGAAGGACCGCCCTTTCGATCACATTCTCCAACTCCCTCACGTTACCGGGCCAATGGTAGGCCATCAGCAGGGCCATGGCATCCGACGTGGGCGCCTCCACCCTTTTTTTCAATTTCTCATTAAAGATATTCACAAAATAACCGATCAACAGCGAAACATCTCCCTTTCTTGTCCTCAATGGGGGCAAATGAACGGTGACCACATTAATCCGATAGTAAAGGTCTTCACGAAACCGGCCTTCGGCCACCTCTTCTTGAAGGTTCTTGGACGTGGCCACGATCAACCGGACATCAATCTTTTTTGCGCCGACACCCCCCAGGGGGGTAATCTCCTCTTCCTGGATAACGCGGAGGAGTTTAACCTGGAGGGAAAACGGCATTTCACCGATTTCATCCAGGAACAGGGTCCCCCGGTGCGCTTCCTCAAAGCGGCCCGGTTTATCCCGAGTCGCATCTGTGAAAGCCCCTTTCTTATACCCGAACAGCTCGCTTTCAAGGAGATTTTCGGGGATGCCGCCGCAGTTGATACCCACCAGGGCTTCGAGGGATCGTGGGCTGTTGGCATGAATCGCCCGGGCAATTAGTTCCTTGCCGGTACCGCTCTCGCCGGTGATGAGCACGGTTGTCTTGTGCTCTGCCACCTTCTCCACGAGTTCGAACACGCGGGCCATCGCCTCACTTCGGGCGACGATATTTCCGAAGGAATACCGTTTTTCTATCAATCCAATTCTGTCTTTGAGTCTAAGATTTTCCTTCCTGAGGACCTCGCGTTCTTCTGCCTTTTTCAGGGTTAGTAGGACCTCGTCCTGCTTAAAAGGCTTGGAGATATAATCGTAGGCACCTTTCTTGATGGCCTCCAGCGCGGATTCAACGCTCCCGTAGGCAGACATCATGATGTAGATCTTTTCCGGATACTGGAGAACCGCCTCTTGCAGGAATTCCATCCCGTCCATACGCGGCATCTTGATATCACAGAGGATATAGTCAAAGTCAGCGCCTGCCATCAGCCCCAGGCCTTCTCTTCCATCGCCCGCACACGCAACGGAATAGCCTTCCTTTTGGAGCATGGTCTCCAACATATGTCGCATGTTTTCTTCGTCATCAATTACAAGCACACGCTGCCGAGGCATGGTCTATGTTCCCTTTCTCATGTTCAGCGGTTGGTATCTGTTACAGGTTCAAAACCGATTCCGCAACCTGGCGGACATCCCTCAAAAAGGCGGGTAGTTACTCACGGTACCACCCAATAAACCGGTTCCCCCCCCTTCTCAGGCCGTAATCCGTTGGACGCCTTTTCCCGGGCCGGGGCGCAAACCCGAAAACCGTCAAACGGCTGCGCCGCCTGACATGCTGCGAGGGTGCCATATATGGCGTCTGAACGGTTCAGAGGCCATGGAGTTTAGTGTCTTGTGAACGCCCTGTCAAAAAAAACATGCCATCTTTGTTTCCGGATAGCGTCACGTGACGGGTCTAGTGAAGCGTAGAAACCCTTGTCCTCAGGGCAAGGCCAGAGTTCACTGGCTCTGCCGTCTGAACGACGTATCGCCTGCTGCAGGGTTTTGGGATGTCAGGTTTCAGGTGTCGGACGGGTTTCTGCTCAGCCCTCACAAGAAAACTGAACCCTTTGTTCATAGGCTTCCAGTTTGTCATGCCCTCTGGGCTTAACTCAAAGCCGGGCTCTCCGAACCCGGGTTTTTACTGGCCGATGATTGGGCCAAGGGGATCTCCATGGTGACGCGGGTTCCCCTTTCAGCCGGACGCTCGGCCCAGATCGTGCCCCCCAGTCCTTCGATGATATTGTAACAGACTGCCAGGCCGAGCCCGGTGCCCTTTCCCGGTGCTTTCGTGGTGAAAAAGGGATCGAAGATCCGATCACGGTCTTCGGAAGGGATTCCGGTCCCCGTATCGGTGAAGCTCACCACCATAACCCCGTCACGATTGCGGGTTTCAATAACCAGAACCTTTTTGGCGCCATCCTCTGAAGGCACCCCTTCATCCACCATGGCATCGGCGGCATTGATGATAAGGTTCAGAAACACCTGCTTGAGCTGGGGAGTCCCTGCCCGAACCACATCGTCTTCTGCATTGAAGACCTGTTGAACGTCAATGGCCTCCATCATCGGCTGAGGCTCCAGCATCTGTACCGTCTCCGTGATAAGGGCGTGGACCGCCGTCTCCCCATGGTCCGTTCCCGAATGCCTTGAGAAGTCGAGGAGTTCACGAATGATCTGATGGATGCGGTTGACCTCGGCCTCGATGCGGTCCATAAAATCTTCCCGCTCATCACGCCGCAGATCACCCCGTTTGAGCAGCTCCAGGTATCCCAGGATGATTCCCAGGGGATTACCGATCTCATGGGCCACACCCGTGGCAAGACGGCCGGCCGTGGCCATCTTTTCAGAACGGATCAAATCATGCTGGGCCTTCTTTACCTCCAGATTCGCCTTCTCCAGCGAGGCAATGTGCTCTTTCAGCTCCTGCTTGTTGGCATTGAGCCGATTGAGCATCATTTTCAGCGAACGGAACAGCTGTCCAAACTCATTTCTGGACGATTCGCCTACAGACGCCAGCACGGGCCATTCCTCAAATTTCTCAGTAATGGCCAGGAGCCTTCGTATCGGCTTGATGACCGTCCTTGAAAGCAGGAAGACCCCGAACAGGACCATCAGGATCGCATTCAGACAGATGTACCCCAAGACCACGTTTTCCTGGGTGCGCAAACGCTGATACAAGGTATCCAGGTCAGCACCGATGGCCACAGCACCGATGGTTCGGCCAGTGAAGACAATGGGTGAAGACATCCTGAGACGCTCTGGGGCAAACCAGATCACGCCCCAGATCCTGCCCAGAAATTCAAGGGATGATTGTTGGGTCCTCAAGGCGTGCATGCAGCGGGCACGTGCGTCTCTGGCGCTGTTCCCCCACGAACCCACTTCAAACATCCTGGACCCGTCGACGCCCACCACCATGGCCCTTGAAAACCCCCCATCCCGAATGATCTGACCAATGCCTTTCGTAAAAGAAGGATCGAGAGGGGAACGGCCCGGGGGATCTCCCTGTTTCATTATCTCATGACCGACCCGCTCTCCGATAGACTGGATGAGAAGACGTCCCTTGATCGCCGTTGCGTCAACCAGGTCCCTTTCTGCGAAACGGATCATGACCAGATTGATGAGGAACATGGCGGAGATGATCAACAGGCTCAGACAGGCCACAATCCCAGTCTTCAGGCTGTACAGAGGAAACCCCAAGACGCCCTCCTTTACAGGAACAGACCGAAATACCAGCGGGTCAGTTCTCGACCGAAAAAGAGGTAGAAAAGTGCCCCGAAGGAGAGAAACGGACCAAAGGGTATTCTGAACCGGTATCCCTCACCCGAAAACAGGATAAAAACGACACCCAGTACCGCACCGGTCAGAGAGGAAACGAGTACGATAAGGGGTAGGGCGCGCCACCCCATCCATGCCCCAATCATGGCCAGGAGCTTGATATCGCCCCCGCCCATGCCCTGCCGCCCTGTCAGCCGCTCATACGCTACGGCCACCCCATACAGGGCACCGCCTCCAGCCAAGGCACCGATCAACGAATCGAGCCAATATACGCTCCAGGGAAAGAGCGAAACGGCCCAACCCGCCACCACCCCCGGGAGGGAGAGGATATCTGGAATAATCTTGTGATAAAGATCGATGAAACTGATCGTCACCAGCGCCGCCGAGTAAACAAGCAGCAGAATATATTGATAACTGATGCCATATCTGATAAAAAGGAAGAGACTTAGGAGGCCCGTTGTGCATTCCACAATCGGATATCGCCATGAAATGGGATGCTGGCAGTGACGACACTTTCCCAAAAGGACAAGATAGCTGATGAGAGGGATGTTGTCATAAAACCGGATGTGTTCACCGCAGTGGGGACAGGCAGATGGGGGATATATAATCGACTGTTTCAGGGGAATGCGATAGATACATACATTCATGAAACTTCCGAGAGAGATTCCCAGGATAAACGAAAAGATGCCCCCTATGACGTCAAGACTCATTCGTACCCCAACTGGATTGCCGATCATCGATCATTGATTTGCGATTCGAAAGCCCGCGGCGCGAGCGATCACGTGTGGTCACGGGCACAACATCATGTTGGGTCGTGAATTGTCGTGACGCGTCACATGGTGTCATGTGCCGTCTCTTAAAACCGCTTTCCGGTCAAAATGACGCGTTCAGACGTGGGTCATGGTTTTGATGCCCTCTCAGGACACACCGGAACACGGGCTGGGAGGGGGATCAATCTACAATACCATCAAAACAACGGATAAGGGCAGATATCATGGGTAGCGTCAAAAACTCGATACCAAACAAAAAAACCGTAGCGCTTTCCGTTAATCCGGAAAACCCCCAACAGCGACATATCAACCGTGTCAGCGACGTGTTGGCCCAGGGGGGGCTCATCGCCTATCCCACTGATACCTTTTACGGCATCGGGTGCGATCTCTATAACAAACGTGGGATTCAGCTTATCTACCGGCTCAAGAAGCGTCCGCTCACCAAACCCTTCTCATTCATTTGCGACAGCCTCAAGGAAATCAGTCGGTATGCGGTGGTTTCCAACTACGCCTACAAGACCATGAAACGACTCCTGCCCGGCCCGTATACATTCATACTCGAGGGCACAAGACTGGTCCCCAAGATCATGCTGACCAAACGAAAAACGGTGGGCATCCGCGTACCGGACAACGCCATCACACTGGCGATCGTAGGGACCTTCGGAAGGCCTGTCATCAGCACGAGCGCCGGCTACGATGATCCCCTGGAGATAAAGGATGTATATGGCGCATATCTGGATATTGTGATTGATGGGGGAGTCTTTGACCAGAACCCTTCAAGCGTTGTGTCGCTCATCGACGACCAGCCTGAAATCATACGAAAAGGCAAAGGAGATATCAGTAGCTTCCTCTAATGTCCTGGCCCGAAACCCCATCCCATCGGTACGCGATCCGGCCCTTCGGATAGTCCAGCAGAGCGGCCAGTAGCCGGGTCCCTCTTTCCACCAAAAACTCAAATAGCCCCAGTCTGCTCTTCTCGGCATATATCAGGGTCGCTTCTCCTTTGATGCCTGCCAACTCTTTTGTTATGTCAACCGCATCTTGGAAATTTCCCAACACGTCCACGAGTCCCAGTTCTTTGGCACGAGCGCCGGAGAAGATGCGTCCGTCAGCGATCGACTCCACGTGATGCCGGGGCAGACCTCTCCCGCGTACGATCGCCTCTACGAACTGTTTTCGCATTTCCGCGATCAGGGTATTCAGAATCTCCCGTTCACGCTCGGTCAGTTTTCGATCGGGCGATCCGATATCCTTGAATTCCCCGCTCTTCAGGATCTCCAGATCTACGCCGATCTTGTTCAACAGGTCTTCTATGCAGAGGAATTCCATGATCACGCCGATACTTCCTGTAATCGTCCCGGGATTGGCTACAATCCTGCTGGCAGGTGCCGCGATATAATAGCCGCCCGATGCGGCCACGCTCCCCATTGAGACGACAACCTTCTTAACAGGAACCGTCTTTTCAACCTCCCGATAGATCTCCTGGCTTGGGGCAATCGCACCTCCCGGAGAATTGATCTTCAGTACAATCGCCTTGATACTTGCATCCTTTCGAAAGTCAACGAGCTGCGATGTAATGGTCTGCTCGGAAGAAATGGTTCCCTGAACCGGGATAACGCCGATCTTTTCGCTGAAGAACGTTGTGGAGGATGAGGAAAGGGACTTGACTGCAATGACCATGGTGCTGCCCAAGATGAGGGCAACCAGGACGATAATCGTCAGTACGGTAAGTATGGAACGGCGCTTGCTTGGCATGGATCCATCTGGTTCGTTGATGGTTTCAGGAGGCATGGGGATTGACCGTACCGTGAACGCCGACACCGGGCCCTGAACAGGCGGGGCAGTACGTCCAGGACCACGGTCGCCGAAAAATGTGCCAGTCAATAAGCCGGTTTTCAGTTAGACGCCTTTTCGGGAAGCCCTTCCCCTGAAGGCGTCTCCCTATCATCCACAGCATCCTCATCTCGGGAGCCCGATTCAGGGTCAGACGGGGTCTCCTCCGAAACGGCCTTTACATCCGCGTCGTCTTCAGCCGCCGATGGAGACTGCCCCAGGTTCATCATCTCTTCCCTCAACAGCTCTCCGAGGTTGGAGGTGGCTTCCTGGTGATTGTTCAGATAACTTCTGAAGATGTCCTTTTCACTGGTCTCTTCCAGCTTTCGGATGGAAAGGCCGATCTTCTTTTCCTCGCGGGAGACATTAATGACCTTTGCCTGGATCACATCGTCGACCTGAAATCGCGACAGGGGATTGCCCTTCTTATCCGTGGAGATCTCGGAGACGTGGACAAGGCCCTCAATCCCCTCCTCCAGTTCGAGAAACAGACCAAAGTCCGTCACGTTGGTCACGGTTCCGGTCACCCGGGTTCCGGGCTTGTATTTGATCGGGATCTCATCCCACGGGTCGTTGGACAGTTGCTTGATGCCCAATGAAAACCGTTCGTTTTCCTTGTCGATATTCAGTACCACGGCCCGGACTTCGTTTCCCTTTTTATACAGTTCCGAGGGGTGCTTGATCCGTTTGGTCCACGACATATCGGATATATGGACCAGCCCGTCAATGCCTTCATCAATTCCGATAAAGGCACCAAAATCCGTGATATTCTTTATCTTCCCTTCAATCGTCGTCCCAACGGGATATTTCTCTTCAATAATATCCCACGGGTTCGGGGCCACCTGTTTCATGCCCAACGAAATCCGTTTTCGTGCAACGTCCATGTTCAGGACAACGGCGTCCACCATATCCCCGATATTCAGGAGTTGCGAGGGGTGTCTCACCTTACGTGTCCAGGACATCTCAGACACATGGATCAATCCCTCCACCCCCTGTTCCACTTCAACAAATGCGCCGTAGTCTGTCAGGCTGACCACACGCCCGGTAATTCGGGTGCCGATGGGGAATTTATCCTCCACCTGGGTCCAGGGATCCGGGGCCAACTGCTTGATTCCGAGGGAAACCCGCTCGCGCTCCTTATCGAAACTCAACACCTTCACGTCGATCTCATCTCCGGTCTGATGCATCTCGGATGGGTGTCCCACCCGGCCCCACGACATATCCGTAATGTGAACCAGGCCGTCGATGCCCCCCAGATCAATAAACAGGCCATAGTCCGTGATATTCTTTACCACCCCACGGAGGACGGCGCCTTCCTCAATGATCTGCAGGGTCTTTTCCTTCAATTTCGCACGCTCAGCCTCCAAGAGGGCCCGACGGGACAAGACAATATTACCGCGACGCTTATTGTATTTGACGATTTTGAATTCATGCTCCGTACCGACCAGTGCATCCATATCTCGGACCGGCCGGAGGTCGACCTGGGAACCGGGCAGGAAGGCCTGGAGACCGATGTCCACAGAAAGCCCTCCTTTGACCCTTGATACGATGGTCCCTTTGACGGTCCCGTCATTTTCGTAGATATCTCGAATCTTGTCCCATACCTTGATCTTCGCAGCCTTTTCCTTGGAGAGTTTGATAACACCTTCGTCATCTTCTCTCCGCTCCAGAAGCACCTCGATCCGGTCACCCACCTGGGCGGTCAGCAGACCTTCCGCATCAAGGAACTCCCGGATGGGGATCTGTCCTTCGGATTTGTAACCGATATCGACCAGGACATATTCCTTGTCGATCTGCACAATCTCACCCGAAACCACCTCCCCCTCCTGGATGCTTTTGAGGCTCTCTTCATACATCCGCATGAAGCTGTCAGAATCCTGAAGATCCTCAACAGATTCATCATCCAATCCAACTTCCGGTTCATCCTCAAATTCATCCTGCGATGCCGTGCCGGTCTGTTCTGTCGATTCCTCACCCAGACTGCTGTCGAATCGACTGTCGCTCTCTCCATCGGCATGAGGAGAGGTCGGCTCCTTTTCATCTGTTACTTCCTGGGCTGCAAAGTTCATTTCATTTTCCATTAACGTAGATACCCCCTAAATG
>Ga0272444_10004037_pt1 | contig 13052 bp, 6 predicted proteins | sample SSMForm13_FD_201033 | JGI IMG/M metagenome (GOLD analysis project Ga0272444, IMG submission 201033) | Marine sediment archaeal communities from Little Sippewissett salt marsh, Falmouth, MA, United States - SSM-Form-13 | ecosystem: Environmental > Aquatic > Marine > Wetlands > Sediment ...
GGTGCGGGAAGTCGGCTGTCTGGAGGGGATTGTCGAAAAATACTATGCCGTATCGATGGATAGGCGGATTAAACATCCGGCGGTACAGGCTATTGTCGAACATGCGAAAAACAGCATTTTTGTGGATTGAATATATTCGAAGTAACGGAGAAAGCGATTGGCCCGAAAAGAGAAAAAACAATCGATGGTATCGGCCGAGGCGCTGCCATTCAAGGATGAACACTATCGAGAGTGGCGGCGAAAACAGATTGTTCGAATGCTCGTTACTTACCTGGCGCCGCTTGTCATCCTGGTCGTTTACTTTCAGTACCGCTACGCCGGCCTCGAGGATAAAAGCCGTCGCGTTCACCTGGAGGCAATCGCCGAACATCAGGCGAATACCCTCGATCTATTCATGTCGGAACGCCGAGTCAACCTGGCCAATCTTGTGGACCACCCAAGATTTTCGGATTTGCCGGCATCCGGAGAAATGGGCGAATCCCTGAACGATCTCAAACGGGTTAGTGAGGCCTTTGTCGACATCGGTTTCTTTGATTCTTCCGGTGCCCAGGTTGCGTACGCGGGCCCATATCCCTCGTTGGAGTCAAGAAACTATCGAAACGAAGATTGGTTCATGACTCTGGCCGAGGGGGACGATTACTTCGTGATTACCGATGTCTACCTCGGGTTTCGACAGCAGCTGCATTTCACGATAGCCGTGAGGCGTACGGTCGGAGATCGTTTCCTCATACTCCGGGCCACATTGGATCCGGGACGAATGTACGAGTACGTTGCTTCCCAGCAGACGGCCGGCGATGTCACCACTTACATTGTGAACCGGGCCGGCGTCTATCAGCTGGTCAAGGAAGAACTGGCCCGGCCTCTGGACAAGTGTCCGATTCCGATATCCGCGGAGCAGACTTCCGGTTTCGGGCAATTTTCGTCCGAACCAGGCACCCTGCACTATGCCTTCTGGTGGTTAAGAAGCGCGGATTGGGCTTTGATTGTCCAGTCGACTCCGGCATCCGGCGCTTTCCTGAACAAGTCGCAGTTTCGTTCTTTACTCGTTTCCGCCGCCCTCATATTGATTGCCGTTGTGGTCATCATCAACCGAGCCGGCAAACTCGTGGCGCAACAGAAAGAAACGGATCAGACCCGGGCTCAACTGGAGCATGCCGCCAAGCTTGCATCGGTTGGAGAACTGGCCTCCGGAATTGCTCACGAAATCAACAATCCCCTGGCCGTGATAACCGAAGAATCGGGTCTTCTGATGGATTATACGAATCCCCAGTTTGGACAAACGCTGGCCCAGGACGACCTCCGTGAGCGGCTTGATTCCATACAGGAAGCCGCCTTTCGGTGCCGGGACATAACACGCAAGCTTCTCCGCTTCGTGAGAAAAACCGACTTCGATCTTCAGGAGCACGATGTCCATAGTATTATCGACGGTGTTGTTGACGGCCTCCTTGGACCTGAAATCACGGTTTCGAAAATCAGTATCGAACGACAATATGATCCAACACTGCGCAGATTGCCGACTGACGCCAATCAACTGCAGCAAGTGATACTCAACATCATCAATAACGCCGCCGATGCGATCGGGGACCAGGCAGGCAAAATAACGATACGTACGATGGGAAGGGGGAAGGATATCGTTATTGCTATTAGTGATACCGGATGCGGTATGACCCCGGATCAGCTGGAAAGGGTATTTCTGCCGTTCTTTACGACCAAAGAGGTCGGTAAAGGAACGGGGCTCGGGCTATCCGTCAGCTATGGCATAATCCGTGGTCTGGGGGGAGAAATCGAGGTTGAGAGTACCAAAGATGTTGGGACAACTTTTCGCCTGATTTTACCGCTAAGGCCAAAGCGTTGATATGTGAAGGAGTCAATTGGAATATGAAAGCTATGAAAGCACGGGATCTGATGGTTCCCCTGGAAAAATATCCTAAAGTAGACTCTTCTGCATCTGTTTTGGATGCGGTCATCAAACTGGATGAATCGCGCCGAAACACGGAAGTCGGCAAGCAACCCTATCAAGCCGTCTTGGTTACGGACAAGCATGGCCGTATTAGGGGAAAGCTCGGCCAGCTGGCTATTTTGAAGGCCATGGAACCCACGAGTCGCGTCTCCCGGGATCATGACGCCCTCGAACGGGCCGGGGTCAGTGATGCGATCATGGAGACCGCTCTGGAACACTACCGGACTCTTCAAACGGACCTGTCCGAAAGGTGTGCGCTGGCCGCCCAAGCGTCGGTCGGCTCCGTTATGGCTCCCTTTGAGGAACATCTGGATCTGAACACACCGATCTGTGAAGTTGTGCATAAAATGCTGCAGTGGCAGACCCTGTCGATACTGGTCACCAGGCATGACAGGCCGATCGGATTGGTCCGGTTATCTGATATTTGCGATGAGCTTATGAAGCAGATGATTACGGCGTCCACCGATACAACGGAGGAGGATTAACAAATGCCAAAGATTCTCCTTGTGGATGATGAGGCCAGGTTTCGCGCTGATCTTGCGGAGCGGCTGAGGCTTCGGGGGTATGAGACCATGGAAGCTGAAAACGGCGAGAATGCCATCAAAGCGGCCAGAAGTGATAACGACATAGATGTCATCATCCTCGATCTCAAGATGCCTGGATTAAGCGGGGAGCAAACGCTCGGTGAATTGAAAAGGTATCGTCCGGCGGTTCAGGTAATAATGCTCACCGGTCATGGGTCGATGGCTTCGGCCATGGAAACCGGCCGCCTGGAAGCATATGCATATCTCGAAAAGCCCTGCGAAATGGACAAGCTTCTCGAGACTATCGAGGCCGCCAGAGAAGATAGACCCCACGTCATGGCTCGCCACGAAATTCCGCATGTCGACAAGGGTTCGATAAGAAAATGGCTGATCGGCTCGCATAACTCACGACCCGGTGTCATACTGCTCGGCCTGCTCATCTTCACCGCCATCCTGCTGGCTCCTTCTCCCCAGCGTCTCACCGATATCCTTTCGGCACCCAAGACAGGTCAAATGACCGATCTGAACATGGGATTTGCCGGCTATCGTCAAATGAGCGATAACGAAACGATTGCCGATTATTACAGTCGCAAGAATAAGATGTACAGCACGGTCCGCGATAGTGACGGTGTGGAGTCGAAGGTGGCCCAGTCTCCCGAAAGGGTGTCCGCCAAGGCCCGTCTCATGCTGGCAACGCTGATTGTGGCAGCGCTGTTTTGGGCCTCCGGAGCCGTACCCGTCGGCATTACGGCCCTTCTGGTAGGCGTGGTCATGTATTTCACGGGAATTCTGAGGCCGGACGACATCGCCAAAGCCTACGCCAAGGACGCGGTTATCTTCATTTTCGGCGTCCTGGCAATGGCCGTTGCCATTTCGAAGACAGGTTTGGACCGCCGCATCGGTTTATTGCTATTGGGACCGGCCCGGACTCTGCCTCGCCTTCTCTTCCTGTTTCTGCCGCTTCTCGCTCTGGCATGCTCGTTTGTATCCGAACATGCCCTGGTTGCATTCATCATGCCGTTGTTCATGATGGTCTACGTGACTTCGATTCGTGCTGCCGGTGTTAAAAAGGACCGTGCTCTGGCCGTAATGTTTGCCTTGACCCTGTGCTATACGGCCAACTCCGGTGGCCCCGGATCGCCGGCGGCGGGCGGCCGAAATGCTATAATGATGGGAATTTTGCAGGATTACAATATCGCTCCGACATTCGGCGAATGGATGACCTATGGAATGCCTTTCGTACCCGTAATGGCCTTGGTAATAGCCGCCTATTTCTTCCTGCGGTTCAGATCGCAATTGAAGGTCAAGTCACTCAATGTTTCGGCCGTCGTGCGTAAGGCCTCGGATCAAATCGGACCGATGAACCGAAGTGAATATATCACCGCGGCTATTCTGCTGGGCGTAATTGCACTCTGGATCGGGGCCAGCGATATATTCGGTATGGGGGGGCCGATCATTCTCGGTCTGGTTCTCCTCAATATGATGCGAGTTCTGAAATGGCGCGATATCACGACCATTCACTGGGAGGTGATTGCTCTCTACGCGAGCGCCAGCGCTCTCGGTAAAGGTCTGGCAGAGACGGGCGGCGCCTTGTTCCTGGCCGACAGTTTCCTGGCTATTCTTCCCGATTTTTTGCGTGATGGTTCCGGGCTGGCCCTGGCCGCGAGTTTGTTTACCGGGATTACCACTAACTTCATGAGTGACGGAGCCACCGTCTCGGCCATCGGACCGATCACCGTACCCATGGCCACCATCAGCGGCACTCACCCCTGGATGGTTGGATTTGCGACGGCGTTTGCATCATCGTTTGCGCATATGCTGGTGATCGGTACGCCGTCGAATGCCATTGCATACGCCATGGCAAAAGATCCGGTAACCGGAGAGCAACTTGTTACGCTGGGCGATTTTCTGAAGCATGGTGCAATTGTACTGATGCTGTCATTCGTCGTCCTCTGGGCATGGACCATTTTGGGTTACTGGCAATATATAGGTTTTTAGTATACGAAAGGAAAACTCATGGCGGGCAAGATCAGACTCTTGATTGTTGATGACGAGGAAAAGTTCCTTGAATCAATCGCAAAAAGACTGGAAATGAGAGATTTTGATGTGCGAACGGCAACACGCGGCGAGCAGGCCATCGAGATAGCACGCCAGGAGAAATTTGACCTGGCTCTCCTGGATCTCAAGATGCCCGGAATGGACGGGAAACAGGTTCTTGAGATTCTAAAAAATGAACACAAATATATCGAGGTAATCATTCTCACCGGCCACGGTTCGGTAGACTCGGCTATCGACTGCACCAGACTTGGAGCCTATGGGTATTTGCCGAAACCGTATGAGCTGGAAAGACTTCTGGAGACTCTGCAGCTGGCGTTTCAAGCCCGTATGGAGAAGAAGTTCAAGGCAGACGAGGAAAGAATCGACAAATTATCCAGACTGGCAACCGGTACCAGTGCCCTCGGAATTCTAAGAGAAATGAAAAAGCTGGACGACGAAGAGATGTAACTTCGCCGGCAGATCGGACCTGCCGTTTTGCGATCGTTCGGCTCGAATCAGAAAACATCGTAATCCGCAGGATTCCTGAAGGGTGGAACTGTTCCTGCAGAATTGAGCTTTGCTTTATGAGGCATTTACGGCATTGGTGCTAGGTATGCCGGCAATGGACGGCCGAATCTTCCATCGGCGCGATCACGTCATGAGTATCCGCGAAGCTTATATCCGGGCAGCCGTCCGGATAGTCTCAGCAGTTGCCTTCATGGTCTTTTTCTATTGACGATATAAGCAATGCAACCCGGTTTATGTATGATATTTTCCACCAACGTGTTGATATTCTCAATTGCATCGATCCAATTTGTTACATTAATCCGGGGATGCGGTGGTGCTGGCATATATTGCAACTGCGATGACCGGAGTGCTCCTGTTGGCTCAAGACATGAGGGAGATGTCGGATGTAGCCACATTAACGTTGTCGGTGCCGATGATTCTGGCTGAAATTGCATACTTCCTGAGCAGATGTCGCTATGAGGCACCGTGCGATCTGCCCTGGACAATTACTTTTCCCGACACCCAACGACATATGTTTTTCGGACTGCGAGATATATTTGGCATGTTTATCCAGGTAATAGACTCCATATTGATGATACTTGTGACGCTACGGCAGTCATCGCAATACTTAGATCCGCACTTGACATCAAATTGACAGTGGACCGACTACGACGCTTTACGGAAAACCCACCCTCTTGACAATATGCATGGATATTCCACGGCCTCCAGTCGCTCAGGTCAGTTGAAATTTCATTCTCTCGCGTTTACAATAAAGGTTTGCCAATAAACATCTCGAGAATAACAATCTTAAAACCGGTGCGCGAAATTGAGTCCGGCAGTAGTCTCATGGTAATCTTTGTCTTCTTTCGATTTTCCGTTGAATGATGAATGAGTAATGATCAACCTGAGTGTTGCGGCCTTGTATAAAAAAAGCGATATCTGTTCATTGATTCTCAGGATACCGGTTTGTCGGGAAGAAACGAAGCCGCAGCTAAGATTATTTGTGGCTTTTCCGTTGAAAAAAGTACTCCCCAAATTAAGGGCGGTATTGGCCGTCGTGGTCCGGCCGGCCGATTCTGAATCGGTGATGCCGATAACCAGCGACGGTGACAGTGTAAAGCTGCGGCTCAGGATGGTGCTACCCGCAAAGGAGATATTTTGAATTGTGACATCTTTGCCCCGGCGAATAATATTCCTGTCGCTGGTTGACTGGTTGGTGTAGTTAATGGAAGCAGAATGGTTCAAATTCAGAGCCCGAAAAGCGAAGTTCAGTCCGATCGAATAGCCGCCAACGAGGATATCGACTTTTGATGAATCATCGGATGCATCGTTTGTCATGATATTCCACGTCAACGACAAATTGGCCGTAATACCCCGAAATATTCGTATCACCGATCCGATTTGATATGAGTTCTTTGCGGTCGTAAACACCTTCTGGTCGATCAGGTTGTTGTGTTCCGTGCGGAATTTCCCTTTCAACGACAGACGACCTCCGGCGAAACGATAACGTCCGGATACTTCAAAAGCGTTTCTGTCGTTGCTGTTGGTGGGCAGGCCCAGGGAATAATACCCGGGGCCGACGTACGTATGTGCGGTACTTAATCGAAAAGAAGTCAGGTTTATGTCCATGGCGGCGGTGTAGGCGTAGTCAAATGACGATGATCTCCTGATTTTAAAGATGTCTGTTATGAGCCGCGGCGTTTTATCCAGTTTTTCCTCGGCGGCGTACTGATTACGCGTGTAGGCGCTGGCCGCAGCCTCGCCCCTTATTATTAATGAGCGGGAGAAAAGACTGATTTGAGTTTCCACACCCATAGCCAGGTTTTCTTTCGGGGTAACGCCGTTTTGCTCGCCTTGAGGAAATTGAAGCAGGGAATCGATCACGGTCGTGTCCGCTGATGGAGGCTCAATGGAAATCGAACTGGAATCATCCCTGGCATACATGGCATTAATGTCGAAATGCGTTCCTGAAGCCTCCCCGAGACCGAGTTTTATTCCATAAAGAACCCGCCGGTAAACCGAGTTGTCCCATCCGGATTCAACAGCGCGTCTTGTCTCCCCGCCGGCCACTAACAATCTCAGTGGACCGGGATAAAGATTCAGTCCGGCACCCTTGACAGTCGTCCCGCGAAGAAACAGATTCGATATGTTCGGTGTAAAATAGCCGAGATGGGCCTGACCCCAGCGCCATTTTGGGTTCAGGGATATTCTGTTTATTTCCTGTCGGGCGGAACTGCCTGTGTTGGTAAGCATCAGGCTGAATGATATTCTGAATGTGCTCAGCAATGAAAAGTCGGTCCTCATATACACTCGACCGGCTGAACTCGGCTTTCGCGATTCCCGGCCGGCGACCGAGTACAACTCACCGTAAGAACTGAGTTCGCCGGTAATACCGACCGATCTGGAGAAAGTCTCGCCAATATCGAATCCATATGACGGATTAATGCCCTTGAGGATAATTAATAACAACAGGGACAGCAGTTTTCCTTTCCTTTTAACCGGCGCTGACATTGACTCCTCCCGCGCTTTCATTTCCGGATGAATCTACGGCTCTAATTATATAAAAGTGCCATTCCTTTCCATCGCTGTCCTGATAGCGGAGTTCAGGGACGGGAACGTCATTCAGCTTGAGGTATTGCCCGTTCGGTATATCAGCACGATAAATATTGTATCCGGCGATATCATCGTCGGCGACTCTCTCCCAGTTAAGGGCAATTCCCGAGGCAAGCAGGCGGGCCGTGGCGTTACGCGGCGATGACGGTGGGGTGTGATCTTTGAAGGTGACAGTTATCTTTTGTGTCGGTTCGCTTATGTTGCCGTTGGAATCGACGGCGACGGCGAAGTAGGAATATCGACGACCTTTAACAACGACGGAATCGTTTATTACAAGCGGGACGGATTGCCGTGTGGCGATCATTGTATCGGCCTTATCCCCGGTTGATTTGAATAACCGGTATTCGTTGACATCCAGTGATGGACTCGCTTCACATCTTATTTCAATCGCCCGGCCTCCGGGATTGGCCACCGTGAAATTCAACGGTGGCAGCGGCGGCTCTTCATCGGGAACGGTAATACGGAGGATGGCCCGTTTGCTTTCGTTGTAACTGGAATCGACAGCAGAGATACCGAATAAAAACTCCTTGCCGGGTGTCAATCCCATACCCTGATAACCTGAATCCGTGACCATCGTGTCAAGGATTGGCATTTCATTTATTCGGGGATGAATCCGTTCGTTTTCTCCGCGGTACAGGTTGTATCCGAGAAGATCCTGCGCCGGTGACTGGTTCCAGATCAGTTTCAGAAATCCCCGATCGAGCGAATAGTCGACGATGGTCGGCCTTGGCGGCGCCGTGTCGTCCTGGACCATCCCTGAGACGGCGCTTGATTTCAGGCCTTCATTTCCGGAATTATCGATGGCCGAGATCGAATAAAAATAGGCGGTCCGGTGATTGACATCGGGATCGACATATACCGGCCTGTCACAAGAGACTAAAGGGTCGTTAATCCTGACTTTGGGGAAATTGTCACCCAATCCGGTTGCCCGATAGACGTTATACCCGGCAACATCGAATTCGGTATTTCTATCCCAGGTGATGACCAGTGAGGATTCGGACGGGGTGACGGTTATATTTCTGGGCATCTTCGGCGGGGTCAAATCGACCGGAGCAATCTCGATTGTATTGGACGGCGGACTTATATTGCCGATGATGTCAATTGCGGCAACATAATAAGAATACACCGAATCGTTGGTTAACCAGTGGTCGCTGTACCCGCGGGGGTAGCTGTCATTGCGGAGCAGGGGGCGCTGATTTATGCGTTCGTAGCGGCCATCAGGCATCCTTCGGTAGACGACGAATTGAGTGACGAAGTCGCCGGTATGCTGTTTCCATTCGGGATAGTCCCAGGCTAAATTAACCATCCTGTCCTCTCCCTGGCCGATCAAATTGCGGGGTGGCGCCGGCATATTGGGTATCGCCGCGACCTCGATTATATGATGATCGGTTTCGCTCCCGGAGGCGTCGACGGCCGCGATTTTGTACGAGTAGGTCTGTCCCGGGTCGACATGGCCGTCTTTGTACCAGCGACCGGTTACGGTGGCGACACCGGCACTTAACAAGGAAAGGACGCCGCCGAGGTACCTGTCGCTGTGAAGCTTTCTCAGAACCGCAAAGGGTTCGTCGCGCTCGACCGCCCGGGCGACGAAATCCCATTCCGGCCCGATCAGAGACTGAGCCTCGTCCGGGTCATTGATCGGTTTAATCGGGCCGTTTTGAGTTAACAATTCATACTCGCCGGCGACAAGGCTGGCGGGTTTTCTGTAAATCAGGAAGCCGTTGCCGCCGGCGGGAGGATGCTCGAGAAAAATGGCTATAGACTTGCCATCGGAGACACCGACGGCATTCAAGTCATCAAGCGCATATCCGCAGCCTGCCAAAACGGATATCATTACTGCTGATAAAATAATTGTCTTCATAACAACTCCATCTTTATATACTTCCGGCCGGGATATAAATGCTTGTCCAGCCTTCGCGTGACTTCAATCCCGCGCTATTCGTTGTTCTTACGCCGATATAAAACGTCTTGCCGGTGAAATTGCCGGAACCACGGCCGATCAGTTTCAGGTTTTCCAGGCTTCTTTCGGCATCGGACAGAGTTCCCTTTTCAGTCCAATCCCTGACATCCTGACTCAAGGGTTGGGTTCCGATGCACCATTCGGTTTTGGCAATACCGGTTTCGGGATCAGACAGATTATAATATTGAAGATCCAGATAAATCAGCGTTGTCCGCTGTCGCCCGGTATATGAAAGGTTCGTTTCGATTGACGGCGTAATACGTGGTGTAAGCGGAGGAGTCAGATCATATACATAGGGGCCGGTGACGCAGGTAGCGCTCTTTCTCCCCTGACCGTTAATGGCCCTGACGTTGATGTAGCAGCTCTTTCCGGGAGTAAAATACTGATTGGGAAGACGCCATGATTCGGCCAGGCCGATGTCGGTATACCTGAAATCGACCGTCGTCGGCCAGGGGCGGATATCGTCCTGGCCGGGTTCCGTGCCGACCGAAACCTGATATCCCTCTATGTCGGTCTCCGGATCGCCGGCCCGCTCCGAAAAAATCAGATAGGCGAGGCCGGGCATGTCGCCGTATGCGACGGCAACATGCGGCATGGTCGGTTTCGTCGGATCGGGTGGTACAATTGGCCCCATCCGTAAATTATGCAAGTTGGCCAGGCCGGCGTAGTTAATGGAACGGATATCGACATAAAACGAATCGAAATAGCTCAGCAGAGTATCAAAGGTTTTTACCTGGAGGTCCTCTCCGAGAGAAATCCAGCCATCGGTGCGGATTGACGTGTCGCTGGCCGCGATAATTCGGTATTGATGCTCGAAGACACCCGATTGCGAGTCATAGCCGGCCATAAAGGGTATTTCCAGCGATGGCGGGATGGCGAAAGTGTCGTTTAATGTACTTCCAAAACGAGGTCGGACAGGATCGCCGGAATAGTCTACAAGTGCCTCGGGAAGAGGTACCGGCGGGTAGATCTCAAAGCGCAGATCATCCCGTGAATCACCGAAATCAACATCCCACTGCCGGCCATCCCCGTAATCATAAGGATCAAAGCCTGACTTCATAGCCCGGTGCGGCGGCGTCGGTGCGGTGGTGTCGATGGTCAGGACACCGTAACCGATATCACTCCACATGTTCTGGCCGTTACGCGCCATGGCCCTGACATAGTACGTCTTGTCGTGCTCCAGTTCCAGCCCGGTAATCGGCATTTCCTCACGCCCGCCGGCGGAGGTCCAGTCGACCATTGACGGATTATCATGAGTAATTGTGGAATCATTCGGGTTCGGCATTACCGAGTACTTGTATTCAATGACTCCCGATTCGGGATCGCGCGAAAACCAACCGGCGTAAATACGCCTGGTGTTAAAAGAGTAATACTTATCAATCCAGACGTTATTGATCACCTCACCATAGCTCGGGCGGCTTTTATATGCCGGAAACTTTACTATGGTTCTTCCCGGAGGAGTGTCGTCGTCTTCCATGGTGGAATATGCGTATATTTCATCACCGCCGGTGGCGGTAAAATGCGAGGTCAGCTGCATGGACCTTTCGTGAGTATATCCGGCCAGGTTACGGGCCCGGACCGTAAATTCGCGGGTGGCGCTGGACTCGAATTCGTCCTCACCGCGCGGGAAGAAATATGTCCTAACAGTACTCACCTTACCGGTACTTCCGAAATCAGTAGCGTCCGGGTAAAGACCCTGGTTGTAATGGTTGTCGATGATATTACTGAATTTGAGGGCGTATTCGGAAATCCCGATCGGGTGGAGGGCCGACCAGTCAAGAGCTACCTCACTGTAATTGCCGTAGTTATGTGCTTGACCTATAAACGAGTTAATCTGCGGCCGCTGAAGCACTTGCGCCAGGGAGTCCCTGATATGCTCAATCTCCGACAATGACAGGCCGGGCCCCTGGGCGATTTCCCCGGGATCTTTAACGGGCGGCATTGATGAACCGGTGTTATAGTCGGCTGCCGCCTCTCCGACGTACTTGATCGTGCCTTCGCTTTCTTTCCACTCGTAATAGGCGTCATAAAGATCATAAAGCTTTTCCGTCAGGCGGGCCTTTGACAGGTACAGGTCATGCAGGATTTCGGTGTATTCCGACTGGTTCGAGGTAATCCGACCGAACTCATCGAGGTAATCCTTTCGATCTTCTTCGATAAGGCTGTCGGCCTGAGCGTTAAGCTGGTCCAAACCGTTTGTACTCATGAAAATCCAGAGTTGCTTGCCGGCATCGGAACAGGCCCTTTTTTTCATGTTCAAATCGGAACCGAGTCCATCCCAGGAACTTTCATAGTCATCATGGGGGACACCGGAGAGGGAATCAAGAGTCTTTTTTCTCCAGGTGTAGAGATTTTTCATGACAGGCTCGCTCAGTCTTTCCGTCTTTTCTTCGATAGCCGGATTCAGATATATGTATGGCCCCGTTACGACGAAGTCATGTTTGGTTTTATATGCCCATGACTTCTCATGGGAATAGTAAGATGTACTTAAGCGATAATGTTCGCCGAATTGTCCCAGCAAATCAACGTATTTCGCTCCGGCTTCGCTGACACCGATAGTGCCGTCGCCATGACCGCCATCGCCCATATCACCGGAGCCGCGTACGTTGTCTTCCTTCAGACCGAGGGCCACATCGACTGAAAATATGGCTTCCTCAAGTGAGTTTATTCTGTTCAGGATTTTGGTTTCGGTCGAATCCACGTCTTCCTTGAAGCTTCTCAGGTCGGCCATATAATTGTCAGCCTTATCGGAATCAATCGAAACGACGGGCCGGCCGGTTACCTGAGCCGTTATGTTGCCGTTTTCGTCGGTTATTTCTTCATAGCCGAATGCCCGGGCAATATCACCGGTGACTATGTTCTCACCATTAATCGAGAGTTCCTCCTCGACCAATTCCTGGATAGCAATGTTAATATTGGTTAACCGTCCGGCCAGCTTGCCTCGGCCGTCATTCAGGTCGTCTATCAATATGTTCGCTAAAAGCCGAGCGTCTTCCACCGCACTTTTTTCGGAGGCTGATGGTGCACTGGGCGATGCCCAGATATTATAGAGTATCCACGGAAAAACCAATTCTTCGTCACCCTGAGGCGGGCTGCCATACATGAGTTCGGTTTTTACAATTCGTTCTAAGGCGTCAATAATACGTTTTCGGACATCGGGATCATCGGCGCCTTCCTGTTGTACGAAAGCATACAGGTTCATAAAAGCCCTTATAAGCTCTTCTTTGCTTCTTTTTAACTTGTCAAGATGGGCATTATCGATGTTTTCGGTTATTTGGTCCATTTGGTCATTCATCGATTCCCCGAAAGCTTTGGCTTCCCGGATAAGGGCCTTCATTTCGGAATTGGAGCCAAAGCCGCCTTTCAGGTATCCGGGACCGATTTTACACCAGACGCCGGACGACCAATCATAAAATAATGTGCTTACTTTCAATTTGGCGGCTCCATAGAG